>Ga0315268_10000386_pt1 | contig 52012 bp, 46 predicted proteins | sample C1_top_MG_FD_204535 | JGI IMG/M metagenome (GOLD analysis project Ga0315268, IMG submission 204535) | Sediment microbial communities from Yellowstone Lake, YNP, Wyoming, USA - C1_top | ecosystem: Environmental > Aquatic > Freshwater > Lake > Sediment | place: USA: Wyoming | collected 2017-08-01 | reverse complement strand
GGAGAGCCGCCAGAGGCGGTCAGGCGACCATGCGGTCTTCATCAGATCGCTTGCCGCACTTGGCCCTTAAACTCAACTACTTTTCAGATACGTGTTAAAGTGTTACCCAAATTGTGAACCATCCCTCTGGGAGAGGCCGGGTTTCGTTATCATGTAGGGGCGAAGCATTCGCCAGTCTTGTGGAGACGTGGCCTGTCGCTGTCGGGCGAATGCTTCGCCCCTACAGGCCAGGTCAGGGCACGCCCTGCAGAGCCAGGACGTAGCGGGGGATAAGCCCCCAATGCTGCGGCGGCCAGTAGGAGAGCCAGGCCTTGCCTACGACGTTTTTCTTGGGTAACATGCCCCACATGCGGGAATCGCTGGAGTTGTTGCGATTATCGCCCAGAACAAAGTACTCATTATCGCCCACGACCATGGGCGCCATGGTGTAATTCCAGGATACCGTGATATAAGGCTCTTGCAGCAGTTTGCCGTTGATCAGGACGCGGCCCTGGCGAATCTCCACCCGCTCACCGGGCAGGGCAATGACCCGCTTGATGAAGTCGCGGTTGGCTTCTTTGGGAGGCACAAAAACGATCACGTCGCCGCGTTCTATGGGATGCAGGCGATAGCTGATCTTGTCCACGATGAGATACTGGCCGGTGTGGAAGTTGGGCTCCATGCTTTGGCCCTCCACCCGGAAGTTCTGCACGATGAATTCTTTCACGCCAAAGAAGATGATTAAGGCCAGGAGCAGAGTCTCCAGGATCTCACGCAGGGTCGTGGCCATGCTGGGCTTGCTCTTGCTGGCTTTTTCTTCCTGGGTAGATGGCGCAGTGGTCACCTGTCCTTCCAACGTAGCGGCCGGGGCTACCTCAGCAGCAGGCGTCTGGGAAGCCGGGCTCGGGTGGCTGTTCTCCAAGAAAGTCTCCTTACCAAAAGGCACACAGGATGGCCGGGCGGATCGCCACCAGGCGCAGGTATGATAGCACATTTTGCCGTTTCGTGCAACCCTCTGGCGCCCTTGACAAAACACGGCGGGCATGGTATACCGAGGTCAGGTGCGACGCACCTCGGAGGTGCGTCGCACCTGAGTAGGAGATGACGATGCGTCAATTGGTAGAGTGTGCCTTGAACTTCAGCGAGGGCCGGCGGCCAGAAGTCATCGCCGCTGTCGTTGGAGCAGCAAGCGGTGTGCGCCTGCTCGATGTTTCCTCCGACGCCGATCACAATCGCACGGTGGTTACCTTCCTGGGCCAGCCGCCGGCGGTCGAGGAGGCGGCGCTGGCCATCGCTCGCCAGGCGGTGGCGCTGCTTGACCTGCGGCAGCACCGCGGCGCCCACCCGCGTATGGGGGCGGTGGACGTCATCCCGTTCGTCCCCATCAGCGGCGTGACCATGGATGAGTGCGTGGCCCTGGCCCGCCACCTGGGCGAGCGTATCGCCGCCGAGCTCGGCGTGCCGGTCTACCTGTATGCGGCCGCCGCCAGTGCGCCCCACCGCCGCCTGCTGGCCGACATCCGCCGCGGTGAGTTCGAGGGATTGGCGGCCAAGATGCAGGATCCGGCCTGGCAGCCCGACTTCGGCGCGGCCGCGCCCCACCCGACGGCGGGAGCGGTCGCTGTGGGGGCGCGGCCATACTTAGTAGCCTTCAACGTCAACCTGGGCACGGACGACCTGGGTATCGCCAAGCGCATTGCCAAAGCCGTGCGGGCCAGGGATGGCGGGCTGGCCAACGTGCAGGCCCTGGGGGTGGCCCTGGAAGCCAAGGGTCTCGTTCAGGTGTCCATGAACCTGCTGGACCCTTTCGCCACGCCGCTGTATCGTGTCTTTGAAGCCGTGCGCAGCGAGGCGGCGCGCTACGGCGTGCCCATCGTGGGCAGTGAGGTGGTGGGCCTGTTGCCTTTGGAGACCATTGTGGAGACGGCGCGCTACTACCTGCGACTGGAAGGCTTTGCGACGCAGCAGGTGCTGGAGGCGCGGTTGCTGGAGGAGTGACGGCACTGTGAATCTTCAACTGATTCTGGCCTCCACTTCCTCGCGGCGGCGGGAGCTGCTCCAGGCGCTGGGGCTGCCTTTCCGTGTTGTCCCCGCCGACGTAGACGAGCGCCAGCAGACGGGCGAATCACCGGCGGCGCTGGTACAGTCGCTGAGCCAGGCCAAGGCGGCGGCCGTGGCCACTCGCTACCCAGACGCTGTCATCGTCGCCGCCGATACGGTGGTGGTGCTGGACGGTCTGGTGCTGGGCAAGCCGGCCGATGCGCAGGAGGCGGCGCGCATGTTGCGGGCCTTGCGTGGCCGCTCGCACCTGGTCTACAGCGCGGTGACGGCGCTGGCGGCGGCCACGGGTCGCCAGGCCACCGCGGTCAGCGAAAGTCACGTCTGGCTGCGGGACTACAGTGAGGCTGAGATCGCCGCCTACGTGGCCAGCGGCGATCCGCTGGACAAGGCGGGGGCTTACGCCATCCAGCATCGCCACTTCACGCCGGTGGCGCGCATTGCGGGCTGCTACGCCAGCGTCATGGGGCTGCCGCTGGGGCATCTGGCGCGGGTGCTGGCCGCCGTGGGCGTAGCGGTGCCGGTGGACGTTGCCCAGGCGTGCCAGGCAGTAACGGGCGCAGAGTGTTGCTTGAGCTTACAACATGTTGACTCTTGTTGAGTTATGGTGTAAAATGGAGTCTGATGCCATCAGGTTGGGTTCGGAGGTGGAGACATGGCTGCTCCAAGAATCAAAGTCTCTAAAAGCAAGATCGCTGACTTCTGTCGCCGCCACCACATTCGGAGGCTTGCCATCTTTGGCTCTTTCTTGCGGGAGGACTTCCGCCCAGACAGCGATGTGGATGTACTGGTAGAGTTCGAGCCAGAGGCACAGGTTGGCTTCATCGCCCTGGGCCGGATACAGCGGGAACTTTCTGCCTTGCTGCAGCGCCCGGTAGACTTGGTGCCGCGGCAGGGGTTGAAGCCTAAAATCCGAGAGGCTGTCTTGTCCAGTGCGGAGGAGCTTTATGCGACGTGAAGAGCTGTATTTGGCCGACATTATAGAAGCTGCAGATGCCATCCAGCGGTTTATGGAAGGGATACAGCGTGCTGACTTCTTCCGCGACGAGCTACGCCAAAGCGCCGTGCTGCAAAAGTTGACCGTCATCGGCGAGGCTGCGGCGCGCTTGCCAACAGAATTTACAGAACGTCACCCAGAAATAGAATGGGTGGATATAGTTGGGTTCCGCAACATCGGGTGCTGTATGTCTAAGCCGGGAAAATAGGCAGTTGTATAGCTAAGCCGGGAAGAACCAATCGTTGCTGTGCTACAACGCTCGTTTTCGAGAGGAAAACCGGTATTTTGTGGCCCCAAATGGGCCAAAAGCGTCAGTGCTCGCCCTAACCAGCGTATATCTGCCATTAGTGGATGGCCGGGATCCTTTCCCGGCTTAGGTATACAGCACCCAACATCGCTATCCATGAGTACTTCGCAGTGGACTGGTCTATAGTCTGGGTGGCAGCCACCCAGGACGCCCCCGCCTTACGGCAAAAAGTGGCCAGGATTCTTGCTGAGGAATATTCCGCTTAGCCGATGGGCGTCGCCCAGGCGTGCCAGGCGGCGACGGGCGCGGAGTGCTGCCTGCGAGAAGAGAGTTGACTGGCTGATCTCACGACGAACGCGGAGATGTGCGACGCACCTTGGAGGTGCGTCGCACATCTCCTATTCAGGTCAGGCTCATGGCGCAGCCATCGGCGCGGGGGTCGCTGCCGCCCCACAACACGCCGCTGTGGGCCTCGCGGCGGATAATTTGGCCGCGCCCGAAGAGCGCTCGCCCGTGACCGCTGACGGGCACGATCGTGTGGCCCATCTGCGCCAGCTCGGCCATCACCCGCACGGCGATGCCTTCCTCCAGGGCCACCTGCCCTCCCGGATCGCCGTCGCTCAGGCAAAAGCGCGGGCGGTCCAGTGCCGCCTGGGGGTCCAGGCCATCGTCGGCCAGGGCGATCAACACCTGCACGTGCCCCTGGGGTTGCATGAAGCCGCCCATTACGCCGAAACAGGCGTAGAGCGCATCGTCTTCCTGGTGGGTGGCCAGGGCAGGGATGATCGTGTGGTAGGGGCGCTTCCCGGGCGCCAGGGCATTGGGGTGAGCCGGGTCCAGGCTAAAGTTGTGGCCGCGATTTTGCAGGCTGAATCCCCACCCCGGCGGCACGATGCCGGTGCCAAAGCCCATGTAGTTGCTGTTGATGAACGAGCAGGCATTCCCGGCGGCGTCTACCACGCTCAGGTAGACCGTGTCGCTGGCGGTGGTGGGCGTCCCCCGCTGCTGATCCGGGGTGGCGCGCTGCGGGTTAATCAGGCGGCGGCGTTCGGCCGCGTATTCTTTGGAGAGCAGGGCGGACAGCGGGGCGGGGCTGAAGGCCGGATCGGCCACGTACCAGCGCGTGTCGGCGAAGGCCAGGCGCAGGGCTTCGATCGCCAGATGCAGGCGCGGTGTGGAGAGGGGAGGCCACTGCGCCAGGTCAAAGCCCTCCAGGATGTTCAGTGCCAGCAGCGTGGCCAGCCCCTGGCCGTTGGGCGGACATTCCCATACCCGCAGGCCGCGATAGGTGACGCTGATGGGTAGCTCCCAGGTGCTGCGGTGGGCCGCCAGGTCGGCCTGGCTCAGGCAGCCACCAGCCTGCTGCACCACCGTGGCGATGGCCTCGGCGATGGGGCCTGCGTAGAAGGCGCTCTTGCCCCCTTCGGCGATGGTGCGCAGGGTGCGCGCCAGGCCAGGGTTGCGAAATATCTCGCCAGGATGCGGCCCGCGACCGTTGATGGTCAATTCCTGCCCGCCGAGGGCCTGGCGCAGTTGCCGTTCGGCGCCGCGTTGCCAATAGTAGGCGGTGAGGGGGGCCACGGGGAAGCCCTCTTCGGCCAGGCGAATGGCGGGGGCCAGGACGGTGCGCAGCGGCAGGCGCCCGTGCCGCTCCAGCAGGTCGCACCAGGCGGCGCAGGCACCGGGCACAGTGATGGTATAGGGGTGGTAGGGAGGAAGCTCCTGGCCCAGCCCTTCGCTGCGCAGGCGTTCCAGGGTGAGGGCGGCTGGGGCGCGGCCAGAGCCGTTGAGGGCGCTCACCTGGCGCGTGCTGGCCTGGTAGTACAGGGCGAAGCAGTCGCCCCCCAGGCCGGTGGAGCAGGGCTCGGTGACGTTCAAGGTGGCCGCCGTAGCCACGGCCGCATCGGCGGCGTTGCCGCCCTGGGCCAATACTTGCAGGCCAGCCGCCACTGCCAGGGGCTGCGAGGTGGCCACCATGCCCCCTCGCCCCAGCACCGGTGAACGGCGCGAAGCAAATTCCAGTTCAAGTATCATTCACGATCTACAACCTGCGCCAGGCGTCCCTGGACGCAGCGTTAGACTAGGCGCGGTCACTGGCGCAAAATGCTGCTTGCGGCAGGGAGTTGACTTTTGCTGGCCTCACGACCACCAACTCTAATGGCTGGCAGAGGAAAAGGTAGCAGTAGTGGTAGTGGAGGAGAATCAGTAGGAAGAACCAACGGCTAAGAACGACCTGAATCGTGGATACTGGAGTACTAGACCACCGAGGCTCGGATGTGGGACTCAACCCTCTCCAGTTTGGGCATCAGTTTACCCTTAACGAAGTCACGAGCGAACTGTGTGCCCTCGTATCGGCTGCGGTAGCTCTGAAATTCGAGTTCCCGATAATCGGGATAAATCGGCTTCAGCTCGCTTACACTGCCCATCAGTTGATGGCGGGTGTCATGAGCGTCTGAATGTAAACCTTTGCTTGCCAGCAGCCACTCCACAAAGTGCAGGGCGGTGTAGAATATTACAGTCACTGCCCAATCCAGATATTTGGTCGTATCGAGGTCAAGCCAATCGAGAAACTGCTTGTTGTGCTCGGCTTGACGCTTGTGCACACTCTCAGATGGCATGAGCCAACTCCCGAAGGGTGAATTGCAAATCAATGTCCTGCAGAGTTGCCAGTTGCTCTAAAGGCTGACCCTCTCGATCTATCAAGGTGAAGTTGACACCAAGTCCGGGAAAGCGCTGCATGAACTCCCACTCTTTGTCGTAGATCTGGTAGCGGATGTCTTCGGTTGAGTTGTTGACGATTATCCAAACTGCTAAACCCCAGTCCTGGACACGCGCCAGAAGTTTTTCTACGGTAGGGACGCCTGTCAGCATGCGCCGAAACACCAGCATGGAAAGCCATGGATCTGGCAGGCGAGCTTCCTCTGCTACAGCTCCATAACTGGTTGCCTGAGTAAGCAGGCCAACATCTGCTTCTGCTAGAGTATTACTCACTTGCTGTCGCATTCTTGCCCTCCTTGCATGTTGCGGCGGACCGGGTCAACCACAAAACTAATTTTGTCGCCCACCTACACCCAGGAGTCTGGCGGAGAGGGTGGGATTCGAACCCACGGGGCTCATCGCCCACACGTTCTCCAGACGTGCCTGATCGTCCACTCCAGCACCTCTCCGCAATGGTCGGATGGTCAGATGGTCAAATGGTCAGATGGTCGGATGGTCGAATGGTCAGATGGTCAGGTAGTCCGGTGGTCTAGTGGTCAAATGGTCAGGTAGTCCAGTAGTCAAAGCGACCACGTGACCAAGCGACCACGTGACCAAGCGACCACGTGACCACGTGACCAAGCGACCACGTGACCAAGTGACCACCTGACCAAGCGACCACCTGACCAAGCGACCACCTGACCACCAGACCACGCGACCACCTGACTAACCCCTGGCGGAGAGGGTGGGATTCGAACCCACGAGGCTTGCGCCTACCGCTTTTCGAGAGCGGCACCATCAACCACTCGGACACCTCTCCGCGTCGTCGCCCTGGATTATAGCACAGACGGCCGGGGAAGGCAAGATAGGCCGCGCGCGGCGCAGCCGCAGGACTATTCGGTTTTCCATCAGACGGCTGGAATTCACCGCAGAGCACGCAGAGACCGCTGAGATTTGTATGTTTTTCTCTGTATTCTCTGCGCTCTCGGCGGTTAACCCCAGTGGGGTTGAGAACTGAATGACTCTGGGCCAAGCCGCCAGCCCGCTTGACCCAGCCCTCCCTTGTGTGGTACAATGCGCCCGCTGGGATGAATTTCCAGTCCATCTGCTCAACGAGGAGAGGGTATGCGTCGCTGCTGTCTCTGGCTCTGTGACCGGCTGTCTGTGGCCACCTGCGGCGAGCCTTGCCGCTCGGGTGTTTCTATAATGGTGTCTTGTGCCAACGTCCAGGCTTAGGCCGCGCGTTGGCCTTTTTGTTGGCTGTACGTCCCCCGGCAAATCAGCAAATCGGCAAATCAACAAATCAGCAGGAGGAGGATGACGATGGAGCCGATCAAGTTCCCTTCGGACGAGTGGGCCAAGGCGTTCATGGAGGAGATCAACAAGAGCGAGGCCTACGCTGAGGCCGCCAAGACCTGGGAAGGCGATTTCTATTTCATCGCCACGCCCGAGGGTGGCCTGAAAGAGCCGGCCTATCTCTACTTCGACCTCTGGCATGGCAAGTGCCGCGAGGCTTTTCTGGCCACCGATCCGGCGGTCAAGAAGCCGGCCTTCGTGATCACAGCCACGCTGGGCCAGTGGCGCAAGGTCATTGAGAAGAAGCTTGACCCCATGCAGGGGATGATGACCCGCCAGCTCAAGCTCCAGGGGGATATGGTCAAGGTCATGAAGGCCGTCAAGGCTGCCCAGGAACTCGTCAACTGCGCCACCAAGGTGCCTACAGAGTTTCCGGGCTAAGGCCTCGTCTTCGACCTGTGTGTCTGATAAGGTAAAGACCGTCAGGGCGCTATAGACGCAAGTAGCAAGTAGACAAGTAGCAAGTAGACAAGTAGCGAGACCTTGTCTACTTATTCCTTGTCTACTTGCCTAACAATGGAGACTACCATGTGGTACTTCTCTTCCCCCCAGGTGGTCTTTGGGCCGGAGGCGCTGACGCACCTGGCCACGCTACAGGGCCAGCGCGCCTTCATCGTCACGGACCAGACGATAGTTGGCCTGGGTTTTGTGGACAAGGTGGCGGAGCAGCTTCAGTGCGCGGGCATCGCGCACCACGTCTTCGCCGCGGTGGAGCCGGAGCCCTCGCTGCAGACCGTGCAGCGGGGGGCGCAGGCCATGCTGGACTACGCCCCCGACTGGATCATCGGCCTGGGCGGCGGCTCGGCCATGGATGCGGCCAAAGCCATGTGGGTCCTGTACGAGCACCCAGAGATGCACCCAGAGGAGATCAACCCCATCGTGCCCCTGAGCCTGCGCCAGAAGGCGCGGCTCATCACCATCCCCACCACCAGCGGCACTGGCGCCGAGGCCACCTGGGCCATCGTCCTGACGGACACGGAGGCACAGCGCAAGCTAGGGCTGGGCTCACGGGAGAACATGGCCGACATCGCCATCGTTGACCCTGGGCTGGCGGCGGCTATGCCGCCCCGCCTCACCGCCAGCACCGGCCTGGATGCCCTGACCCACGCTATTGAAGGCTACACCTCGACATGGCACAACGACTTTTGCGATGGCCTCTGCTTACAGGCGGCCAAGCTGGTCATGGAATGGCTGCCCAAAGCCTACACCGATGGCAACGATCTAGAGGCCAGAGAAAAAGTGCACAATGCCGCCTGCATCGCCGGCCTGGGATTTGGCAACAGCATGGCTGCTCTGGCCCACGCCATGGGGCACTCCCTGGGGGCAGCCTTCCACCTGCCGCACGGTCGCTGCGTGGGCCTTTTCCTACCCTACACCATTGAATTCACAGCCAATGCCGGGGGCACCCGCTACGCCGAGATCGCCCGCTTCCTGGGCCTGCCGGCGAGCAATGAGACTGAAGGCGCGGCCAGCCTGGTGGCGGCGATTCGCCAGCTCGCCAGGAGCATCGGCGAGCCGCTGAATTTGCAGGAGGTGGGTATCAGCGGCGAGGAGTTGGCGGCCAAGATGCCCCGGCTGGTGGATTACACCGCTAACGACACGCAAATGGCCTGCAGTGCCCGCTCGCCGAGCAACCAGGAGATCCAGCGGCTGTTTGAGTACGCCTGGACGGGCAAGAGCATTGACTTCTGAGGAATGACGAGGTACGAGTGATGAGTGACGAGGGATAGGGGCAGGCTTTGGTCCTTCGTCCTTCGTCCTTCGTCCTTCGTCCCTCGTCCCTCGTCCGCGTGTGAGCCGTCCCGACTTTTTAACTAAGCGGAGGGAGTGCCATGCGTCGCTTTTCTTCTGGCCAGATATTCCTGGGGGCGTTCATCACCCTGCTGGGCCTGTTCCTGCTCCTGGACACCCTGTTCCCAGGGCTGATCAGAGGCTCCGTCTTCTGGCCGCTGGTCATCATCTTCCTGGGCCTGTGGTTTCTCTGGCGGGCCCTGGTGGTGCAGCCTGGCGAGGAGCGCCGGGGGCGGCTCTTTGGGGACGTGCGCCTGGGGCGCAAAGGCCCCTGGGACCTGACCAAAGGCCTGGACATCCAGAGTGGTATCGGTAGCGTAAAGATTGACCTCAGCCAGGCGCAGATCCCCGAGGGCGAGCACCACGTGCGGGCCGAGTCCTGGATCGGCGACGTGGACGTCTGGGTGCCACAAGACCTGGCGTTCTCGGCTACAGGCCGGGTGGTTGTGGGCAGCCTGAGGATGCTGGATCGCCGGGACGATGGCGTCATGCTCGAGCGCACGGTCACCAGCGCCAACTACGACGTAGCCGCCAGGCGGGTGCGCATCGAGGCCAGCCTGATCATTGGGGACGTCCGCATTCGCCTGGCGTGAAGTACACGGGTAGACAAGGAGCGAGTAGAAAAGTAGACAAGTAGACAAGGAACAGGTAGACAAGGAGCAAGGGTGATCTTCCTGAACCTTGTCTACTTGTTTACTTATACCTTGCTACTTGTTTACTTGTCTACTTACCCCTTGCCTACTCGCCTATGGGAGGACTGCTTTGAACGGTTACGTGGGCAAGCTGCTGGTCGTGGATCTGACCAGCGGCCGGATTGCCAACGAGCCCCTAAACAGGGACTACGCGCGGGATTTTATCGGCGGGAGCGGCCTGGCCGCCCGTTATCTGTTCGACTACCTGCGGGCGGACACGGATCCTCTGGGGCCGGACAACACCCTGGTGGTCATGGCCGGGCCGCTCACCGGCACCAAGGCCCCATCCTGTGGACGCTTCGTGGTGGCGGCACGCTCGCCGCTCACTGGCATCTGGGGCGAGGCCAACTGCGGGGCGGACTTCGGCCCGGAGATGCGCTTCGCCGGCTACGACGGCCTCATCGTTACCGGCCAGGCCGCCCGGCCGGTTTACCTTTGGGTACACGACGGCCAGGCCGAGCTGCGCGACGCCACCGGCCTCTGGGGGCAGGACACCTACGCCACGCAGCGCCTCATCGCCCAGGACGTAGGTGACGCCAGAGCCAAGAGCCTGTGCATCGGCCAAGGCGGGGAGAACCTGGTGCGCTACGCCGCCGCCCTGACTACCCATGGGCGGGCCGCCGGGCGCTCGGGCCTGGGAGCGGTGATGGGCAGTAAAAACCTCAAGGCCATCGCCGTGCGCGGCCACGGGACGATCCCCCTCTTCGCCGAGGCGGAATACAACGCCCTGGCCCGGGAGACCTGGCGTTACATAAAGGATGACGTGTTGTCCGCTATGTACATGGCAGTAGGCACGGCTGGTAGTATAGACTACCTGAACGTCCTGGGTGATGTGCCAGCGCGCTACTTTACGTTGGGCCAGTTCGACGGCGTGGACAAGATCAGCGGGACGACAATGGCTGAGACCATGCTCACCGGCACGTCCACCTGCTTCGCCTGCCCCATCCGCTGTGGACGAGAGGTGCAGATCGAGGGCTTGCCGGAGAACAAGGGGCCAGAGTACGAGACCATCGCTGCCCTGGGTAGCCAGCTCCTCATTAATGATCTGGCCGCCGTGGTCTACCTGGGCTACCTGTGCGACGCCTACGGCCTGGATACCATCTCCTGTGGCAACACCATCGCCTTCGCCTGCTACCTGTTCGATCAAAGCCTCATCGGCCCCAAGGACACGGGCGGCCTGGAACTGCGCTGGGGCGATAGTGACGTGGCGGCGACCCTCATCGCCCAGATCGCCCGGCGCCAGGGCTTTGGCGCTATCCTGGCGGAGGGTTCTAAGCGGGTAGGTGAACACTACGGTGTGCCCGAGCTGGCCGTGCAGGTGCATGGCCAGGAGCCAGGCATGCACGATCCCCGCGCCTTCAGCGGTATGGCGCTGGTCTACGTCACCTCGCCGCGAGGTGCCTGCCACAACAAAAGCGACTTCTGGTTAGTCGAGACCGGCGGTGCCATCGAAGCTCTGGGGATCGTCAGTCCGGGCCGCTTTGAGAGCGCTGGCAAAGGGCCGCTGGTAGCCAGGCACCAGTGCTGGCGCAGCGTCGGCGATTCCCTGGTGATGTGCGAGTTCGCCAACGCCAGCATGGCTCAGGTCATTGGCCTGCTGCGGGCGGCCACCGGCTACGACGTGACCGTAGATAACGTGCTGACCTACGGCGAGCGCATCCTGACCCTGAAGCGCCTGCTGAACCTACGCCTGGGCTACAGCGCAGCCAACGAGAAGCTGCCCCAGCTCCTGGCCCAGCCCCTGGCAGAAGGTGGCACAGAGGGCCACGTGCCCGACCTGGCCACTATGCGCCGGGAGTACTACGCCTACCTGGACTGGGACCCGGTCACCGGCCAGCCCAGCCCAGGCAAGCTGGCGGAGTTGGGGCTGTCGCAAGTAGACAAGGATTAAGGGACAAGTAGACAAGTAAATAAGTAAGCAAGTAGCGAGTGATAAATAGACAAGTGCAAGGAAACGACCCTTGTGTACTTGCTACTTGTATACTTGCTACTTCTGGAGGACTTATGCCTAAAGTTCTTGCCCTGGTTGGCTCGGCCAGGAAGTGGGGCAATTCCGAGGTGCTGGCACGAGAGGCGCTGCTGGGGGCGCAGGAGGCCGGGGCGAGCATCGCCCTGGTGCGGCTGCCGGAGCTGCACATTGAGCCCTGCGACGGCTGCTTGAAGTGCGTCCTGAGCAGTGGTACCTGCCACCTGAATGACGATTTGGCCTGGCTCCTGGCGCAGGCTCAGGCCAGCGACGCCCTGCTGCTGGCTGCCCCCACCTACTTCCTGGGGCCCACGGCCACGGCCACGCTGGTCATAGATCGCCTGCTCATGCGCGCCAGCGCACTGGTGGCACAGGCGGCTGAAAATAAACCTGGCGAAGGTTCAGAACCTTCGCCAGGTTGGCGCAAAGTCGGCGCGGCCATCGCCGTGTGCGGCGTACAGGAATGGCGAGGCATGACGCTGCCTTACCTGGTCAGCCTGGTGCAGGGCCTGGGCTTCTCGCCGCTGGACGGCTTCTACGCCTACGCCCCTGGCCCCGGTGAGGTGCTCCTGGACGAGGCCCTGATGGCCCGCGTCCACCACCTGGGACGGCGCTTGGCGCTGGGCAGGGTCGAGCGCCTTTCGCTGGAAGAGGAGAACGTCTGTCCCACCTGCTACGGCGACGCCTTTGTGCTGCACGGCGACGTGGCCATCTGCCCTATCTGCGGCCAGGAGGCCTGGGTGGCTATGCAGGACGGCCACGTGCACCTGGCCTTCGCCGAGAACGAAGGTGGGCGCTGGAGCGAGCAGGGGCTGGCGGCTTTTCTGAACGACTGGGTGATCCCCTCGGCGGGGCGCTTTTTGGCGCACCGTCAGGAGATCAAGGCCCGCCGCCAGCATCTGGAGGCGGTGGAGATGCCCTGGCTGCGGCCGGGTGGGTAAGTTTGTATGGGCGAGGCATTCCTTAGAGGCTGTTTCAACTCCACTGTATCCTCGCGGCGCAGGCATTGGTACTAGGGCCGAATATTCTGGGGAATGCCTCGCCCCTACTTCTACACTTCCCTGACGTCCCGGACGCTGGCGCCAGCGGCGGCGACGGCGGCCAGTAGCGCTTCTCGGGCCACGCCCTGCACCTTCACCGTGATCTCGCCACCAGGCAGCGTAACCAGGCTGATGATGTTGCCCCCCTGCTGGGCGATCTGCGCCGTCAGCCCGGCCAGGACGCCCTTCTTCTCTGGTACCCCCAGGGTCAGGCGCAGGCCCCTCTCGCCCCCACCCAGTGCATCCACAAAGGTCTTGAAGATGTCCGACTCCGTGATGATCCCCGTCAGCTTGCCCTCGTGCAGCACAGGCAAGCTGCCAATCTTCTTCTCCACCATGATGCGGGCGGCCTCCTCCACTGGTGTGTCATCGGCCACGGTGACGACCTCCCGCTTCATGATGTTGCGCACGGTGATCTTGGACAGCAGGTAGTGCAACTCGTGGACGCTGAGCGAGGTAGCCGGCGATGGTGAGGCGTAGAGCAAGTCCTTCTCCGCTACGATACCCACCAGCCGGCCCTGCCGGTCGAGGACAGGCAAGCGGCGCACGTGCTTCTCCCGGATGATCTGCAGGGCATCCGCTAGGGGCGTATCCTCAGCGATGGTGATCAGGTTCTTAGTCATGCGGTCTTTGACCAGCATGGCAATCTCTCCTTCAAAAGACAGATACAAGGTCTGTCCTTGCCATGAGCCAAGAACCCCGCTTTCGGCGAGAAAACGGGGTTCTGTGTTTATTTGGCCTTCTTGGCCAGCAGCTTCTTCACCTTCTCCAGCAGGGCTGCCGGCTGCACGGGCTTCTCCACAAACTCGTCTACGGGCAGGTAGTCCGCATCCGGGCCGAAGCGCAGCGGCGTGGTCTTGTGGATAGCCGTGAGCAGCAGGATGGGGATGTGGGCATACTGCGCATACTCCGACTTGGGGTCGGGGTTGCGCAGTTGCAGGGAAAGCTGGAAGCCCTCTGTGGTGGTGTCCATCATCACGTCCAGGATGATCAGGTCAGGGTTCACGTCCTTGATCCGCTTCAGACCTGCGCTGCCACTGGAGGCGCTGTAGACCTTATATTTGTTGGCTTCCAGCGTCAGGCGGATGGCCTCCACCACGTCCGGATCGTCATCTATGACCAGAATTTTGGGCTGAGGCATCGTGATCTCACTCCTTATCTGCATATGGGAGGGTGGCTGAGAACCCATGGGGAGGCGGCACATAGTGGCCTGGAGTGCTACCTGGTCGTGTTGCGTGTTGCGTGTTCCGTTTTTGACACGCAATACGCAACACGCAACACGCTTCACATCCCCCGGCTCACCGGCGAACCATTTCTCAGACACGCTCCAACGAAAGCGGATAGCTATGGCTGCTAGTGGGCCGAGCAGGAGATGCAAGGGTCGTAAGAGCGTACCAGCATCTGCAGCTTCAGGGCAATTTCCTCGTCGGACTTGTCCACAAGCTGCGGCAGGTAGGTGCCCATGTCGTCTTCGATGTTCTGGTGGTTTTGCGCCGTGGGGATGATCAGATTGCAGCCAGTGATGATCCCCTGCTCATCCAGAGTGTACTCGTGGTACAGAGTGCCGCGCGGCACCTCCACGCCCCCCACGCCGGTGCCAGCCTGCACCTTAACGTGGCGATCCTCTTCCTTGATCCCCCTGGCCAGCAACTCGTCAACGATGCGGATGGAATCTTCCACCGCATGCGCGCACTCCACCACCTGGGCCACGTTGTTCATAAAGGGGTTGCAGCACACCGCCTTCAGGCCCAGGGCCTGAGCAGCCTCTTTAGCCAGCGGCGAGAGCTGGGCGTGGTTGTTGTTGAAGCGGGCCAGCGCCCCCACGGCCAGGGAGTGGCGGTTGCCCCGTGCCCGCTTGGCCGTGGAGTACGGGACGATGAACTCCTTCACCTTGCTCTTGTACTGGCTTACCGGCGTTATGTCGCCGTCAGTGGAGGCTATGTCGCCTTCGTAGAAGGCGTACTCGTCCGGGTGTTTCAGGGCCAGGTACTCCGTCTCCCGCTCGAACGCTGGCATGGGCAAGGTCTGGAAGATGCTCACCAGGGCTTTCAGGTCGGGGATAGCATCCACTAGGCGCTGGCGCAGGCCCTGGAGTTCTTTGACCGTGGGCAGTCGTGTCCAGCCGTTGATGGCGATGTTGATGGGATGGGTGGTGCGGCCGCAGATCAGGTCGCTCATCTCGTTGGCCAGACGATGCAGGCGGATGATGACGAGCAACGCCTCTTTGTGCGTGCTGGCCAGCGGGATAACGCTGTTCACGCCCAGCAGGTCGGGGACGACCAGATAACCCACGTGCAGAATGTGGCTTTGCAGCGTCTCGCCGTGCAGCGCCAGCTTACGCAGCAGCAAAGTCTGCTTGGAGGGGCGCACGCCGATGGCTGCTTCGATGCCCTGCACAGAGGCCAGGGTGTGGCCAATGGAGCAGATGCCGCAGATGCGGGAGGTGATGTGCGGCGCTTCGTCGTAGCGACGGCCACGCACCATGGCTTCAAAGAAGCGCGGCGCCTCGGGAATCTCCCAACGGTACTCCACGATCTTGCCGTCCTTGACGTTGACCACGATGTTGCCGTGCCCCTCCACTCGGGTGACGTAATGAATATCCAGATGCAAGTCTTTCATCAGTTTACCTCAGTCCTCTATGTGCTTGGCGCACAACGGAGGATGCAAGTAGTGTCGTGTAGGACAGGTTGGCAACCTGTTCTACGGCGCCTTGGCTACGTCGAAGTAGCCGTCAAACAGGCGGAAGTTGGCCAGCACTTGCTCCACGGTAAGGCCGTGATCCTGCAGCACTTGCTTGTGCGACTGGGTGTTCACGTCGTCCAGCAGGCCGCGGCAGCCGATGCAGCCATCGCCGTAGGTGGGGCAGATAGCGTCACAGCCGGCCCGGGTCACCGGCCCCAGGCAGGTCATGCCTTTGTCAAAGACGCAGACGTTTTCCTTGCGCTGGCACTCCACGCACACGGCATAGTTGGGGATAGGCGGCTTTTTGCCCAGGGCCACCGCCTTGATAACCTCAGCCAGCTCTTTGCGATCCACCGGGCAGCCGGGGATAGCCAGGTCTACAGGCACTACGGCGCTCAGGGGCCGGGCCTGGATGCTGGGGAACCACTTGGCTTTATCGCCGTAGACGTAGCGCCGCACCTCGTCCTGGTCCATGTAGTTCTTCAGGCAGTTGATGCCGCCCAGATGGGCGCAAGCGCCCAGGGCCACCAGGACTTTCGCTTTTTCCCGGATCGCCTGGAGGCGCGGGATTTCGGATTCCATTGTTATGGAGCCTTCTACCAGAGCGATGTCGTAATCGTCACTGGCGCCGGTCACAGCCTCTCGCCAGGCCACTACGTCTACCAGGCCCAGCACGCCCAGGATGTCCTCTTCCAGGTTGACGATCTGGAGCTGGCAGCCTTCGCAGCAGCCGAAATCGAAAATGGCAACTTTGGGTTTCATTCTATTGCCTCCGCCAGGTGCTTGATCTGATCGTAGGTGAAGACGGGCCCGCTCTGGCAGACGTAGACGTTGTTGATCTGGCAGTGGCCGCACTTGCCTACGCCACACTTCATCCGCCGCTCCAGGGACAGGTAGATCTGATCCTCTGGAATGCCCTTGTTGGCCAGCACTTCGATCAGGACGAACTTGTACATGATGGGTGGGCCCACGATCACGGCCACGGTTTTGTGTGGGTCGACGGTGATCTTGGGGAATAATCTGGTGATGACCCCGACGTTGCCGGTCCAGGTAGCATCGCCCCGATCCACAGTAAGGTGGAACTCCACGTCGTCCCGCTTCTCCCATTGGGCCAGTTCGTTACGGAAGAGGATTTCGCTGGGGTTCTTGCAGCCGTAGAGGATCAGTACGCGGCCGAAGTCCTGACGCTGATCCAGGACGGTGTTGATCAGGGAACGCAAGGGGACCAGCCCCAGGCCGCCGGCGGTGAAGAGGATGTCCTTGCCACGCATCTTGTCCACGGGGAAGCCGTGGCCGAAGGGGCCGCGGATGCCTACCAGGGCACCTGGCGGCAGGCGATGCAGGGCGTTGGTGACGTCGCCCATGGCGCGCACGCAGAGCTCGAAATGGCCGTTGCGGGCCGGCGCCGAGGAGATGGAAATAGGCGCCTCGCCGATGCCAAAGACCGACACTTCTACAAACTGTCCAGGGGTATGCCCCAGGCTGCTGCCGTCCTTGAGGTGCAGTTGGAAGAAGCGCTCCTTCTCGGTCATGGGCTCCGTGTGCACAATCTCCGCCCAGCGCGGCTGGAAGAGAGAGATGCCTTGAGTCATTTTTTATTCACCCTCCTACATGTTGCACAGGCGCTTGAGCCGATTGAAGACGTCCACGGGATCGATGTCTACCAGGCAGGAGCGTACACAGCGGCCGCAACCCACGCAGCCCAGGTGACCGTACATCTCCTCCAGGTACTTACCCTTGCGATAGAAGCGATGACGCAGACGGGCGGCCCGATTCTTGCGGAAATTCTCGCCGGAGGCCACTTTGGCGAAGTCGGTGAGCAGGCAGCCGTCCCATTCCCGCAGGCGGGTCCCTTCCTGCAGGTTGAACTGCACCTCGTCGAAGACGTTGAAGCAGTAGCAGGTGGGGCAGACCAGGTTGCAGCGGCCGCAACCCAGGCAGCGTTCCGCCAGCTCGTCCCACAGCGGTGACTTGTAGCTGGCCCCCATGATGCTGGGGATGTCCTTATGATCCATCTCCAGGGCATAGGTGAACTTAGGCCAGCGAGCAGCGTTGACGGCGTTCAGCCTGGTCAGGTCACGCTCTGTGGCTGGGCGAGCATGGGCATGTTTTGCCAGCATGGCCTCGCCGGCGGGTGTGCCCACGTCCACGGCATAGGCCTCGCCGAGGTCGGTGAAGAAAAGATCGTAGCCGCTGTCCACGGTGAGGGTGCCCATACTCTTGCAGAAGGAATGCTCATCGCAGGGGGCCGGGCAGTCCACACCCACGATGAGGGCCCGGTTACGCTTCTCCAGGTAGTTGGCGTCGGCGTTGTCTTTGGAGAAGGCAACGTCCAGCAGCCAGGTAGCGTGGATGTCGCAGGCGTGCATGCCAAAAATGACGCGGGGTTTGGCCTCGATGACGGGCTGCACCGTGGGGTTCTCGCCGAGCTGGAACTTGAGGATGGGTTCCTTCGCCGGCAAGAAGTACTTTTTGGGCGGGAGGATGGTTGTGGGGTAGCTCAGTTGCAGATCGGCGGGGTTTTCCAGCACGTCGAAGGCGTACTTACCGCCGTCCTTGCGCTGTGCCCCCACTACCTCCAGCTCGGTCATCAAGCCGCTGACGAAAGCACCGACGTCTTTTTTGTCCAGGATTTTCAGGGACATAACGACCTCCTCTTGGTTTGGGTTCAGACCTGGTTCAGACCTGACAGGTCTCCCAGACCTGTCAGGTCTCACTCTGACGCAAAACTGGTCATTTACGGCGGGAGTATACCAAAACCGGCGGATAAAGTCAAGCTTGTTGGCGGCATTTGTGACGCTCCTCACTACCAAGCTTGTCAATTCCGACCAGTTGTGCTATAATCAAGCAGGTCGCCAACCCAAGGGCGCGGCGGCAGCCCGGTTGGTGTCAATGGCCACTGGCACTGCCGTGCCTTTAATCCTCCCCGTGGGAGAATCAATTATGCCCGGTGTCGTTTCCACTATTCGCGACAAATGCAAACGTTGTTACTCCTGCGTGCGTAACTGCCCGGCCAAGGCCATCAAGGTCAGCGGCGGCCAGGCCGAGGTGATCGAGGAACGCTGCATCGGTTGCGGCAATTGCTTTAAGGTCTGTGCCCAGAAGGCCAAGGAGATCAGGAGCGCCGTGGGCGAGGTCAACCAATTGCTGGCCGGCCCGGCTCCGGTTCTGGCCTGCTTAGCGCCCTCATTCCCGGCGGCTTTCCCCAACGTCAAGCCCGGCCAGGTGGTGACCGCTGTGCGCCACCTGGGCTTCGCCGAGGTGTTAGAGGTGGCTTTTGGGGCGCAACTACTGGGCCGGGAATACACTAAACTGGTCAAGGAGCGCCCGGACCAACTGATCATCACTACCCCCTGCCCGGCCCTGGTGGGTTACGTGGAAAAGTACGTTCCCTCCCTCGTCCCCAACCTGGCCCCCATCGTCTCGCCCATGATTGCCCTGGGGCGAGCTATCAAGTGGAAGTATCGTCCTGAGGCCAAGGTGGTCTTCATCGGCCCCTGCATTGCCAAGAAGCTGGAGATCGAGGATGAGGCTGTGGCGGGGGTGATAGATGCGGTGCTGACCTTCCAGGAACTACAGCGCATGCTGGACGAGGCCGGCATCGTCATGGCCTCCCTGCCGGAGAGCGACTTCGACGGCCCTCACCCAGGTATCGCCCGCATCTTCCCCGTCTCTGGCGGCCTGCTCAAGACAGCGGCTATGCGTGGCGATGTCTTGGAGAATGACATCCTGGTCACCGAAGGTAAGGATAACGTCCTGACCCTGCTCAAAGAACTGGAGCACAACAGAATGCAGGTCAAGTTTGTAGACGTCCTCTTCTGCGAAGGCTGTATCAACGGGCCAGTAATATTGGGAGGCGATAAAGACAGCATCTTCAAGCGCAAGGAGATTGTCACGGACTACGTGCGGCAGCGCATGACGACTCAGGATCAGGCCGCGCTAGAGGCTGCCCTGGACGAGTACGCCGACATTGACCTGCGGCGTACCTTTACAGAGCGCACGATCCACGAGCCCATGCCCACCGAGGAGGAGATCCAGGCCATCTTGCGCAGCGTCAACAAGTTCCGCAAAGAGGATGAACTGAACTGCGGGGCTTGCGGCTACAGCTCCTGTCGGGAGAAGGCCATCGCCGTCTACCAGGGTTTGGCCGAGGCCCAGATGTGCCTGCCCTACCTTATTGAGCAGCTTCAGGAGAACGTGGGCAAGCTGGAGAAGCTTAACCGTGACCTGGCCACGGCGCAGGAGGAACTGGTGCACACCGAGCGTCTGGCCAGCATGGGGCAACTGGCGGCCGGCGTGGCTCACGAGATCAACAACCCCCTGGGCACGATACTCATCTACTCTTCTCTGATGCTCAAGGGCCTGCCGCCGGGCGATCCCCGGCGCGATGACCTGGCTATGGTGGTGGAAGAGACCACTCGCTGCCGGGACATCGTGGCTGGCTTGCTCAACTTCGCCCGCCAGAGCCGTCTGGTGACCAGGGAGACTGACCTCAATGTCCTGGTGGAGGAGACCCTGGCCCAGGTGGAGCGCCAGCCAGCTTTTGAAAAGGTGACTATCGTACGCGATTACGCGCCCGACTTGCCCAAGCTGGTGCTTGACGGCGCCCAGATGCGCCAGGTCTTCCTCAACATCGTGGTCAACGCTGCCGAGGCCATGCCTGAGGGAGGTACGTTGACCGTCAGGACCTGGCTGGCCCCCGATGGGCAGTCGGCCAAGGTCTCCTTTACCGATACCGGCTGCGGCATCTCCGAGGAAAACCTGAGCAAGTTGTTCACACCATTCTTCACCACCAAGCAACTGGGCAAAGGCACTGGCCTGGGTTTGCCCATCGCCTATGGTATCGTCAAGATGCACCGGGGGCAGATTGAGGTGCAGAGCAAGGTGGGTGTGGGCACCACGTTCACCATCAGCCTGCCCCTGCAAGTGCCAATGACCGGGGCGCTCATCGGGTGAGACGTGCTGCGTGTTGCGTGTTCCGTGTGGCGTGATAAAAACGGAACACGCACCACGCAACACGTCCTGAGTGCCGCCACTAGCGTTTATCTGCACCCTGTTTCCACACTATGAATGAACGAATCTTAATCGTAGATGACGAACGCGGCATGCGGGAGGGCTGCAAGCGTGTCCTGGCCCCAGAAGGCTACCTGGTAGAGAGCGCCGAGAGCGGCGAAGAGGGCTGGGCGCTGGTGCAGGGCAACACCTACGACCTGCTGCTCATAGACGTGAAGATGCCGGGCATGAGCGGCCTGGACCTGCTCTCCCTGGTGATGGGGCACGATGCGGAGATCGTGTGCCTGGTGGTCACCGGCTACGCCACCCTGGAGATGGCCATAGAGGCCACCAAGCTAGGTGCTTTTGACTTCCTGCGCAAGCCTTTCACCCCCGACGAACTCCTGAACCTGGTGCGCAAGGGTCTGGAGAAGCGCCGTCTCTCCCTGGAGGCGCGTCGCCTGCGCGAGGAGAGAGAGCAGAGCCTGCTGGCCCTGGCCACTGAGCAATCGCGGCTGCGTACGGTTATCAATGCCATGAGCGACGGTGTGCTGGTGGTCAATCGGGAAGGCGCTCTGGTGCTCTACAACCCGGCAGCCTTGCGCCTGGCCGACTTTCGCCAGACCCCAACGACGGGCAGCCCGATCGCTGACTGCCTGGTGGACGAATCGCTCCTGGGGCGCATCAACGAGGAGATGGCGGCAGCACCAGCGGAACGGGCCTACATCGCCCAAGAGACCCAGGTGGGCGAGCTCACTGTGCTGGCCAGCATCGCCCCGGTGCGCGACGAGCGGGCTCAGGTCTTGGGGGCCGTGGTTCTTCTACGAGACATCACGCGGCTGAAAGAGCTGGATCGTCTGAAATCCGAGTTTGTCTCCCTGGTCTCCCACGAGCTGAAATCGCCCATTAGCGCCATCGAAGGCTACCTCACCACCATTCTGCAAGGCTACGCTGTTACGCCGGAGCAGCAGCGCCAGTGGTTAGAGCGCTCCCGCGACCGCGCCACAGCCTGCCTGGCCCTGATCCAGGACCTGCTGGACATCTCCCGCCTGGAGGCGCGCAAGGTAGAGCGGCAGGTGGAGCTGCTCTCTGTGGGCGAGGTGGTAGAAGAGGCGGCCAGTTTCTTGCGTGGCCAGGCCGAAAGCCGGGGCCTGACCATAAGTCTTAACCTGCCGCCCCATCTGCCCAAGATCCAGGGCTGCCGGGAGGAACTGATTCGGCTGTTTACCAATCTGGTGAGCAATGCCATCAAGTACAACAAGGAGGGCGGCAAGATCACCATCACCGGTGGCGTGGAAGGGGCTTACCTGAAAATCGCCGTGGCCGATACGGGCATCGGCATCCCGCCGGAAGCTATCCCCCATCTGTTTACGGATTTCTACCGCGTGCACGTGCCGGAGACTCGCTACATCACCGGCACCGGGCTGGGCCTGGCCATCGTCAAGCGCATTGTGGAGGCCCATCAGGGGCGGGTGACGGTGGACAGCCAGCCCGGCCAGGGCAGCACTTTCACGGTATACCTGCCGTTGGTGTCGCCTGGGACGTAGGGCAGAGTAATAGCCGCAGAAACACACAGAAACACACGGAAATTTACAGACCAGCGGTGTTGCAGCCAGTATTTCTGTGACCTTCTGTGTCTTTCTGTGGCTACCTGGTTCTGCCACAGGCGAAAATGCCTCGCCCCTACTTGACATTTGTGATGCGGCACACTATAATAGCGGCGGATTTCACACTACGATAACCTCTGAAGGAGGCGCAAATGCCAGCCAAGAACAAGCTCGTCCTACTGGTGGACGACGACGTGGATTTTGTGGAGATGAACCGGGCGGTGCTAGAAGCTCATGGCTACAAGGTAGCCGCGGCCTTCAGCGGCCACGAGGGGCTGCAAAAGGCCAGAGAGCTGAAACCCGCCGTCATCGTCCTGGACGTGATGATGGATTACAAAACCGAGGGCTTCCACGCCACCTACGAGTTGCGGCAGGATCCCGAGCTGCAGAAGATCCCCATCATCATGGTCACGGCCATCAACAAGCAAGACTTCATTGGTCGCTTCCAGCCGGACGCCGACTGGCTGCCGGTAGAGAAGCTCATAGACAAACCAATTACTCCCCAACGCCTCCTGGAAGAGGTGCAGAAGGCCGTAGGGGAGGCTGCTCCTAAGCCGAAGCCCAAGAGGAGCAAGAAGAAGTAGGTAGCCGTCCTTTAATCAACCGACGGGGCCGAGCCGCGCCGAAAAACACTGAGGGCGCAGAGGATTTTTACTTATCCTCTGCGCCCTTTGCCTTGCTAGTAGCAACCTGCCGCCAGGGGCTGGGTAGGGACAACCCTTGTGGTTGCCCACCTACCTCGTCCAGGCCTGGGCGTTCCAGAACACGCTCATGGCGGAAGGCTTGAGCCCCTGGACGTCGGCTTTGAAAACGTAATAGACGGTGGGGTAGAAGAGGTTGATCTGGGGTACGTCCTGCGCCAGGATGAGTTGGGCCTGCCGGTAGAGCGGGGCGCGCTCCGCCGGCGTGTTGAGCCGCAAAGCCCGATCCAGCAAGTAGTCCAGAGTGGAATTGCTATAGTTCAGAAAATTTTGGCCGGACTGGATAGAACGGCTATGGAAACGGCGGGACAGATCGGGGTCGGCGCGGACGGAGCTTTGCAGCAAAGCAGCCTGGAACTTACCCTTGAGCACGTACTCGGCGACAAAAGTATTGCGCTCCACAAAGTTCAGGTCCACTGCTACGCCGATGGCGCGCCACTGCTCCCGCACGGTCACGGCGATCTGCTGGCGAAGATGATTCCCAGCATCGGTGACCAGGGTGAAGGCCAGCTTGCGGCCGTCCTTCGTCAGGAGGCCGTCAGGCCCTGGCTGCCAGCCGGCCTGAGCCAGCAAAGCGCGCGCCTGGGCCGGATCGTAGGGGTACAATTCGGCGGCCTGGGGATTGTAGGCCCAGGAGGTGGGCAGGATGTCGCCGGCGGAGAGGGTGCCCTGTCCACTCAGCAGCCCGGCGATTATGGCCGGCCGATCCAGGGCCAGGGCCAGGGCGCGGCGCACACGCACGTCCTGAAAGAGCTCGTTGGCCAGTTGCAGGCTGATCTGGACGTTGCCCCCGGAGACACCGTAGGTCTTGAGCCCCTGCGCCGCTAGGCGAGCCGCATCCTCCGGCGATTCCACCAGCGCCCCGTCCACCTCGCCGGCCAGCAACTGGATGAACAAGGCCGTGGTATCCGGGACGATGCGCCAGACCAGAGACTCCAGTCCCGGTCGCCCGCCGAAGTAGGCCGGGTTGGCCGCAAAACGCAGGTACTGCAGAGACAGCCACTCCTGGAGGATGAAAGGCCCTGTACCTACCGGAGAGCGATTGAAGTCGCTGCGTGAGAGGTCCTGCCCGGCCAGCAGGTGCTGCGGCACGATCCCCAGCGTGAGCTTGGAGATGAGCGAGGCATCCTGCTCCTTCAGGACAAAGCGCACCGTGTAGTCGTCGGGTGTCTCGATCTGGGCGATGGTCTGGTAGTCGCTGCGCGGCAGGGTGGACTTGGCGGCCGGGTCGAAGATGGCCTCGTAGGTGAACTGCACGTCACTGGCCGTGAAGGGCGCGCCATCGTGCCAGCGCACGCCGCGGCGCAGGTCAAAGCTCCAGGTCAGGCCATCTGGCGAGACCTGCCATTTTTGCGCCAGGGCAGGGACGATGTCCAGCCGCTCATTCACATCTACCAGGCCATCAAAGACCAGCTCGATGGCCCAACGGGAGACGATGTCCGGCGCCAGGAGGGGGTTGAGGGTGTTGGGTTGGGTATGGATGCCGTAGACCAAAGTACCAGTGGGCATGGTTGGCCGGCAGGCGGGAAGGGTGGTCAGAAGCAGGAATAAAACCATAACCAGGCGTGTCGTCTTCAACATGCGCATAGGATCTTCAGTCTCAATACCTAAATTTCGCCCAAATTAATGGCCACATTGGCTGGTCGCAAGAGAGCTTTGAGGGCTGGCCCCACAAGCCCAGCCGGTGGGTCTTTCTTGTCGAGGGTGATCTCTCGAATCTGGCCCCGGCGCCATACAATGCAGCCTCTGCTTTGGAAGGCGTCCCGAACCAGCCGCAGGATGCCTAATTCTCGTAGTTTGTGGCTGGTCTGAGCCAGCCAGTGGCGAGCCCAGATGGTCACGTTGTGCGCCAGGCTGCCCAGCAGCACGAGGATCTGTTGAGCCGTGAACTTCTTCTTGTTCCGTTTGCTCAGGCCCAATGTTCCGCACACCCCTGGCGATTAAAGGCAACCTGCAGGGCTCGATCAGGGCGCACCCGCTTATTGGTTTCTACCAGCCCCTGGGCCCCAGCCAGCATACCGATGAAACTGTCTTGGAGCTTGTCCACTGGGGTGTGCCGCAAAGTTTTCTGCCGGATTTGGACTTTCGCCTTGATGGGAGCCCAGACCTGACGCCTACAGAACTCGACGCCGAGGCCGATCAAGCTGGCCCGGGCTGAGAATCGACAACGCAGTCTTTTTGTGGTAGACTTAGCCATGGTGAGGCACCTCCTTCACGATAGAGTGGTTGATCAGCCTATAGTCTACCACAAGGAGGGCATCACTGCTACTTTAATTACGTCAGCAGAAGCCACTTGGCCACTAATTTGAGCCAAATTTGGGTCAGTAGATCACAAATCTGGCTCGTAGTGGGCGCTTGAGCGCCTTAAAGCGCACTACAAGTGCGCACTACGAACCCGAACTGTGATCTCCTGAGCCTCCAATGCGCACCGACAGGCCAAACTGGCGCAGCAGGTGCGCCATCTCCGCCATTCTCTCCGCGGAAGGCGGGCGAGTGGCGGGCAAGCGGTAGGGCCTGTCCAGCCGGACGTACTTGTCCACGCCAATGTGGTGATAGGGCAAGAGGTCTACGCCATCCAGGTGGGGCAAAGCGGCGGCAAAGGCGCCGATTTGGCGCATACTGGCATCGTCGTCATTGATGCCCGGGATGACCGGCACGCGCAGGACGATGTGGTGGCCGTGTTGGGAAAGCGCCTGCAGATTCTGCAAAATCAGGCTGTTGGACACACCGGTGAATTGCCGATGCCTGGCCTCGTCCAGCAGCTTGAGGTCGTACAGGAACAGGTCGGTGTATGCCCGCAGGCGATCCAGCGTTGTCCAGGGGGCGAAGCCGCAGGTGTCCACGGCCGTGTGTATCTCCTGCCGCTTACAAGCCTGGAGCAGGGCCAGGGCAAAATCCGCTTGCCCCAAGGGCTCGCCGCCGGATAGCGTCACGCCGCCGCCCGACTCATCGTAGAAGGTGGTGTCGCGCTGGACTTCGGCCAGCACCTGGGCCACGGTCAGCTCGCGGCCCACAACCTGGCGCGCCTCAGCGTAGCAGGCAGCGGCGCAAGCCCCGCAGCGCCTGCATTTCTCTCTGTTAGTGAGTGGTTCCTCGCCGTCCCAGGAGATGGCGCCGTGCGCGCAGGCAACCAGGCAGGCCCCGCAGTGGATGCAGCGATTGGGGCGAAAGATGACCTCTATCGTCGGTGCCTGGCCTTCAGGATTGTGGCACCACCAGCAACGCAGCGGACAACCTTTGAAGAAGACGGTCGTGCGAATGCCCGGTCCGTCGTGGATAGAGTATCTCTTAATATCAAAAACGATGCCCTGCAACCAAGCTTCTCCAGTCTCGCCCGCGGGAATTTCCCGCACATCCCTGCCAGGTGAGAGGTTAGGTTAATGGGCGATTTGTGTGGGCTGTAAAGCAGCGTGTATCGCCCACCGCCTATTTCTGGGGAACTGGCAGACAGTGGGGGCAGGCATTCTGTGCGGCTTGTTCAATTACACTATATCCTTGGATGGACAGCCAATTGGGTTAACGCCCTTAAGTTCACCCGCCCGCGTGCTAGCCCGTGTTGCTTGGGCGAGAGATACCTAAGATTGCTATATCTTGGCTAGTTCGTTGATGAGGTAAGGTATGTCTGAATACTGATTGACCCAGAGCACTTGGAGTCCCAGTGTTTGGTAGAGGTCGGCTTGCATGTCGAACAGCCATCCCAGGGAATCGGAGAGTTCAGAGAGCTTGCGAAGGGCAGTAATTCTCCCAGAGGGGGTATTCACATCAAGTTTGCATGAATAGGCTATGGCATCTAGAAGGTCATTGGGGTGGATCCTTCGCAGGATTGCAAAATGCCTCTTGCCAGGGACATGTTTTGTTGAGATCTCCAGCAATCTACGAACATTGGGATCATTGAAGGAGAAGCCGATGAAGAGAGCCTGATATTGAACCAGAGTGGTAAGCTGGGCTATGTTGATCCAGTCAAAGGGCCTATTCCAAAGAGCATAGTACTTTTGCTCTCCTAAGACTATCCCGGAGTGATCGGCTTCTGCTGCTGAGCGAGGAACGTATCCGTGGATATGGATTACGTTGAGTATATCTTCGGAGAACTCATGGTTTGGTTCTACGATGAGATTGAACGGTACTCCTCTCTCGCGGAGTTCTTCCTCTAGGAGGTCGTCGTAGTTGTATGTGATTACGCGAGGTATCGGCTCTGTCCTTGCGCATAGGTTTGCAATGGCCTTGATAGTGTTGGAGGGTTGAACCATAGAATAGAGGAGGCTCCTAATTTCATGTATGAAACGTTTGTCGAGATGATCTTCGAGTTGCTGGCCCAGGATGAGAGGGGCTTGCCGGTTCAGTTGGTAGTATACCTCTAAGATGAGGTCACTGCCGTTTCGTGGCTCGGGCTTGAGCTTGCGGGTTAGGCCATGAAGAAGCCCCTGCCAATCAGGGACATTAGCGTCGAGTGATATACCTGCTCCTAGAAACAGAGCAAGTGATCTACCTCTCAGCCGTGTGTCTACCTGTTGGATGAGCTCGCTATTATCCCCGTACCTGTTGTCGAGAATCTGCAATATCTCATAGATTCGGCTCATGTCTGGAAAGTGCGCTGCATGTTCCATGGAGTCCACCTCAGAGGGTCAGAAGTTCCATGATTTCGTAAGCCGTCTTGCCTATTGGGGCTGCATATTGCTGCCAATCTTTGGATAGCACCCCCAGATCGCGGATTTGCTCTCTGATTATGGCTACGCTCTCTTCATATACTTGGCTCCGAGTCTTTGGATCCTGCATCCATGCCACGAGAGCGTCAATGTCAATTTCCTCGTATGGGATGTCGGGAATGGGCGAGAGGCGGTCGACGATTTCTGGTGCAACGAACCTGTGATAATCGTTATGGAATCTGAGAATGGCCTGACCAACGCTGTTCTTTACCCTGACAGTAGGATTCGCTTTGTGCAACTTAGCCCGCTCCTTGCGATGGTGAAGACAAGAGTTAACCTCCTCGATGGAGAATAGGTCCCTGAGTATTACTCTGGCCAAGGCTGTAGCTTCGTCGAGGAAGTGGGATACTTGCCTTTCATCACCGTGGAAGCGGTCGTAAGCTGTGATCAAGTAGTAGGGGCCGTCCGGGACCCTGGCTGACCATTCTTGGGAAATTCCCTCCAAGTCATCGGGAAACTTGCCGTACTCAGTTATCGCCCATGCATTGCGGGAGAGGACACCTGACGAGGTGATGTAGAGCTTCACGGCCCGGTCGGGGCGCAGTTTGTTCAGGTTATCGCAAATGATGTAGTTGAATACATCGATATATGATGAGTCTGTTGAGCGGTCCTTGCTGAGGAGGTAGTTGACCCCCTTGGCAATGTGTGCCTGGTCATAGCTAAACAACTCGGACACCAGGCCACTCGCGTCGGCCCGATTCAAGACATCGTCCCATGGGGTTATACGTCGAGACTTGACGAGAGGTTGTAGTTCGCTGAAGAGGGTTTTGTCTCGGAGAAGGCGGTTGACAGCCTTAGTAGCCACCATATGTTGGTAGAGCTCCTCCAAGACTGCGGTTTCTTGCCTGGCCAAAGAGAGGCCCGTCTCTTTTCGTGAGACCTTGTCAACCAAGGCTTGGATGTCGGGATACCTGGCAAGTGTTTTGCCGTAGGTTGTGTCGCCAGCCCAGTATCTTAGGTACTTCAATAGCTCAATGAGCGTGAGAGGTGATATAGTCGCGTACAGTTTGCTTCCCAGCTTATGTGTAAAGAAGATGTGCCATTTCGCATGAACGGATTCACGACGAGGATAAGGCTCTTTGATTAAAAAGCTGGGTGGTAGGACGTACGTGACAAGGTCATGTGTGTCTATTCCATAAGCGAGCTCGATACCTTTGAAGAGGTTGCTGGCGTCGATGTGAGCCATGTTGAAAGATTGATATTGGCCGAGTATGAAAACATAGAGCGACTCGAGATCTAAGAGCTTCATATTGTGCGCCATGTGCCCTCCCCTTCTTTCATAACCAGAGAGATCTAGACGATTGTTGCAGTGCAAGATTACCTGACCTGTGTTAATGGTCATCTTGAGGTACAATATACCCCATGGATGCGGAAATCCCTGCGCACATCCTTGTCCTGCGGGGATAGTATACAGTAGAAATCCCCGTAAGTCAATATATAGGCGAGGTATTTAGCAGATAGCGGATGGCACTATCGGCCGAATGCCTCGCCCCTACTTTTGGGCCTCGCCTTCATCCGGCGGCTTATCTTCCAGGGCCTTGTGCACCACTTCGTCGCCCAGGAGGCCGTAGAGAGGGGCCTCCTCCTCGGTGGGTGGCTGCGCCGGCTGGCCGGCGCGCCGCTTCAGGGCGGCCTGCGCCCCGCGGGCGTACAGGGAGCCGGGGAAGAGGTCTATGACCTTGTTGAACTCGTGGACGGCTTTGAGCTCCTGCCCTGATTTCTGGTAGGCCACGCCCAGGTTGTAGCGACAGGCCGCCTCGTGGCGCTCACTCAGGCGCGCCTGGTGCTGCGCCAGCACTCCTTCCAGGAGGGCCGCAGCTTCGTCCAGGCGCTTTTGGCGCAGGCGCAACACCCCCAGGTTCACCTCGGCCAGGCAACGCCCGATGTTGTCCGGCCACAGCCGCAGGGCCAGGCGATAGGCGCGTTCGGCCAGGGCAGCGTGCCCGCCTCCCGCCAGGGTATTGCCGACGTCTACCAACAGCCGGCTGCGCATGGTCACCAGGTAGAGGAGCACCAGGAGGAGGATGGGATTAAGCGGCGTACCCAGGGCATAGAAAAACAAGGTGCTGGCCCCGGTCAGGGCCAACACCTCGTAGGCAAAGCGATTAGGCAGCCCCTCGCGCCGCAGCAGGGAAAGCCCACCGAAGAAGACGGTGAACAGCAGGGCGATCAGGACATTGAGCAGATAGGGATTCAGTTCTGGCATAGGTTACTTCCCAGGAAAGAGTACATCGGCCATGCGCCCCAGCATGTCTACGCCCCGCACCTCGGTCTCAAAGAGGGGCAGGATGGCCCGCACCTGGCCATCGAACTTGTTCCAGATTTCCTCCATGTAGCCGTCCTGCATGGTCACCCGGTTGCGCACGAACTCCGGGGCGTCCGGGCCGACGCTGGCCTTGTCAATCACCATGTTCACCACTACGCCGCCCACCGGGATGCCAAAGTCCTTGAACCAGTTGATGAAGCGGGTGATGACGGCAATGGGCAGGGCCTCCGGCAAGGTAACGAAGAAGAAGGCCGTCTTCTGGTCGTCAGTCAGAAGTTCCTTGGCGTTCTGCATGCGCTTGCGGAAGCTGAGCAGGTAATCCATAAGCGGGTCCTTCTCCTTCTTCTTGCTGTAGGAGAGGAGCTCGCGCAAGGATTTGGCCTCTTCCCGGCTCTGCATCATCTTGTTGACCCACAGGGAGTAGACCGAAGACATGCCCAGGAGCCGGCGAGCGTTGGCCGTGGGCGCCGTGTCGAAGACGTAAACCTGGTACTTGTCTTCAAACATGAGGTCAATCATGTTCTCAAACATGGCCGATTCTTCAAAGGCCGGGTTCATCGTCGCCGATTCCACAAACTCGTCGGCGCGGGTCTTGATCTCGGCGAACTTCAGGAACCACTCAATCTTCTCCCGGATTTCCCGCTTGGACTTCTCGATGGTATCCCGGGTGTCAATCTCGTAGGCCTGGAGATTATGCGTCCCTTTGACCGGGGTCGGCTTGCCGAAGACGTCCTGGCCCAGGAGGCTGCTCAGGCTATGGACGGGGTTGGTGGAGGCCAAAAGGGTGTTCCTGCCCTGGCGGGCGAACCACAGGGCGGCTGTCCCGGCCATCACGGTCTTGCCCACGCCACCCTTGCCGCCGAAGAAGACGTATTTCATAGCTGGATGTTCGGCCAGAAACTGCTCCATTGTTTTCTCGATCATTATCCACTCCTCGGAAAATGGCCGCTCTATAGGACAGGTTAGCAACCTGTCCTACGGCCCAGTTTGACCTCAGTCGCCGAACATCGCCCTGGCCACCTTCTCGATCATCGGCAGCCCGGTGATGTCCCGCTCGAATTCGGGCACCTGCGTCAGCACATCGGTGCCAAAGGTCTCCTCAATCTTGCGCAAGTACCCCGCCTGCATCTTCAGACGATTGCGCAGGTATTCGGGGATATTCTCGTCCGCCAGTTCTTTGGGCAGAACGCGGTTGACGATGTACCCCGAGATGGGCACCTGGAATTTGGCAAAGAGCCCCGCCGCCTTCTGGGTGTCCAGGATAATCATCTCCTCAGGGACAATGACGAAGAAGAAGGCCGTTTTCTCCTTGTCGGTGAGGATACCGGAGGAGGTGTTGATGCGATGCCGGATGTACTGCAGCTCTTTCAGAATCTGGTCCTCTTCGCTCTCCTTCTGGCGCTGCATGATGGCCGCCACCTTGGCGTACTCCTCCATCTCCTGGCGTAGACCGGTGATCTTCCTGATCCACTCGTCGTAGACCGAGGCCATGCTCAGGTAATACAAGGCGTGGCCCAGGGGCACCAGGTCGTAGATGTAGTAGTCGTACTCACCGCCGACGACGATGTCCACCACGGCGTCGAAGATGGCGCTTTCCTCCATGGCTGGCTCGGCGGCGGCGGCCTGGATGTAATTCTCGATCTCCTCTGGCACTTCCTCCAGGCCGTACATGTCCAGGATCTTTTGGCGGATTTCCGCCTGGTATTCCTTAATGTGGCGGTCAGCATCAATCTCCTGAGCGAAGAGATTGGGCATGATCTGCACCGGCCCTTTGCCGAAGATATCGCGCTCAAAGATGTCGGACAGCGAGGCCTGCGGGTCTACGGAGAAGACGAGGACCTTATGGCCTTGTTTGGCCAGCCAGTAGGCGGTGGCGGCACTAAAAGTCGTCTTGCCCAGGCCGCCCTTGCCGCCGTACATAATGTAAGAGTGTTTTCGCACGCTGTCAACTAGGCTGTTTGCCATGATGATCTCCTATTAAGATAAGTAGCAAGTAGACAAGTAGGCAGGTAGCAAGTAGGCAGGTAGGCAAGTAGACAAGTAGTAAGTAGACAAGTAGCAAGTAGGCAAGTAGCAATTCCTTGTCCTTGTCTACTTGGTTACTTGTTTACTTGGGTACTTGTTTACTTGGGTACTTGTTTACTTGCTTACTCGCTACGCCAACGCGTCTGTTAAGTCCCGCTCCCGCAGCATGCGCCGCTTCCAGGTGGAGATTTGCGGCACCACGTAGGGCAGCAGGCGCAGGGAGTAGTACGGCGGCAGGATGGGCACGCCCAGCAGGTCGCCCATGGTAATCAGGATGAACAGGTGCTCCATGCTGCCCCGGGTCTTAAGGGCGAAGCGAGCCATATCGTGGCCAGCCATGCCGTAGAGCACGCTTTTGAACGCGTCCCAGTAACTACTCCTCTTTTTCTCTTTTTGTTCAGCCATTGCTCCTCCTCCGCAAAATTGAGGCTTAAAGCTGAAGATAGTTTACTCCTGTTCCCCTTTTCTGCGTGGCTTCCCCCAGTTTTCCAAAAGGTTTAGCCGAGCTCCTGGTCAAACCGGTCGGTCAGGTCCTTCTCCCGCAACATGCTGCGCCGCCAGCCCTCAATCCGCGGCACGGCGTAGGGCAGCAGACGCAACGTGTAGTATGGAGTCAGGATGGGCACACCCAAGAGGTCGCCGAAGACGATGAGGGTGAAGGCCCGCTCCACTTCCCCTCGCGCCTTCTCCATCTCCTGCGCCCATTCATAGAGGGTCATCCCGTAGAGGATATCCCGCAGGGTGCGGCCAACCTCCCGCAGACGGCGTTCTAATTGCTGGAGCAGCAATTGCTTTTCCATACATCTACTCCGTGGCCATGACCCCCGCCGCCGGTTGTTCCGTCGCTTCCCGCAGTGCCTGTTCCAGGGCTGCCCGTTCCCATCCCACCACTTTTTGCCCTCCAGGCAAGAGGAAGGTGGGGTAACGGCGTACGCCGTACCGCAGGCACTTCCACAGCCCCTCCGGCGACTGGGGATCCACCACGCGCACCTGGAGGGACGGCCCGAAGCGCAGTCTCAACTCGTTGATCCAGGCCATCAGGCGCTCAAAGTCAGCCAGGAACTCCGCCGGATACTCGCGGGCCATCTCCTGACGCGCCGACTCCCCCACCATGTCTCCCGAGACGGCTTCGCAGGAGAGGCATTGGCGGAAGGTGGTCGGAATCGGCATAATGACCTGCAAGCGCAGCGGTCCCATACTCTGGTATTGCAGCCCGGCATCCTCCCGCAGGCGCAGAACCAGCGGGAGGATGCCTGACAATTAGCAGAAAGGTAGGGCGGGCAAGCAACCCGCCCTACGCCTTACTCGTGCGTGTGCCAGCGGATGACCTTACCGACTCGCCGCTTTGGCCATCTCTGCCCGATAGCGCTGGATGCTCCCAATGCCATCCACCACCAGGATGACGGCCAGCACCACCAGGACCAACGACAACACCCCGATGGTCCCCTGGGCGACAATGCCCTGCCAGGCCGTCTGCTTGGGCAAGTTGATGAAGAAGGCAGCATAGGCCGACCAGAGCAGCGCCCCGACGGTGGTAACGAACATGAAGACAAAGGGCCAGAAGGTCCACTGGTAGTTCTTGGCCTTGGACATCAGCCAAAGGGTGATGAGCAGCAGAGCCAGGGAGGCCATCAACTGGTTGGCCGCGCCGAAGACGCCCCAGATCTGAATGAAGGGCACGATCCAGATAAGGATGAGCGTGAGACCAAGGGCGATGAGAGAGCCGACATGGACATTGCGGAGGATGGGGAAGCGGTCCCCCAGCGCCTCAGCGCTGGCCACGCGCATGAAGCGCACTGCCAGGTGCATGATGGTCAGCGCCATCAGGGTGAGGAAGACGGCGCCGTAGGCTGTACCAAAGCCCTGGCCCAGCGCCCGGTCCAGCCCCCAGTTGTTCAGGAAGACGGAGAGGCCCTTAGAGAAGACGGCCGCAGCCGCTCCCGGGCCGCCAGCGTCCTGATACCCCTTGAAACTGCCGAAGGCGACGGTGGCCGTGAGGAAAGCGACGGTAGCGAAGACCATCTCCAGGAACATGGCCCCGCCGCCGACATAGAGGGCGTCTGTCTCCTTCTCCAACTGGCGGGCGGTGCCGGAAGAGGAGACCAGGCTATGCCAGCCCGAGATCGCCCCGCAGGCGATGGTCACGAAGAGCATCGGCCAGAGAGGGCCTGAGGCAGTCCTGAAGGTCGTGGTGGCCGGGAAGTCCCCCATTCCGGGGCGCCCGATCAGCAACCCGATGATGCCGCCCACGACGCCGAAGAAAACGATCCAGAAGGCGATGTAGTTGATGGGCTGCGCCCAGCGCCAGATGGGCAGGACGGCCCCCAGGTAGCAGAAGATCACCACCAGCAGGCTGCCGATGAACCCCGCCCGGGTCACCTGCAGGAAGAGAATCGGGCTCTTGCCGTCGGCACCGATGCCGTAGATAGCCTTGAAGAGGTCTTTCACCGCCGGCAGCGTCCCCAACCAGACGCCGATCAGAGCGATGCCGACGGTGACTACGGTGGCGAGGATGATGTCCTGCTTCCACTTGTAGGTCATCTGGCCGGCCAGGAGACCCGCCAGGCTGACGATAATCACCCCTAGGGGCACGGCTGGATTGGCGAGCAGGTTAAAGCCCACCTGAATCCCGAAGGCACCCATAATCATCAGGATGTAGACGTAGATGAAGGCCAGCAGGATGCCCCGGGCGCGCGGGGAAATTAGGCGGTAACTGAGGGCGCCGAAGGTCTGCCCCTCCTCCCGAACGCCCATGATGATGCTGCTGTAGTCCTGGACCCAGCCGATGAAGAAGGTGCCCAGGATGATCCACAGCAGGGCGGGCAGCCACCCCCACTGCACGGCGATGATGGGCCCCAGAATGGGCCCCAGGGCGGCGATGGACTTGAACTGATAGCCGAACAAGACGTTGCGATTGGCCGGTATAAAGTCCACACCGTCCATGAACATCTTGGCGGGCGTAGTCTTTTTCTCATCGGGCGCGATGATGTTCCGGTCTATGTAGCGGGCATACCAACCGTAGCCCACAACGATGGCCGCCGCCCCAATGAGAAGAACCAATATGGCGTTCATTCTCCCACTCCTTTGTGAAGTAATCAGGCTCGGCGACGATGCGTGATCCGTGGACAGCCGCTACCAATGACCCTTTCTTCTTCCCAGCTATCCCCCCTTTCTTTTGACCAGCAGCGCAGCGTAACCACCCCTCCGGTGGCCATCGGCTTTTATTGTACCACCAGATGGAGAAAAAGTCAACTCCTTTTTGCGCTTTCAGGGTCATTCAGTTTTTCCATCAGATAGTCAGCTTTCACCGCGGAGCACGCAGAGAACGCCGAGATTTACCAGATTTTCTTGGCGCTCTCTGCGCTCTCAGCGGTAAATTGCCAACGGCGGTCGAGAGCTGAACGGCCCTGTGCGTTTTGCAGTATGATTGCCAAACCTGGTGCATTATGGTAAAATGACGCCTGGCTACCTACTACCAATCTGGAGGAGAAAATCAATGGAACGCAAAAAGATGACCGTCCCGGAGATCCAGGCTAAGGCGGCGCGGGGGGAGAAGCTGCTCATGCTCACCAGCTACGATTACCCCCTGGCCCTCCTGGCCGATCGGGCGGGCATAGACATCCTGCTGGTGGGTGACTCCGTGGGCATGACCACCCTGGGCTACGAGACCACCCTGCCTGTGACCATGGACGAGATGATCCACCACGCCAAGGCCGTGCGCCGCGGTGTCCAGTACGCCCTGTGCATCGGCGACATGCCCTTCATGTCCTACCAGACGAGCATCGCCGAGGCGGTGTACAACGCCGGTCGCTTCCTCAAGGAAGCCAGTATGGAGGCCGTCAAGCTGGAGGGCGGTGTGGAAATGGCCGAGACGGTGCGGGCCATCGTCAACACCGGTATTCCGGTCATGGGGCACATCGGCCTGACGCCGCAGTCCATCAACCGGCTGGGCGGCTTCAAGACCCAGGGGCGGGATGCGGCTACCGCCAAGCAGCTCCTGGACGACGCCGCGGCCCTGGAGCAGGCGGGCGCCTTCGCCGTCCTGCTGGAGGCCATCCCTGATCGCGTGGCCCAGCTCATCTACGAGCGGGCTGGCATCCCCATCATCGGCATTGGCGCCGGGCCACACTGCCACGGCCAGCTCCTCATCGTCCACGACCTGCTGGGGCTGTTTGAGAAGTTCACACCGCGCTTTGCCAAGCGCTACGCCAACCTGTCGGAGGTCATCGGCAAAGCCTTTGCCGATTACAAGCAAGAGGTGGAGGCAGGCACCTTCCCTGGGCCGGAGCACTGCTGGACCATCAAAGACGACGAACTGGCCAAGCTCAAGGCCATGCTCTAGACGCCGTAGGAACAAACACGGGAGGTTCGGGATGGCTGAATTCAAGATTGAATTGCCAAAAGAGGTGCCGCCGGACAGCCGTGAGGAATTTTGGGTGACTTCATCCCCTCTATCCCCCTCTCTTCTCCTGATTAGGAGAAGAGAGGGGGAGTAGGGCGAGGTTGGAGGACAACATGGAACTCACAATCGCCTTTGCGGAAAAATCAAAGGGCAGCGGCGCGTTCGTGTTCGACCTGAGTCTCGACGGACAGTGTCATCTGCGCGACATTCCCTTCGTTGACCCGCTGACCGAGAAGGATTTGCGCGAGTTGCGCTGGTATCTGGAAGAGTACCTGGATTGGCCCTACAACGAGCCAGTCCGCAAGCGCGCGCAAAAAATCGAACGGCAGTTGGACGAGTGGGGCGCGGCGTTGTTCGACGCGGTGTTTGCCCAGCCCGAGGCGCGCGTCTTGTGCGACCGCCTGCTCGAATCGAAAGACGAGGCGCGCTTTGTCACGATTCAATCGCCTGACGCGCGTGTGTTGCGCTTGCCGTGGGAGTTGCTGCGCGACAAAGCGGGTCCGCTCATCACCGCGGGGATTTCGATTCGGCGGCACGTGGAGCAAGGAGTGACGCCAGCCGTTCCGCAGTTCACGCTGCCGCTGCGCGTGCTCTACGTCATCGCGCGACCAACTGACGCGGGGTTCATTGACCCGCGCTCGTCCGCTGGCGGCGTGATGGACGCGCTCGAGCCGTTGATCGAAAAGGGTTTGGTCATCGTAGATTTCGTGCGCCCGCCGACGTTCGAGCAGTTGAGCAAGGTGTTGGAAGGCGAGCGCGGCAAATATCACCTGCTGCATTTCGACGGGCATGGGTTTTACGACGACCGTTTGGGCTTGGGCGGACTGGCGTTCGAGGACGCGGCGCACGAGACGCATCTGGTCACTGCGCGCGAGTTGGGCGATTTGTTGCATCGGCGGGGCATCGCGCTGGCGATTCTCGACGCGTGTCGCACGGGGCGCGAGATCGAAGCCAAGGCATTCTCCAGCGTCGCCGCGCAGTTGATTACCTCGGGCGTCGGCTCGGTGATTTGTATGAGTTACAGCGTTTACGTCGAGGCAGCGCGCATTTTCACGCGGCGATTCTACGAGTCGCTCGTCAACGGGCAAACCGTCGGCGCGGCGACGCGCGCGGGGCGCGAATCGTTGATGACGAACCCAGTCCGAACCCCCACCCCCGACCCCTCCCCCGCACGCAGGGGAGGGGAGTTGAAGGATTGGTTTCTGCCGCTGTTGTATCAGCGCGGGAAGGATGCCTCACCCCTCACCTCCATCCCCCTACCCCCTTCCCCCTCTCCTGACGAAGTACGTCAGGAGAGGGGGAAGGGGGCGCAGGGGGTTGGGGGTGAGGTTCCCTCCGCGCCGCGCTATGGTTTCACGGGACGCTCGCGCGAGTTGTTGCAGGTGGAGCGCGCGCTGCTGGACAATCGCGTCGTCGTTCTGCACGGTTTTGGCGGAATCGGCAAGACCGCGCTGGCGCGCGAAGCAGCGCTCTGGCTCACGCGCACGGGAATGTTCGATGGCGGCGCGGTGTTTCTATCGTTTGAGAATGGAGGGGATGAAGACCGCGCGATATTGGCGATTGGGAATTTCATCGAGGGCGCGGCGTTCAGCCAGAAATCGCCGCAGGAACGGCTGCAGTCTGTCGAGGAGTATTTGAAGGAGCATCCGACGCTCGTCGTGTGGGACAATTTCGAATCGCTGTTTGACGATTCGGTGACCGCGCCTGCGCTGCGCGCGGGAATCTTGAAACTGGGCGCGCGCTGGGCGGAACTGCGCGGCGGATCGCGATTGTTGATTACGACGCGACAAGAAGAGGTCGAGATTCCGCTGGCGGCGAAGGTGGAACTGGGCGGATTCTCGCATCGCGACGCGCTCGATTTCGCGGCGGTGATTCTCGGCAAAGAGGGGATTGACCGCGCGACACTCGACCGCGACGCACTGCAACGCTTGATGGAACTGCTCGGCAACCACGCCTTGTCGCTCGCGCTCGTCCTGCCCAAACTCAAGACGATGCCGATTGGCAAGATGCTGGACGAGTTCGAGGAACTGTTGCCTGGGTTCAAGACGGGCGAGGGGAAAAAGCGGGACGAGAGTTTGCAGGTGAGTTTGGATTTTTCGCTGCGGCGATTGGGGGAAAAGACGCGCCGTTTGCTCCCCGCGCTCGCGGTCTTTCAGGGCGGCGGCTTGGAATTCAACATCCTGCAAGTCACGCAGATTCCCGAAGAAACGTGGCGCGCGATTCGTCCCGAACTAACGCGCGCCGCGCTCATCACCGCCGAGGAATTGCCAGGCATCAATCCGTTGTTCATCCATTTTCATCCCACCCTCGCGCCGCACCTCGCGCGCCTGCTTGCGCCCCAAATCCGCGCCGAACTGGAGACGCGCTACCGCGAGGCGTACTACCAGTTTGCGAATTACCTCTATCACGCCGACGACAAGACGCCGATGCAAGCGCGCGCGCTCGCCGTGCGCGAGATGCCGAACCTGAAGCGCGCGCTCGCGCTGACGCTTGCCGCAGGCGATGTGGCGATGGCGGTGGATTTTGCGGATAGTATCGTTCTGTTCTTGAATGTGTTTGGACGGTGGAGGGAGCGCGATGCGGTGATGGAGCAAGTGCAGCAGGCAGCAAGCAGCAAGCAGCAGGCAGAGGGTAGACTGACGAAGGCGGAGTTTGTGTTGGACTCGCGGCGGGGGGAGACGCTGCTCTCGCAGGGGCGCGCGGCGGAAGCGGAGCGCGTGTTTCGCGCGCTGTTGGCGCGGATGCCCTCACCCCCTGCCCCTCTCCCGCAGGCGGGCGAGGGGAGCGAGGTTGGCGGCTACGAACGCTGTCTCACACTCCAGGGTTTGGGGCGCAGTCTGGGCGCACAGGGCAAGCCGAGCGCGGCAGCGGAGGCGTACCGCGACGCGCTGGCAGTGGCGGGCAAGTTGGAGCAGACGGATGGCGTGCGGCGGATGACTGGCACGGTTCACACCGACCTTGCCGATGTGCTGAGAGATTTGGCGCGGTATGATGAGGCGCGAGAGCATTACGAGAGGTCGTTGGAAATTGCCAAAGCGGTTGACGATGGGCGCGGCGCGGCAGTTTCTCTCGGTCAACTTGGCACGCTGGCGCTCGTGCAGGGCAAGTTGGCAGAAGCGCGGCGGCGACACACCGAGGCACTGAACGCGTTCCGCAATCTGGGTGAACCGCAAGGTGAAGCGATTGCGTGGCACCAGTTGGGTAGGGTCGCAGAGAAAGCGCGCGAGTGGGACGAGGCGGAGCGGTGCTACAAGGAGAGTCTGGCACTCAAGGAACGATTTGGCGACAAGGCGGGCGCGGCGCGAACCTGCAACCAACTGGCGATTGTCGCTGCGGGCGCGGGACGGCTGGAGGACGCGGAGCGGTGGTACAAGCGAGCGATTGAGATGAATACAGAAATCGGCAACCGCGTCGAATTGGCAAAGAACAACAACAACCTCGCCAACCTGCTCCTGTCCCAGAATCGCCTGGACGAGGCGGAAGCGTACGCGCACCGCGCGCGCGAAATCACAGAGACGCTTGACCTTTCAACGCAACCGTGGACAACATACAACATTCTCGCGCAGATTGCAGACAAGCGCGCGGTCGCAGACCCCGCGCACGCTGCGGGACGCGCGGAGGAGGCGCGGGAGTGGCGGCGCAAGCGGGATGCGGCAAAGCGCGCCTTCGCGGAGCAGTCAGGCGGGCAGTGGAAGGGATGAGACAAGGAGAGGGGGAGACAGGGGGACAAGGAGAAGGCGGCAAAGCGCGCCTTCGCGGAGCAGTCGGGAGGTCAGTGGAGGGGGCGATGATTTCAGATTTTGGATTTCAGATTGGGCGAGCGGAATCTGAAATCAAAAAATCTGCGATCTGAAATTCCCCGTGGGGCTGGACAAGGTGGATGCGGCGATTGTGGGGAAGATACTGGATGGGGTTCGGTAGGGGCGAGGCATTTAGCTTTAACCCTCCCGCAGGTTCCAAACTCTGCGTGAGGGTTTTCTGCAAGAGTCGCTGTGCTTCTACTCAGAAACTTGGCTGGTAATTGCAGTAGGGCAGTGCCCGTGGCCTGCCGCCTAGATGCGCAGAACAGGGCGGCGGGCGCCGCGCCCGCCCTACGGATGCAAACCGCGCGCAAGTTTCTGCCCTCAGGAAGGGCGCCACCGCGTCATTGGGGACTCGCAATGACGGCAAAGTTTACCGCCGTCCAAACTCCCGCTCCAGTTGCGCCTGGCTGAGGAGCAGCATCGTCGGGCGGCCGTGCGGGCAGGTGCGGGGCAGGGTGGTCTTCTCCAGTTGCTCCAGCAACTCCCGCATCTCCTCCACGGTGAGGGGCTGGCCAGCGCGCACGGCGCTGTGACAGGTGATAGTAATCAGGAGTTGCTCCCGCCACTGGTCGGGCGTGGTGCTGTCGTCGGCGAGTTGATCCAGGATCTCAATGAGCACTTCGGTGAGATTGGCCCGGCGCAGCACGGCAGGCACGGAGCGTACCAGGTAGGTGCGTTCGCCAAAGGGCTCCAGGGCGAAGCCCCAGTCGGCAAGGAGGGGCAGGCGCGCTTGTGCCGCCGCCTGCTGGCGCGGCGTCAGCTCAACCGTCAAGGGCTCCAGCAGCATCTGGGCGCTCACGGCCAGGCGCTGCCGCTCGGTCATCAAGCGCTCATAAATAATCCGCTCGTGGGCGGCGTGCTGGTCAATGAGGTACAGCCCCTCCGGCGCCTCGGCGATGATGTAGGTCTGGGCAAGCTGGCCCAGCAGGCGCAAGGGGAGTAGTCCTTGGTCTTTAGTCCTTAGTCCTTGGTCTTTAGTCCTTAGTCCTTCGTCCGTCGTCCCCAGTCCTTCGTCCTTGGTCTTTCGTCCTTCGTCCCCCGTCCCCAGCCCCTCGTCCCTCATACCTCGTCCCTCGTCTCTCGCTGGTGGAACAGCGACCCCCTGGAAGAGCCGCATGGCCGCCTGTCGCTCCGGCAGGGTGCCGCGCTCGGCTGGAGGCACGGGTGTCCAGCGGCCTGGCCGTTGCTCGCCCGCCTCGCCGCTGGCGATGGGGCGGCTGACCAGGGGGATGCCCGCCTGCTCGGCCAGGGCGCTGCGCACGGCACGCTGCACGGCGGCAAAGACCTCCCGCTCGCGCAGGAAGCGCACCTCCGTCTTGGCCGGGTGCACGTTGACGTCCAGTTGCTCCGGCGGCAGTTCAATGTTCAGCACGGCGATGGGGTGGCGGCCGGCCTGGAGCAGGGTGTGGTAAGCCTCCTCCACAGCGTAGCTCAGGACGCGGCTCTGCACCCAGCGATGGTTGACGAAGAAGGAGAGGTAGGCGCGGCTGGCGCGGGTGAGGGCCGGCTGGGAGATGTAGCCGGAGACTTGGGGCGGCGGCGAGACTGGCGGCTCGCCCCTACCTTCTCCTTGCGCCTGCACCTCAATCATGCCGTGGGCCGTTTCCAGCCCGTACACGGCGATCAGGGCGTCCTGCAGGTAGCCGCTGCCCGTGGATTGGAAGACCAGGCGGCCATCGTTGACCAGGGTGAAGCGCAGGGCAGGATAGGCCAGGGCGTACTGGCAAACCAGGTTGGTGATGTGCGTGGTCTCGGTGGCGGGGGATTTGAGGAACTTGCGCCGCGCCGGCACGGTGGAGAAGAGATGCTCGACCGTGACCGTGGTGCCTGCGGGTGCGCCGCGACTGCCCCGCTGGACGATCTGGCCGCCTTCTAAGCGCACAAAAGCTCCCGCCGGCTGGTTGGCGGGGTGGCTCACCAGCGTCACCTGGGCCACGGCGGCGATGGAGGCCAACGCCTCGCCGCGGAAGCCCAGGGTGCGCACGGCCAGCAGGTCGTCTACGGTGGCGATCTTGCTGGTGGCGTGGCGGGCGAAGGCCAGGGGCAGCTCGGCGGCGGGGATGCCACCGCCGTTGTCCACGACGCGGATCAGCTCCACGCCACCGCCGCGTACTTCAATCTTGACCTGCGTGGCTCCGGCGTCAATAGCGTTATCCAGCAGTTCCTTGACCACCGACGCTGGTCGCTCCACCACCTCGCCAGCGGCGATCTTGGCCGCCACTTGAGGATCTAGGACCTTGATGGGCATTAAAAGCTCCGCTTTTCCTACAAGGGTAACAGGGGTAAAAAGGGTAACAGGGCTCTGCTGTATTGTAGCACATCTGGCGGCCTTTGGCAATTTGGGACGCGAAAAGACATGCCCTTGACTTTCCTGGCCTATTGTTGTATGATTTGGGTTGTGGTAATCCTCACGATCAAGGAGCTGGCAAAGGCGCAATGATTCCCTGATTCCCTGATTCCCTGATTCCCCGGTTCCCTAATGGCCTGATCCCCCGATTCCCATTCCCCACGAAAGGAGCTGGCAAGGATGCGACTCCTGGCTGATAGCAGCAAGTGTTCAGGTTGCGGGGCCTGCCTGGTCATCTGCCCCCTTACTCATTTCAAGAACAACAACCCCACCATGGCCGCGCTCACCGTGGAGGGCCGCTTTCCCGCCCCGGGTGGCTACAAGGTGGGCGTGTGCACCCAGTGCGGCGAGTGCGCCAACGTCTGCCCCAGCGGCGCCATCAACCTGGACGAGGCCACCGGCGTGTACTGGGTAGAACCCGAACTTTGTACCCTGTGTATGGCCTGCGTGGACGTCTGCCCGGAGAGTGTGATGTTCGTTGTGCCGGGGGTGCCCTTCGCCATCAAGTGCGACGCCTGCGGCGAGTGCGTCAAGTACTGCGGCCCCGGCGTCCTGAGCATGTCCCCTCCCCTGACCCCTCCCACCACCCCTCCCCTGGTAGGGGAGGGGAAGGGGGAGAGGTGGCAGGGGGAGAGGTTGACTACCCCGCCGCCGCACGTCTACCCTCTGCCCCAGAAGCCCGCGGCCTTCCCCCTGGGCGGCTATGCCGGGACGATTCTGCGCGTCAATCTCACCACCAAAGCGGTGAGCAAAGAGCCGCTGCCGCCCAAGCTGGCCGAGGAGTACCTGGGTGGTCGTGGCTTCGCCGCCCGTATCCTGTACGACGAGGTGCCCGCCGGGGCCGATCCCCTGGGGCCGCAGAACAAGGTGGTCTTCGCCTCCGGGCCACTGGCTGGCCTCTTCGTGCCGGGGGCGGGTAAGGCCACCTTCGCTGCCAAGAGCCCCCTCACCGGCAGCTACGGCGATTCCAACGTCGGCGGGCACCTGGCAGAGGAGCTGAAGTACGCCGGCTACGACGTGGTCATCATCGAGGGTGCCTCGCCTACGCCGGTGTACCTGCTCATTGACGACGATAAGGTGGAGATTCGTGCCGCTGGCGACCTCTGGGGCCAGGGGGCCATGGCCACGGAGAAGGCGCTGAAGGATCGCCTGGGCGAGGCTTTCCAGATTGCCACCATCGGCCCGGCGGGGGAAAAGCTAGTAAAGTTCGCCTCCATCAGCCACGACTTTGGGCGGCAGGCGGGGCGCACCGGCGTGGGGGCGGTGCTGGGGGCCAAGAAGCTCAAGGCCATCGCCGTGCGCGGCAGCAAGTCCATCCCCATCGGCGACGTGGACCGGCTGGTGGCTGTGGGCAAGGCCATGTTCCAGGCTTGCTTTGACTCCCCTGCCCGGCAGGTGTGGCAACGTTACGGCACTGCTGGCGTCACCACCTGGAGCAACGAGATCGGCGCCTTCCCCACGCGCAACTTCCAGTCCGGACAGCTAGAGGGCCACGAGTCCCTGAGCGGCGAGGTCATGCGCCAGGCCATAGTGCTCTTTGACAAGGCCTGTGGCCTGTGCCCGGTGCCCTGCGGCAAGTACAGCCACACCCGCGGCCTGTACGTGGAGGGGCCAGAGTACGAGACCACAGCCATGCTCGGCGGCATGTGCGCCTTAACCGACATCCACGACGTGGCTCAGGCCAACTACCTCTGCGACGAACTGGGCCTGGACACCATCTCCGCTGGTTCGGTGATTGCCTTTGCTACCGAGTGCTTCGAGAAGGGCATCATCGGCCTGGACGATACGGGCGGCCTTGCCCTGCAGTTTGGCCAGGCGGTGCCGGTGTTCGCCCTGATCGAAAAGATCGCCCGGCGTCAGGGCATCGGCGACGTGCTGGCGGAGGGCGTGAAGATCGCTGCTGAACGCTGGGGCCAGGGCTCCGCCGACTTCGCCATGCAGGTCAAAGGCATGGAGATCAGCGGCTACGAGTGCCACCTGGCGCCGGCCATGCTCCTGAGCTACATGACCACGGACATCGGGGCGCACCACAACCGTTCCTGGGCCATCACCTACGACCTGCAGGTGGGGCGGGAGAAGGTGACCCCGGACAAGGCGGCCAAGGTCATCGAGTTGCAGCACATTCGCCCGCTTTTTGACAGCCTGGGGGCCTGCCGCCTGCATTGGGTGGAACTGGGCCTGAGCCTGGAGCACTACGCCCCGGCCCTGAGCGCCATCTGGGGGCGAGAGGTGACCTGGGAGGAACTGCTGAAGTGTAGCGAGCGCACCTGGAACCTGACTCGCCTGTGGTGGGTGCGGGAATTCCCCGATTTCGGCCGCGCCTACGATTATCCACCTGCCCGTTTTTATCGCCATAAGGTCACTGGCGGTCCCACCGACGGGGCAGTCATGAGCTGGGAGGACGTGCAAAAGCTGCTGGACATGTACTACCAGCAGCGCGGCTGGGACCAGAACGGCATACCGACAGCGGAGAAGTTAAGGGAGTTAGGGTTGAAGGTAAACAAGTAGACAAGTAAACAAGTAGACAAGTAGTCAGTAAGGGCGGAGTTCCTTGCTACTTGTCTACTTGCTATTTGGGTACTTGCTTCCTGTTTACTCCCACAATTCGCTTGACAGGATACCCAGAAGATGCTACAATGACGCCCCTCAGGTCTGTACCACCACGACCGTCTATGCCCGGCAACGCATAGAGGTCTGTTGAGGATGCATGATGACGATGCTTGAAAGTGCGGCAGAGGTTGCTGGCAGGATGCGACCGTCCATACGGCTGGCAGGGCCACGCTGGCGGGCCGTGCGCAACTTCCTGCTGGCCATGCTCTTCCTTTCGCCCTCCCTGGTCATTTTTCTGACCTTCGTTTTCACTCCCCTGGTGCGCACATTCTGGCTCAGTACCTACGCCACCAACCCCATTGGGCGGCCTACAGTATTTGTGGGCCTGGACCAGTACCTGCGCCTGATCCAGACCCCTGATTTTGCCTATAGCCTGCGCGTATCCCTGCTGTTTGCGCTCTATACTGTACCCACCACGATCCTGGTGGGCCTGGTGCTGGCCACGCTGGGTAACATGCGCTTGCGCGGCATCGCCCTCTTTCGCATCTGCTTCTCGTTCACCATTGCCGTCTCTGGGGCCACGGCATCTCTAATCTTCTTGTACCTGTATCACCCGGCCACAGGCCCTTTGAACTACTTCCTGGATTTGCTTCGCCTGCCACGGGTCAACTGGCTGACCGATGCCAGTACGGCCTTGATGGCGGTCTCTTTGACCACGGTGTGGCTGCAGATCGGCCTGAACACCATCATTCTCCTGGCCGGCATGCAGGGCATCTCCGACGAGTTCTACGAGGCGGCTAAGATTGATGGGGCCGGCTTTTGGGCCAGCTTCCGTCATGTCACCTTGCCGCTGCTGTCGCCTACCATGTTCTTCTTGCTGGTGATGGATACCTTGGCCGCTCTGCAAGCCTTTACCCAGTTCCAGGTGATGACCAAGGGCGGCCCCATGTCCTCCACCACCGTTGTGGTTTACTCCATTTATCGGGAGTTCTATTTCAACGGCCAATACGGTTATGCGGCCGCCCAGTCGGTGGTGCTGTTCTTCATTATGCTGGTTCTCACCACCATTCAGTTTGGTGTGCTGGAGAGGAGGGTATTCTACCAATGAGCCAGCGTGTGACACTACAAAGGCTTCTCACCAACATCTTCTTGTACGCCTTGCTCATCGCTGCCGCCATCGTGGTGGTCTTTCCAGTGTACTATGCCCTGACCAGCAGCCTGCTCTCCACCCAGGAAGCGGCCACTTATCCGCCAAAACTGGTACCAACAGGCTTGCACCTGGAGAACTACACCGAGGCCCTGGAGCGAGCTCCGCTGTTACGATACTTGCTGAATAGCACCATCCAATCCAGCATTGTCATGCTGGGGCAGGTTACCTTGGCCAGCCTGGCGGCCTATGCCTTTGCCTTCATTGACTTTAAGTGGAAGAACCTTGTTTTCCTCGTCTTCCTCTCCACTATGATGATCCCCTGGGAGGCCACGATCATCCCCAACTACCTGCTGATCCGCTCGCTAAAGTGGGCCGATACCTTCCAGGGACTGGCCGCTCCCTACCTGGCCACGGCCTTTGGCACCTTTCTCTTGCGTCAGTTCTTCCTGACGATCCCCAAGGACCTGCGTGACGCCGCCACCATTGACGGCTGCGGGCACCTGCGCTTCTTGCTGACCGTCGTCGTGCCCCTGGCCCGACCGGCCCTGGGCACGCTGGCCGTGTACAGCTTCCTGCAAACCTACAATCAATACCTCTGGCCGCTGCTCATCACCAGCGTCAAGGACATGCGCACGGTGCAGATCGGCATAGCCTTGTTGCAGGACGAGGAGCGTTTCGCCTTTAACATCGTTATGGCCGGGGTGATGATCGTGCTTCTGCCCACGCTGACCCTCTTCATTCTGGCCAATCGCCAACTCATCCGTGGCCTGACGGCGGGGGCGGTGAAGGGATAGAATTGAGCGAATCAGCAAATCAGCAAATCGGCAGCGTAGAGAGGAGCGTCGCGACCAATGCGCAAATCGCAAATCGCCAATCGCCAATCGCAAATCGCAAATCGGCAATCGCCAATCCCAAGAAGGGAGGTGATGACTAGCGGTCGAGAATCGGCAAGCGGCAATCGAAAATCTAAAATCAAATTGGAGGACAAATGAAACGCGCACTATACCTTCTGGTGATCGTAACCATGATCGCCAGCTTCGTGGCCGCCTGCGGCCCTGCGGCCACCCCCACGCCAGCCGGGCCGGTAAAGATCGCTTTCTGGCATAGCATGGGCGGTGACCTGGGCGGCAAGGCTATCCCCCAGATGATAGACGAGTTTAACAAGTCCCAGACTCGTTGCATCGCCGAGGCGACTTACCAGGGCACCTACGACGATTCCCTGAACAAAATCAAGGCGGGCTTGCAGTCGAAAGACATCCCCGCGCTTGTACAACTGTTCGACCTGGCGACGCGCTTGATGGTTGACCTCCAGGTTGTGACACCGATGCAGGATTTCATTAACAAGGAAAAGTACGACATCTCCGACCTGGAGCCGAACGTACTCGCCTACTACACTGTAGACGGCAAACTGCAATCCATGCCGTTTAACACCTCCAACCCCATGCTCTACTACAACAAGGATGCCTTCAAGAAAGCTGGGTTGGACCCTAACAAGCCGCCGCGCACCTTTGATGAGGTGGCACAGTACGCCCGCAAGCTGGTGGTGAAAGACGCAGATGGCAAAGTCAGCCAGTACGGTGTATCGTTTGCCATCTACGGCTGGTTCTTTGAGCAATTCCTGGCCGTCTCCGGCGGGCAGTACGTGAACAATGGCAATGGGCGCGATGCGCGCGCCACTGCCGCCACCTTCAACAGCCCGGAGGGGGTGAAGATCCTCACCTGGTGGAAGTCCATGTACGACGAAGGTATCCTGGGCAACTTTGGCCGCACCACGGTGGACACCCGCAACGCCTTCACCGCTGGCAAGACGGCCATGATCGTGGAATCTACTGCTACCCTGCGCGGCCTCCTGGACGCCACCAAGGACAAGTTTGAACTGGGCACCGGCTTCCTGCCCAGGCCCGATGAAGCCGCCTACCAGAAGTCGGGCACTATCATCGGCGGCGCGTCAGTGTGGATCCTCAAGGATCGGCCCGCTGCCGAGCAGCAGTGCGCCTGGGAACTGGTGAAGCATCTGGCTTCGGCCAAGCAGCAGGCCTTCTGGCACACCCAGTCCGGATACTATCCCATCCGCAAGGCCGGCTACGAGGAGCCATTGGACAAGGAATGGCGTGCCAAGTATCCCCAGTTCCAAACCGCCATTGATCAACTGCACATGGCGCCCAACAACCGCGTGACCCAAGGCGGGTTGATCGGTGTCTTCCCGCAAGCCCGCCAGACCATTGAGGCGGCCATCGAGTCCGTGCTGGCCGGTCAGGCCACACCTCAGGCTGCCCTGGATAAAGCCGCTGCCGATGTGACCAAAGCCATTGAGGATTACAACAAGACGGTGCCAGCCAAGTAGAAGGAAAGTAGACAAGTAAACAGGTAGCAGGTAAACAAGTAGCAAGTAGACAAGGGGTATCCCCTGCTACTTGCTACTTGCTACTTGTGTACTTGTTTACTGTTTTCTGGAATGTTACGACGACTATTAACCCTTATCCTCCTAGCCCTCCCCCTACTGACCGCCGCCTGTGCCGGGCCGGGGGTGACGAGCGCGCCCACTGCAACGCCGGGGCTGGTTGCCGGGAAGCAGGTGCAGTGTGTGGGCCATCGCGGGGCAGCCGGGCTGGCGCCGGAGAACACCCTGGGCGCTTTCGCCAAGGGCATTGAGGTCGGCGTGGACGCCATTGAGTGCGACGTGCACCTCAGTGCCGATGGCGAACTCATCGTCATGCACGATCCGAACGTCAGCCGCACCACCGACGGCAGCGGCGACATCCCCAGCCTCACCCTGGCCGAGCTTCAGAAGCTGAACGCCGCGGCCAAATTCAGCGGCGGCTGGTCGACCAAAGAGCCTGTGCCCACCCTGGCCGAGGTGCTCGCCCTGGCCCAGGGCAAGGTGGACGTGCAGATCGAAATCAAGGTGCCTGCCATGGGCGGCTATCCCGGCATCGAGCGCAAAGTAGCGGAGGCGGTGGCCGCCGCGGGCATGACCGAGCACGTGCTGGTCATCTGCTTCAACCTGGACACCTTGCGCGCCGTCCACGCCGCCGACCCTCGCCTGCGCACCGGTTACCTGGTCTCGGAAAGCACCGTTCCTGCTCAGTGGCTGATCTCCCGCTCGGCCATGCTGGACGCCCTACAGGAGAGCAAGGTGAGCTTCCTCGGTTCGTCGGCGGCGTTTCTCTCCCCAGAGCTGGTCCAGGCCGCCCACGAGCGGGGCCTGCAGGTAGGCGTCTGGACGGTAGACACCGCGGGCGACATGCGCCGCTTCGCCGCCATGGGCGTGGACGCCATCACCACCAACCGGCCAGACGTGCTGCGGCAGACGCTAGGCAAGTGAAACGTGAAGCGTGAAACGTGGTGCGTGATTTTCCTATTTCACGGACCATGTTTCACGCATCACGCTGCCCTCAGTCGGCCCCGCCACCGCCACCCCCGCCGCCGCCACCGCCACCGAAGCCGCCACCGCCACTCCAGCCCCCACCGCCAAAGCCGCCACCGGACGACTTGGGGGCACTGGAAAGGACGTTGCCCGCCGAGTTGAGCATGGAGAACAGGCCATCGCTCATGTTCTGCAGGCCCCCCATCATACTGTCGCTCATGCCTTGCAGGCTGGGGATCGGAGCACCGCCCCCCGGAGCGCCCAGGTCGCCCACAGGACCGCCGCCTATCGGCCCAGCCGAGGCGATAGGCCGGGGACCCACGGGACGCCCGTAGGGCTCGCCGATGATCACCGGCGGGTAGGGGACGTACCACCCTGGCGCAGGTGTGCCGATCTGGGCAAACTTCTGCACCAAGCTCCGTTCCAGGCCAAAGACGATGGCGTAGGGCAGGTACTGCTCGAACTTGTCCTTAGCCTCTTGCAGATTGCCGTACTTTTCGATGTTGGCCAGGTACTTGCGGAAGGCCTGCCACTTGGCGTTCTCCAGCGCGCCCTTGGGCGTGCGCTTAGGCATCGCCGAGGCGACGGCGAACAGGCCCAGGGGCAAGACGAACAGGCCAGCGGGGATGCACAGAAGCCCGGTGGCAAAGCCGGCCACCGTGGCCAGGGCACCCACCAGGAGGACGCCGACGAGCAGCAGGCCCAGCACGCCCAGGACGACATAGCGCCGGCGCGTGGACTGCGGGCTCTCCACGAAGAACCCTTCCTTGACGACCTCGTCGTACATCTGATCCTTGATGGCCGGGATGACGGCGTAGAACTTCTCCCGCAGGCTGCTCAGGCGCACCTGGCTATTGTTGCCAAATAGGGAGTGGATTAGCGTCTGCTCGTAGCGGCGCAGGCCCTCCGTAGAGCCTACCAGATCGTACACGAAGTCGCGGCTGGTGCTCAGGCCGAAGAAGTGCGGCTCCTGCGTCTCCGTGATCTTGATGATGCCCCGCCGGGCCAGGTCCACGATGCTGGCCACGATGTCTTGCATATCGGCACGCTCGTCAATGAGGGTGCCGACCACGGCCGCCGGCAGGTTGCTGGGAGGCGCGGCCAGGTAATCGGCCACCAGACCCACGGGCTGATCCCGCCCACGCCGATACCACAGGAGATAGACCCCCAACAGGCTCAGGATGAGGACGAGTGCCCCCAGAAAGAGGCCGCCCAGATTAGCCAGGTCTCGGTAAGGGGCAATCTGCGCCTCCCGCTCCGCCTGCTCTTGCGCGATTCGCTCCTGCTCGGCCACCCGGGCGTCGTCGGCGGCCTGCCAGGCGGGTGGCTTCCCCTGCACGAGGCCGTGCGGGAACTGCACCCGCACCTCCAGGTTCTGCCCGCCGGGGATCGTTCCTGTGCTGAAGACCACCGTCTGCCCATCCACAATCTGGCTGCTGGCCTGGGCACCGTAGCTGGCCACTTTCAGATCGCTCGGATTAGCGCCAGGCGGCAAATGCACGGTGGTGGTGGTCTGGCGGAAGGGTTTGTCACGATCGGCCCAGATCACCTCCCACCACACCTGGTCGCCGCCTTCGTAGATGCGCAGGCCACCGCGCACCGTGTACTTGAGGGTGAAGGTGCGGGAGGCGTTGCTGGTGTAGGGGAACCACCAGTCCACCTGGAAATCGCCCCCTGGCCTGGAGATGGCGTACCCGCCGATGGTCTCCGTCGTCACCAGCTTATATGCCTTGCTACCCTCCCACAACTCCACATCGGTGATGGCTTCAAAGCGGCCACCGCCCAACCGGCGAAAGACGTGGTGGAACTCCCCGCGGGTGAAGACCAGTTGCGCGGTCTCTTCCACGCGGATGGTGGAGTCCGAGCGAACGGTGATGTCAATCTTGGCGAAGCCCCAGTAGTAGTCCTTCTCCTGGGCCAGGGCCGGGCGGACATTGCCGGCCAGGACAAGGATTAAGACCAAAGCCAGGAAGATGGTTCTGCGCATTAGGATACTCCTGTGCAATAAGGAATGGCCTGGGCAGCCTCGTCTACTAGTGCAGCGACCTCCTCTTCAGAAGCATCGCTCATGGCGGCATCTACCTCGGCCAGCAGTTGATCGAGTTCAGTATCCAGCCTGGTTTTGCGGGTGGGGGATAGTGGGGGGGGAGGTTGCAACGCATCCGGGGACTGGCAAGCCAGCCACTCATCGGCCTGGGCATGCATCTGGTGCAGGCGAGCCTCTATCGTAGGATATTGGGAATCTTTCGTGACGAGAATGATGTAGACTTTCTCATGCTCCGGCAAGGGTAGGGACTGCAAGGGGCGGAGCAAGCCGTTTTCATAAATCGCTGGAATGGGCCTCATGGTAGACACGGGTATCACCTCTGCTTCGGTAGTGGCGATCAGAAGCCCGTTTTCTCGAAGAGAACGGGCTTCTTCTCCTCCCATTGTACCCCAAAATCAGAAGCCTGTCAACCTGCATTGCCTGACATCCGTGCATAAATAGACGGGATGTGGTATATTACGCTCCATCACACTTTGGAGGATGGAGCATGGAACTGAAACCAGAGGAGACGGACCTCCTGACTGATTACCTGGATCATTACGGGTCA
>Ga0315268_10000385_pt1 | contig 52046 bp, 52 predicted proteins | sample C1_top_MG_FD_204535 | JGI IMG/M metagenome (GOLD analysis project Ga0315268, IMG submission 204535) | Sediment microbial communities from Yellowstone Lake, YNP, Wyoming, USA - C1_top | ecosystem: Environmental > Aquatic > Freshwater > Lake > Sediment | place: USA: Wyoming | collected 2017-08-01 | reverse complement strand
TGGGCCTGGGACTTCGGAGACGGCGGCAGCAGCACCGCTCCCAGCCCCAGCCACACTTACAACAATGCCGGCACCTACAATGCCAAGCTCACCGTCACCGGCCCCGGGGGCTCCAGCAACAAGACCGCCACCATCACCGTGTCCCAGCCCGCGCCGGTGGCTGACTTCAGCGCCAATCCCACCAGCGGCACGGCGCCGCTATTGGTGCAGTTCGCGGACGCCTCCACCGGCAGCATCAGCAGTTGGGCCTGGGACTTCGGAGACGGCGGCAGTAGCATCGCCCCCAGCCCCAGCCACACTTACAACAATGCCGGCACCTACAACGCCAAGCTCACCGTCACCGGCCCCGGGGGCGCCAACAGCAAGACCACGGCAATAACCGTCACCGTACCTGCGCCGGTGGCCGACTTCAGCGCTAACCCCACCAGCGGCACGGCGCCCCTGCTGGTCCAGTTCACGGACGCCTCCACCGGCAACATCAGCAGTTGGGCCTGGGACTTCGGGGACGGCGGCAGCAGCATCGCCCCCAGCCCCAGCCACACTTACAACAATGCCGGCTCCTACAACGCCAAGCTCACCGTCACCGGCCCCGGGGGCTCCAGCAACAAGACCGCCACCATCACCGTGAACCCGCCTGCGCCGGTGGCCAACTTCAGCGCCAATCCCACCAGCGGCACCGCGCCCCTATTGGTGCAGTTTACGGACGCCTCCACCGGCACCATCAGCAGTTGGGCCTGGGACTTCGGGGACGGGGGCAGCAGCACCGCTCCCAGCCCCAGCCACACTTATCAGAACGCCGGCTCCTACAACGCCAAGCTCACCGTCACCGGCCCCGGGGGCTCCAGCAACAAGACCGCCACCATCACCGTGAACCCGCCCGCGCCCTTGGTCAACTTCAGCGCCAACCCTACCAGCGGCCCGGCCCCCCTGTTGGTGCAGTTCACCGACACCTCCACCGGGACCATCAACAGTTGGGCCTGGGACTTCGGAGACGGCAGCAGCAGCACCGACCAGAATCCCGGCCACACCTACGCCAACCCGGGCACTTACAACGCCAGGCTCACCGTTACCGGCCCCGGGGGCGCCAGCAGCAAAACCGCGGCCATCACCCTGACCATCGCCTTACCCAAGCTAGTCAATACGGACCGGTTTTCCTTGGGAGGCCCCGGGGACACCGAGGCCTGCGCGGTGGCGGCGGGGAGCACCACCGCGTTTGTGGCGGGCAGAGGTTGCGACGCCTCCGGCAAGTATCTCTGGATGGTGAAGGCCTATGACACCACCACTGGCCTTCCCAAGTGGCCGGTGCCGGACACCTTTGACCTGGGGGACGGCCTCAACTCCGCCCAGGCCGTGGCGGTAAGCGGCTCCACCGCCTATGTGGCCGGCTGGGGATACCGATCCGGAGCCGGTTACCTGGTTGTCCGGGCTTACTCCGCCAAGAACCAAACCCCCAAGTGGACCGTCAAGTTCCCCCAGAGCCAGATAGAAAACTACCCTGTGGGTATTGCCGTCCGGGGCAGCACCCTGATAGTTTTTGCCAATGGCTTGGTCTCCGGCCAGGAGTTGGGGACCGTCTCTGGCCTTCGCACCAGGGACGGAAGCGTTAAATGGACCAAGGATTTTGCTGCCGGCGGCGCCAACCAGGCCAACGCCATCGCCCTCAGCGGTTCCCTAGCTGCGGTGGCCGGCTGGCAGCAGGACTCCGGCAAGACCTGGTGGCTGGTCCAGGCCTTTGACGCCAGGACCGGGGCCTACAAGTGGCCAGACAAGGCCGATTGGGGCGAGGGGAACAATCATGCCGACGCCATCGCCGCCGGGGGCTCCACCTTGGTCGCCGCGGGCTACGCCGCCATCTCCGGCCAGGGGAAAGTGATGGTCCGGTCCTATGACCGCAAGAGCGGCACCCCGGGATGGACCCAGCCCTCGGACCCGGGAGGTGAAGACGGCTGGCCGCTGGCCGCGGCCATGACCGGGACCTCTGTCTATGTCACCGAGTACGGCAAACAACTGGGACAGTGGACCGGGTTTGTCTCCGCCCTGGACGGCGCCAGCGGGAACTTGCGGTGGGGCCAGGAGATCGGCCTGGGAGACGGAAACGCTTATCCTCAGGCCCTGGCTGCCGGCAAGAACCGGGTTTACGTGGCCGGGGGCGCCCAAGACCTGGACGACTCTTATGACTGGCTCGTCCGGGCCTACGACACGGCTGGCTCTCCCCTGTGGGCTGACCGGTTCAACCCGGGCGCGGGTGACAGTTCTGCCGTGGCGGTCGCCGCTTCCCAAAAGACGATTATTGCCGCGGGTTGGGGAAAGAATGTCTCGGGCCAAAAAGAATGGCTGGTGCGGGCTTACGCCCCCTGAGAGGGCCCTTGTGTCCTCAAACCCCAAGGCACTTTAAAAATCTCCAGGGAACAAAGCAATGAATATGAAACTAAAGGAATTTTTCCTTGAGGCCTGGTCCAAGTATTTCCCTAACGCGGAACTCCCCCTGACTTTTTTCTATGCCTCTGAGCCGGGTGGCTCTGAGCCGGTGAAACCCGCTCCGGCTCGCCAGTGCTTTATCGGCGTCCTGTCCCGGGTGCGCCAAGGGGCTTCTCTTTCTTTCAATGTGGACGCCATCGGCTGTGGCGGTGGCCAGAGGTTTCTGGGGTTTACCCAGGAACTCAGGCCGAATTTTGAATTTTTTCTCTCTTGCGGCCTTCCCGGAGAGATGGAAGGGGAGCGTTATAAGAAATCCCCGGAGTTGGTCCTGAAGGCCGTCAAACACCTGCCCCAGCTTCAGGCGCCGGCCGAATTCATTACCTGGAAGCGGTGGGATCAACTGGAAGAGCCTGATGAGCCGGAAGTAGTGGTCTTTTTCGCCACTCCGGACGTCTTGGCGGGACTGTTCACCCTGGCCAACTTTGAGGAAGAGGAGCCCCACGGGGTCATGGCCCCTTTTTCTTCCGGTTGCGGCGCCATCGTCACCTATCCTTATCTGGAACGGGATTCTGCCCGGCCCCGGGCCGTCCTGGGCATGTTTGACGTCTCAGCCCGCCCCTTTGTGCCCGCAAATATGCTGACTCTGGCGCTGCCCATGAAAAAGTTTGCCCGGATGGTGGGGAATATGGAGGAAAGCTTCCTGATCACATCTTCCTGGGCTAAGGTGAAAAAGAGAATCGTTACCGACTGAAGAGGGGCTGGCGGAAAAATTCCTGGTGGCGGGGCCCAGAATCGAACTGGGGACACGCGGATTTTCAGTCCGCTGCTCTACCGACTGAGCTACCCCGCCCCCGGTTTTCTTTATCCCGGGGCCCTCCGGTTTGTCAATATAAATCACCACCTTTTCATCCCACTTTCCCGGGGACCCTGCAACCACCCGCTGACTAGCAGCGCCTCCGGGACCCGGGACCCGGGCCAGGGACTCGGGACCCTGGACTCGTGACTATTCTAAAACGTGCCTTGCCAAAGCCCGTCAATCCAGGGAAAATATAGGAACCTGGCGGGAGTTTTGACAATGGGCCCTCACCTCTTGATTGCCGGTGATCCGGAAGCCTCCCGGGACCTGGCCGGAACCCTCACCGGGGGCGGCTATGACGCGGAGGTTTGCCCGCCGCAGGAGCTTGCCGCCCGGTGCCAGGCGGCCCCGCCCCAACTGCTCATCCTCCTGATGGACCTGAACGAGGCCGCGCCGCTGCTTTCCCACGTCAAGGCCCTGGACGCGCTCCAGGAGGTGCCGGTGGTGGCGGCCCTGCCCACCTACGACGAGGCCGCGGCCGCCCGGGCCTTGGAGTTGGGCGCGGATGAGTTCCTGTTGCCTCCCTTCAACCCCCCGGAGGTGCTGGCCCGGGTGGCGGTGCTGCTGCGCCTCCGGGCCGACCGGCAGCTTCTCCTCACCTCCCAGGCAGAATTTGCCCGCTTCTTTCAGGAGACGGCCCAGCCCCTGTTCTGTTGCGACCGTGTCGGCGAGAGCTGCCGCCTCAACCCGTCCCTGACCCGCCTCCTGGGCTACGGTGCCAAGGAAGCCCCTCCCGAATCCCGGAATCTGCAAGAACTGGCTTCTTCGACCGAGGACCTGGAGCGTTTCCGCGAGGCCCTCAGGACCCCCGGAGCCGGACACGTCAAAGTCAATCTGCAGGGCCGCGACGGGCGGGCCGTAACCGTACTCCTGAACGACCTGGCTTTGCCGGCCCCCCTGGAAGAGCTGCGGGGCTTCCAGGTCTCCCCCGTGGGCACCCCCTCCCCCCTGAAGAAGGCCTTGAAGGGCCTGGTGGAACACCTGCTCCCCAGCGCCCGGGACTGGCTGGCCTTGCTGCAGTTGACCCCGCTCCTGGGCGGGCGCTACGAGAAGGTAAAAAAGCTGGGCCAGGGCAGCTTCGGCGAAGTGTGGCTGGTGGTGGACACCGAGTCCCTGGGCCCCCAGCGCCACTTTGTCGCCAAGATTCCCTTTTCCCGGGCCGCCAACGCCAAGTTCCGCAAGGAGGCCCGGGTCTGCGAGAAGCTGGCCCCCCACCCCAGGGCGGTCAAATTGATTGGCACCCTGGAAGACGAGGGGAAATTCATCCTCATCCAGGAGTATGTGGAGGGAAAGACCCTGGCGGACCTCCTGGACCAGGAACTGCCTCCTCCCCTGGTGGAACGGGTCATCCTGCAGCTCCTGGAGGTGGTGGCCCACGCCCACAAAAACCGCATCATCCACCGGGACATTAAGCCCAACAACATCATCATCCAGCCGGACGGCGGGCTCAAGCTGCTGGACTACGGCGCGGCCAAGATTCTGCAGGAGAAGGAGATTGCCGCCACCATGGTGGGCTCCCGCCCCTTTATGGCCCCGGAGCAGATCATGGGCAAGAGCGAGCGCCGCAGCGACATCTGGGCCATCGGCGTCCTCATGTATCTCCTCTACACCGGGGAGTTGCCCTTTTACAGTGAGGTGGAAAAGGTGCTCATTGACCTCATCCTGGAGACGGAGCCCCTGCCGCCCCGGGAGTTGAACCCTGAGATGCCCGCGGCCCTGGAGGCCATCATCCTGAAGTGCCTGAAGAAGAAGGTGGAGGAGCGCTACCTCCAGGCCACCGCCCTGAAGGCGGACCTGCTGCGCCACTTCCCCCACTACGGCACCCACTTGGGGAGGTGGCCGTGGATCCAGTAACCCACGCGGCTTCGGGCCTGCTCCTCTCCCAGCTGCTGCCCTTTCCCTCCCGGGCCGGGGCCGCGGTGGCGGGGCTGGTGCTGGCGTTTTTGCCGGATATCGACTATTTTCTGGTATATCTGGACCGCCTGACCTTTATCCGCTACCACCGGGCTTTCACCCACTCCCTGGCGGCGGTCCTCCTGTTCTCCCTGCTGGTGGCCGTCCTGGGCCGGGTCCTGGCGGGGCCCCGCTGGTTCCGGCCCCTGTTCATCCTGGGGCTGGCGGTGCTGGGGGCCCACCTCCTCCTGGACCTGGCCACCTCTTACGGCACCCAGATTTTCAGTCCCTTCACCCACCGCAAGCTCACCCTGGACTGGGTATTCATCATCGACCCGTATCTCACCGCGCTCCTGGCTGCGGGCGCGGCCGCGGTCCTGTTTTTCCCGGTGCGGGGAAAGGCGGCGGGGTACTTCTTCCTGGCCGCGGCCGGGGTCTATTTTCTCTTTTGCGGCTACTGCCACCACCGGGCCCTGTCCCTGGCCCGGGAGCTTTACCGGGACGCCCCTGCGGGAACCAAGGTGGCGGCCCTGCCCCAGCCCTTCTCCTACCGCCGCTGGCTGCTGCTGGCGAACGGCCCCCAGGGCCTCGGCCAGGCCTTTGTGGCCCTGCCTTATGGCGCCCTTTGGGGTCAGATGCCTGCGCCCCGGGCGGCGGAAATCCGGTCCGACCCCCTGGACCAGGACTGCCGCGCCCCCGCGGCGTCCTACGAGCCGCCCGGGGACCTGGTGGTGCACCGCTGGTTTCCCCTGACCCCGCAGCTCCGCTTCTATCCCCCTGAAACCCGGCAGGTCATCGACACTTTCCTGGAGTTCGCCCGCTTTCCGTTGCTTTACTCCACCACTTTCCAGGGAAGCAGCAGGCTGCTCAAGTGGCTGGACTTACGCTTTACCGTGCCGGGGCGGCCCTTTCCCTTTGTCCTCCAAGTGCGCCTGGACCGCGGCGGCCGCCTGGAGAACTGGACCTTGGGCCGGTGCGGCGGTGGCGGCAGTTAGAGACCCAAGGCGGCCATGGCGCCGTTTCCTCATCCCAGCCATTCTGTTGGCAACTATCATGGTCGGCAAAACCGAGGCCCATAGCGCCATGAACCGGGACGAAATTCGGGCCCGCCTTTCGGGCCACCTGGAATACCTGAGCGTCAAGCTGGGGGAGCGCTCCAGCTACCGGCCCGCCAACCTCAAGGCCGCGGAAGATTACGTTTATCAAAATCTCTTGGAGATGGGCTACCAGCCCCGGCGCCAGACCTTCATCTACCAGCGCGAAGAGGTGAGCAACGTCATCGCCGGGGACCGGGACCCTAAGGGGTACTACCTCCTGGGTGCGCATTTCGACACCGTGGCCGGCACCCCGGGGGCCGACGACAACGCCAGCGGCGTGGCCGTGCTCCTGGAGGTGGCCCGCCTGGCCCGGGCTCTTAGCCTACCCCGCCCGTGGACCTTCGTGGGCTTCACCTGCGAGGAGCCGCCGGCCTACTTCACCCCCTACATGGGCTCCCGGGTCTACGCCAAAGAGGCCCGGAAAAGGGGGGAGAAGATCCTGGGCATGCTCTGCCTGGAGATGGTGGGGTATTATTCCCAGGAACCCGGCAGCCAGTCCCTACCCCTGGGCCTCAAGCTCATGGGCTATCCCACCACCGGGAACTTCATCGGCCTGGTGAGTGACTTGGGCTCCAGGTCCCTGCTGGCCCGGCTGGAAGCCGCGCTCAAGTCCGGCTGTGGCCTGCCCGCGGTGACCCTGGCCGTGCCCCTGGCGGGCCACCTGCTGCTGCCGGAGGTGCGCCTGAGCGACCACGCCAACTTCTGGGACGAGGGCTACCCCGCGGTGATGGTCACGGACACCGCGTTCATGCGCAACCCCCACTACCACGGCCCCGGGGACGTCATCGCCAACCTGGACCTGGAGGCCATGACGGAGCTAACCCTGGGCCTCCTGAATTTCCTGCGCCTGGAGAAATAGGCCCCGCCAATTCCAGCCGTTTGGACCCTGCCACCCGCTATGATATGATATGTTCTCAGGCCTGCAGGCCCTGATTAGCCAGTAAGGAAGATTCATGACCAAGAGAAAATTCCGGGGCAAGGTCCACCAGGACCCGGAGACCGCCCTGGCCCGGGGCCCCCGGGAGGTGATGGCCTCCCTGTGGCAGGAATACCTGGCCGCCATCCTGCGTATTTCCCAGGAAAGCCGCCGTTTTCAGGTCCTGCGGCGCCAGGTGGAGGAGGCCGCGGGGTTCGCGGAGATCTTTAAGGCCTGGAATACTCTTGCTCCCCAGGAGCGGGCCCCCGCCTGGCACAAACTCCTGGTCGCGGCCCGGGACGCGTATCAGGCCACCCTGGAGAATTGCCTCCGCTGCGGCGAGTGCTGCGAACTGGGCAGCCCCACCCTGCTCACCCCCGACCTGGCCCTGTTCCAACAGGAAGTCCTCACCTGGAATGAGGTCTACACCCTGCGCGCCGGCGAGACCGTGACCTCCCGGGAGGGAGAGAGGGCCACCCTGAAAGAGGAGCGCCTGAAGGTGCGGGAGGTCCCGGGGAGCCGCCAGTGCTGGTTTTATCTGGCGGCCACCGGCTCCTGCCGCATCTACCAGCACCGGCCGGAGCAGTGTCGCCGCCAGAACTGCTGGGGGGAGCCGGGCCCGGAGCCGGAGACCGGCGAATTCCTGAGCCGCCGCCACCTGCTGGAGAAAGTGCCCGAGGTCTGGGACCTGATTCAGGCCCACGAGGAGCGCTGCACCCTGCCCCGGGTCGCCTGGGCCCTGGCGGAGACGGAACGAACCCCGGAAGAGACTCAAGACCTCCTCTTCGAGGCCCTGCACTTCGACCACTACCTGCGGCAAATGCTCATCACCGAATGGGACCTGGCCCCCGAAGCCCTGGAGTTCCTCCTGGGCCGCCCCCTGCCCGAGTTTCTGAAAACCCTGGGCTTGAGCGCCACCCTCACCCCGGACGGGGTCTTCCGCCTGGAAGCAGTGAGCGGTGAGCAGTGAGTAGTAGGGCGGGCGTCCCTGCCCGCCACCGCTTATCCAGAGTCCCAAGTTGAGCCTGGAAACCAATTTGTAGGGTGCGCAAAACAGCACTGGTCTGATATTTCAGATTTTCGGCTCTGTCGGATACCCCGCCTTCTCCCAGGCTTTGAAGCCGCCTTTCAAAACCCGTACGTCAGAAAAACCCATCTTCAGCAGGTCCCGCGCCACCCCGGCGCTGGAGAATTCGTTGGGTCAGCTTCAGTACAAGACAATTCTTCTATCCTTGGGCAGGAGGGGGCCCCAGGAGGATACCCCTTCAGGGGAAAACCGCATGGCCCCCTTAATCTTGATTTTGGTCCGTTCCCAATCGCCCTGGTGGCGAACGTCGATGAGCAGCAGGCTGGGGTCTCCCAGCATGCCCTTCAAGCTGTCCTGGTCCACAAAATTAACCTGCGGTTCCCCGGCCAGTGAGGGACCTGCCCCATAGGGAACCGGAACCACCCAAAACGCCAACAAAGCCAGGGACAATATCCAGATTCTCTTTTTCATGGCCCTATCCTCTTCCGGCCTTGGTTCGGCGTCTAAAGTTCAAAGCCTCAATTAAAATTTAGGCATCATCCGCGCAGATGCAATCAGAGACCGGGTGGACGGGGCCTTGCTTATCCGCCGGTCAGACAGGCCAGTAGCAGCCCCCATAGTTTGCCCCGGCCTTCATGGGTCTGGGCCGAGAACCAGAGGAAGTCCCCGGGGCTGACCCCCAAAGGAGCGAGAACCTGGGCGATTGCTTTAAGCTGCCGGCCCCTTTCGCCCTGCTTAAGTTTGTCCGCCTTGGTGAGCACCGGGATCACCCGGCGGGCCCGGGCCTGCAGGAATTCCCAGAGGTAGAGCTCTTCCTCCCCCGGCCGCCGCCGCCCGTCCTGGAGGAAGACCACCGCGGCCAGGTTCTCCCGGGCCTCCAGGTAGTGGAGCACCAGGGGGCCCCATCTCGCCTTCTCTTCCCGGGAGACCGCGGCGTAGCCGAACCCCGGCAGGTCCACGAACTGCCAGCGCCCGTTGATGAGGAAGAAGTTCAGGGCCCGGGTGCGGCCGGGGGTGCTGCTGGTGTGCACCAGTTTCCGGCGTCCTAGGAGGGCGTTGATGAGAGAGGACTTGCCCACGTTGGAGCGGCCCAGGAAGGCCACTTCCGGGTAGTCTCCCGGGGGCAGCGCCTCCGGCCGGTGCACGCTGAGACTGAATTCGGCGGAGATGATCTTGGGAATGGCCATGACGAGAGTAATTTTATCACAGTTTCGCTCTATCTCCTGACCCCTGGCCCCTGCCCCTGACCCCTGACCACTATCCCTGACTTGACGCCCTGGCCGAATCCGGGTATTCATAAATCTGATGTGCGACAAGGAGGACTGCCGTTGACCTTGGCCTGGGGGCTGTGGTTCCACTTATGGCTGGTGCTTCTCACCGTGCTTTTTGGCACGCTGGCCATCCTCTTTTCCTTCCTGGACCGCAGCCGGAACCTGTCTCATCATTTGGCCCGCCTCTGGGGCCGCTGGCTGCTTTACTTTAGCCGCGTCTCCGTGATGGTGGAGGGCCTGGAGCACCTCACCCCCGGGCAGGCTTATGTGTACGCTGCCAACCACCGCTCCAACTTTGACATCTTTGTGCTCATCTCCTTGCTGCCCGGCAAGTTTCTCTGGGTCGCCAAGAAATCGCTTTTTATGATTCCCCTCTTCGGCCAGGCCCTCACCCGCATGGGCTACATCTCCGTGGACCGGGCCAACCGGCAGCAGGCCATCCGCAGCCTGGAGCGGGCCACGGCCCTGGTGAAGGCCGGCCATTCCATGATCATCTTTCCGGAAGGCACCCGGGGGACCACCCCGGAACTGTTGCCCTTCAAGAAAGGAGTGTTCATCATGGCCCTGAAGGCCGAGCAGCCCCTGGTGCCCGTGGCCATTTCCGGCACCCGTTTCGTCCAGCCCCGGGGCGCTCTCCGGGTCCGGCCCGGCCCGGTGAAAGTGGTCATCTCCCCGCCCCTTCACCCCCAGGACTTCCATGACAAGGAAGAACTGATGAACGCGGTGCGGGACGCCATGGCTGCCAATTACGACCCCTACTTTCCCTATGGCCCCGGAAACGCCGGATAACTGGGTAGAGCTTACCTTCCTGGGAGGGCTGGGGGAAATCGGCCTCAACATGATGGCCCTCGAGACCGCGGACTCGTTGGTGGTGGTGGACGCGGGCCTGATGTTCCCGGAAGACCACATGCTGGGCATCGACATCGTTATCCCGGACTTCTTTTTCTTAAGGGAGCGCCGGGAGAAGCTAACGGCCCTGGTCCTGACCCACGGCCACGAAGACCACATCGGCGCTGTCCCCTTCCTCCTCAAGGAAATCCCCCTGCCGGTTTACGGCACCCCCCTGACTTTGGCCCTTCTCAGGGAAAAGCTCAAGGAGCACCACCTGCTGGAGAGTGCGGACCTGCGGGAAATCCGGGCCGGCCAGAGCCTTACCCTCGGGCCTTTTGAGTTCGAGTTCATCGGCGTGTGCCACTCCATCGTGGACGGCGTGGGCTTTGCCGTGGTCACCCCCCAGGGGGTGGTGGTGCACTCCGGCGACTTCAAGGTGGACCAGACCCCGGTGAGCGGCGCGGTCATGGACCTGAACCGCTTCGCCCACTGGGGCGAGGCCGGGGTGCTGGCCCTGTTGTCCGACTCCACCAATGCCGAGCGCCCCGGCTACACCCTGAGCGAGCGCCAGATCGGCGCCACCTTGGAGGACCTCATCCGGGAAGCCCCCGGCCGGGTGATCATCGCGGTCTTTGCCTCCCATATCCACCGGCTGCAGCAGATCGTCACCGCGGCCCAAAGGTGCGGCCGCAAGGTCCTGTTCAACGGCAAATCCATGGTCCTGAACACCCGCATCGCCCGGGAGTTGGGCTATCTCCAAATCCCCCCGGAGTTGGAGGTCACCGTGGGCGACCTGGACCATCTGGCACCCCAGGAGACCGTCATCGTCACCACCGGCAGCCAGGGCGAGCCCTTGAGCGCCCTGGCCCGCATCGCTCTCGAAGCCCACCGGCAGATTCGCATCCACCCCGGGGACCTGGTGGTCCTCTCCTCCAAGTTCATCCCCGGCAACGAGCGGGCCATCACCACGGTGATCAACAACCTCTACCGCCTGGGCGCGGAAGTGGTGTACGAGGAAGTGGCGGAAATCCATGTCTCCGGGCATGCCTCCCAGGAGGAATTGAAGCTGCTGCTGCACCTGACCCGGCCCCGCTATTTCATCCCCATCCACGGGGAAATGCGCCATCTGGTGAAGCACGCCCACCTGGCCCGGGCCGTGGGCCTGCCGCCGGAGCGCATCCTCCTGGCCCAGGACGGCCACCAGGTGCGCTTTGACTCCCAAGGTGGCAGGATTGAGGGCCAGGTGGAGGTGGGCCGCGTCTTCGTGGACGGCAAGGGCGTGGGCGACGTCTCCCGCATTGTGCTGAGGGACCGGCGCCACCTGGCCGCGGACGGCCTGGTCATCGCTTACGTGGCCGTGGATTCGGTGGCCAAAAAGATCGTCGCCGAGCCGGACCTCATTACCCGGGGCTTCACCCTGGAGGAGGAGCAGGAGGCGCTTTTGAACCAGGCCCGGAAGGTCTTCCAGGAGATCGTCCTCAAGGCCCTCTCCGAGCCCACCCAGGACTGGCTGGAGATCCAGGCCCAGGCGGGCAAGGCCCTGCGCAAGCTCTTTTTCAAGACCCTGGAGCGCCGCCCCATGATCCTGCCCCTAATTCTTACCCTCTGATATTGGGTCGGCCCCGCAGCTATTTGCAAACATTCAGGCGGCACGATTTTCAAGCGGGCCTGCTAATTACTCCGCTAAAAAATCTTGTCTTGAGGCCGGATGGTAACTATTATGCATAGGAGAGAGCATGGGTATGGCATCCGGGCCGCGACATTTACTCAGCGCCGTTCTCCTTTTCCTGACCTTGCTGCTGGGGCAGGGCCAAGGTCTGGCCCAGGGTAATTCCGGTCTCCCCCCGGACCTGCAAGCCCTCATCGCTGAGGCCCTCAAGGCCAACCCCGAAGTGCGCCAGATGCGCTCCCTGCACACCGCCTCCAAGGAGGCCGTCCGCTCCGCCGGGGCCCTGGACGACCCGGACTTTGCCGTGGTCCTCAAAGACCTTCCCGTGGACACCTGGAGCTTCAACAAAGAAGACATGACCCAGAAGATGCTGGAGCTCTCCCAGAAGATTCCCTTTCCCGGCAAAAGGCGGCTGCGCTCCGAGGTGGCCGCGTCCCAGGCCGACTCCGACAGCTACGCTTACCAGGACAAGGCCAACGAAGTGCGGGCCAAGGTGGTGACGGTTTACTGGACCCTCTCCCTGGCTTACACCGGCTACGGCTTGACCCAAAAGAACAAGCAATTCTGGGAGCAGGTGGTCAGGGTGGCGGAAACCCGTTACGGGGTGGGCCAGGGGCAGCAGGCAGACGTCATCCAGGCCCAGGTGGAGCTGGGCAATTACCTGGACCGCCTGCTGCAGTGGACCCAGCGCCAGGAGTCGGCCCGGGCGGACTTGAACGCCCTCAGGTCCCAACCCCCCCAGACCGCGGTGGCCCAGCCTGCGCCCCTGAAGCCCCGGCCCTTCACTTTGAACCTGGAGGAGCTGCTGGCCCGGGCCGGGACCCGCCCTCAACTCCAGGCCCTGAAGGCCCTCATCGCCAAGCAGGAGAAGGCCGTGGACCTGGCCAAGAAGGACTACTTCCCCGATTTCACTCTCGGCGTGGCCTACGGCTTCCGGGAAAACCTGGGGCCGCCCCTGAACGTCAAGCAGCCGGACATGTTCAGCTCCAAGGTCATGGTAAATTTGCCCATCTGGCACGGCTCCAAGATCAAGCCCCGCATCCGGGAGGAGCAGGCCAAGCAGGAGGCGGCCAAGGACGCCCACCTGTCCGCCCTGAACCAATTGAGCGCGGCCATCAAGGACCGCCATGCCAAACTCCAGCGCCTTTCCCGGCAAATCTCCCTCTTTGACCAGGGCATCGTGCCCCAGGCCCGCCAAGCGGCCACTGCGTCGCTGGCCTCCTACCAGGTGGGGACCGTGGACTTCGCCCAGCTTTACCAGAGCCAGATTGCCGTGTACATGGCGGAGCTGCAGCTCCAGGAATACCTCAAGGACTTTGAAGAAAACTGGGCCGAACTGGAATGGCTGCTGGGCGCCGAGCTCCCCCGTCCCCCGGGAGGCAAGAAATGACCGCATCCCCCCGCCGCTACCTTATCTGGGGCCTGGCCCTGGGGATTGTTTTGTCAGTGGGCGTGCTGGCAGGCCTGCACTTCGCCGGCTTCCACTTCATGCGCATGGCCCAGGCTCCGGGGCCCAGTGCTCCGGCGGCAGGAAAGCCTCTGTGTTATGTGTCCCCCACGGACCGCTCTTTTGTGCGTTTTCAGCCGGGCAAAGACGAGAAAGGGCAGGAACTGATTCCCATCTATCCCAAGGAGACCCCGCCCGCGGCCATACCTCCGGGGGGCCGCAAAATCAAATACTGGGTCTCCCCCATGGACCCCAAGTTCGTCAGCGACAAGCCGGGCAAGGACCCCATGGGTATGGACCTGGTGCCGGTTTATGAGGAGGCGGCTCCAACCCCGGCTCCCGGCGCCAAAAAGGAGCGCAAGGTCAAATATTGGGTGGACCCCATGGACCCCCGCAATATCTCCGACCATCCCGGCAAGGCCCCCTGCGGCATGGATATGGTGCCGGTCTATGAAGAAGCCGCGGAAGAGGCGGCCCCGGGGACCATCGCCGTGGAGCCCAACACCCTCCAGTCCATGGGGGTGCGCACCGCCAAAGTGGAAGTGCGCCCCCTGTCCCGCCTCACCCTGACCGTGGGCGCGGTGAGCATCAATGAGCGCAACCTCAGCACCATCAACACCAAGGTGAACGGCTGGGTGGAAAAACTTTATATCAACGCCACCGGCGACCCGGTGCGCAAGGGGCAGGCCCTCCTCAGCATCTACAGCCCGGAGCTGGTTTCCGGTCAGCAGGAGTACCTGCTGGCCCTGAAAAACCTGAAAACCCTGGAAGGCAGCCCTTATCCGGAGCTGGGGGACTCGGCCCGCCGCCTGGTGCAGGCCTCCCGGCGGCGCCTGGCCTATTGGGACATCCCGGATTCCCAGATCACCGAATTGGAACGCACCGGCCAGGTGCAGAAGCACCTCACCCTGACCTCTCCCGTCCATGGCATCGTCACCAAGCGCATGCTGACCCAGGGGATGTATATCCAGTCCGGCATGCCCTTGCTGGAAGTGGCAGACCTGACCACCGTCTGGGTGGACGCGGACATCTACCAGTATGAACTGCCCTGGATCCAGGTGGGACAAAAGGTGGAAATGACCTTGCAGTATCTGCCGGGAAAGACTTTTACCGGGACCATTGACTACCTTTACCCGTACCTCAAGGAGGCCACCCGCACCGCCCGGGTGCGCCTCAGGTTCCCCAACCCCCGTTTGGAGCTGAAGCCGGACATGTTCGCCCAGGTGAAGATCGAGTCCCCGGTGACGCACCAGGCGGTGGTGGTGCCCTCGGAGGCGGTCCTGGACACCGGCCTCAAGCAGCACGTCTTCCTGGCCCTGGGCCAGGGGCGCTTTTCTCCCCGGGAAGTGAAGCTGGGGGTGGAAGGCAACGACGGCCTCCGGGAAGTCCTCTCGGGTTTGCAGGGCGGGGAAGAGGTGGTGGTCTCCGCCCAGTTCCTGCTGGATTCGGAGTCCCGCTTCCGGGAGGCGGTGCAGCTGATGCTGGGACCCAAGCCGGAAGGCGGCCAAGAGGCGCCACCCCCGGCCACGCCCAGCATGCCGGGCATGAAAATGGAAGGCGGTAAAGAAACCGGGCCCGCCCCGGCCCCGGCCGCGCCAGCCCCGTCCCCGGCACCCATGCCTCCCGGCCACAAACATTAAGCAAAGGGTGACTTTCCCGCCGTGATTGCCCGGATTATCGACTTCGTCGCCCACAACCGCCTCCTGGTGGTGCTTACCACTCTCATCGTCACCGCCTGGGCCAGCTACGCCACCTATAACCTGGCGGTGGACGCCATCCCTGACCTCTCCGACGTTCAGGTCATCATCTACACTGAATATCCGGAACAGGCCCCCCAGATCGTGGAAGACCAGGTCACTTATCCCCTGGCCACGGCCATGCTGGCGGTGCCCAGGGCCAAGGTGGTGCGGGGCTTATCCCAATTCGGCGTCTCCTTTGTTTACATCATCTTCGAGGACGGCACCGACATCTATTGGGCCCGCTCCCGGGTGCTGGAATACCTCAATTATGTCCGGGGTAAAATGCCGCCCAACGTGACCCCGGCCCTGGGGCCGGATGCCACCGGCGTGGGCTGGGTCTTTGAATATGTAGTGGAAGACCCCACCGGCCAGCACGACTTGGCGCAGCTGCGCAGCATCCAGGATTGGTACCTCCGGTATCAGCTCCAGAAAGTGCCGGGCGTGTCGGAAGTAGCCAGCGTGGGAGGGTTTGTCAAGCAATACCAGGTGGTGGTGGACCCCAACACCCTGGCGGCCTACGGCCTCCCCCTGTCCAAAGTGAAGCAGGCCATCCAGGCTTCCAACCAGGACACCGGCGGCCGGGTGGTGGAGCACGCGGAAACGGAATACATGGTGCGGGGTCTGGGCTATATCAAGAGTGTGGCTGACCTGCAAAATGTGGCAGTGGGCGCGGATGCCAAGGGCACCCCCATCCTCCTCAAGGATGTGGCCCTGGTGCGCCTGGGACCCCAGATGCGCCGGGGCCTGACCGAGGCCAACGGCGAGGGTGAGGTGGTGGGCGGCATTGTGGTGGCTCGCTTCCAGGAAAACGCCCGGGCCGTCATCCAGGGAGTTAAGGAAAAGCTGGAAGAGCTGAAAGTCGGCTTGCCGCCGGGAGTGCGCATCGTCACCGCCTATGACCGCACCAACCTTATCGACCGGGCCGTCAATTACCTGAAGGAGAAGCTGGCGGAAGAAATAGTCGTGGTCGCCCTGGTGTGCGTCGTCTTTCTCCTGCACTTCCGCAGTTCCCTGGTGGCCATCGTCACCCTGCCCCTGGGGGTTCTCATTTCCTTAGGGATCATGTACGAGGCCGGGATCAGCGCCAACATCATGAGCCTGGGCGGCATCGCCCTGGCCATCGGGGTGATGGTGGACGCGGCGGTGATCATGATCGAAAACGCCCACAAGCATATCGAGCATGCCCCCAGCGAGGCGCCCCGGGGGCCTCTGATCCTGGAGGCAGCCAAGGAAGTGGGGCCTTCGCTATTTTTTTCCCTGCTGGTGATTACCGTCTCTTTTCTGCCCATCTTTGCCTTGACCGGGGAGTCCGGCCGCCTCTTCAAGCCCCTGGCCTACACCAAGACCTTCTCCATGGCTGCGGCCTCGATCCTGGCCATAACCTTGGTGCCGGTGATGATGCTGGCTTTCTTAAGGGGCAGGATCCCGGATGAAACCAAAAACCCGTTAAACCGTTGGACTATGCGCCTCTATCACCCCATTCTGGAGGGCGTTCTCCGGGTCCCCATCATCGCCATTCTAGTGGCTGTGATCCTCATGGGCGTTACGGTTTATCCCCTGATGAAACTGGGCTCAGAATTCATGCCCCCCTTGAATGAAGGTGACCTGCTGTACATGCCCACCACCATGCCGGGCATCTCCATCACCGAGGCCAAAAATGTGCTCCAGCAGACCGACCGCATCATCCGCACCTTCCCCGAGGTGGAGTATGTCCTCGGCAAGGTGGGCCGGGCCCAAACCGCCACGGACCCCGCGCCCCTGAGCATGATTGAAACCACCATCCGCCTCAAGGACCCCAAGTATTGGCGCCCTGGCCTCACCATGGAGGGCCTCATCCGGGAGATGGACCAGGCGGTGAAATTCCCGGGCCTGGCCAACTCTTGGGGATATCCCATTCGCATTCGCATCGACATGCTGTCCACCGGTATCAAGACCCCGGTGGGCTTTAAAATCATGGGTTCCGACCTCAATGTCCTGAACCGCCTGGGGGTGGAAGCCGAAGCCATCTTTAAAGGGGTCCCGGGGACCGCCAGCGCCTTTGCCGAACGCACCATCGGTGGATACTACCTGGATTTTGACATCAACCGGAGGGAAGCGGCCCGCTATGGCCTAACCGTGGGGGACGTCCAGGATGTCATCGCCAGCGCCCTGGGGGGGATGGACCTGACTTACACGGTGGAAGGACTGGAGCGTTATCCCGTCAATTTGCGCTACTTCCAGGACTTCCGGGAAAGATTGCCGGCTCTGCGGCGCGTCCTCATTCCCGCCATGGGCGGGGCCCAGGTCCCCATGGACCAGGTGGCCAAAATTAACATCCACCAGGGTCCCGACATGATCCGCAGCGAGAATGCCCGGCCCTCCGCCTGGGTCTATGTGGACATCCGGGACATTGACGTGGGCACTTACATCACGAAGGCGCAGGAAGCCATCAAGGCCAGGCTTAAGCTACCCCCGGGCTATAACTATATCTGGAGCGGCCAGTTCGAATTTATGGAGCAGGCCCGCAAGCACTTGCAGGTCATCATCCCCATAACGTTGGCCATCATTTTCTTTATCCTCTACATTAACACCGCTTCCATCACCAAGGTCTTCATCATCCTCCTGGCGGTGCCCTTCTCCCTGGTGGGGGCCATCTGGCTGCTCTTCGTATTGGGTTACCACCTGAGCCTGGCGGTGGCGGTGGGGCTCATCGCCCTGGCCGGCCTGGACGCGGAAACCGGGGTGGTGATGCTCCTCTACCTGGACATCGCCTATCACCGCGCCGAAAAAGAGGGCCGCCTGCTCACCTACCGGGACACGGAAGAAGCGGTGATGCAAGGCGCGGTGCAGCGCCTCCGCCCCAAGCTGATGACGGTACTGGCCATCCTCATGGGGCTAGCCCCCCTCATGTGGGGCACCGGCACCGGCTCCGAGACTATGAAGCGCATCGCCGCGCCCATGGTGGGGGGCGTGGTCACCTCCTTCATCCTGGAGCTCCTCATTTACCCTTGCATCTACCTGTTATGGAAGTGGCATGCCGAAGTGAAGCGCCAGGCCGTTTCGGAGTAAGGCGGAAGGAAGCCCGCTTTTCCGCGCCCCTCCCCTTGCAAATCTCCCCACAGTTCTTAATATCAAATCAATCGCAGTTTACTTTCAAGGAGGCTAAGTCAGCATGAAAAAATATTGGGTTCTGCCGGCTATGATTGCCGTTGCCGGCCTGTTCGTCTGGTCCTGTGGTCAATCTCCCGAGGAAAAACCCAAGCCTGCCGCCCAAGCCAAGGCCCCGGTAGTCGCGCAGGCACCCCAGGCCCCGTCTGCGCCTGCGCCGGGCGGCGCGCCTGCTCCCGAGGCCGCACCTGCACCCCAGGCTCCGACTGGGCCCCAAATGGTCCCCCGTCCGCCCGGGCGCCCCGGCCCCTTTGGCCCCATGGGACCCGGGCTTTATGATCCCAACACTGTCACCACCGTAAAAGGCACGGTAGAGGCCCTGGGCATGGCCATGGACGTGGGCCGGCGCCAGCGGGCGGCCATGAGCGTGAATCTCAAGACCGATAAGGGCACCTTGTCGGTGCACCTGGCCCCCATCTGGTTCCTGCACGTACAAAATATCGCCCTGAGGCCCGGAATGCCCTTGGAAGTGACCGGCTCCCAGGTAACCCTGGAGGGGAACCCCATCATTGTCGCCCGGGAAATCAAATTGGACGACCGGGTTGTCAAGTTCCGGGACGAAAAGGGTCTGCCCCTGTGGGCAGGCGGCCGCTTACCGCCCATCCCCAAGAGCGAAGGCGAACTGCCTAAAGCGATGCCTTTTAAGGGCGGGAAATAAAGCCATGCAACGAGTTAGCTTCTTAACCCTTCTGGCACTGACGCTGGGCTTAGCCGCCTGCGGCACTTACGGCGGCTACTACGGGGACTACTATTACCCGTATGACTACGGCTACTCTTACCCGTATTATTATTCCTACCCCTATGACTATTATTACCCCTATGGCGGCTATTACTACTATCCCTATAGCTCCGGCGGGGGGTTTGAGCGGCATGAGGGGCGGGAAGAACGCTTTGAACGGCACGAAGGAGGCGGCGGTGGTTTCCGCGGCGGTGAGGGCCGCGGCGGCGGCGAGGGCCGGGGCGGCGGTGGAGGCCGGGGAGGGGAACGCGGCGAACGCTGACCCCCCCCCGATGAACCTCATCGCCGGCCACCTGGAATAGTCATGTCGCCCCACAGCTCGGCTGAGATGCTCCTGGTGGTGGAAAGCGCCAAAACGGTGGAGGAGGTGTCCCGGGCCGTTGGTGAGGTCTGTGCCCGGCACCAGTTCGGCCTCCTAGGCTCTTATGACCTGAGGAAAAAGCTCAAGGAAAAAGGGCTGCGTCTCGAGCGGGAGTGCCGGGTATTCGAGGTGTGCAACCCCCGCCAGGCCCAGCGCGTCCTGACCGGCAACCCCGCCATCGCCACCGCCCTGCCCTGCCGCATCGCCGTCTATGAGGAGGGCGGCTCAACCAGGGTCGCCACCATCCGGCCCACCGCCCTCCTCAGCCTCTTCCTCGACCCGGAGTTGCTGCCGGTGGCCCAGGAAGTGGAGCGCACCCTCAGCGAGATCATGCAGGAACTGGCCTGAATAATTCGCCCCCTCGCCTTTGCTTTCCGCCGCGGGTAAGATGATTTCAAGCACAAAAAAAGGAGCCAGGTTTTATGCGCCACCCTGTACTCTTGATAACTCTGGCCCTGGCTGTCCTGCCAGGGGTCTGCCTGGCCCAGATGCATGGCGGCATGCACGGCGGCGGCCAGCAGACCATGGGGCCCGGGATGATGGGCCCGGGAATGATGGACTGCATGGCATGATGGCCCACATGATGCAGCAGATGCAGCAGATGATGGCCAAACCCATGAGCCCCGAGGCCCGGCAGCAGATGCCGGGGATGATGGGGCGCATGGGCCAGATCATGCAGGAGATGCAAGGTCCCCAGGGCCCCCAAAAGCAGGAGCAGTACCGTCAGGAGCTTACGGAGATGCAGCAGCGCCTGAACGCCTTGCAGGGCCAGAGCCAGCACCAGCATTAATAATCCCGGGAGTCTTACACGGATGGCGGCCAGGGGCAGGGCCAGGATAGTATGGTTTACGCTGGCCGGGATGGCGACCGGCTACCTCCTGGTCCACCCCTTCGCCATGGCGGCCTATATCCTGGGCCCCCACCAGCCTATTGTCCTGGTTGATTTCTCCGTGTTTGGCCGGCAGATGCACCTGGCCTTCAGCCGGGAGATGCTGGCCATGGCCATGGCTTTCTCCCTCATGGGCGGAGTGGCCGGCTTTGCCCTGGGCGCCTGGTCCTTGCAGAGGGAGCGCCTGGTCGCAGAAGAGCTGGAGTCCCAACGCCGGCTGGCGGCCCTCACCACCTTGCACGAACTGATGGTGACGCTGGCACATTACATCCGCAACGCCAACCTGGTCATCGGCGGCTTCAGCACCCATCTCCTGAAGCACCCGACGGACCCCGCGGGGCAGGAACAGCTGCTCCGCATCCAGCAGGCCTCCCGGGAAATCGAGGCGGTCATCGCCGCGCTGGAGGGGCTCACCGAGATCAGCACCAGCTCTTACACGGCCGACGGCCGCGCCCGCATGATCGACCTGAAAAAAGAACTGGAGGCCCGCCTGGCCGCCAAGGCAAGCAAGGAGCAACATGAATCCTGAGCAGTGCGACCCCGCGGTCCTGGAAGCCTTGATCCGCAAAAAAACCTGGTTCTATCCCTGGATCGGCATCCTTTTTGGCATCGCGTTGGGAATCTTCATCGGGCACCCGCTTTCGATGCTGGCGCATGAATTTTACAATTCTATTGATTCCGGCGCCCCCTTAGATATCAGTGGAGCCTTCTTCCACAGCTTTCACTGGCATATGTGGCCCATGACTCTCATCTTCGCCGGGTTTGGAGGAATAACTTGGGGGTTCATAGGCTTTATCTGGCAACGTCTCCAAGAGAATCGCTTACGCCTGGACGCCGCGCACCGGGAACTTCTGAGGCAGGCCAGGTACCTCAATACCTACCTGACGGTCAGCTCCATGGTGGCCCAATGCCTGGACCCCCACGAACTCCTGGAGGCTGTTTTGAACATCGTCATGGAAACCGTGTCTGCGGAAGGAGCCTCCGTTCTTCTCCTGGACGAGGATCAGGCGAACTTCCGGTTCTATAGCGTCGAGGGCCCGGCCAAGCAGTGCCTCATGTCCGTGACCTTCCCCGCCGACAGGGATATAGCAGGTTCCATCCTGCAAACCCAGAGGTCGGAGGTCGTCAATGATGTGCAGCACGACCCGCGATTCTTCAGGAGGTTCGACTCCGAGTATGGCCTTGTCACCCAAAACCTGATCGCCATTCCCCTGACTGCCGGTGAGGAAAAGATTGGCGTGATGGAAGTCATTAATAAATCCGGTGGCGACCCCTTTACCGACGAAGAACGCCTGCTGCTGGACTCCATCGCCGAAGAAATCGCCTTTGCCATTCGCAATGCCAGAATTTTCGAATACGTCATCAATAGCTACTGTAAGCGGCGCCAGGGGGAGGCGTCCTGCAAGGGCTGCAGGAGGCCGCTGCGATCGTGGACCCCATGTGTTAAATATCTCGAAAAAAGTCTTTAGAACAATGACTTACTACTCATCATAATCCTTAGACTTAAGTCATGACCGTCCGGATGATGGATCTAAAAAAAGAGCTGGAGGCCCGCCTGGCGGCGCTCCAGCCTCCCGAGGCCGGCCGTGAACCCTGAGGCTCCCCCGGTTCCCCTGGAGCTGCTCGCTCCCCGGAGGCAGGTGCGGTCCTATGCCTGGTGGGGGCTGGCCGCCGGGTCCCTGGCCGGAGTCCTGGTGGGCCACCCCCTGGCCATGCTGGTGCAGAACTTTCAGGACGCCATCCACGGCCAGGCCGCGTTCTCGCCCCTGATGATCCTGAGGCACACCTTCATGAGCCACATGTGGCCCATGATGCTGCTGTACGCCCTGGTGGGCGGGGCCTTTTGCGCCACCCTGGGCTACATCTTACAGCGCCTGGAGGAACACCGCCGCCTCATCCAGGTACTACACCACGAATTCGAACTTCAGGTGGCCACCCTGAGGCACCATTACAAGAACCTGGCCCTGGGGATCAGCGGCTTCTCCCAGCGCATCCAGCGCCGGGTGGCGGAACTGGACGAATGCCTGAAGAAATGCGCCGACCAGGGCTGCCCCCTGTGCGGCCCCATGAGACAGGACCTGGACACCCTGGAGGGCGACGCCACCGTCCTGGACGAAACCGCCCGGCGCCTGTCCTCCACCCTGGGGCGGGAACTGCTGTTCCTCAGGGCCCTCACCAGCGAGACCATGACTCTGGAGCGCCGGGACCTCTATCCCCTGGTCCAGGACGCGGTGCGGGACCTTGTGGGCTTGCGCTTCCGCGACAAGGACCTCAGGGTGGAGATCAACGGCCGGCCCTGGGAGGAGTGCCGGGATTCCCTGACCTTTTCCTTCGACCCCGACGCCATGGAGGTCGTGGTTCAGAATCTGCTGAGCAACGCCATGAAATATGGCGACCATATCCGCATCGGTATAGAAGATAAGGGATCGCTGGTGGGCTTCACCGTCCGGGACAACGGCCCCGGCCTGGACGTGACCAAGCTGCGGCAGGACCTCACCGCCCCCGGGGAACTGCCGCAGGCCGACAGCACCCGCCTGGGCCTGAGGGTAACCCTCCACCTCCTGGAAAAGATGAGGGGCCGTCTCCGGGTGGCCAGCTCCCCCGGGGCCGGAGCCGCCTTCATCCTGGAGGTCCCCAAACACCCGCCCTCGGCCAAGGCTTAGGGCCCGCGGGGGCCGGACTGCGGTTCTTCATCTTTCCCACCTTTGCCAGCTGTGCTATCTTATTTTAAGGAACCCCATGCCCGCCCTGATTCCCGGCAATTTGCAGACCACGGCCATGGCCATCCTGCCCCACGACCGGGTGGAGCCGGCCCTGGAGCTCGCCCTGTCCCTGGACATCCCTTTCTGGCCCCAGCTGCCGCACCTCAATTTTTACGAAGACATGTACGTCCAGGCCGCGGAGCATTTCCCGGGCATCCAGCTTTTCCCGGAGACCGCCAGCATCCGCTTCGATACCGACAAGTTCTATGAAGGGCTGCCGGAGCTCCTGGAGCATTGGGACGAGCTCGATTACTTCGACATCTCGCCCCAATACTCCGCGGTCTATCACCGTTTTCTTAATTTGGATTTATCAGGCTACGTTGCCATCCGGGGTCAGCTGGAAGGGCCCGTCAGTTTCGGTTTGAAGGTCCTGGACGAAGGGGACCGCCCCATCATCTTCAACGACCAGGTGCGCCCTATCATGCTGGACTTCATGGCCCGCCGGGCCCAGGCCCAGCTCGCCCGCCTTAAGGAAAAGCACCCCCGGGCCTTCCTCTTCCTGGACGAGCCGGGGCTGCAATTTATTTTCAGCTCCATCTCCGGCTACCCCGATACCCGGGCCAAAGACGACCTGGACCGCTTCCTGGCCCAGATTGACCGGCCCCGGGGCATTCACCTGTGCGGCAACCCTGACTGGGAGTTTCTACTTAACCGGGACCTGGACATCTTGTCCCTGGACATCTACACCAACGGCGAGGTCTTCCGCTGTTACGGCCAGGCCGTGAAACGCTTCCTTGACCGGGGCGGGGTGCTGGCCTGGGGCCTCATCCCCACCTGTTTCGAGACCTTCTCCCAGGAGAGCCAGGACCACCTCCTGGCTTACCTGGAGGACTTGTGGCCCACGCTCCTGGCCGCCGGCATCGACCGGGACCAGATGCTGGCCCAGAGTCTGCTGGCCCCGGCCACCTGCTGCCTGATTAACCCTGACCGGGAGAAGACCGTGGCTGAATCCTTTGCCTGGCTGCGGCAGTTGTCCCTGCACCTGCGGGAAAAATACCGTTTGTTTTGAATGGGGGGCCACAAGGGGTGGACATTCTTTGCTTTGCCGAAAGACGAAGAATTTTCCCTCCCCCTTGATGGGGGAGGGCCAGGGAGAGGGTGGAATCCATGACTCCCCCTCCCCCTACCCCCTCCCGCCAGGGGAGGGGAAATAATATTCTGAGACTGGCCCCTCACGAGGGCCCGATATTTTATGCCGGAGCGCCAGACCCCTGCCATCGTCCTCAGCGTCCGCGATTTAGGTGAAGCGGACCTGCTGGTGACCTTTCTCACCCCCGGGCAAGGCCGCCTGGCCGGCGTGGCCAAACATGCCAAAAGGAGCCGCCGCCGCTTTGCCCACTGCCTGGAGCCCCTGAGCCGCGTGGACTTTTTCCTCTCCTCCCGCCCTGGCCGGGAACTGGAATTCATCCAGAAGGGCGAGCTGGTGCGGGTCTTCCCCACCCTGCGCCGGGACCTGAAGCGCCTGGCCGCGGCCGCGGTACTGGGGGAGCTGGCCGGGCTCCTGGCCGCGCCGCCGGAGGCCACCCCCCAGATCTTCGCCACCCTGGAGGCGGCCCTGGAGCGCCTGGACCGGGGCGCGCCCGCGGACTCCCTGCTCCCCAGCTTCATGCTGCGCCTCCTGGCCCTGGGGGGCTATGGCCCCCGGCTGGAAGCCTGCATCTCCTGCGGCGCGGAACCCGGGCTGTCCCTTTATTTTAGCGTGCCCCGGGGCGGGATTCTTTGCGATGCCTGTTACCGGGAGGCCCCTGGCCCTTTGCTGCCCCTGACCCCCGGGACCTGGAAGCTATTGCGCCTGGCCAAGGGCCTGCCCCCGGAGAAACTGGCCCGCCTCCGCTTCCCCGGGCCGCAGCGGGACCAGAGCCTGGCGCTGCTCAAGACCTTCCTGCGCCACCACTTGGGCCGGGACCTCAAGTCCTGGTCCTTCTGGGAGAAGGTGGAAGCCCGGGAAGTCCCGGGTCCGGGATGAACCTATGCACCTGCCATCCCTAGTGATACGCCCGGAAGCCTTTCTCTTAGCGGCAATTTTCCTGGCCCTGCTTGCTCTGGAGGCCCTAAGGCCGCTAAGAAGCCTGAAGCGCCGCCGCGCCCGGCGCTGGGGCCTCAACCTGGTACTCACCGCCCTGGCCGCGGCCGCGGGCTTCCTGGTGGTGCGCCCCGCGGCCCTGGGCACCGCGGCCTGGGCCGAAATTCGGGGCTTTGGCCTCCTTCACCTCCTGCACCTGCCCTTCTGGGGGCACTTTGTCCTGGGCTTCCTGTTGATGGACCTCACCTTTTATTACTGGCACCGCCTCAACCACACCCACCGGCTCCTGTGGCGCTTTCACAACATGCACCACGTGGACCCGGACCTGGACGTCACCACCTCCTTTCGCCTCCACTTCGGGGAGGTTCTCTACTCCGTGGTCTTCCGCCTGGCCCAGGTGGGCCTCACCGGGGTCGCCCCAGTCACCTACCTGGCTTACGAACTGGCCTTCAACGCGGCCACCATGTTTCAGCACAGCAACCTCGGCCTGCCCCTGGCTCTGGAGCGGCCCCTGAACTGGCTCCTGGTCACGCCCCGCATGCACGGCATCCACCACTCGGTGGTGGGCCCCGAGACCAACAGCAACTACTCCGTGGTCTTCAGCTTCTGGGACCGCCTGAACCGCAGCCTCAGGGTCAACATCCCCCAATCCCGGGTAATCATCGGGGTGCCCGGCTACCTGCTGCCCCAGGACAACCGCCTGCTGCCCCTAATAAAGATGCCCTTTGTGCCCCAGCGCCCCTACTGGCGCTGGCCCAGCGGCAAGGCGTCCCTGCGCTTTGAGCCGCCGGCATACCCACAGCCGGGCCGCTTGGCGCAGTGAACCGGCGGAAAAATCTCCAGCACTTCGCTGCTCCCGCCTTGCTCCCTGAAGCCGCGGCCCTTATCTTAAATCGTAATTAATTGATCAGGGCAGCAGAGGAGGAGCTTCTCATGCGGCTGCAAGGCAAGCGCATCGGCATTCTGGCGGAAGAGCTGTACCAGGAACTGGAGCTGTGGTACCCCCTGCTCAGGCTCCGGGGACTGGGCGCGGAGGTGTTGGTGGTGGGCTCCGGCAGCGCCAGGGTGCACAAGAGCAAGCTGGGCTATCCCGTAGAGGTGGACAAATTCGCCAAAGAGGTGACCGCGGACGAATTTGACGCCCTGGTCATCCCCGGCGGCTATGCCCCGGACTACATGCGCCGCTATCCCGAGATGGTGCACCTGGTCCGGGACGCGGTCCTGAAGGGCAAGGTGGTGGCCGCCATCTGCCACGCCGGCTGGATGCTGGCCTCCGCGGACGTGCTCCAGGGCCGCACCGTCACCAGCGTCTCCGCCATCAAGGACGACCTGGTGCACGCCGGCGCCAAGTACGTGGACGCGGAAGTGGTGGTGGACCACAACCTCATCACCTCCCGCCAGCCCGGGGACCTGCCGGCTTTTTGCCGGGCCATTATTGCCGCCCTGGGGGGCGATGAGGTCCGCTGCCCGGCCTGCAACCTGGAATATACCGCCGAGCCCTGGGATTAAGTCCGCCCGGGGACAGGTCCCGGGACAGGGATGGGACCTGCTTCCCGTGGTTGTTTATAATCTATTTATAATATCAAGGTATTACCCCCTACCCTTGCCCTGGCCGGCATCTTGCACCGCCTCGGGTAACAGGGCGCGAATGCGCTCTGAATATGGCCGCGGCGCGGGAATTCATGGTCCCTCCGGCCGCGGCCCGGGCAGGCGGTCATGGCAGCGTCCCAGGGGCGGGGCGGCTTAAGCTCCAGCCAGAGGTGGCCAGCGCAGACAGAGGAAAAATTGGACCGGGGCCTGGTGGCCGGCCTCCTCCTGGAAGTGCTCCTGGATCCATCTCCGCCTCTCCGGGACCCTGAAGCCAGCCGCGGCCTGGTCAAAACCCGCCTGAAGCACACCCTGGCCTGCCACCTGGCCGGCCTGGTGACCCTGGACCGGTTCCGAGCCCTGATGGGCAGCCTGGAGCCCTGGTTCGCCCTTTACTACCCCCTTCTCTCCCGCCTCACCGGTCCTGCTGCGCCATCGGGGACAGGAGAACGGGAACTCCAGTCTGCTGCGCCTCCCGGGTGCACGGCCCCGGCCCTCAGGGAAGAGCTCCTCAAGGACTGGTGTGGCCATCATCCCGGGCTCCTGCCTTCCCGGCCCCATCGCAAACTCACCTGGGAAAAGCTCAAGCAATTCCTGGCCGCCACCCGGGGGCGCTGGTTCGGGGTCAAGGACTTTGCCCGGCACTTTGACCTGGACCGCAAGACCGCCTGGGAATACCTCCAGAAACTCCGGCAAGCCGAGTTGTTGCAGCACAACCGGGGCCGCTCCGCGGCGGCCCGCTATTGCCTGGCCGACCGTTTCCTGCGGGTGCGGACCCAAGCCCTGCGCCAACAGGTGGCCCTGGAGTTGTCGGACTGGCCGCAAGCCCTCAGCGCCGCGCTGGCCGACGCCCTCCTGGCCACCGGCGGCGACGCCTTCTGGGAAGGCGAGTGGCGCCCCGGCCCCTTCCCCTTATCGCCGCGGCTGCTCCTGGACCGGCTGGAGGCCGGGGAGATTCTGCAGCAGGTGGCCGCCTCCGGCCCCGCCCGCCTGCTGCGCCTCCATCCCCGCTGGCGCCGGGAAGATGAAGGGGCATCCGCGCGCGGGTGTCCTACATGACCTTCGCTGGCGCGGAAGACTGACTCCCTCCCGCCCCGGCCCGCCTCCGGTTTTCTCCTAAAGGCGCTAAACTCCCATTTGACCGGGGAGATAAAATTGTGATATGTTGCCAAAATGTTTTCAGGGAGGTGTGCTGACCATCCATGATTCGAGACGTTTTCCATGAAACCATGCCCCGGGAAGACCTCACGGCCCTGCAGTTCAGGCGGCTTAGGGCCGTGGTGGAGCGGGTCTACCACCTGGTGCCCTTCTACCGCCGCCGCATGGACGAGCTTAAACTCAAGCCGGAGCACATCCATTCTCTCAAAGACCTCGCGCTTTTGCCCTTCACCACCAAGCAGGACCTCCGGGACAACTACCCCTTCGGCATGTTCGCGGTGCCCATGGAGCAGGTGGTGCGCATCCACGCCTCTTCCGGCACCACCGGCAAGCCCACCCCGGTGGCTTACACCCAGCGGGACCTGGACACCTGGGCCGAGCTCATGGCCCGGACCATGGCCGCAGCCGGCACCCACCGGGGCGACATCGTCCACAACGCTTACGGCTACGGCCTGTTCACCGGCGGCCTGGGGTTCCACTACGGGGCCGAGCGCCTGGGGGCCGCAGTCATCCCGGTCTCCGGCGGCCAGACCCGCCGACAGGTCATGCTCCTGGAGGATTTCGCGCCCACGGTCCTTACCTGCACCCCCTCCTTTGCCCTGCACCTGGCGGAGGCGGCCCAGGAGATGGGCGTGGACTTCAAAAACCTCAAGCTGCGGGTGGGCATCTTCGGCGCGGAGCCTTGGACCGAGGCCATGCGCACCGAGATCGAAAAGCGGCTGAATCTGGACGCCGTAGATATTTACGGCCTCTCGGAGATCATCGGCCCCGGGGTGAGCGTGGAGTGCATCGAGGCCAAGAGCGGCCTGCACCTCTTCGAAGACCACTTCCTCCCGGAGATCGTGGACCCGGCCACCCTAAAGCCAGTGCCCGCCGGAGAAACCGGGGAGCTGGTCATCACCACCATTACCAAGGAGGCCGTGCCCCTGCTGCGCTACCGCTCCCGGGACATCACCTCTCTCAATTACGCCCCCTGCACGTGCGGCCGCACCATTGCCCGCATGAGCCGCCTCCAGGGCCGCAGCGACGACATGCTCATCATCCGGGGAGTCAACGTCTTCCCTTCGCAGATCGAGTCCGTCCTCATGCAGACCCCGGGGGTGGCGCCCCACTACCAGCTCATCGTGGACCGCCAAGGCCAACTGGACACCCTGGAGGTCCAGGTGGAGGTGGACGAGGCCACCTTTTCCGACGAAGTCAAGCAACTTCAGGCCCTGGCCCAGAACCTCCAGAAGCAGATCAAGGACTATTTCACCGTCTCCGTCAAGGTGAAGCTGGTAGAGCCCCACACCATCCCCCGGAGTGAAGGCAAGGCCAAGCGGGTCATTGATAAGCGCCAGATGTCAGAGGAGAAAAAATGAAGGTCGAGCAGATTTCGGTGTTCCTGGAAAACAAGGCGGGCCGGCTGGCGGAGGTCACCCGCATCCTGGGCGAGGCCGGCATCAACATCCGGGCCCTGTCTTTGGCCGACACCACGGACTTCGGCATCCTCCGCCTCATCGTGGACAGATACGACCAGGCCCGGGAGGTCCTCAAGGCCAAGGGGTTCACCGTGGGCAAAACCGAGGTGGTGGCCGTGGAAGTCCCGGACCGCCCGGGTGGCCTGGCTTCGGTCCTGCAGGTCCTGGCCCGGGCCGACGTCAACGTGGAGTACATGTATGCCTTTGTGCAGCACAGCGGCAAGAACGCAGTGATCATTTTCCGCTTCGACAACCTGGAGGACGCCATCAACATCCTGCAACAAGAGGGCGTTCACATCTACAAGGGTGAGGAAGTATATCGGCTGTAAACCTTTTGGGGAGGGAAAACCATGAAAGCAAGGACAACGGCCGGGCTCCTGGTCCTGGCACTGGCGGCATTGGCCCTGGCGACCTCTTTTGGCTGCGCCCCCGGCCGGGAGGCGGAGCCCTACGTCATCGGCAGCATCTTCTCCATCACCGGGCCCGCCTCCTACCTGGGGGAGCCGGAGCGCAACACCATGGAGATGGTGGCCGAGGAGATCAACGCCAAGGGCGGCCTCAACGGCCACCCCCTGAAACTGGTGATTTACGACGATGAGGGGGACGTCACCAAGGCCCGCCTCCACGCGGAAAAACTCATCCAGAAGGACAAGGTCCTGGCCATCATCGGCCCCAGCCTCACCCACACCTCCATGGCGGTGCTGGAGGTCACCCAGAAGGCCAAACTTCCCTTAATTTCCTGCGCCGCGGGCATCGGCATCACCGCCCCGGCCAAGGACCGGGTCTGGGTCTTCAAGACCGCGCAAACCGACCAGATGGCGGTGAACCGCATCTATCAGTACCTGCAAAAGCAGGGACTGAAGAATGTGGCCATCCTCACCGTGTCCACCGGTTTCGGGGTCTCGGGGAAGGAACAGCTCACGGCCCTGGCGCCCCAGTACGGCATCACCGTGGTGGCCCAGGAGGTCTTTGGCGAGAAAGACACGGACATGACTCCCCAGCTCACCAAAATCCGCGGCACCCCGGCCCAGGCGGTGATCTGCTGGGGCACCGGCCCGGCCCCGGCCCTGGTGGCCAAGAACATCAAGCAGCTGGGCCTGACCATCCCCCTGATCCAGAGCCACGGTGCAGCCTCCAAGAAGTTCATCGAGCTGGCCGGGGACGCGGGCGACGGCATCATCATGCCCGCGGGCAAACTGGTGATTTACAATTTGCTCCCCGACTCCGACCCCCAGAAAGCGGTGTGCAAGGAGTACGACCAGAAATACCAGGCCAAATTCAAGGCCTCGGCCTCCAGCTTCGGCGGCTATGCTTACGATGCCCTGCGGATGCTGACCCAGGCCCTGAAGAAGGTGGGCAAGGACGCGGAGAAGATTCGCAGCGAACTGGAAGGCACCAAAAACTTCGTGGGCGTCAGCGGCGTCTTCAACATGAGCCCCGAGGACCACAACGGCCTCAGCCCCGATTGCTTTGTCATGGTGAAAATCGAGAAGGGCGAATTCAAGCTGTTGCCCTGAAGCCACCTGGGCCGCGGGAGGGGGACGCATCAGCCCCCTCCCCCGGCTGACTTCCACCTCCCGTGACCAACTTAAGCCGTCTTTCTGTGCTTACCCTGCTGTTTTTCTTCATCTTTGCCGTGCACCTGTGGTTTCTCTTCGCCGTGCAACTGCCCCATCGCGACCAGAAAGAAGGATTTTATCCGGGCTCCGAGTTCCACCTCAAGCTCTTCGGGGATGAGGCGGAATTTGCCAGGATTGCCTACCACCTCAATCAGCAGGGGTTTTATTCCATTGACGGCAAATCCCCCACCGCGCTGCGCATGCCTCTGTTTCCTCTGGTCCTGGCGGGGATTTTCCGCGTGACCGGAAACCGCGCCCTGTACGCCATCATTTTCAACTGCCTCCTGGCGGCCCTGGTGGCCCTGGCCGCCTACCGGCTGGGGACCCTGTTCTGGTCCCGGACCACGGCCCTGGCCGCCATGGCGGTGGTGGGCTTGAGCCCCTACACCTTTGACTGCTTCGTCAATTTTTGCTGCGAACCCTTGTTCACCCTGCTGGTGACCCTCTCCCTGATTTTCTTGGTATTAATGAGCCGCCGTCTCACCGGTGGCTACGCCGCCCTGTGCGGGCTGGCCACCGGGGCCGCGGCCCTGACCCGGGCGGAGGGCGTGCTCCTCATCCCTCTCTATTGTTCTTACCTGACTTATTTATATTTATTTAAGAAGCAGAAGACCCTTTCCGTCTTCCTCATCTTCCTGGCCCTGTCCCTGTCGACCCTGGCGCCCTGGGTCATCAGGAACCACCTGTCTCTCAACTACTGGGGCCTGTCCACCATGTCCGGGAGGGTCTTTTCCGGCGCCCACAACCAGCGGATTCTGGACCACCATCCCGGCTCCTGGGGCCACTTCCGGACCTACGCCCCGGTAGAGGAGCAGCAGGCCGTTCAGGGCCTGGACGAAGTGCAATTCAACCGCTACCTGTGGCAGCGGGGCTGGAAGACCCTTAAATCCTACTCCCTGGCCCATCTCCTTTTTCTGGAAGCCATGAAACTCTTCAACACCTTCAAACCGTCTTACCGGCTCTTTCCCAAGGGCTACCATGAAGTTCTCAACGTCTTGCTGGTGGCCCCCTTCTTCCTGCTCTACTTGCTGTTCTTCGTCTTTCTGGGGCCCACCCTGAGGTCTCCCAGCCGCGTCCTGCTCCTGCCCCTGATGGTCCCGGTGGCCACCTCCCTAATTTTTTGGGGCACCATCCGCTGGCGCATCCCTTATGAACCCATCATCTTTTCCCTGGCCCTGGCCTCCTTGATTAATTTCTTAAAGTCGCGGCTCGGCCCGGGGTGGGGCGGGAAGCCGGGTGGGACGGAGGCCTGATGCGCCCGTGGTGACCTTCGTCCCTCTCCTGCAATATCTGGTTTCCGGCCTGACCAACGGCGCCATCTACGCCCTCATCGCCCTGGGGTTCGGCATCATTTACAACGCCACCACCATCATCAACTTCGCCCAGGGGGAAATGGTGGCTTTGGGCGCCCTGTGCGCCATCAGCTGCTACCACCTGGAGCCCTCCCTACCCCTGGCTTTCCTGGTGGGCACGGGTCTGGTGACCGTGGTGGGCCTGGCCTTTGAGCGGGCGGCCCTGCGCCCGGTGAAGGACCCCAATCCCCTCACTCTCATCATCATTACCGTGGGTGGGGGGGTCTTCCTCAAGGGCGTGGCCATGCTCCTGTGGGGCAAGGAGGCTTACCCCCTGGCGTCCTTTTCCGGCAACGTCCCGCTCCACCTGGGCCCGGCCACCATTATGCCGCAGAACCTTTGGGTCATGGGCCTCACCGGGGCCCTGGTCCTGGCCCTCGAGGCCTTTTTCCGCCTCACATTGGTGGGCAAAGCCATGCGCGCCTGCGCTTACAATCCCCGGGCCGCCCGCCTGGTGGGCATCCCCGCGGCCCGCATGGTGCAGTTCTCCTTCGGCCTGAGCTCCGCCCTGGGGGCCGCGGCCGGCATCCTCATCGCCCCCCTGACCCTGGGGGTTTACGACATGGGCACCATGCTGGGCCTCAAGGGTTTTTCCGCGGCCATCATGGGGGGGCTGGGGAGCCTCCTGGGAGGCGTCCTGGGCGGCCTGGTCCTGGGGGTGGCCGAGGCCCTGGCCTCGGGCTTCATCTCCTCCGGCTACCGGGACGCGGTGGCCTTCCTTATCCTGCTCCTGGTCCTGTTCCTGCGCCCCCAGGGCCTGCTGGGAGGCCGCAAATGAACCCTGGTTGGCTCTTCAACCGCTGGAGCCTCTTTGCCGCGGCCGTGCTCGTCCTGGCGGCAAGTCTCCAGGGCGACTATTATTTCTCCCTCCTCAATTTCATCGGCATCCACGCCTTGCTGGTGGTGGGTTTGAACCTGCTCATGGGCTACGGCGGCCAGATTTCCCTGGGGCACGCCGCGTTCTTCGGCCTGGGGGCCTACACCTCCGCCATCCTCACCGCCACGTACGGGGTGAACCCCTGGCTGGCCCTGGTGGCGGGACTCCTTCTCTCCGGGAGCACCGCCTTCCTCCTGGGGGTACCGGCTTTGAAGCTTCGGGGCTACTACCTGGCCATGGCCACCCTGGGCTTCGGCATCATCGTTTACATCGTCCTCAACGAGGCCCAGGCCCTCACCGGCGGCCCCTCCGGGCTGGCGGGCATTCCTTCCCTTGCCCTGGGTCCCGTGCTCCTTAACACCCCCCGGCGCCTCTACCTTTTTATCTGGACCACGCTGGGGGTGGTCCTGGCCCTGAGCGCCAACCTGGTGGACTCCCGCCTGGGCCGAGCCTTGAGGGCCCTGCACGACAGCGAGGCCGCGGCCCAGTCCCTGGCCGTGGACACCTTTGCCCTGAAGCTCAAGGTCTTCATCTGGAGCGCCCTCTACGCCTCCCTGGCCGGCAGCCTTTACGCCCACACCCTGAATTTCATCGCCCCCTCTTCCTTCACCTTCATGTTTTCCATTAAACTGGTGACCATGGTGTTGCTGGGGGGCATGGCCAGCATCTGGGGCTCCCTCTTGGGGGCCGGCGTGCTCACGGTGCTGCCGGAGCTCCTCACCGCGTTCCACGACTACGAGGTTGTCATCTTCGGGGCGATCCTCATGGCGGTCATGATCTTTCTGCCCCGGGGCCTGATCCGGGGCCTCCTGGACCTCTGGGAATTCCGCCGCTACAAACGGGAAGGGGGGAGTATCCCTGTCTGAGACGCCGCTACTGGAACTGCAAAATGTCAGCCTGGCCTTCGGGGGCCTCCAGGCCGTGGAGGACGTCAGCCTGTCCGTCCGGCCAGGGGCCATCCAGGCCATCATCGGCCCCAACGGCGCGGGCAAGACCACCCTGTTCCACCTGGTCACCGGTTTTCTGACCCCCCAGGCGGGGCGCATCGTCTTTGCGGGCCAGGAGATCCAGGGGCGGCCGCCCCACGCCATCGCGGCCTTAGGCATCGCCCGCACCTTCCAGCTGGTGCAGCTCTTTGACCACATGACCGTCCTGGAGAACGCCATGGTGGGCCGCCACCGCCTGAGCCGGGCTGGGCTGCTCTCCGGGGCCCTGCGCTTCCCCTGGACCCGCACGGAAGAAAAGGCCATCCGGGAAGAGGCGCTGGAAGCCTTAGAGTTCGTGGGGCTGGCGGACCGGGCCCAACAGCCTGCCGCGGCCCTGCCCTTAGGGCTAAAGCGCCTCCTGGAGATTGCCCGGGGCTATGCTTCCCGGCCCACGCTCCTGCTTCTGGACGAGCCGGCATCGGGCCTGGACGCGGGGGAAACGGACCGCCTCCGGGAGATGATCCTGGCCCTCCGGGAGCAGGGTATCACCGTCCTGCTGGTGGAACACGATATGGCCCTGACCATGGAAGTCGCGGAAGAAATTGCCGTGCTCAATTACGGCCGCCTCATCGCCGAGGGCCCGCCCCGGGCCATCCAGAAGCACCCGGAGGTCATCGCCGCGTATTTGGGCACGGATTGGCAAGCGTGAGGCATCGGCACTTAGCAGTTAGCAGTCAGCAGTTAGCAGTTAGTAATTAAAATTTGTCTTTAATTCCCCTCATCGTCATTAATGTGAGGATTTCTCAGGGATTTTTCTATACGAGGTATGTGAGAAAATGGTGCGAACTTTTCGGGATTTGGTGGTATGGCAAAAGGCCATGGAATTGGTCACCGAGATTTATCGAGTGACCCAGAAATTTCCTAAAGAAGAGATATTCGGCCTAATGAGCCAGCTTCGCCGGGCCGCAGTTTCAGTCCCCAGCAATATTGCCGAAGGCCAGGGTAGATTAACGGAAAAAGAATTTCGCCAATTTTTAGGGAACGCCAGAGGGTCCCTAGCTGAAGTGGAAACCCAAATTATTATCGCTCAAAACCTCGGTTATTTGGATGAATCCAGTTTCAAAAAACTATCCACCATGGTAGCGGAAGTAGGATGAGTGCTGAATGGCTTATTAGCCACCGTCCTATCTGAAAAAAGATCAAAACAACATTTATAATGATCACTAACAATAACTGCTGACTGCTGACTGCTCAATGCTTAAAATCCGCAACCTCTATGCCTACTACGGCGCGGTAACCGCCCTGAGCGGGGTCACCTGCCACGTGCGGCAAGGGGAGATCGTGGCCTTGATCGGCGCCAACGGCGCGGGCAAGACCACCCTGCTCAACGCGGTCTGCGGCCTGGTGCGCCGGCAAGGGGAAGTCGTCTTCGCCGGCCGGGACCTTTCCGGCCTGGCCCCCGAGGCTGTGGTGGCCCTAGGCATTTCCCAGGTCTCCGAGGGCCGCCAGCTCTTCGCGCCCATGAGCGTGGCGGAGAACCTCGAGCTGGGGGCCTACTGCCGGCCCCAAAGGCGGGCCAAAGCGGAAATTGAGGCCGACCGGGAGAGGGTGTTTCATCTTTTTCCCCGTCTCCAAGAGCGGCTCACCCAGAAGGCCGGGACGCTCTCCGGCGGCGAGCAGCAGATGCTGGCCATCGGCCGGGCCCTCATGGCCCGCCCCCGGCTCCTGCTCCTGGACGAGCCCTCCCTGGGCCTGGCCCCCCGGGTGGTGGAGGATATCCTGGCCACCTTGAAACAACTGCGCGCCGAGGGGCTCACCACCCTGCTGGTGGAGCAGAACGCCCGGGCGGCCCTCAAGGTGGCGGACCGGGCCTACGTCCTGGAGACCGGGCGCATCATCCTGAGCGGCGCCGCGGCCGACCTGCTGGCCGACCGCCAGGTGACCCGCGCCTACTTGGGCCGGGATTACAAAGAGTTTACCGAAGGCAGATAACGATAATTTCGATTTAATAAATATGGCGACGCTTTTTCTCACCCCCCTCACCCAACCCTCTCCCCCCCAGCGGGGGGAGAGGGGGGTTTCAGCTTCCCAGTTCTTATGGGAGCATCAAAGGATTTCTATTTTTATCCCCTCTCCCCCAATGGGGGAGAGGGCTAGGGTGAGGGGGAATTAAATCTCTTCTCCCTCCCAACAATACGGTGGCGAATTTATATGTAATTGAGCGATTCAAGTCGAACACAAGGTTCGCCCCTAGCCCAGGATACATTTTTAATGAAGGATTATTGTTTGTTGCATAATATTGCGCCTTTGCGAGAGTCAACAAAGGAGGTAGCCCATGCGCCAGCCGGAAGTGGAGGCCATGGACCGGGAAGAGCTGGAACTCCTGCAACTGGAGCGCCTCCAGAGCACCCTCACCCGGGCGTACCGCCAGGTGACGTTTTACCGGCAGCAATTTGACCGGCTGGGCCTACGCCCGGAGGCGGTGCGCGATTTAAGCGACCTGGCCCGGCTGCCCTGTACCACCCGGGAAGCCCTCTCAGAGAATTATCCTTACGGCCTCTTCGCGGTGCCGCTGCGGGACATCGTCCGCATCCTTTCCTCCCCGGGCACCACGGAGAAGCCCCTGGTGGTGGGCTACGCCGCCCAGGATGTGAAGCTCTGGCTGGAGCTCCTGGCTCGCCTTTACACCGCCGCGGGGGTGAGCCGGGAAGACATCGTGCAGCTCATCCTGCCGCCGGGCCTGGCCAACTGGCGCCGGGACCTCCAGGCCGGGGCCGAGTACCTGGGCGCGTCGGTGATCCCCGCGGCCACCCTGAACTTCGCCAAAGAGCTCATGGTGATGCGGGACTACAAGACCTCGGTCCTGGTCACCACCCCTTCCGTCGCCCGGCACCTCTTGACGGTCATGGCCCGCATGGGCCTCTCTCCCGTGGAATTCAGCCTGCGCCTGGCCCTGCTGGTGGCCGCGCCCTTGACCATGGAGGCGGGGCAGGAAATCGGGGCGGGCTTTAAGGTGCATCTCGCCACGGCCTACGGCATCACCGAGGTCATGGGGCCGGGCCTGGCCTTCAGCTGCGGCCAGGGAGAGGGGCTGCACTTTTCCGAGGACCATTTCTACCCGGAGATCATCGACCCGGAGAGCGGCGTGCCCCTGCCCCCGGGTCAACCCGGGGAGCTGGTGATCACCACCCTGAGCACCGTGGCCTTCCCCCTGGTGCGCTTTCGCAGCGGCGACCGCACCTCCCTCTTACAAGAACCCTGCCCTTGCGGCCGCACCCTGGCGCGCCTGGGGGAGATCACCGGACGCACGGACGCCATCTTTTCCGTGGGCGGCATCAAGGTGCACCCCGACCAGATCGGGCCGTTGCTAAAAGAGGCCCTGGGGGTCGAGGCGTCCCATTATACCTGGCAGGTGGTGACGGAGGAAGGCCTGGAGTTCCTGGACGTGGAGATTACCCTGGATGAGGCCCTTTTTTCCGACGAGGTGAAGGCCCTGGAGGGCCTGTGCCGCCGGGCCCGGCGCCACCTCCAGGACCACCTGGGCGTCAACGCCCGCATCACCCTGAAAGAGAAAGGCTAAAGGGAGAGGATTTTCTAGTGGCCAACGCCAGGCCGCCTGTGTTACAAGCAGACTTGGTTTGCTTTCATTTCAGAAAGTTTGGTCATTTTCAAAGGAGGCTGATTCATGGGCAACTTACGGAAAGTCTTGGTTATAATCTTCTGCGTCGTGTTTCTGCTGGCCCCCCTGGCTTGCGAGCGCTCCCAACCCGTGAAGCTGGGCACGGTGCTGCGCCTCTCCATCGGCGCGGAGCACGGCATCCCCTGCCGCCGGGGCGTGGAGATGGCGGTGGCCGAGGTCAACAAGACCGGCGGCATCAAGGGCCAGAAGGTGGAGCTCCTCGTGGAGGATGAAAAAGACTCCCCGGCCGCGGCGGTGAACGCGGTGCAAAAACTCATCAACGTGGACAAAGTTCCGGCCATGGTGGGCCCCATGACTTCCGCGGACATCATGGCCGCGTCCAAGTCCCTGGAAGACGCCAAGGTGGTGGCCATCAGCCAGACGGCCACCACTCCCAAGCTCAGCGGCGCCGGCGCCTACCTCTACCGGGGCTGCTCCCGCATCGACACCCAATCCCGGGTTTTGACCGATTACGTGGCCAAGACCTGGCACCCCAAGACCGTGGGCATCTTCTACTCCAACGAGCCGTACGGCAAGGGCTGCGCCGAGTTCTTCACCAAGGATTTTGAGAGAAACGGCATCAAGGTGGTGGCCACCGAGTCCTTCATGCGGGGTTCCCGGGACTTCAAAAGCGAACTTACCAAGATCAAGGCCGCCAACCCAGACGTCCTCTTTATCCCCGGCTACACCCCGGAGACCGCGCCTGCCGCGGCCCAGGCCCGGCAGTTGGGGATGAACCAAAGGAGCTTAGGAGTGTACGGCGACATGGACCCGGTGTACATCCAGTTGGCCGGCCCCGCCGCGGAGGGCCACATCATCGGGGTGGAGTATGACGAAGACTACGACACCCCCAAGAACAAGGCCTTCAAGCAGGCCTACTACGAGCTGGCCAAAAAGAACAATGATCCCGTCAATATCATGTTTGCGGCTCTTTCTTACGACGCCGCGTCCATGATCCTGGCGGGCATGCAGAAAAACGGCCCCACCGCCCAAGGCATCAAGAAGTTCCTGGACGAAGTGAAGGACTTTGACGGCGTCACCGGCAAACTCTCTTTCGGCAAGGAGCACGACGTGGTCCGGGCCGGCACCGACGGGGTCTATATCGTGGAGGTCAAAGGCGGGCGCTACGTGAAGGTGCAGTAAAGAAAGTTTTCGGTTTCCGGTTTTCGGTTTTCAGTATATAAAAACAAAGGGGCGACCCGGCGGGTCGCCCCTACGCTTTTTCGCCTGAACCATTAAAGAAATCCCCCCTATCCCCGCCTTGTCAAAGGGCGGAACCTGGTGGAATCCCTTATAAGTCCCCCTTTGAAAAAGGGGGACTTAGGGGGATTTTCAACCGATTATGTGAAGTTGATGAAGCTTATTTTCTGCTGCAGTCGAATATTTTTTCCCCACCGAAAACCGAAAACTGAAAACTGAAAACCGCTACTTCTCCACCAGGATGACCTTGTGGTTCACCAGGTTGAGGCTGTGGATGGCGGCCCTGACGACCTTCTGTTCCCCGAAGATGTTAACAATCCTGAGGTTTTCGCCATCAGGTTCGATGGTGTCCACTTCGCCCAGCAGCAGTTCCTCTTTACCGTCTTTGAGAATGTAAGCCGCGGCTTCACACATTTCGCAAAATCTCCTTCAGGCGTTGACTGACGACCTTTTCCACCAGGTGGGGTAAAGGTTCCAGGGTCAGGCCCACGATCTCCACCTTTTCCTGGGTCAGAGGTAAAAGGACCTTGGGGGCCGGGGCCGAGGCGATGGCCTCCGCCATGCGGGGGGTGAGCTCCCCCATCATGGAGTTGGCCAGGACGATGGACAGCGTCCCCAGGATCACGTCCGCACCGGCGATGGTGCGCACGATGGCGTTCTCCCCGGAGGCTCCCCGGTTGGCCCGGGCTTTCATCATCTGGGCGGTGGCCACCGCGTTGGTGCCCAGGGCGATGACCTCGTGCTCCTCCCCGTACACCTCCTTGAGGCGCTTGATGAGGGCCGCGCCGATACCGCCCCCCTGGCCGTCAATGACGACGATGCGCACTTGAACCCCTCACTCCAGGCCGAATTTCTGCCGGAGCTTGTGGTGAACTATTTCCGGCACCATGCCCTCGATATTGCCGCCGTGGATGGCCGCCTCCTTGAGGATGCTGGAGCTCAGGAAGACCCACCTGAGGCCGGTCATCAAAAACACCGTTTCGATGTCCGGCTCCAGGCGCCGGTTGATCATGGCCAACTGGAACTCGTACTCGAAGTCGGTGACGGCCCGGAGACCCCGCATGATCACCTGGGCTCCCTGGCGCTTGCAGTACTCCACCAGCAGGCCGTCAAAATGATCGATGGTGACCCGGGGGTGGTCCACCAGGGATTCCCGGATCATTTCCATGCGTTCATCAATGGTGAACAGCGGCTTTTTGAAGGCATTGGTGGCCACGGCCACGATGATGCGGTCGAAGATCCTCAAGGCCCGCTGGATCAGGTCCACGTGCCCGTTGGTGATGGGGTCGAAGCTACCGGGGTAAACCGCGAGGTCAGGCACAGTTTGAGGCACTCCTGCCGTGAGATTCGTCCGCTTCCAGGTATATGGCCACCTGGGTATCGCCGTACCGCCTGAGCTCCTGGCGCTTGAGGGCCCCAATGGCTTCGGGCAGGGCCTCCCGGGAGCTGTGCTCGGCTACCACCCGGGCCTTGGGCGCCAGTAAGTCTCCCGCGCCCAGGGCCGCCAGCACCGCGGCGGCCGTGCCCGCCCCATAGGGCGGGTCCAGGAAGACCAGATGGAACCTTTCCCCCTGGCGGCAGAGTTTCTTCAAGGCCATGAGCACGGGCACCGGCAGCACCAGCGCCCGTTCCTCCAGGTCCAGGTGCTGCACGTTGCGGCGCAGCACTTTCAAGGCCGCGGGGTGGTCCTCCACGAAGACCGCAAACTCAGCCCCCCGGCTCAGGGCTTCGATCCCCAGGGCCCCGGTGCCGGCAAAGAGGTCCAGGACCCGGGCCCCCACCACCGCCTCCCCCAGGATGCTGAAGACCGCTTCCCGGACCTTGGCCGCGGTAGGCCGGGTGCGGCCCCTTACCGGGGCGAGGACACGGCCCCCCAGGCTGCCGGCGATGATGCGCAAAGGCTGCTCCTTGGGGGCAGCCAGCTGTCAGCTTTCAGCAGTCAGCTAATCAGTTTAAGTCTCTTTGCTAACTGCTAACCGCTAACCGCTAACTGCTATCTTCTTAAATAATCCCTGACCAAAATTTCGGCAATCTGCACCGCGTTGGTGGCCGCGCCCTTGCGCAGGTTGTCCGCCACTACCCACAGGTTCAGGCCGTTCTTGATGCTGAAGTCCTCCCGGATGCGCCCCACCAGGGTCAGGTCCTGGCCCGCCGCGTCCAGGGGCATGGGATACTCGAATTTGGCCGGGTTGTCCACTACCTTGACCCCCGGGGCCTGGGCCAGGATCTCCCGGGCCTCCTCCGGGCCAAGCTTCCGCTCCGTCTCGAGGTTCACCGCCTCGGAGTGGCCGTAAAACACCGGCACCCGCACGGTGGTGGCCGTCACCCGGATGGTGTCGTCCCCCAGGATCTTCCTGGTCTCGTTGACCATCTTCAGCTCTTCCTTGGTGTAGCCGTTCTCCTGGAAGGCGTCGATGTGGGGCAGCACGTTGAAGGCGATGCGGTGGGGATACACCTTTTTCACCACCTCCTGGTTGGACAACAAAGCCCGGACCTGGGCCGCCAGCTCTTCCACCGCCTTCTGCCCGGTGCCGGACACCGCCTGGTAGGAGGACACCACTACCCGCTTGATGCGGGCCGCGTCGTGCAGGGGCTTCAGCACCACCACCAGCTGGATGGTGGAGCAGTTGGGGTTGGCGATGATGCCCCGCTTCAGATAGAGGCCGATGTCCCCGGGGTTGACCTCCGGGACCACCAGGGGCACCTCCGGGTCCATGCGCCAGGCGCTGGAGTTGTCCACCACCACCGCGCCGGCCCGGGCGGCGATGGGGGCATACTCCAGGCTGACGCCGCCGCCCGCGGAAAACAGGGCCACCTCCACCCCGGCAAAGGAATCCGGACCCAGCACCTGGACCGGGATTTCCTGACCCTGGAAAGACACGGTGCGGCCCAGGGAGCGCTCCGAAGCCAAGGGAATGAGTTCCGCCACCGGAAAGCGGCGCTCCTCCAGGCAGGCCACCATCTGCCAGCCCACTGCGCCGGTGGCGCCCGCCACTGCTACTTTATAACTGCGCGCCATGCTTTAATTTCTCCGTTGCCAATTTGCTCACCGCTCACTGCTCACTATTATACCAATTCCGCCGCGCACTTTGCTACCAGGTCCCCCACCTCATCCGTGCTGAGGCCCATCTTGCCCGCGGCCATGCTCTTCATGTGCTTGCTGGCCACCTCTTTGATGGCTCCTTCCACCGCGGCCGCGGCCCTGGCCTCCTTCAGGGTCTCCAGCATCATCTGGGCCGCGGCGATGGCGGCGATGGGGTTCACCACCTGCTGGCCGGTGTATTTGGGCGCGGAGCCGCCGATGGGCTCGAACATGGACACCCCTTCGGGGTTGATGTTACCGCCCGCGGCCACGCCCATGCCGCCCTGGATGATGGCCCCCAGGTCGGTGATGATGTCGCCGAACATGTTGTCCGTCACCACCACGTCGAACCATTCGGGGTTTTTCACGAACCACATGCAGGTGGCGTCCACGTGGGCGTAATCGGTGCTGACTTCCGGGTACTGGGGCGCCATGGCCTCAAAGGCCCGGTACCACAGGCCGGAAGCATAGGTGAGGACGTTGGTTTTGCCCACCAGAGTGAGTTTCTTGGCCCGGTTGCGCCGGCGGCACAGCTCGAAGGCGTATTTCAGGCAGCGGTCCACGCCTTTGCGGGTATTGATGGACTCCTGGGTGGCCACTTCGTCCGGGGTGCCGAAGCGCAGAATCCCCCCGGCCCCGGCGTAAACCCCTTCGGTATTCTCCCGGACCACCACGAAGTCGATGTCCGCCGGCCCCTTGTCTTTCAGCGGCGTTTCCACTCCGGGGTAGAGGATCACCGGCCTTAGGTTGATGTACTGGTCCAACTCGAAGCGCAACTTCAGCAAGATGCCCTTCTCCAGAATGCCCGGGGCCACCTCCGGGTGGCCGATGGCGCCTAAATAAATGGCGTCGAACTGCCGCAGTTCCTGGATGATGCTGTCCGGCAGGGTTTCCCCGGTCTTGAGATACCGCTCCCCGCCCAGGTCATAGTGATGGAAATCAAATTTAAGGCCCGCGGGACCGGCCACGGCCTGGAGCACCTTGAGGCCTTCGGCCACCACTTCCGGGCCGGTGCCGTCCCCCGGGATTACGGCAATGCGATGAGTCATGGTAATTTCGCCTCCAGATGCTTCTTGATGTGGGCCATCAAGCCGCCATCGGCCAGGAGTTCCTGCATGAAGGGCGGCAGGGGCCGACTGCGGTATTCTTTTCCCGTGCCCAGGTCCCGGATCACCCCGCTGTCCAGGTCCACCGCGATCTCCTCGCCGTCCTTAAGCTCCGCCGCGGCCTCGGGGCACTCCAGGATGGGCAGGCCCATGTTGAAGGCGTTGCGGTAGAAGATGCGGGCAAAGCTGGCGGCGATGACCGCGGCCACCCCGGCTCCCTTCAGGGCTACGGGCGCGTGCTCCCGGGAGGAGCCGCAGCCGAAGTTTTTCCCCGCCACCACGAAGTCCCCGGGTTTGACTTTACGGGCAAACTCCGGGTCCGCGTCCTCCATGGCGTGCCGGGCCAACTCCCCGGGGTCGGTGCTCACCAGGTAGCGGGCCGGCAGGATCTCGTCGGTGTTGATGTCGTCCCCGAACTTGTGCACCTTGCCTGTCAGCAACATGTCGCGGCCTTATCCGAGAAATTTTTCAAGTTATTAATTTAACAAAGATATGAAAAAAAAGCACAAGGGATTGTCATCGAGGACGCGAGAAATTCCCTGGTCACCGGTAAGGCACTTGAATCCCTTTGAGCCTCATCAGGCAGTCTTTGAGGTCTTGATTTATCTTGTTCTCCCGGTCGATTTTTTCCCGGAGAAGCTTCCGAAAAGCCTCCTCTGCTTCCTGCAGCTCGTAAATCTTATTGGCCAGCACCTTCTTCTCCCCCATGGAGAGAGCTCTGTTGGCCTGGATGCCCTGCAGGCGCTCTACCTCCCAATTGAGTTCCATGCCTCTGGCCCGGAGGTCCGCCAGCCTCGGGTTTAAATGTTTCCGCACCAAGTCTATGCGAATATCATGGGCTCTCTGGCAGTCATACCGAAGGTCACTCAGGCTCGGTTTGGGGGTCTTGATAACCCCGGGAGTCTGCGTCGGAGGCGGGGTGTAAGACGGTGTGGAAGTGGGAGGCTGGGTGCCGGGCGGATGCGTGCCGTTGGCATGAGCATACACCTGCCAGGCCGCCATCAAGGCCAGGCTCAGGAACATTACATTTAAGAGACGCAGTATGAGCATAGGTTCCCTCCCGATGGTTGGCGATGGTTTAGAGATTTATGGGGCAGGCATAAGCCCCGGAGGCCAGCATTGCTGATTTGCAGGCCGCACCTTACCACGTTTCAGCCCGGGCGGCAATTACGGGAAAAAATAAATCAGGCCTATATGCTGATTTTGCCCGGGGAATTTAGTAGATTTTAGGCATGCCGCCGCCGGAAAAGCTTTATGTCTATGAGATCGCCGGCCGGGTGGAGCCCCCGGCCCACCTGGCTGGCAACGATTTCCTGGGCTGCTGGCGGGAAAGCGACTACTCCTACCTCTTCTTCAGCCGCCCCCGGGAAGAGGAGGTCAAGGCCTGGCTGGCCGGCGGCGCGCCGGGGCGTTACTCCTCGGAAACCATATTGGACTACGCCGACTGGGAGGCGGGCAAACCCCTTCACGCCGCCTCCCTTGCCGGTTTTCACCTTTGCCCGGTGTGGGAAACTCCTTCCCCTGCCCCCGGAGAGGTGGTGCTGCGCCTGGAGCCGGGCCTGGCCTTCGGCTCCGGCTTTCACCCCACGACCCGGCGCTGCCTGGAACTGCTGCACCTGGTCTATGAGCAGGACTCACCCAGGCAGGTCCTGGACCTGGGCACCGGTACCGGCATCCTGGCCCTGGCGGCCCTGGCCCTCGGGGCCCGGCGGATAGTGGCGGTGGAGTATAATGAGTTGGCGGTGCGCACCGCGGTCCGGAACTTCCGCCACAACCGGCGCCAGGACGAGATTCTTCTCGTCCAGGGGGACGCCCGCCACTTCGCCCAGGTCCCGGCAGACCTGGCCCTGGCCAACATCCACCTGGACGTCCTTCTGGACCTCCTGGCCCTGCCTGCCTTCATTCAAAAAAAATGGTATATCTTCTCCGGGCTGCTGGGTACGCAGCTGGACCGCTTTCTTGAACGCCTGCGGGCCACGCCCCTGGAGGCCGTGGCGGTGCTGGACGAAAACCTGTGGTTTGCGGTGCTGGCCCAGAACCCTCAGGCATCCCTTTCGGAGGCTAAATGAAAAAAGTCAAACCCGGCCATATCCAAACCTGGTCTTACTGCCTTGCCGACACGCCCCTGGGCCCCTTGTGCCTCACCTTTAGCCTCAAGGGCCTGGCCGCGCTTTCCTTCGGCGAGAAGGCCGGCGCCATGGCCCCTGGCGAGCCTTTTCCTTCTTCCCTGGCTCCTTCTAAAGACGCGGCCGCCAAAGCCTTGGCCGATTATTTCGCCGGCGTCCCCACCGACTTCCAATCCCTGACCCTGGACCTCCAGGGCACCCCTTTCCAGCTCCGGGTGTGGCGGCAACTGCGGGGCATCCCCTGGGGTACGGTCATTGCTTATCAGACCTTGGCTGCGCTCCTGGACAACCCCCGGGGCTCCCGCGCGGTGGGCCAGGTTCTGGCCGCCAACCCCCTGCCCATCGTCGTCCCCTGCCACCGGGTCATCGCCAAGGACGGCTCCCTGGGCGGCTACAGCTCGGGGCTGGACCGCAAACGGTGGCTGCTGCGGCATGAGGGGGCTTTGTAGGGGCGTGATTTATCACGCCCTGGCCTCCGGGCGCAATAAATTGCGCCCCTACTGGGGGATGGCTGGGCCGGGTCCAAGGCTTTTTAGGGGCGGGTTTTAAACCCGCCCCTACAGTGTTCACCCCTGGACCCCCTCAAGGTCTGCAGGAGCGGCAGGGGCTGTAGCCCAGGAAGTAGGCGTCTCTGAGGGAATCCAGGCGCACCCGGTTGCCTGCGGCAATCTCGGCCGCCAGGGGGCACTCCGGGCGGTGGAACCTCAGGGTGCTCCGGTTGGCCAGGTAGTAAGGTTCGTCTTGCGTGAGAGCTTTCTGCCACAGGCCCCTTCCGGCCTCCAGGGCCTCCCGCTGGGCCTGAAGCAGGGTTTCCTGGTAGCGCAGATTGGGCGGGTGCGGGTAAACGTGGGCCAGGCCCAGGCGCACCATTTCGGCGTTGATAAAGGTGCCGTCGGGCAGGAACAGGTAGGCCAGGAGCCGGCCGTAGTGGTCGTAGCGCAGGATGTCGTATTCCAGGCGGATTTTTCGGCCCCGGGTCAGATCGGTGAGGGCCATTTTGGCCTTGTGGGCCAGGAATTCTGCCGGGCGGCCCTCGTGTTCCATCTCCGGCGCGTCAATCCCGTCCAGGCGCACCCGGGCGCCGTCCTCCAGGACCAGGGTGTCGCCGTCGAAGACCCGGCTGACCCCGGCTGACTGAGGCGGCCCCTGGCTCTCAGCGCCACAGCCGTAAAATACCCCCGCCTGCAAGGCCAGGCACAGGATAGCAAGTAGGAGCAGCCACCACCGGATAGTTTTAAGCTTTGAGTTTTTCCACAAAATAGGTGATGGTCTCCTTCAGGCCGGCCTCCAGCGGGACCGTGGGCTGCCAGTCCAGTTTCTCCCGGGCCCGGGTGATGTCCGGACGCCGCCGTCCCGGGTCGTCCGCGGGCAGGGGGTGAAAAGTAATCCGGGAGGAGCTGCCCACCAGGTCCAGGACCTTCTGGGCCACCTCCAGGATGGTGCACTCCTCGGGGTTGCCCAGGTTTACCGGCTCATGTTGCCCCTGGCAATCCATCAGGCGCACCAGGCCCTCCACCAGGTCGCTGACAAAGCAGAAAGAGCGGGTCTGGCGGCCTTCGCCGTAGATGGTGAGGTCCTGCCCCGTGAGGGCCTGGACGATGAAGTTGCTGATGACCCGGCCGTCGTTGAGGGCCATGCGGGGTCCGTAGGTGTTGAAGATGCGGGCGATGCGGATGTCCACCCGGTTCTGGCGGTGGTAGTCCATCATCAGGGTCTCGGCCACCCGTTTGCCTTCATCGTAGCAGCTCCGGGTCCCCAGGCAGTTGACGTTGCCCCAGTAGTCCTCCCGCTGGGGGTGCACCGTGGGGTCGCCGTAAATCTCCGAGGTGGAGGCCAGGAGGATGCGTGCCTTGACCCTTTTGGCCAGCCCCAGCATGTTCAGGGTCCCCAGCACGTTGGTCTTGATGGTCTTCACCGGGTTGTACTGGTAGTGCACCGGCGAGGCGGGGCAGGCCAGGTGGAAGATGCGGTCCACCTCCAGCATCACCGGGTTGACCACGTCGTGGCGGACCAGCTCCAGGCGGGGGTGGGTCCAGAGGTGCTGGAGGTTCATCTTGGAGCCGGTGAAATAGTTGTCCAGGGAGATGACTTCGTGAGCCTGGGCCAGGAGCTTCTCCACCAGGTGGGAGCCGATGAACCCGGCGCCCCCGGTGACCAGTATGCGGGCCATGATGCCTCCTCGGCGAAACGTTGTTTCATTTTATCCGCCCTTAGCCCCAAGGTAAATTCCAGATTGACAGTGCCGGTCATTTCCTTGAAAATCTGGGGGAAGCCCCCGGGCTACATCCTTAAATGAGGTCATGAAATGCCCACCCATCGTGCCTGGCAGAAGTGGATCATCTTAGGCGCCGCCCTGGCCCTGATGCCCGCGGCCTGCGCCCAACCCCCCGCGGCCAACGAGGAGCTGCGCAAGGAGGTCCAGGGTCTCAAAACCGAGGTCCAGGCCCTGAAGGAGAAGCTGGCCCAGGTGGAGGCCCGCCAGCAGACCATGCTGGACCTCCTGAAGCGGCCCGGGTCCCCGCCTGAAGCCGCGGTCCTGCCGGCACCCCCGGGAAGCCCGGAAATCCTCACGGTCAGCCGGCTCCTCACGGAAAAGGAGCGCTACCTGGGCACCCGGGTCACGGTGCGGGGCGAGGCGGGACCGGTGCTCATGCACCATAAGTCCCTCCTGCTCAAGGCCCCGGAGGGCATGGTGGAGGTGCTCTTCGGCGGTCTGCCCGACCAGAAGATGGTGCAGCGCCTGACCTCCACCCCGGTGGATGCCCCCCTGACGGTCACCGGGGTGGTGAGCCTGCCCCCTAAAGGCGGCGGGGGCGCCAAGCTCCAGATCACTGCCGAGGCCGTGGAATTCTGACGCCTGCCCCAGGCCCTCCCTCCCCTTGGCCAGCCCTGAAAAGCCGGCTGGCCGCGAAAAAGCCGGTGGCCGCCGGCCCCGAGCCGGAGCCCGGTGGCCGTGTCTTGAGGCGCAGCCTCACCCGCCTGGACCTCCTGGTCATCGGCGTGGCCCAGATCATCGGCGCCGGCATCTTCGTCATCTCCGGCGTGGGGGTGAAAATCGCCGGCCCGGGCCTCCTCCTCTCCTTCCTGGTGGCGGGCGGAGCCTGCACCCTGGCGGCCCTGTGCTACGCCGAGCTGGCCTCCCTGATGCCCCAGGCGGGCAGCGCCTACTCTTACGCCTACCGCATCTTCGGGGAGTTGGCCGCCTGGATCATCGGCTGGGACCTCATCCTGGAGTACGGCATGGGCGCGGCCACGGTGGCCGCGGGCTGGTCCTTCTACCTCCAGGACCTGCTCAAAGCCTATGGCTTGGGCCTCCCCCTCTGGGCCACCGGGCCCCCCTTCACCGCGACGGGGCGGGTCATCAACCTGCCCGCGGCCCTGATAGTCATATTCTTCGCGGTGCTCCTGGTCTTCCGCACCAGAGTCAACGCGCTCATCGCCCGGGCCATCGTGGCCGTGAAATTAGGGGTCATCGCCTTCATCCTGGCCTTGGGCCTGGGCTGGGTCCAGCCCCGCAATTTTCTCCCCCTGGTGCCCCATGGCGGCGCTTCCGTCATCCAGGCCGCGGCCCTGGTCTTTTTCGCTTACCTGGGCTTCGACGTGGTGGCCATCACCGCGGAGGAGTCCCGGCACCCGGAGAAGGACGTGCCCTTCGGCATCATCGGCTCGCTGGCGCTGTGCAGTATCATTTACCTGGCCGCGGCCCTGGTGCTGGTGGGAATGGTGCCTTACACCCTGGTGAACCCCGACGCCCCGTTCTCCACCGTGTTCCGCCAAGTGGGGCTGCCCTGGGCCGCGGATGTGGTGGCTCTCGGGGCCCTGGTGGGCATCACCAGCGTGCTCTACATGCTGCTCCTGGCCCAGCCCCGGGTGCTCTTTGCCATGGCCCGGGACGGCCTGCTGCCCCGCTGGGTGGCAGGCCTGCACCCCCGCTACCACACCCCCCACCGCATGACCCTGCTGTGCGGCGCCGCGGTGGCCCTGGTGAGCTCGCTGACCCCCATCGACAAGCTGGCCTACCTCTGCAACATCGGCACCCTCTTCGCCTTTCTCCTGGTCTGCCTGGGCACTCTAATGCTGCGCTTTACCCACCCTACCCTGCCCCGGCCCTTCCGCTGCCCTTACGGCAAGGCGGTGGCCGCGGCGGGCGCCATGGTGAGCCTGGCCCTGATGCTCTCCATGCCCGGGGGCTCCTGGTGGCGCCTGGGCCTGTGGCTGCTTATGGGCCTCATCATCTACTTCCTATACGCCTGGACCTCCGGCCGCCTTACCTCTGATTAACTTCACTCGGTATTTCATGGTGGTGACCTCCCCCTCCGCCAGCGCCTTATGACAGAAAAAGGGCGCCATAAATGGCGCCCCTACCAGACCTGGAACAAATTATGGCTTACAGCAATATATGCCTGGTGGGGCGGGCCTCCGTGCCCGCCGCCCCGCCGCTCTGCCGCAACCTTTTAATCAGTCCGCCTACTTGCCGGCCCTGCCCCCCTTATTTCAGGTCCGATAAGGTGAAGACCGCCTGCACCGGCAGGCCCATTTTCTCCACCGCCTCCCGGCCGCCCTCCTCCCGGTCCACCAGGACGAGGACCTTAACCACCTGGAGGCCGAAGTCCCGGGCCGCGGCCACGGCCTTGAGCGTCGAGCCCCCGGTGGTGATGACGTCCTCCAGGATGACCACCTTATCCCCGGGCTGGACGTCTCCCACCACCTGCCCGCCGGTGCCGTGCCCCTTGGCTTCCTTGCGCACGGAGAAGGCATTGATGGGCCGTCCCTTCAAGTAGCTGGTGAGGGCCACCGCATGGGCCATGGGGTCCGCGCCCAGGGTAAGGCCTCCCACGGCCTGAATGTCCAGGTCTTTGACCATCTCGAAGACGATGTCTCCGATGAGGGCCAGGCCCCGGGCGTTGTGGGTCACGGGCCGGGCGTCCACGTAATAAGGGCTCTCCCGGCCCGAGGCCAGCTTGAAGGGCTGCTGCGGTCGGTATTGATAGGACTTTTCTTTGAACAGATTGAGAAGCTCTTGCCGCTTCTGGTCCATATTTATCACCCTTACAGGGGGTAGGGAGGGGAGCTTGAGGGGAGGGCAGGGAGCCCTAACAAAAAACTCCCTGGCCCTCCCCCCAGAATACATAGGCAGCCCATGGATTTTTTAGCCAAAATAGTGGCCCGGAAGTTGGAGGAGTCGCTGCGCCTGTTCGAATCCGGGGTGCAGGAGCAATTCAAGGCGGCCATTGCCCAGCGGCCGGCGCCCCTGAGTCTGAAGGCGGCCCTGGACGGTGCTCCTTTTCCGGCCATCATCGCCGAAGTGAAGCGGGCTTCGCCCTCCAAGGGCGATTTGGGCATGAATAGGGATCAGGTAGAGTTGGCCAGGATCTATCAGGAAAACGGGGCCGCGGCCATCTCAGTGTTGACCGAGACCGCGTATTTCAAGGGCGACCCGGATTTTATCCGGCGCATGCGGTCGGTGATCCATATGCCCATCCTGCGCAAGGATTTTATCCTGGAGCCCATCCAGGTTTACGAGACCGCGGCCTTGGGGGCCGATGCCCTGCTGTTGATCGTCAGCCTGCTGTCTCTGGGGCAGCTTCGGGCCTTGCTGCTGCTGACCCGCTCCCTGGGAATGGAAGCCCTGGTGGAGGTACATACTAAAGAAGAAATGGAAACGGCCCTGGCTGCCGGTTCGCGGCTCATCGGCATCAATTCAAGGGATTTGCACACTTTCAAGATATACCCGGACCGGCCCCTGGAACTGGCCCCCCTGGCTCCCGAGGGAGTGACCCTGGTGGCCGCCTCGGGCCTGAATACTCGGGCCGACCTGGTGCGCCTTACGGCAGCCGGCATTAAGGCCTTTCTCATCGGCGAAACCCTAGTTACCGCAAAGGACCCAGGAGCCAAGTTGCGTGAAATGCTGGGAAATGATTAGACTTTAATGAGTGGGTTCCCGGCTTTTTTCCCTGCCTAAGGAGGACTTGATGTCAAAGGATATTTTGACAAGATTTGCCAAAAGAGTGGGCTACTCAATGGAAGAAATCGCTCTGTTCAAGGAAGGAGACCCCCGGCTGAGACAGATGCGGAAGCTTGCTGAAGCGGCGCCGCGCTATTCTATCGAAGCCAGGGTTATAAAAGGGAAAAATTGCAGTACCGGGTACAAAGCGGGAGACCGATTTATCCTCGATGTGGATGGCAATTTCATAACAAAATTGTGTCCCCCAAAATTGTGCGTCTATTTAATTTCCCAATTAATATTACCAGTGGCGCTCATCAATGAGCGCTTGAGTGAAGGTCTGGACCCCAATAAGTTCCATTTTATGCATTTTGTGAAATGTTTGGATGCCGGGGTCGAATGTGCCGGTTATGGCGAAGTTATGCTGGAAGTGAAAGCGGTTCCCAGGATCAAAATCCCATCTACCAGCGGCTGACATCATGGTGCGGGTAAAAATCTGCGGGATCACCAACCTAGAAGATGCCCGGTTGGCCGCCGACCTGGGGGCCCAGGCCCTGGGGTTTAATTTTTATCCACTAACCCCCCGGAAGATTGACCCGGAAGCGGCCCGGGCCATTATTGCCCAGTTGCCCCCATTGGTTCTAAGCGTGGGCGTGTTTGTGGATGAAGAGGCTGCCATAGTGCGGGACCTGGCCGCCCGGGTGGGCCTGGATTGGCTGCAGCTGCATGGGCAGGAGTCGCCGGAGTATTGCCGGAGCTTGGGTCGCCGGGTGATCAAGGCGTTTCGTATTAAGGACGAGGCTTCCCTGTCTTTCCTGGCGGTTTACCAGGGCGCGGCCACGGCC
>Ga0315268_10000384_pt1 | contig 52078 bp, 43 predicted proteins | sample C1_top_MG_FD_204535 | JGI IMG/M metagenome (GOLD analysis project Ga0315268, IMG submission 204535) | Sediment microbial communities from Yellowstone Lake, YNP, Wyoming, USA - C1_top | ecosystem: Environmental > Aquatic > Freshwater > Lake > Sediment | place: USA: Wyoming | collected 2017-08-01 | reverse complement strand
CCTTGGATCGGTTCTATCAGCAATGTTCCCGGTGAAGATAACCCGGTGTCTGGATCCTTAACAAGGTGCTCCAAGTAGTCGGCGCATGCAAGACCGCAAGCTGGGTGTTTCAAACCGAACGGGCATCTGTAGCAGTAAGGATAGGGGACGAAGTAGACCTCAGGAACGCCCGGGAGGTAGTTCGACTTCGCGGCCCGCTTCGCAGTGAGCGAGAGGGAAACACCAGAGACGCCGTGCCACCCGCCCTCGAACGAAATGATCCCTGGCTTCTTTGTGTTGAATTTCGCCAGCTTCACGGCCGCTTCCACAGCATCGGCACCAGTGGGACCGCACATTAGCACTCTGGAGTTGTTTTTCAGCTTTCCAGGAGCAAGGCTGACAAGCTTCTTCGACAGCGCAACCCTCGCCTCCGATGGGAAGTCGAGGCCGTGGGTGAACTTCTCAGCCTGCTTCTTGACGGCGGTGACGACATCAGGATTCGAATGGCCGACATTGAGTGCCCCCACCCCTCCACTGAAATCGATGAATATGTTGCCGTCGAGGTCTTCGACGGTCGCACCGAGACCGCGCGCGATTGCGAGCGGCACCTGATTCGGATACACCAATGCGTTGGAATCATACTCCCTCTGCTCCCTGAGCAGAGCGGAGGATTTCGGCCCAGGTATCGACTCGGTTATTCTGAGCGCTCCCTGCAAGTTCAACTGATGGTATGAGTCCCTCGTCAAGAATGATTCACCAAGAACCCGATAGCCCGTGACGATAAAATTCTTTTGAGAAACGGGGGGGCGAACATGTCAGCCGTACGCGGGCTCCACGGCACCCAGCGCATGCCTGCTCTTCTTCTGGGCATCCCTGTGCAGCACCTTGAGCTGCGCCTCGAGCCTCTCGGCCTCCTTGCAGAGCGGCTCTACGTTGAGGTTCATATGGAGAATCATCTGGTCAATAGCCGCGAGGATGAGCGCGGCGGCCCTCGCGTCCGCCATGTCTGGCCGCGCCTCCGCGAGGAGCGTGATGACATCGAAGCTGCGTCTCTTGCCCTCGTTCAAGAGAACGCCAGCGGTGCCAGATATGACTCCTTCCACGAACGGCTCCGCGTCGGCCTTGAGGAGCAGCTCCTGGGCCGTTTCGGTGCTCCCGATCCCGTAGACGGCGATCTCACCCTTCTCCGCCTCTTCGCCCTCTTCCCGTTCGATGATCAGTCCGCCTGAGGAGATGATCAGTCTGCACTTCTGGCCGATGGCGAAGTCCATTATGGAAGTGCCGATGTCCCTCAGAAGGCTCGCTGATGGCTGCAGTTCGGTCGAGAAAACGACGATCTGCTGCTCTCCCTCCTTCAGCTCGGGCCTCGCGTAGATCCTGGCGGAACCAAGAGGCTCGCCGTTCCTGATAAGCGAAAGCGACGGAAAGGAATCGGAGTCCATGCCTCCGATGTACTCCATCTTCATGAGAGCGATGAGGTAGTTCGCCACTATCGAGCTAACAAGTCCCACGCTCGGGAAGCCGTCTATCACGACCGCGTTCCTGAGATCGGTCCGCTTCAGCTCGAATATCTCGACATTGCTCATGTCGGCACCACATGATGCTCATAGAATATAGAATTTGACGGCGAAATGTCTGGAAAGACAACTCCGAAGACTCAATCGAGGACCGGCCAAGGTTTAATAGAAGTGTGCCTCATCTCCATTCGTGCCAGATGGGCCGGTGGCTTAGCCAGGATATAGCACTGGCCTTCTAGGAGCTCCTTGAGAGCTCGGGGAAAGCCAGTGGTCTCGGGTTCGAAAGGCGTGTCATACGCCCGAAAGTCCCGACCGGCCCGCTTGGCGCATCAAAAGACATATAAAAAGGAAGCTATGTACGCCACAACGCGCAAGGGAGTCTAGTTCATGAAGAGAAGCTCTAGGGCCTGGAAGAAAAGAGGCAAGCAGCGCTGGAAGTGGCGCAAGAAAAAGATGCGAAGAAGGAAGAGGGCCCAGAAGCTCCGCAAGAAGTAGGCTCTTCCATGTCGATCCATTGGGGGTATGGGGTAACCTGGTATCCTTACGGGCTCCAGTTATGGGAATGATTTCCGTTGGGTTTGCTGACCAGTGATGACTAACTGGAGCGATGACCCATGTCCGTTAGAACGCGCGGAGTCGCTCTCCGCGTGGTGGAAACCCGTCGATGGGGGTTCAAATCCCTCTGCCCCCACTCCTACCCTTTTTCGAACTTCGGATGAACACCAGAGGAGGTTCTATCTCGACTGGCATTCATCGGCAACCCACGAATAGGTCACCCACTATGATCGAAATCTCAAGTGCCACTGTAGGTGATTTGGACAGACTCATTGAGATCTACTCTCTTCCCGAGCTCGAGAGGAATGCCGGAGAATCCCGTTGGTTCGTGAACTGCTATTTCGACTACCATCACATCAATATTGCAGAAGTGGACAGAAAGATTCAAGGGACGTGCTTCTGGCGAATAGAAGGCGAGAAATGCCTGGGCCTCGGCTGGATTGAGAACCTGTGGGTGGAGAAACAACACAGGAGAATGGGCCTAGGGGAGAGGCTACTGAAAGAATCAATTGCTGACATGAAGAGCTTCTACGAGAAAGATGGCATGAAGCTCAGGAAGATAGCGCTGACGACGCAATCGTACAGGAACAGCGCAATGAGACTCTATGAGAGAGTCGGGTTCAGAAAGGCGGCGAGTCTGAGCGACATGTACGATCCTGGAGGGCTCGACTTCATGTACATCCTCGACCTGAATCCAAAAGAAAATGGAAGAAGAATGGAAAGGTGCTAGGGGTCAACCCTAGCTTATGTCGTCTACAGTGGCGCCGCGTTGATGGATATCGTCGCGCCCGTCAGGTCGGCCTTCTCACTCAGCACAGTCGCCTTCACACCGTAGGTCGGCAGGTCCATGCCGATGAACGGGTGTGTTCCCTTGTAGAACTGCGTGTAGTAGAAGGTGTTGCTGTCATCGAACGTGGGTGCGGCAGGCAGCGACGGGAATGTCGTAGGCACACCGACCAATGTTATGGTGTTCGCGATCGTTGGCCTGAGGCCGAATGCCGCGTCCATCAGCTGTATGCGCTCCCTGACGAAATGGCCGTTTGCCATGTACAGTGGCTTCGGGTGCGCATCAACTACTCCGATAGCAACATGTCCCGGGTGCAGTCCGACATCGTTGTCTCCCATTGACATGTCACGGTACCAGATGAGCAGCCCCGGTGTGTGCGACCAGAACTTGACGTACAAGCCAACGAACTGGTAGCTCGTGTAAAGAGCCGCGTCGTACCCGACGAAGTTCCTCCACTCCATGATATAGTAGTGTCGGAATGTGCCGCCGATTCCTGCAGTCGCAACGCTCCAGCCGGAGCCCATATTGTCCGTCGCAGTGATCGTCCACTTGGATGCGGAGGCCGGATCCACCATGTCCTGGAACGCGATTGTGCCGTCGGAGCCTACGAGCGTTATGTCGTCCACGGTCCAGCCGAGTCCATAGACACCGCCATCCTGGCTAAGGCGGTATCTCAGCAACAGGCTCGCTGCGCCTGCGTAGGCCGACATGTCCATCTCTTCGTAGACATACTTCTTCACGGTGCCTGTGATGCCGTTGCCTGGGTTGCTGCCTATGGGGTCGGCAGTCGTGGTGTACTTGCCGGCCAATGTGGTCCAGGTCAAGCCATTGTCGACCGACACCTCGACGCACGCCCAATCATAGTACTGCTCTGTGTCCCACCACTCATAGAACGATAGCTTCGCTCCCGCGGGCACGATACCGATTGTCGTCGTCATCATGTAAGATGACCAGGTACCACCCATGACATCAGTCACGTCAGGCTTGTAGCCGGAGTACCACTGATAGTCGCCAGAATGCGGACTGGGCAATGGCAATGCGACCGATTTCTTCGGCAACTCAACCTTCACCGCTCGAGTGCCGATCTTGCCTTCCGCTTGGGACAGGCTCACGGTGCCCTTGATTTTCTTCATGTTTGAGTAATCGAAGTAGGCGGTCGCGCCGTTCTCCCACCCGAGCACGTACTTGCTCCAGACGTTCATGTGGGCAGGGGAAACGCCGAGCGCCATCCTTCCATCAGGTGTGGGACCGGGATTCCACATTCCGGACGACATCAAGGTCCAGAACCCGGTTGAGCTCTCTCCGATGTATGTGGTATCGTATTCGTCCGGCAGGCCTAGCTGGTGCGCGTACTCGTGCGCGAACAGTCCAAGAGTACCATCCTCAGCCTCGCAGGTGTATGACCCGACTTTCAGGCCCTGGACGATCTCGTATCCGTTCGGCCAGTTGGCGAACCAGCTGTGGCCCCAGATGTACCATGCGGGGCCCGGCTCCTGTTCCTGGCCCGCGCGGATGACCATGATGCTGTCTATCCATCCGTCTTTGTTGACGTCAAAGTCATACCACGGGATTGACATGCCGTACTGGTCATATGCCGCCTTTGCGGCATCGATGGCTATGCGCCATACTGGGCCGTTCAGGTCATCCGATCCGGCGCCGCCTGTTCGGCTGTCGGCTCCATAGTACCATTGCGAGTGGTCCTTAATCTGGACCCAATCTGTCACAAACCCGTCAACTGTATAGAGTCCACCAGACTGCTCTTTCAAGTAGTTGGCCAGAGAACCCTGCTGCTTGCCGAACAAAAGTTCCCTGTAATGAGCAGGGGTGAAGTCCGACATCCAGTAGTCGACATTGTTATCCGGTGTTGGCTGCGGGATTGTGTTGTGCAGCGGCCCGGTGTAGGTCACTCCCTTGTTGGTGTCCGATCCGGAGAACTCCAGCAATATCACAAGTATCTTGCCGGTTCCTGCGACCGCAGGCGGTTCGGACTGAGCACCAGAAGCAGCCTCTCTCTCAGCCACCTTCTTGGCGTTGAAGGGATTCACATAGCTGGTCTTGGCCCTCTCGCTCATGCCAGCAATGCTGTTCACGAGCCAGTTCTTTATCTGCGCCGACGATGCGCCGCTCGGAATCTCGCCGTTCTGAATCGCTCCGTTCACATATCTCTGCCACTGCAGCGGTACCTCGGAGAGCATCTCTGCCCTCGACCGATGCATGACCGACCCAACGACCGCGAACGCCGTCGCGACCATGAAGCCGGCAACAAATACAGTTAGCAGGACGTGATAGACTCCCCTGCTTCGCTCACTCCTAGTATCACTCATTGTGTTGTTCCTCCCCATCGATTGGCCGTACAAGCGCGGCCCTGCGATTCGATACTGACTCGAATCTTCTCCGGCAGAATCCCTTTCCAATATATTACATATTTGCTACACACAAGCGCACTGACTTTGGGCGAAAGACTTAACCTAACTCGTCCGCTTTCGAGCAGCATGCACAAAGTAGTAACGGTCGACCTCGAGAAGGACATCCTCTCAGAGAACAGGAGGATCGCCAATGAGAATAGGGCACGCCTCGACGAGCACAAGGTTGTCGCGTTCGACTTCTTGGGAGCGATCGGGTCTGGCAAGACGCTGATCATTGAGAATCTCATAGACATTCTCAAAGCGAAAGATAAGCGATCAGCGGCGATTGCTGGCGACGTATCCGGAGACGACGACTATCAGAGGTTTGTGGCACATGGCGTGCCGGCGGCGAACATCAACACCGGAAAGGAGTGCCACCTTGACGCCCATCTGATCGACCACGCACTTGAGGAGCTGCCACTTGACATGATCGATTACCTTTTCATTGAGAATGTTGGAAACCTTGTGTGCCCAGTGGACTTTCCCGTTGGCTCGCACAAGCGCGTCGTTGTAATCAGCGTCACCGAAGGTGACGACATGGTGCGCAAGCATCCAGCGATCTTCGCCTTCTCCGACATCATAATCATCAACAAGATAGACCTCGCCCAGGCGATGGAAGTCGACCCGAAGATACTCGAACGAGACGCTCGCAGGACCAACCCAGGCGCGAATATCATCATGATGGATGCGAGACACAAGAAAGGGATGGACGAGCTCGTTAGGGCGTTGGGACTCTAGAGGACAAACAGATGAAGATCACAGTCTATGGCATCGTTCAGGGAGTCGGGTTCAGGCCCACGGTCTACAGGGTCGCCAAGGCGATGGGCTTGAAGGGATACGTCCTGAACAACGGTTCGAACGTAGAGATTCACGTGGACCACAGCGCCAACGAGTTCCTGGCGAGGCTCAAGAAGTCGCTGCCGGCCCTTGCAAGGATAGACCGAGCGGAGTTCAGGGATGTCGACGAGGAGCTAGAGGATTTCTCAATCGCCCAGAGCCACGACGGGCGGCGCGTCTCGTTGATACCTACGGACACTGCGATATGTGGCCAATGTGTGAAGGACTTCGACAGGCCCGGCGACAAGAGACACCTGTTCCCGTTCACCAACTGCACTGAGTGCGGTGCGAGATTCACCGTGATCGCCGACCTGCCCTTCGACCGCACCAGGACGAGCATGGCAGACTTCCCAATGTGCTCGTCCTGCACAAAGGAATACGCCTCACCCGAGGACCGCCGGTTCCATGCACAGACGATCTCCTGTTCAGTTTGCGGACCTGAATATACATTATACGACAGCAGGAAAAAGACCCTCAAGGGAGACCCTTTCAGGACTTTCGCAGAAAAGATCGATGGCGGTTCTGTGGGCCTTCTCAAAGGCTGGGGCGGGATGCACATCATATGCACGTTCGAGAACGCCTCTCGTCTCCGGAAGATCTACCGCAGGGGCGACAAGCCCTATGCGGTCATGATGAGGGACCTGAGGACGGCAAGGAAGTACGTGACGATTAGCGAGCAAGAAGAACGGCTGCTCACATCGCCTCAGAGGCCAATCGCACTTCTTCACAAGAGACACCAGGCGGAACCGATTCTGGAGAAGGTCTCCCCGGGCCTAGGCAACCTGGGCGTGATGCTGCCGTATTCTGGCGCGCACCTCCTCATGTTCCACCACCTCAAGGCGGATGGCATGATCATGACATCTGCGAACCCCCCTGGGGAGCCGATGGTGACGGAGAATGACAATGCATTCGACCTCGGCCTCGACTACTACCTGATGCACAACAGGAGGATCATCCATAGATGCGACGACTCCGTGGTGAAGATCAACTCCGGGCAGACGAACTTCACGAGGAAATCTCGCGGGTTCGTCCCCGTACCCGTGCAGGCGAACCACAGGCACGTCGTGATAGGCGTTGGTGCCCAATGGGACGTCGCAGGGTCGGTATCGAGGAACGGTGAGATCTTCCTGACGCAGTACGTCGGGGAGTCGCAGCAGTATCCGACCTTGCAGTACCTGGAGGAGGCAATCCGCCACCTGGAAGGGCTCTTGGGCACAAAGCAGGTCGAGGCCATCGGCTTGGACAAGCATCCGAGATACTCGACACGCATAGTGGCGAAGAGGCTCGCGAAGGAGTACGGGTGTGAGCTCGTGGAGACACAACACTACCATGCCCATGCGGCCTCCCTGATGATTGACCGCAAGCTGCACGGGCCGCTCGTGTGCCTGACCTGGGATGGCACTGGCTTCGGCGATGACGCCACTTCATGGGGGGGAGAGACACTATTGGCCGACTTCTCCGGATACAAGAGGATTGGAACTCTGGAAGGACTGCCTCTCCTAGGTGGAGACAGGGCGGTCGTTGATCCAAAGAGGGTTGTCACAGCCATCCAGTTGAAGCTGAAGAAGGAGCCTACACTCGCGGAAGAGAAGGATGTCGAGCTCTACTCTAAGATGCTCGAGAAGAGCATCCACGCATCTAGCATGGGAAGAGTTCTGGATGCCGTCTCGTGCATCCTTGGCATCTGCTGCAAGAGGACCTACGAGGGGGAACCTGCAATTAAGCTAGAGCGATGGCTCGAGGCGGGGAAGCCGAGATTCAAGTTCGAACTGGAGTTTCGCGGGAAGAGGGGCATGGAAGTTGCGAAGACGCTTCCCATGTTCGAGCAGCTGCTGGAGATGAAGATTGAATCCGATTCTGACAGGGCGGATGCCGCGGCGTCGTTCGTTCATACTCTCGTCTCCGGGATCGCTAATCGCTCCTGCGGGTATGCTGAGGACCAGGGATTGAAGCAGGTCGGCCTGACCGGCGGGGTCTCGTACAGCGGACCTATCACGGAATGGGTCAAGGAAACCGTGGAGCGGAACGGCCTTCAGTTTGTGGGTCATGAGAGGATCTCGAACGGCGACGGAGGCATCTCGACGGGCCAAAACGCGATAGCTGGCGCGTACATCGGATAAAACCTTATTACAAACCCTAGCATACTGACGAACAGATGTGTTTAGCCGTTCCAGCTGAGGTGAAGTCCATTGATGGGCACTTGGCCACCGTGGACTACGGAGGAGTCACGAGGACCGCGAACGTCTCCCTGGTCGACGCAAAGGTCGGGGACTACGTGATAGTCCATGCTGGCTATGCGATCCAGGTCATGGACAAGTGCGAGGCGGAAAAGACCCTGGACATCTTTCGGGAGATGCTGGAGCTGGATGATGACGGAGCGTAGAGGATGCACGAGTTCTCGGTGATGACACAAATCGTCGACAGCGTCCTCTCTGAGGCGAAGAAGAGAGACGCCCAAAGGGTGGAGCAGGTGAACCTCGAGATCGGCGACTTCACAATGCTTGGTGATGAGCAGATGATGTTCGCGTACGAGGTGTTGGCGAAGGACACAATCCTGCAGGGTTCGAAGCTCGAGATATCTCATAGGAAGGGAAAGATAAAGTGCCAGTCGTGTGGCTATGAGGGCGATGTCACGATTGCGGAGGATAGCCCGCATAGGATGATACCCATTTTGGAGTGCCCGAAATGCCACGCCCCCGCAGAGGTGATTGAGGGCAGGGAATGCTTCATCAGGAACATACGGATGGTGGTGCCGGACGTTCAGGTTTAGGAACAGGGAGATGTCCCGGAAGGTGATTGACAAGCTCGGGGAGATGGACCTCGAGCTCACGCTGATGCACGTCTGTGGCACTCACCAGGACACGCTCGTAAGGTTCGGCCTTGACAGCGAGTTCAAACGCGTGGGCATCGACATCCGTCAAGGACCGGGCTGTCCCGTATGCGTCACGCCGCGTGCCGAGATTGAGGAGATACTCGCTCTGACGAAGAAGGACCTGACAATCGCGGTCTTCGGAGACGTCATGAAGGTGCCCGGGGAGAAAGGATGCCTAAATGACGCCAAGGCGGACGGCGCTGACGTGAAGGTGGTCTTCGGAATCGACGAAGCAGTAAAGCTAGCGAACAAGTCCGACAAGGAGGTTGTGTTCATGGGCATAGGGTTTGAAACTACAGCCCCGACCACTGCCTCGGCACTACTCTCGGATCCTCCGGACAACTTCTCGGTCCTCAGCTGCCACAGGACCGTGCCCCCGGCACTGGAAGCCATTGCGAACATGGGGGAGATCAAGCTTGACGGCATGATACAGCCCGGGCACGTGAGCACCATCATCGGAACCAAGCCCTATGAGTTCCTCTCGAAGAGGCACGGGTTGCCGCAGGTGGTCGCTGGGTTCGAGCCACTGGACCTTCTGATGGGCGTCTACATGATAGCCAAGCAGGTCAAGGATGGCAGGGCGGAAGTGGAGAACGAGTACACCAGAGTCGTCCACACTGAAGGAAACCCTAACGCGATCAAGGCGATGAAAAACGCCTTCCACGTATCCGATGTTGTCTGGAGAGGGTTCCCAGTCATCGAGAAGAGCGGCCTAGCCATCAGGAAAAAACTGGAACAGCACGACGCACGCAAGAAGTTCGAGGAAGAGCTCAGGACCGTGCATGAGCGGGAGTTTTCGGAAGCAAAGGGCTGCAGGTGCGGTGAGATGCTGAGAGGCATCACCACGAGCGAGGAATGCCCACTGTTCGCGAAGAAGTGCACTCCGAACAACCCAATAGGCCCGTGCATGGTATCACGGGAAGGCTCCTGCTACATATCCCATAGGTACCTGAAGAAGTGACCTGATTGGCTTTCAGCGCTGCAAGGTTTTTTCGGCATGAACATCCATGAATGCCCGGTGGTGACGCTGGACGGACATCGATTGGACTGCCTGAGATTCTGCACTGCGATCCTGATAACGGCCTCGATCCTTTGCATGCCATTCTCCCTGGGACAAGCTGAAGCGCACAAGACGGTCCTGATCTCGGTAGGGGAATCAGTCAAGGTGGGACAGTATGCGCTCGAGAAGGGAGAGAAGGTTGTCTACTCCTACCAAGCGAACGGTGCAGTGCTCTTCACCGTCGTGGCCCATCTGGAGTTGCCTGGATATCCGAACATTCCAATCCCGTTGGTAGCCGATGGGAGCATGCACACTGAGAGTACTTTCGAAGCGCCGTTTGCGCCATCGGATGATGGCGTCTGGGTCTACGAGTTCAACATCATGAACATCGGGTTCCTGTCAGTAGAAGTGACATATGACCTGCACAAGGTCACGTTCTCAGCCTTGACGATCTTTTTGATCTTGCTGGCAGTAATCGTGCCTGTCGTGGTAATATTCTTGGCATATGCGATGTCGAAACGTGCCGGATAGACTCATACAGTCAAGGCGAGGACAATTTGTCCTGCTCGAGAATGGCTGCTCGCCTTTACGAATGACAGAAATCTCGGGTGACGACGAAGAGCGTCGTGTACAAGGACGTGCCAATCCAGACGTCCTTGCTGGCCTGAATGGTGCAACTCGTTTCGTGAGCAATTCGTAAAGACGGGTTCGAAAAGCGCCGATTAATCGAATTTCGAATTTCGTTGGGCCAAACTGTAAGAGAATCTATTCTCCTTCCGTGATACTTTAACGATACTCGCTACGACCCCACCGCTTTTCGAAAGTTTGACAACGAAACCTATATAAACGGGCGGTTATTTACCCACATTCGTCGAAACTGAACATGGGCCGAGTGGATGCGCCAGATAGCCCGTATTGGCGTCCTTTCGCGGGGTCACTCGAGCCGGTCTCGAATCGTCTAGCCTGTTTGGATGGAGGTGGGCCATGACCATGCCCGCACCGCAGGAAAAGGACACAATCACCACCAAGCAAGAACCCAAGAACACCGCCCGTCCCAGGATTGGTGTTTTCGTCTGTCATTGCGGTAGCAACATTGCTGGAGTTGTAGACGTCGGCAAGGTCAGGGAAGCTGCCGAGAAGCTCGGCGATGTGGTGGTGGCGAAGGAGAACAAATACACCTGTTCCGACCTCGGCCAGGAAGAAATCGTCAAGGCCATCAAAGAGAACAAGGTAGACAAGGTCGTCGTTGCGGCGTGCTCCCCGAGGCTTCACGAACCCACATTCAGGAAGTGCATCCAGCAGGCCGGTCTCAACCCCTATCTTCTGCACATGGTCAACATCAGAGAACAGTGCTCCTGGGTGCACTCCCGCAACAAGGAAGGTGCCACTGAGAAGGCGAAGGACCTCATCCGAATGGGGGTCGCGAAGGCGGCGAGGCTCGAGCCGCTCGAAGCCAGAGAGGTGCCCGTAGAACCCTCATCGCTCGTAATCGGTGGCGGAGTGGCTGGGATCCAGGCCGCACTCGACCTTGCCAACATGGGCTTCAAGGTGTACTTGGTGGAGTCGCAGCCTAGCATTGGCGGGAAGATGGCTCAGCTGGACAAGACATTCCCGACGGGGGACTGCGCGATATGCATACTCGCCCCGAAGATGGTCGAACTATCCAGACATCCAAACATCACGCTCCTTTCGTATTCAGAGGTCGAGGAGGTCAAGGGCTACATCGGCAACTACGATGTGAAGGTGCGGCGAAAGGCCAGGTATGTCCACGAGGACAAGTGCATCGGCTGCGGCCTCTGCGCGGAGGTCTGCCCGATCAAGGTTGATAACGATTTCGACCTGGGCTTCGGCCAGAGGAGGGCGGTCTACGTCCCGTTCCCTCAGGCCGTGCCGCTGAAGTACACGATCGACAAGGAGAGCTGCACCCACTTCAAGACTGGCAAGTGTCTGTTGTGCGTGAAGGCGTGCACGAACAACGCAATCGACCACAAGATGCAGGACGAGACCGTGAACCTGAAGGTGGGAACGATCATCGTCGCGACTGGCTACGAAACCTATGTCCCGAAGAAGAAGGGCGTGTACAAGTACTGGGAGTACGACAATGTCATAACTGCACTCGAACTGGAGAGGCTCGTGAACGCCTCCGGGCCGACCGGAGGCCATCTCATAAGGCCTTCTGACGGAAAGCCACCGAAGAGAGTCGCGTTCATCCAGTGCGTCGGTTCGAGGAACATCAAACTGGGCAACAACTACTGCTCGCGCGTCTGTTGCATGTACGCAATCAAGAACGCGCAAATCCTGATGGAGCATGAGCCAGACACTCACATCGCCATCTACTACAACGACATCAGGGCCTTCGGGAAGGGCTTCGAAGAACTCTATCACAGGATAAGAGAAGAGTACCAAGTCGAATTCATCAGGGGAAGGCCGGCGAAGCTCAGCGAGAACCCAAGCACAAAGTCGATCACGATCAGAGCGGAGGAGACGCTCCTCAACAAGATCACGGAGAGGGATTTCGACCTCGTGGTGTTGTCGGTTGGGTTGCGGCCTTCTGAGGGAAGCAACAGAATCGCCAAGATACTAAGCCTGACGACCAGCCCCGACGGGTTCCTTGCGGAAGCCCATCCGAAGCTAAGGCCGGTAGATACCGCGGTTGATGGTGTCTTCATAGCCGGGTGTGCACAAGGTCCGAAGGACATACCGGACAGTGTCGCCCAGGCGAAGGCGGCCGCATCCTCCGCCGCGGCACCCATGTTCGCGAGGAAGGTCACTATCGAGCCTTTGACAGCATTTGTCAACGAAGACACGTGCCTCGGCTGTGGGCTCTGCACAGAGCTCTGCCCATATGGCGCTCCAGAGTTAATCCAAGGAGCGAAAGGCGGGACTAAGGCGCACGTGATCGAGGCTTTGTGTCACGGCTGTGGGACCTGCGCCGCATCATGCCCGCAGAAGGCCATCGTCACCAAACAGTTCACGGATGATCAGATCTACTCTGAGATTCAGGCCGCTCTTGCGCACGACAAAGGCGCAGACGGCAAGAAAAAGACCGAAGTGGGGGCTTCCTGATGGAAGAGGCAGAGAAGACATTCATCGGCGGCCTGCACGAGGAATTGACCGAGGACAAGATCATCGACGAAAGCCAGCTCGACCCGAACCTTGCAGAGCAGATACGCAAGTACGGCGGCAAGGATGTCATGACGTGCTTGCAGTGTGGGAACTGCACGGGCGTCTGCCCCATCAGCCTCAAGATCGACTACAAGACCAGAAACATAATCAAGTGCTGCCAGTTCGGGCTCAAGAAGTACACGCTGGGAACAAGATGGGTCTGTGCCACCTGCTATAGGTGCTATGAACACTGCCCCGCAGACCTGAACCCGGCTGAAGTCATGATCGCGCTCAGACACATAGCAGTCCGGGAAGGAATCATTCCACCGTTCGTCAAGACCGCAGTCACGAACCTCGTCAAGTACGGCCAGAGCATCAAGCCAGACCCGGAGATCGACAAGATAAGGAAGGAGCTCGGATTGGCGAAAATATATGCCGAGGATTCTGAGTTCAGCAGGGTCATCAGAGAGATCCAAGTCCTGGTGCACGCCGCGAAGTACGACAAGCTGATCGGCATCGAAGAGGAGGTGAAGGTGTGAGCTCATACACCTACTTCTTCGGTTGCGTCATACCCAACAGATACCCAGGCGTCGAGTACGCCGTCAGGTGGGTCACTGGCAAGAACGGCTTCAACCTGGATATCAAGGACCAGCCTGAATTTTCCTGCTGCCCCGTACCGGGCATATTCTATTCCACGGACAAGGACACGTGGCTCCTCCTCGCGGCCAGGAACCTGGTGCTCGCGCAGAACGAGCGAAGGGACATCCTCACGATATGCAACGGATGCTTTGCATCGCTCCTCAAGGCCACTGAGTACCTGCAGGACCCGAAGAACATGGGCAAGGTGAACAGGACTCTCTCCCAGATTGGCAAGAAGTACACGGGAGTGCCGCGGAAGGGTGCCGAGGGCAGAAGGAGAATCTTCGACCCAGTCAAGGTCCGGCACTATGTCGAGGTCATGGCGAATGATGTCGGAGTAGAGGCGATCAAGGCAAGGGTAACGCATCCTCTGAGAAATGTCAAGGTTGCCGTGCACTATGGTTGCCACTACCTCAGGCCGACAGAGCACGCGGCTTTTGACGACCCCAACGACCCAGTCATGCTCGACAACATCGTGGAGGCCTGCGGAGCCAAGAGCATCGACTACGAAGACAAGCTCGACTGCTGCGGAGCCGGAGGCGGCGTGAGGTCTCACGTCATCGAGCTGGCCAACTCGCTCACGCAGGACAAGTGCGCGAACATCTCCGCTGTAGGCGCCGACTGCATCGTGACCGGTTGCCCGTTCTGCCTGCTCCAGTTCGACAATGCCCAGAAATCGTTCTCGAAGGACGGGCTTCCCGTGATGCACGTCTCACAACTGCAGGCGCTCGCGATGGGAATCGATCCCGTCTTTCTCGGCTTCGATACTCACCATGTCTCCGCTCATTCGTTCCTCAGGAAGATCAGGGGGTTGTGAGATGGATCCGAAGGTCGAGGCAGTAGAGAAGGTGGACGAGGATCCCTCCTATGAGCCCAGGATCGTCGCATTCTGCTGCAACTGGTGCTCGTATGCTGGCGCCGATCTCGCAGGCACGACAAGGCTGCAGTATCCCCCGAATGTGAGGATAATCAGAGTGATGTGCTCGGGCAGGGTCGATCCCGCGTTTGTCCTGAAGGCTTTCACTCTTGGCGCGGACGGCGTGATAGTCGCAGGATGCCATCCGGCGGACTGCCACTACATCAACGGCAACGAGAAGGCCGCGATGCGGGGCGAGTTCCTCGAATCGTTCCTGGAGGACGCGGGCATAGAACCTCAGAGGTTCAGGGTCGAGTGGATCGCGGGCTCCGAGGGATCGAAATTCGCGAGCGTCGTTCAGAAGATGGTGACCGACCTGGAGAGGCTCGGGCCGATCGCGAAGGAGGCTGAGCAGGATGCCTGACGACAGGATAGTAGGTGCGGCACTCGTCGTGGGCGGCGGCCCTGCGGGAATGCAGGCCGCGCTCGACCTCGCGGACTCCGGTTATAAGGTCTACATCCTCGAGGACAGCCCTAGCATTGGCGGGACGATGGCCCAGCTGGACAAGACCTTCCCCACCAACGATTGCTCGATGTGCATTCTCTCGCCGAAGCTGGTTGCCACCGGCAGGCACGAGAACATCACGATGCTCACGCACGCCGAGCTCAAGAAGGTCGAGGGCAAGGCGGGAAACTTCAAGGTCACGATAACGAAGCATTCCAGATTCATAGAGGAATCCAAGTGCACTGGCTGTGGAGTATGCGCAGAGCACTGCCCGATCGAGGGCGCCAGCGATTTCGACAGGAACATGGCTCCCGCGAGGGCGATTTATGTCCCGTTCCCACAGGCAGTACCTCTGATATACACTATTGACAAAGGCCTTTGCATCGGGTGCGGAGTCTGCGACAAATTCTGCGAAGCGAAGGCCATCAAGTACTCGATGCAGCCAGATATCGAGGAAGTCATCGAGGTCGGGTCCATCATTCTCAGCCCAGGCTACGACGTGTTCGAGGCTTCGAAGAAGATCGAGTACGGCCATGGTGTGTTCCCCAATGTGCTCACGAACATCGAATTCGAACGAATGCTGAGCGCGTCTGGGCCCACTGAGGGTCATGTGATAAGGCCTTCGGATGGAGATGTTCCGAGGAAGATTGCGTTCGTTCAGTGCGTTGGCTCGCGAGACGCGCAGACGGGCAACACCTACTGCTCTTCGTACTGCTGCATGGCCGCCTTGAAGCAGGCGGTCATCGGCCAGGAACATGTGCCCGGCCTCAAGACCAAGATATTCTTCATGGACACCAGAGCGTTCGGAAAGGAGTTCGAAGAGTACCTCCAAAGAGCCGAGAACGAGTATCACGTGCAAGTCCTCAGGAATACGAGAATCCCGAAAATCCAAGAGGAACCACAGACGCACAATCTCGTCATGCACTACCACGAGGGTCCTGAGATCCAGGAAGAGACCTTCGACATGGTGGTCCTCTCCGCAGGGGCAAGGCCACCCGCTTCAGCGGAGGCGACTGCTAAGCTGATGGGGATTCAACTCAACAAGTTCGGCTTCTGCGAAGCCGACGAACTAACTCCGGTGGAGACTTCGGTGCCAGGGATTTTCGTTTGCGGGGCGTTCTCTGGCCCGAAGGACATCCCCGATTCCATCGCCCAGGCGAGCGGCGCGGCGGGCAAAGTGGCTGCGATGCTCTCCAAGCAGCGGGGCATGCTGGTCAAGAAGAAGGAGTACCCGAATGAGAAGGATGTCGCGGGGAAAGAGCCGAGGATCGGTTTGTTCGTATGCCACTGCGGTGTCAATATTGGGTCAGTGGTCAACGTACCAGAGGTGCTTGAATATGCCTCGAAACTGCCGAACGTGGTGTATACCGAACGGAACTTGTACACCTGCTCCGGCGATACTCAGAAGAAGATCAAGGAGATGATTGAGAAGCACGACCTCAATCGAGTCGTGGTCGCCAGCTGCACTCCGAGAACTCATGAGCCTCTATTCCAGAACACCTGCAGGGAGGCCGGTCTGAACAAGTACCTGTTCGAGATGGCGAACATCAGGGACCAATGCTCGTGGGTTCACCGGCTAGAGCCGGAGAAGGCAACGGAAAAAGCGAAGGACCTCGTTCGAATGTCGGTCGCCAAGGCGGCACAGCTAGAACCTCTCCCTCAGCCCAAGATACCTGTCACGCCTGTCGCGCTCGTCATTGGCGGCGGCCTCAGCGGCATTTCTACCGCCTTGGAGATCGCCAATGCCGGGTACGAAGTCCATTTAGTCGAGAAGGAGAAGGAGCTCGGAGGACACCTGAGACGCATCTACCACACACTCTCGGGCGTGGATCCGCAGGACACCCTCAAGAGGTTGAAGAAGGAGCTTGAGGCGCATAAGAATGTCAAGCTCCACCTTGGAGACCAGGTCGCTGAGCTGAAGGGATACATCGGCAACTTCGAGACGACCCTGAAGAGCGGCGAGAAGTTCAAGCACGGAGTGGTGGTCGTCGCCACGGGAGCCATCGAATATGACCCGACAGAGTACCTTCATGGTAAGAGCCCGAAGGTCATCAAGCAGACCGATCTCGGGACTCTGTTGGCCCACAAGAAGCTGAAGGCACACAATGTCGTGATCATCCAGTGCGTAGGCTCGAGAAACGAGGAGCATCCAAACTGCTCCCGCATCTGCTGCTCGACTGCGATGGCTAATGCAGTCAAGATCAAGCAAGAGTACCCAGAGACCAACGTCTTCGTGCTCTACAGGGACATCAGGACCTACGGGTTCGCTGAAGAGCACTACAACGAGGCTGCGAGACTCGGGGTCACGTTCCTGCGATACGACCCGGCTTCACCGCCGAAGGTGACCGAGAAAGGCCATGATATTCTCGTCGAGGTGGAGGAGCAGTTCATCGAGCAGCTTGTGAGAATCAAGGCCGACTACCTGGTGCTCAATGCGGCCGTCCATCCCAACCCTGACAACAAGGATCTCGCGAAGATGCTCAAGGTGCCTCTGACCAAGGAAGGATACTTCCTGGAGGCGCATATGAAGCTCCGCCCAGTGGACTTCGCGACTGACGGGATATTCCTGTGCGGGCTCGCCCATTCGCCGAGGCTGATCGGCGAGAGCGTCTCCCAAGCTCTCGCCGCCGCGGCAAAGGTCAACACTGTTCTCTCGAAGGAGTTCATCGAAGCGGAGGGCGTCGTTAGCGTCGTCGACGAGGAGAAGTGCATCGCCTGCGGGAGATGCGAGGAGATCTGCGAGTACAAGGCGCCGAGAGTCGAGGAGGTCTCGCCTGGCGTGTTCAAATCGAAGATCAACGAAGCTCTCTGCAAGGGTTGTGGCTCGTGCGCTGTCGCATGCTGCTCGAGGGCCATCAGGCCCAAGCACTTCAAGACCGAGCAGATACTGACCATGATCGAGGCTTGCCTGTCAAAGGACCTGGAGAAGGTCGAGAAAGAGGAGGCGAAGATTTGACGGAGGCGAGGTTCGAGCCGAGCATCGTCGCCTTCTGCTGCAACTGGTGCTCTTATGCAGGCGCAGACCTCGCAGGCGTCTCGAGGATGCAGTATCCACCCAATGCCAGGATCATCAGGGTCATGTGCTCCGGCAGGATCGAGCCGTACTTCGTGCTCAAAGCGCTCGAGCTCGGAGCGGACGGCGTCCTGGTAGCGGGCTGCCACATAGGCGACTGTCACTACATCTCCGGGAACGTCGAGGCCGAGAAGCGGATGGCCTTCACCTCCGAAGTGCTGGACAAGCTCGGAATCGGCAGGAACAGGATGAGGCTGGAATGGATCTCCGCCTCCGAGGGGCAGAAGTTCGCGCAGACGATGAAGGATTTCACTGAGCAGATACGCGCGCTCGGCCCCAACCCACTACCGAGACTGCAGAAGAGGATGAAGGGCGACCCCGCCAAGATCAAGGAGATCATGAGCCAGATCGTGGAGGACACGGGTGCGTTCGACTGCGTGGAATGCGGGAAGTGCACTACTGTGTGCCCCGTGGCAAAGTACGACCCCAACTTCGCGCCCAGGACCATCGTGCTCAAGGCGATGGAGGGCGTGGTGGACAACATCTCCAGCAACCGCGATGTCTGGACCTGCGTAACGTGCGAGCAGTGCAATTCCATGTGCCCATACAAGGTCGATTACTCGGGCTTCATAAGGGACATGCGGGCCAAGGCGGTGGAATTCGACAACGTCCCCGTTTGCTCGCAGGGAGGCCTGATGCAATCGGTCATGAGGATCCAGGCCAACAGCAGCCTCAAGCAGAACAGGCTCACTTGGGTGAAGCCGGAACTGAAGATCGCCGAAAAGGGCGAGGTGTTCTATTTCACGGGCTGCGTGACATACTTCGATTCCATCTTCAAGGACAGGCAGACGCTAGGGCTAACTGGCATCCCCCAGGCGGTAGTAAAGATTATGAACAAGGGGGGTATTGTCCCGGTCGTCAGCAACGACGAGGTATGCTGCGGGCACGATCTCAATTGGACAGGCGACGAGGCGAGTCTCCGGAAGCTGATGAAGAAGAACGTCGAGCTGATTAAGGCCTCTGGAGCCAAGAAAGTCGTGTTCTCATGCCCTGAATGCTTGCGAACCTTCAACTTGGACTACCAAGACCTGATGGGCGACTTCGACTTCGAGATGGTCCACGTCTCGGAGCTCATGGACGACCTCATACAGGAGGGGAAGCTCAAGTTCAAGAAGGGGACCCGGAAGGTCACCTTCCAGGACTCGTGCAGGTTAGGCAGGCACCTGGGCATCTACGACCAGCCCAGGAACGCCCTCAAGGCGGCCGAGGGCGCGGTGGTCGAGATGGAGAACACGAAGGACAAGGCCCTGTGCTGCGGCGTGAGCGCGTGGGCGACCTGCGACGAGATCTCGCGGAAGCTGCAGGTGGCGAGGCTGACGGAGGCCAAGAAGACCGGTGCCGATTGCCTCGTCACGGGCTGCTACAAGTGCCTGATACACCTCAGCTGCGTGCTCGAGAACAAGACCCAGGTGCCCAAGGAGCAGATCAACATACCGATCAAGGACCTGAGCGTGGTCATCGCGGATGCGCTCGAATGAGAAAAGGGAAGGGTGAGAGAAATGACCGCACAAGAACAGAAAATGCCGAAGAACGAGGAAAGATACCTTCTGGTAGAGCTCTCGTGCAAGGACTGGAAGTGCTCCCCGTGCACCTACCCGAACTGCCAGAGGTTCGCGAGGTCGGTTCCGAAGAAGAAGCCCTTCGAGACGCGAATGACGAAGATGTTCGAGGTCAAGAAGCCGATGACGACCCCCAAGGACAGCAGGGAGAGGATCCTGCTGGTGGAGCTCTCGTGCAAGGACAAGAAGTGTTCCCCATGCACGTATCCAAACTGCCAGAGGTTCGTGCGCGAGGTGCAGAAGAAGAAGGCGCCTTTCAAGGTCAAGGTGACTGAAGTGCAGGCAGGCAAGGAGGTACAGAGCCTCCTGGCGAAGTAATGTTCAACGAAACGATAAAAGCGGATGAGGTCTTACGGAGAGGAAACTTGAGGGTGAACAGTGGGACGGAAGGCATATCAGGACAAATCATGCGATTTCAAGGAGGTCTGTGAATGGAGAAGTCTGTGATGGTGATCGGGGGAGGCGTCGCCGGGATTCAGGCGGCCCTTGACCTCGCGGACAAGGGGATAATTGTGCACATGGTGGAGAAGACTCCCAGCATAGGCGGGAGGATGGCTCAGCTGGACAAGACTTTCCCGACGAACGACTGCTCGATCTGCATTCTTGCGCCGAAGATGGCCGACTGCTTCAGCCATCCGAACACGAATGTGATCACGTATGCCGAGGTAACGGGCATCGAGGGCAAGGCAGGGAGCTTCAAGGTGAAGGTGCTCAAGAAAGCCAGGTACGTCGATGAGACGAAGTGTACTGGCTGTGGAGAGTGCCTCGAGAAGTGTCCTTCCAAAATACCGAGCGAGTTCGAGATGGGGCTGGCGAACAGGAAGGCTATCTACATGCCCTTCATGCAAGCGGTTCCGAGAGTCATGACGATCGACAAGGAGCACTGTCTCATGATCACGAAGGGCAAGTGCGGCAACTGCAAGAAGGCGTGCAAGAGGGAGGCCATCGACTTCGAGATGAAGGACCAGATCCTGGAAGTCGAGGTAGGGGCGATCATCGTCGCGACTGGCTACGATGTCTGGGACCCGTCGACATCCACCGAGTACGGCTACGGTAGGTACCCGAACGTGTACACAGCGATGGAGTACGAGCGTATGATCAATGCCGCCGGACCAACTCACGGGCACATCGAGAGAAGGTCGGACAAGAAGAGGCCTCAGAAGATGGCTTTCATTCAGTGTGTTGGTTCAAGGAACCCCCAGGTCGGGCGCCCGTACTGCTGCGCGGTGTGTTGCATGCACTCCACGAAGGAGGCGATGCTGGCCAGGGAACACCACGACGACATGGAGTCGACCATATTCTACAAGGACATGCGCGCGTGTGCGAAGGGCTTCTATGAATACGTCGAGAGAGCGAAGCGCGACTACGCGGTCCGTTACGTGAACTCCGATGCGACCGTCCAGGAGAGCCCGGATAGCCACAACCCCATAGTGGTGTACGACGTGGGCGGGAAACAGCAGTCCGAGGAGTTCGACATGGTCGTGCTCGCGACCGCGCTCGTCCCGAGAAAGGAGACGGCGGAGCTAGCCAAGATCCTCGGTCTCAAGCTAGATCAGTTCGGTTTCCTGGAGTCCACGGACAGGATTCTGGAGCCGTGCAAGGCAGTCGTACCGGGCATATACCTGGCGGGATACGCCGCTGGACCGGCGGACATCCCCGAGTCTGTCGCCCAAGGCTCGAGCGCCGCTGCGAAGGCAGTCGAGACGCTCGCGCAGGCAGGAGCGTGATGATAGATGGCTAAGAAGAAACCGGAACAGAAGGAGAAGCCACGGATTGGCGTTTTCGTCTGCCACTGCGGGACAAACATAGGGGGGTTCGTTGATGTCCCGTCAGTTGCGGAGTACGCCAAAACACTGCCTGACGTCGTCTACTCGACAGACAATCTGTACACCTGTGCCGAGGATGGCCTGACCGCCATCAGGGAAGGCATCAGAAAGCACGATCTGAACAGGGTGATAGTCGCGAGTTGCACCCCGAGGACTCACGCGCCGCTCTTCCAGGCAACCTGCGAGTCCGCGGGCCTGAACAAGTACATGTTCACATTCGTCAACATCCGGGAGCACTGCTCTTGGGTGCACATGAAGGAGAAGGAAAGGGCAACGAAGAAGGCCAGGGACCTCATCAGAATGGGGGTTGCGAGGGCGAGGCTCCTCGAACCCCAGGAAGAGACGAAGGTCGATGTCACGCCAACAGGCGTCGTCATCGGCGGAGGAGTTTCTGGCATGACCGCTGCGCTCTCGATCGCAGAGATGGGCTTCCCTGTACACCTCGTGGAGAAAGAGGGTGACCTGGGCGGCTTTGTCAAGAATCTGAACAACCTGTATGTGACGGAGAAGAGCGCGGCAGAGACGATCATGCCGTTGATCGAGAAGGTCAAGGCGCACAAGAATATCAAGCTCCACCTGAACTCGACCGTGAAGAGCGTCGAGGGGTTCATCGGGAACTACAATGTGGTCATAGGCACCAAGGGCGGCGAGGACACCAAAGCGAAGGTTGGGACGATAATACTCGCGACTGGAGCGCTCGAGTTCATGCCTGAAGGGCTCTATGGCTACAACCAGTATCCGAACGTCGTCACCCTGACCGAGTTCGAGATACTGTGCAAGAAGAAGACCCTCCCGAAGTTGAAGAATGTCGCATTCATCCAGTGCGTTGGCTCGAGGGGACAGGTCAAGAGCTACTGCTCCCGCATATGCTGCAACGTCGCCATCAAGAACGCGGTCAACATAGTGGACAACTACGAGAACATGCTCGGCCTCATGGAGAAGCAGGGCACGGTCGTCGAGAAGATCCCGGTGGAGCAGAAAGCCACAGACGAGATCCTCGAGCGCAGACGCAGAAGGCGAGGCAGGGAGAGGGGCGAGGAGGGCGAAGCCGAAGAGGTCAAGCTCGGGCCATCAGAGAAGATCGAGGTCACCATCTTCAACAGAGATGTCATGGCATATGGTGTGGACCACGAACTCACTTACAACAAGGCCAGAGAGAAGAGGGTCAAATTTGTCAGGTACACGACCGACCACTTGCCCAAGGTGTACATGGAAGGCAACCAGCTCATGGTCGGCTACTTCCACGAGACCCTGAAGCTGGAAAGGACGATGCCCGTTGACATGGTCATCCTCTCAACCCCACTTGTCGCTCAGACGGATGCGGGTGAACTCTCACAGATGCTCAAGGTCCCGCTCGGTCAGGAAGGGTTCTTCTTGGAAGCTCACGTGAAGCTGAGGCCTGTCGACTTCGCGACCGACGGCATCTACGTCTGCGGCACCTGCAAGGGACCGGCGGACATCACTGAGTGCGTAACGCAGGCGGCCGCAGCGGCGTCAAGAGCTGCGATACCTCTCAGCAAGGGGTATGTTCTTGCTGAGGCAATTGCCTCAGAAGTGAATACAGACCTATGTGTCGGATGCGGAATCTGTGCAACGCTTTGCCCATACTCAGCAATAACCATTGAACGCGGTCCTAAAGGCGTGAAGGCAGAGGTGATCCAGGCCGCATGCAAGGGTTGTGGTGCATGCGGAGCAGGGTGTCCTGAGAAAGCCATGACGATGCGGCATTATACAGACGAACAGCTCATCGTTGAGGGTTTGGCCGGCATCAAGGAGGTGGTTCTGTGACAGACGAGAAGGATACTGTGAATGTAATAAGGACTGCTTGGCTATTCAAGAAACACGTTTCAACCCTGCCGCGCTGGGGAAGAGTCCAGCATGAGAGCATGGAAATGGCAGAAGGTTCACTACCTAATGTAGATGCAGAAACAAAGAGTCTGATATTAAGAAACATTCTTTTCGCATTGCGCTGCCATACTTGCGAACGAAGACTTTCTGATGAATGCAATTTCTTGATTTGTGTGCGTGGGCTAATGTCCGGCACAATAGGGAGGTAGAAGAATGGCTTTCGAACCGAAACTCATGGGTTTCATGTGCAATTGGTGTAGCTATGCTGGAGCGGATCTGGCTGGCGTGAGCAGGTACCAGTATCCGCCCGCGATAAGAATCATCAAGGTGATGTGTAGCGCGCGCGTTGACCCGGACATTGTTCTTGAGATGTTCATTCAGGGTGCAGACGGTGTGTTTGTTGGTGGATGTCATATTGGTGACTGCCACTATATCAAGGGTAATTACTACGCACAGCAACGCATAAAAATCGTCAAGAAGCTTCTCGCAAAATGTGGCCTCGAGCTTGAGCGCTTGAGGCTCGAATGGGTGAGTGCTTCTGAAGGAGAACGCTTTGCAAAACTCATGACAGAGTTTACGACGCAAGTCTCCGAGCTTGGTCCAAGCCCAGTGAGTGGAGAACGACCTGACATCAAGAAACTCAAACTCCTGTTCGCAGCAAAAAATGTTGTCGAAGACTTCAGGGTTCGTTCTCTGCTTGGTAAATATGTCGAATTCTCTGAGAAAGGGAATGTTTTTGGGAAGAAGATAACCGAAGAGAACCTAGATGCGTTGCTTGATTCAGTAATGGATGATGAATTTGCACGAATAAGCATATTGCTGGCAGCATCAAACAAACCAGTTTCTGTGAAAGAACTCGCGACAACTCTGAATCTGCCTGCAAGGAGGGTCCTGCAACATATTGTAACGCTAGGTGAGCGCGATCTGATGAGGCTTTCCCGCATAGAAGGCACTACGCCTCTCTATCAGAGCGCGCAAAGTGTTGGGATAGGAGGTGCATAGAATGACCGACAAACCTGTTGGCGCAGTTCTCGTAGTTGGCGGTGGTATCGCGGGTATGCAAGCATCTCTCGATCTGGCCGACTCGGGATTCAAAGTCTATCTTGTGGATAGGAGCCCGAACATCGGTGGTGCAATGGCACAACTTGACAAGACCTTTCCCACGAACGACTGTGCAATGTGCATCATGGCACCGAAACTTGTTGAGACAGGCAGACATCACAACATCCAAATAGTATCAAACGCCGAAGTCGAGTTGGTCGAAGGTTCTCCAGGCAATTTTCGAGTGACGGCAAGAAAGCGAACAAGGCGCGTGAGAGAGGATAAATGCACCGGCTGTGGTGTTTGTACACAGCGCTGTCCCATAGAAGTGCCAGATGAGTATAACAAAGGTCTGAAGCTCAGAAAGGCCATCTATGTGAGATATTCTCAGGCGATACCGCCGACGCATATCATTGATCAGGAACACTGCATTGGCTGCGGAATCTGTGCAACTCAGTGTGAAGCTGAGGCGATCGAATATTCTCAAAATGATCAGATCTTGGAAATGAGGGTCGGCTCGATCATTCTTGCTCCAGGCTATGAGGAGTTCAATCTAGATCTCAAGCCCGAGTACGGTTATGGCAAATATCCAAACGTGGTCTCTTCTCTGGACCTAGAAAGAATGCTCTCAGCAACTGGACCTTATCACGGCCTTGCTCTTAGACCGAGCGACGGGGAGATTCCTCGGAAAATTGCGTTCATCCAATGCATAGGATCGCGTGACAAACAAATAGGAAAAACATACTGCTCTTCAGTCTGTTGCATGTTTGCGATAAAAGAGGCAATAATCGCACAGGAGCATATGCCCGGCCTGAAGCCCTACATATTCTTCCTTGACATCCGTGCATTTGGAAAGGAATTCGATGAGTACTACATCCGTGCGGAAGAGGTTCACGGCATAAAGTTTGTCAAGAATAACCGCATCGCCAAAGTGGAAGAAGATCCAGCAACGAAGAACCTGATTGTTTGGTATCAAGAGGGGGAGAATCTCATTAGCGAAGAATTCGATATGGTTGTTCTTTCTGTTGGCACTTCGCCGCCTAAGGATTCGGAGCGGATGAACCGTGTCTTCGGCATCAATCTGAACAAATTCGGGTTCGCAAATACCAGCATTTTCGCGCCACTGGAGACAAACGTGCCAGGGATGTATGTCTGCGGAGCATTTTCTGGACCAAAAGATATTCCTGATTCAGTTGCACAGGCAAGCGGAGCAGCGGCAAAAGCATCATCTTTGATTTCAAGTGCCCGAGGCACACTTGTGACCGAACGATTATTCCCGCCCGAGACCGACATCGCTGGGCAACAAGCTCGCATTGGCGTATTCGTATGTCACTGTGGCACGAATATTGGTGGCGTTGTGCGTGTGCCCGAGGTCGCAGAATACGCAAGAGGACTGCCGGACGTTGTCTATGCTGAGGACAATCTGTACACATGCTCCCAGGATACCAACGAGAAAATAAAGCAGAAGATAAAAGAACATAATCTGAACCGTGTCATCGTAGCATCGTGTACTCCGAGAACCCATGCACCACTGTTTCAGAATACCATTCGCCAGGCAGGACTGAATATGCATCTTTTCGAAATGGCGAACATTCGTGACCAGTGCTCATGGGTTCATACTCACGAACCGGACAAGGCAACGAAGAAGGCGAAAGATCTTGTTCGTATGGCTGTAGCAAAGGCGAGATTGCTCGAACAACTGCCCCGCATCACTGTTCCGATAAAGAAGAGCGCGATCGTAATCGGTGGCGGGACGTCTGGAATGACCTGCGCAATTCAACTAGCGGAACAAGGATATGAAGCCCATATTATTGAGAAAGAGAAGGAACTGGGCGGGATCCTCAAGCGAATACACTACACATTGAATGGCGAAGATCCGCAGAAGAAAATGAAGGAAATGATCGAGAGCGTAAAGGGCAATGGGAGGATTCATGTTCACACGAATGCACTCCTCAAAGGTTTGAGTGGTTATGTTGGCAACTATGTTGCCACTGTCACCACTAAAGGGAAGGAAGAGAAGATAGAATCTGGTGTGGTTATCGTCGCAACTGGCGGAGTGGAGTACAAGCCGAAAGAGTATCTTTACGGGAAGCATGACGGGGTCGTAACCCAATTGGAATTCGAAGAACGCCTCGTCAAGGACCCACTTGCGGCTAGAAAGACGAAGAACATCGTAATGATACAGTGCGTCGGTTGCAGAACAAAAGACCGAGTCTACTGTTCACGTGTATGCTGCACCGAGACAATCAAGAATGCACTCAAGCTAAGAGAGTTGAATCCTGCCGCGAATGTGTACATCCTACACAAAGACATCCGAACGTATGGGTTCCGTGAGGATTTCTATACGAAGGCCGCAGAGAACGGAGTATTGTTCATCAGATACTATGATGACTCTTTGCCCACTGTAACAATGGAAAATGGGAAATTGAGTGTTCAAGTGTTCGATCATTTTCTAGGTGAGCATATTGTCGTGAGACCAGACACACTATTGCTTGCAGCCGCAACTCTTCCAAATCCTGACAACGAGGCTCTAGCGAAGATTCTCAAGGTGCCGCTGACCAAAGATAGATTCTTCCTTGAGGCGCATATGAAACTGCGTCCTGTAGACTTTGCAACGGAAGGTATCTATCTTTGCGGACTCGCTCATTCACCCAAATTCATAGAAGAATGCATTGCGCAGGCATCGGCGGCAGTTGCACGTGCATCAACCATTCTTTCGAAAGATTGGTACGAGGTTGAAGGGATAGTCTCCCAGGTGAACGAAGAGAAATGCACAGGCTGTGGTACTTGCGTGACAATCTGCCCATACGGTGCAATGGAAAAAACTGCAGAGGGGATTGCAAAAACCAACATTGTCTTGTGCAAGGGCTGTGGCACTTGTGTTGCCTCATGTCCGGAGAGAGCCATACGATTGCCCGGCTTCACTGATGAGCAACTCATTGCTCAGGTTGCGAACGCCGTCAAGGAAACCAATGGTGTCAAGGAGGGGGCCTAGATGACCTTCGAACCTCGTATTGTCGGTTTTCTCTGCAATTGGTGTAGTTATGCAGGTGCGGACTTGGCAGGAGTCTCAAGGTTCCAGTACCCATCGAATATCAGAGTAATCCGCGTGATGTGCTCAGGCAGAATTGATCCTGTCCTCATAACTGAAGCTTTGATCAAGGGTGCAGATGGTGTGCTCATCGGAGGATGTCATCCCGGAGATTGCCATTACTCGACTGGCAACCTCCAAGCCGATTGCAAGATTGGCCTGGCAAAGAGGATCCTTGAGCTCACAGGTTTTGACTCAAGACGGGTGCGACTTGAATGGGTGAGTGCATCTGAGGGGCAACGATTCGCTGACATCGTCAAAGATTTCACCGGAGTAGTCAGAGAACTAGGCCCAAGCAACGTGGGAGAGAAGATGGACGGTTTGGTGGCAGTACGCAATGCCCTCAGTGATTTCAGACTCAGGGCTCTTGTTAGCAATGAGCTGAAGATTGTCGAAGAGGGAAATGTCTACGGGGACAAACTGGACAAAGAGAAACTTCTGGACATTGTGTACCACGCCACGAAGGAGGAATTCGAGAGATCAATGATCCTTCTACTTACGAAGAACAACAACATGTCCGTGAAGGACCTCTCGAAGAAGATGAATGTTCCGACGAATCGAGTATTGGAGCACATAGTCGTGCTGAGGCAGAAGAACCTCATCAGCATGGACCACCCGGAGGGCTTCACACCGACATACAAGACCATAGAGATCGGGGGTGAGCAGTGATGGCAACTACTGACAAGATCGGCGCGGTCATGGTGGTCGGCGGGGGCATCTCGGGGATGCAGTCCGCCCTGGACCTGGCCGACTCGGGATACAGGGTGTACCTCGTGGAGAAGCAGCCGAGCATCGGCGGCACGATGGCCCAGCTCGACAAGACCTTCCCGACCAACGACTGCGCCATGTGCATCATGGCGCCGAAGCTGGTCGCCACGGGCAGGCACCACAATATCGATCTAACAACGAACGCTGAGATAGCCGTCGTGGACGGCCAGGCGGGCAACTTCAACGTGACGGTAAAGCAGAGGGCGTTCAGGGTCGATCCGAAGAAGTGTACCGGCTGCGGAAGCTGCGCCCAGAAATGCCCGATCGAGACGCTGAACGAGTACGATGAGAACACCAAGATGCGCAAGGCGATCTTTGTGAGATACCCGCAAGCGGTACCGCTCATCTACTCTATCGACCCCGACAAGTGCATCGGCTGCGGCATATGCGCTGAGGAGTGCAAGGCCAAGGCCGTCGACTACGACCAGAAGGAGAAGGTCCTCGAGATCAAGGTCGGGTCGATCATAGTGTCGCCAGGCTTCGACGAGTTCAACGCGCGCCTGAAGAGCGAGTATGGATACGGCGTCTACAGGAATGTGGTCACGAGCATCGAGTTCGAGAGGATCATGTCCGCGACCGGCCCGTACATGGGCGCCGTCCTCAGGCCATCTGACGGCGACATACCCGAGAAGATCGCTTTCATCCAGTGCGTTGGCTCCAGGGACGAGCACTGCGGGAACGAGTACTGCTCCAGCGTTTGCTGCATGTACTCCATCAAGGAGGCGGTCATTGCCAAGGAACACGGGGGGAACATCAAGCCCGCGATCTTCTTCATGGACATGCGCGCGTTCGGCAAGGAGTTCGACGAGTACTACAACCGCGCCCAGAACGAGTACGGCATCAGATTCATCAGGTCCAGGGCAGCGGCGGTCACCGAGGATCCGAAGACCAACAACCTGAAGATCAAGTACGTAGAGAACGGCGAGCCGAAGGAGGAGGAGTTCAACATGGTCGTGCTTGCAGTCGGCCTCAGGCCGCCTGCGGACGCTGAGAACCTGAGCAGGATCATGAAGTTCAAGCTTAACGAGGACGGCTTCGCACACACGGGCGTCTTCACGCCCGTCGAGACGTCCAGGCCGGGCATATTCGTGAGCGGGGCGTTCTCAGCGCCGAAGGACATACCGATGACCGTTGCGGAGGCCTCGGGGGCCGCTGCTAAGGCGGGCACCGAGATCGCGTCCTCGAGGAACACGCTCGTCACAAAGAAGGAGTACCCGGCGGAGACGAACGTCGAGGGACAGGAACCCAGGATAGGCGTTTTCGTGTGCCACTGCGGAATCAACATCGGCGGCGTCGTGAAGGTGCCGGAGGTCATGGAGTACGCAAAGACCCTCCCGAACGTCGTCTACGCAGAGCAGAACCTCTACACCTGCTCCCAGGACACGCAAGAGAAGATCAAGGAGAAGGTCAAGGAACTCAAGCTGAACAGGGTGGTGGTCGCGAGCTGCACCCCGAGGACGCACGAGCCGCTGTTCCAGAACACGATCAAGGAGGCTGGCCTGAACGCCTACCTGTTCGAGATGGCGAACATCAGGGACCAGTGCTCGTGGATACATATGCACGAGCCGAAGGCGGCGACGAAGAAGTCTAAGGACCTCGTCAGGATGGCCGTAGCAAAGGCCAGGCTCCTGGAGCCATTGGAGAACCTGACCATCAATGTCAACCAGGCAGCGCTGGTGGTTGGAGGCGGCGTGTCAGGGATGACCGCGGCAATCGAGTTGGCCAAGCAAGGCTTCAAGGTACACCTGGTCGAGAAGGAGAAAGAGCTTGGAGGGAACGCTCTGAAGCTGCACTTCCTGCCGTCCGGGGACGATCCAGTTGCGTTCACCAAGCGACTCGACAAACAGGTCTCATCGAACCCCAACATCACCGTTTACATGAATGCGAAGATCAAGAACATCGACGGTTATGTCGGCAACTTCAAGACCACGCTCGAGAGCGGCGAGCAGATGGAGCACGGAGCCGTGATAATCGCGATCGGCGGTCAGGAGTACAAGCCGGAGGGCGAGTACCTGTACGGCAAGAACAAGGGCGTCATGACCCTGCTCGAGTTCAAGGACAAGCTGTCCAAGGGAGAGGCGAAGGGCAACGAGTACGTATTCATACAGTGCGTCGGCTCCCGGGAGGACAAGCACCCGAACTGCTCGCGCGTGTGCTGCACGGGCACGATGAGCGCGGCCAAGAAGATCAAGGAGAAGGACCCGAACGCGAAGGTCTGGGTGCTCTACAGGGACATCAGGACCTACGGGTTCAGGGAGAAGTTCTACAAGGAGGCCGCTAACGCCGGCGTGAAGTTCATTAGGTTCGAGGACAAGGAGAAGCCAAAGGTCGACGAGAAGGGCGGGAAGCTCGAGGTGACAGTCAAGGACGAGGACACGGGCAAGAACATCGTCATGACACCCGACTACCTCGTGCTCGCCTCAGGAACCAGGCCTCAGCCAGATGCCGGGACCCTCGCGCCGATGTGCAAGGTCCCCCAGACGAAGGAGGGATTCTTCCTCGAAGCGCACATGAAGCTAAGGCCGGTCGATTTCGCCACCGAAGGGATATACCTGGCAGGCCTCGCACACGGCCCGAAGTTCATAGATGAGAGCATCGCCCAGGCGTTGGCCGCGACCGCGAGAGCCGTGACCGTCCTCTCGAAAACGACCCTCGAGGCAGAGGGCATAGTCGCGAGCATTGACGAGACGATGTGCGACGGCTGCGGTATGTGCGTGCCCACCTGCGAGTACAAGGCGCTCGAGGTCGTGCCAAACAAGAAGGACCCGAACAAGAAGATGGTGGAAGTCAACGTCGGACTCTGCAAAGGCTGCGGTGCCTGTGTCGGCACATGTCCCGCGGGTGCGCTGACTCAGAAGGGCTACAAGGATTCGCAGATATACGCGATGATCGATGCCGCGCTTGAAGGGGAAAAGCCGAAGCAGGAGGTGAAGCAATGAGCACTGACGCAGCACACAAGAGCACATCGCACGGAGGTAACGGCGGAGGCGAGACATTCGAGCCGAAGATACTCGTCTTCTGCTGCAACTGGTGTTCGTATGCTGGAGCAGACCTGGCAGGCGTGAGCAGACTGCAGATGCCGCCGTACTTCAGGTCGATCAGGGTCATGTGCTCGGCGAGAGTTGACCCGGAGTTCGTCATGAGGGCGCTCCAGAAGGGAGCGGACGGCGTGCTCGTAGCAGGCTGTCACCCGGCGGATTGCCACTATATCGGGGGCAACTACAGGACCCGCAGGAGGATAGCCCTGCTCAAGATGCTTATCCAGCAGTTCGGATTCGACCCCGACAGGCTGAGGCTCGAGTGGGTCTCCGCCGGCGAGGGCGAGAAGTTCCAGAGGACCATCATCGAGTTCACAAACACGATCAAGGAACTTGGTCCCACTCCATACCGCGGAGGTGGTGCGTGAAGATGTCCTTGAGGGAAGCCAGGATACGAGCGGCTCTGAGGACGGTCGACGGTGAGAGGGTCAGGTGGCTCCTGGGAAAGAAGGGGCAGCTGACCACCACCGGGAACGTCTTCGGAGAGGTTGTCACCGACGCCAGATACAGCTTCATCGTTCAGAAGGCGGCAGGGGTAGAACTCGAACGCAATCTCCTTCTGCTTGAGTTGGAGGATGGTCCTCGGACCGTCCACGAGCTGCACGATGCGACCGGAATAGCCAAGCCGGAGATTGTGAAGCACATCATAGCCATGAAGAAGTGGAGGCTGGTCGAGCAGGTCGGGATGATGGGACAATCACCGCAGTATGCGGCGGCACCTGTGAAGGGACAATCCGAGAAGAGGTGAACTTACATGGCTGACAAGATCAAGATAGCACAATACTGGGGAGCGGGCTGCGGAGGATGCGATGTAGCGCTCCTGGACATAGACGCGAAGATACTGGACGTGCACGCCATCGCCGAGGTGGTCTTCTGGCCCATAGGGTTCGACGGCAAGCTGCACGACATTGAGCACATGCCTGACAAGTCGATCACGGTCTCGTTCTACAACGGCGCAATAAGGAACAGCGAGAACGAACACATCGCGAAGCTCCTGAGGGAGAAGTCGGTGATAATGATCGCATTCGGATCATGCGCGTGCTTCGGTGGCACACCTGGCCTTGCGAACGTAACGAACAAGAAGGAAATATTCGAGACCGTCTACAAGAACACGCAGTCGACTGACAACCCGGACTTCGTGACCCCACAGGCGCACCTGAAGGTGAAGGAGGGAGAGCTCGAACTTCCTGAGTTCTGGGACACGGTCAAGACCCTCGACCAGGTCGTCGATGTGGACTACTTCATGCCTGGCTGCCCGCCAACGGTCAACCTGATCGCGATGGCTGTGGACGCTGTCGCGGCCCATGTGACCAAGGGGGCACCGCTGCCTCCGAAGGGCACGATCATCGCGAGCGACAAGACGCTTTGCGACGAGTGCAAGAGAGAGCGAGTCGAGAAGGGCAGGCGGATAGAGAAGATCTACCAGGCCTACGAGATAACGCCGGACCCGAAGAAGTGCCTGCTGGACCAGGGGATCATCTGCATCGGCCCGGCCACAAGAGCCGGCTGCGGCGCGATGTGCCCGAACGCCCAGATGCCTTGCAGAGGCTGCATGGGCCCGACCAAAGGTGTCACCGACCAGGGCACGAGCATGCTAAGCGCGCTGTCCTCGCTGCTGAATATCACGGATTCGGAGTCAAAGCTAAGTGAGGAGCAAATCATGGAACTAATGATGCAGGTCAAGGACCCGCTCGGGACCTTCTACGCTTTCACGCTGCCGAAGTCCCCGCTGAGGAGAACTGTCACGGAGAAGAAGAGGAAGGGATGAGCACATGGCTGGACCGATTATCAATGACACGCCAGTAAAGACCAAAGAGAGGAAGATCACGATAGACCCGATCACGAGACTCGAGGGCCACGGAAAGATCGAGATATTCCTGGACGACGCGGGAAACGTCGAGAACGCCTACCTGCAGATACCGGAGCTAAGGGGCTTCGAGAGGTTCTGCATCGGGAGGCACGTGATGGAGCTGCCGGTGCTCACGAACAGGCTCTGCGGGGTCTGCCCCGCGGCACACCACCTCGCAAGTACGAAGGCGCTCGATGCGGTGTTCAGCGCCGAGCCTCCGCCCACAGCCAAGAAGCTGAGGGAACTCTTCTATATGGGGCAGTACACGCACAGCCACATAGCGCACTTCTACGCGCTCGCGGCCCCGGACTTCGTCCTGGGACCGTCTGCGCCCGCCTCAAAGAGGAACGTGCTCGGAGTCGTGGACGCAGTCGGCGTCCCGATAGGAGCTGAGGTCATCAAGCACAGGGCCTACGGCCAGAAGGTCCAGGAGATCGTCGGGGGCAGGGCCACGCACCCCGTGTTCGGCCTGCCTGGAGGCGTATCGAAGCAGATCAGCGAGGAGGAGCGCGTGCAGATGGAGACCATGGCGAAGTCCTGTGTGGAGTTCGGCAAATTCACGATAAAGCTCTTCCACGACGTCGTCCTCGGCAACAAGGACTACTTGAACATCATACTCAACAAGGACGCGTATTACCTCGAGACCTACTACATGGGCATGGTCGACAAGAACAACAAGAGCAACTTCTACGATGGAGACATCCGAGTGGTCGACCAGACTGGAAAGGAAGTGCTCAGGTTCAAGCCCAGCGAGTACCTCGATATCATCTCTGAGCATGTCGAGGCCTGGACCTACATGAAGATGCCTTACCTGAAGAAGATCGGCTGGAAAGGGTTCGTGGACGGCGCCTCGAGCGGCATATACAGGGTGGGACCGCTCGGAAGGATCAACGTCTGCACGGGCTATACCACGCCTCTCGCGCAGAAGGAATATGAGCTGTTCAGGAAGACGATGAGCGACCTCGGTGTCAAGGGGCCGGTGCACCACACTCTTGCCTATCACTGGGCGAGGGTGATCGAGCTGCAGTACGCCACCGAGCACATGCTCGAGCTTGCGAGCGACAAGAGCATCACGAGCCCGGACATACGCGGCAAGTTCAACCCGCCGAAGGAGGGCGTTGGCATCGTCGAGGCTCCCAGAGGCACCCTGATCCACCACTACGCCTCAGACAAGGACGGCATCTGCACGAAGATCAACATGATCGTCGCGACGACGAACAACTACGCGGCCATCAACACGAGCGTCCGCCAGGCAGCCAAGGCGCTGATCAAGAACGGAGAGGTCTCGCCCGGACTGCTTAACAAGGTCGAGATGGCCTTCAGATGCTACGACCCATGCAACTCGTGCGGCACGCACTCGCTCAACGGTGGTCCAGCGCTCGAGGTCACGGTCAGGTGCAAGGACGGGTCCATCCAGACGACACAAAGGAACTTCTGAACATATTTCACGGGGGGCTTCCCCCTCGCATATCGTTTTCATTCCATTCACGATGTCAGAGTCAGGATTATTATGGCCGAGGCCTTTCGGATGCCGGTGAGAATCCTTGTATTGGGCGTGGGCAACCCGATACTGTCTGATGATGGCGTCGGGATACATGTTGCTAGAGCGCTAGCGGAAAAGATGATCCCGGGAGTTCATGTCGAGGAACTCGCCGCGAGCGGGCTAGAACTTCTCGATGTGGTCAGAGGATATGACAAGGTGATCATCGTCGATGCCATACAGACGAGAAATGGCAGGCCAGGGGACTTCTACATCCTGGAGGAGAAGGACTTCGAGAAGTCGATTCACGGCTCTTCTCCGCACGGAATCAACATCGCCACGGCACTTGCGCTCGGTCGGACGATTGTCCCGGAGGAGATGCCCAAGGAGGTCGTGTTCTGTGCAATCGAGGCAGACGACGTGGTCAATGTCAGTGAGAGTTTGACCACGAAGGTGGCTGCAGCGCTACCTGATGTGATCCGGATGATAGAGAAGGAACTGCGGTAATCGGTCAGCATATCCTGGGCACAGGATCTCCGACCGGAGGCTCGATAACCCTCTTGCCGCCTGTGTGGGTCTCCATCATCACTCCGCGAATACCCTTGGATGCCTCCCCGATTATCACAGCATTCTTGCCCTCCGGCTTCTTGCGGATCGCAGCCAGGACCGCTTCTGCGCGCTCTGGAACTACCGCAATGACAACCTTGCCCTCATTTCCTATCTCAAGCGGGTCGATTCCCAGCATCTCGCAGGCGGATAGGACGGCATCGTCGATTGGCAAGTCCTCCTCACGTATCTTGATGCCAACCTTTGATTTGTCAGCCCACTCGTTGAGCAGGTTTGCGACGCCGCCTCGAGTAGGATCTTTCATGGCGGTGATTCCGCCGGCCCTCAGGCCCTCAGCGATCATATGGTTGAGAGGAGCAGCATCGCTCTTCACAGTGGTATCGAAGCCGTATCCCTCCCTGAACGAGAGAATGGCGACTCCGTGATTTCCGATCGGTCCGGAGGCAATAAGAACATCTCCTTGAGCGACTGCCGAGTCGTTTGGCCAGTTCCATTTGAAAGGCCTTGAGTCTCTGACGACCTTCATATTGTGATCCAGGGGTTCGGATCGTTTCCCAATGCCGCTCGTGTTGATGAACAGCCCGTCGGCCGCGCCTTTTTCAACGACTTTGGAGTCGCCGGTCACTATCCTGACCCTGGCTTTCCTGGCCGTCGAGTTCATGCTCTTCATTATCTTGTGTAAGTCATCTCCCGAAAAACCTTCTTGGATTATCATGGCGCATGAGAGCGCCATGGGGGCCGCGCCCATCACTGCGAGATCGTTCACCGTGCCGGCAACCGCCAAGACGCCAATGTCGCCACCCGGGAAGAAGAGCGGTTTGACAGTATATGAGTCAGTGGTGAACGCGATGCCGTCTATGATCGCAGCGTCGTCCAAGGCGGCCAGAGGTATCTCTCCGAAATCGTGGTCGAGTTCCTTCAGCACGAACTCGCGGATGAACTCCTGCATCCGCTCTCCGCCTGCACCCTGAGTCATCGTTATCTTGGACATCTTGATTCAGCCGGCTTCGCGAAGAATCTGGCTCGTTATAACCCTTTTGGCTTTTCCCTGAACGTGCATACATCCCGCCTGTCCCCACAGGCCAGATAACTTGATTACCCGCAAGCTTGTTGCTCCCGCTAGATGCTGTCTGGCGCAATCCTGTCCGGAGGACGGAGCTCCCGGATGGGGCAGGACAAGGGCATGATCATGCTCGGCGGAAGACCGCTCGTCAACTATGTAGCGACGACTTTGGCCGAGGTTGTGGATGAGATAGTGGTAGCGGTCGCCAAGGACAAATCCGCCGAGTATGCTGAGCTGCTTGGCGACGACTTCGTCATCTCAGAAGACAAGGAGACGAACCTTGGGCCTCTCGAGGGGCTGATCACCGCGCTCTCCGCGGCAAAGGGTGACTATGTCTTGGTCAGCCCCTGCGACACACCTTTCTTGAGGACTAGCGTTTGCAGGGTCACGGCGTCGTACGACAAAGGAAGGGACGGCGCCGTTCCCATCGTTAGAGGATATCAGGAACCTCTCCATGCGGCATACAGGCGGACCAAGGCCCTAAAGGCCTTCGAGATAGCGCTCAGTACAGGGAACCGGAGGCCGACAGATGCCTATGGGGAACTGGATCTGGTGCCCGTCCCCGAGGCCGTATTGAAAAAGCTAGATCCGCGACTCGATAGCTTCTGGAACTTGAACACTCCAGAGGACCTGGCGCAGGCAGAGGCGAGGCTGAAGCGAGAGCTGCGGTGATGGCATATCAGACCGAATCCCTTCTCTTCTGAAGGTAGTCAACAATCTTGTCCTTTGCTTCGTCCACATGGAGCGAATCTACGAAGTGGTCGGCAGACACTCTGAGCAGATACTGGACGCCAAAGATAGCCACGATGAATCCCGCGATGCCGTCGAAAAGTAGGTCGACCATCGTGTCAGTAAGACCGTACTGGAGCTGTGTGTGGGCCAGCGAATCATTTGCGAACTCCATGAGCTCCCAGAGCACCCCCATGGCCATGGTGAACATGACTATGAAGAAGGAAAGGAACGGCCTCGGAAGGTAGATGCTCTTGACGTACTTGTCCACGATTACGACCATTACGAATCCTAGCGCGCCGATCAAGGAGGAAGACATCATATGCGTCAGATGGTCCCAGCCAGGTATCGAATCGTAGAACCCTGAGAACCCACCAACGACATGAAGGAACAATGCGAGCACTATCCAGAAATTCAGCTCAATCGGGAGCGTTATCTTGAGGTCGCGCCTCAAGATGGATGGGATGAAACTAATGAACAATGCAATTATCGCCGCGGGTACCCAAGTCAGGTTGCCCGTGACAATGCCCGCAACGGCTACGGCAACCGTGCCTGCCTGCATGGCCCTAGAGAGGAGCTTCAGTCTTTCTTCCACTTCGGCACCTCCCACAAGTGGATGAGCCCCAGGGTACGCTTCCGATTCTCAGAGATCGCCTTGAGATAGAGGTCGTAGACGAACCCCATCAGCATCCCGCCGACGAGGACCCATACGAAGCTCATCATCACCTGTCTATTGCTGGTAAGGTTGTGAGCATGGTTCACGACGTCGCCGATGTACTCACCCACCTGCCATAAGCCTGAGATTCCCATTGTGAACATTACGACAAATAACATGGCAAACGGCCTGTTCATCCTCACATCGGTGTACATCTGCAGCTCGACTGTGAGCAGGAGACCGATGGTCGCGAGGGACAACGCGAATGCAAGGTCAGTGAGATGTCTCCACCACCCGAAGTGCTCCAACATTATACCAGAGCCGCTGGATATGTGGAGCAGCATAGGAGCCGCGAGGAGAATGGTCATCTCCCAAGGCAGCGCTCGGAACGGGTTTCTCATCGATATGATTGGCAGGACATAGAGCGAGATCGCAGCTATGCCGAAGGCGGCCCAGAGGACATCCAGCTTCAAGACTGTGTACACCGTCGCGAAGAAAAGGACCAAGCTCGCGATCCATGAGAGCTCGGCCTCGATGATCGCCTCTGGTGTAATTGCGGTGAGTAGCGAGCTTGTCCTAGATCTAGCGGCCATTGCTTCCCCAGAGCCCAGTTTGAGAAGACCGCCAGACTATTAACGCTTACCCATTAGAAATCCTGTATCCGCCGCGGGGTATCGATATCTCGAACCGGACGCCGATGCTCGGCTTGCCCGTCTCTGCGATGGTTATGCCAGTGATGTCCAGAATCTCCTTCACCATGAAAAGGCCATAGCCGAGATGCTTCCCCCTTCCTCGCCGATACAGCTTCTCTTTTTCATCCGTGGGGATGCCGACACCGTCATCCTCGTAGATTATTGTCAATCCGTCATCTGATTCCTCATAGCGAATCTCGATCTTCGTGACCTTTTCGCCATGCCTGAGCGAGTTGTCCACGAGGTTGTTGAAGACCTTCTCGAACATGGGGTCAGCGAAGACCTGAAGCCCGTCTACTTGGACTGACTTGGAGATGTTGTTTGGGCTGAACCCTGCGGTACCGTTCAAGAAAGCGGTTTTGACGTCAATCCACTCTGGCTTCGCAACTCCCATCTTCTGGTATTCGCCTGCGAAATCCAATTGTTTTCTCATGGTCTCCGCAGCATTCCAGACGTTCTTGAGGTATTCCTGCACCGGGGGCTCTGCGACAGACTCTTGGGCAATCTGAAGCCATCCAATCAATACTGCGAGCTGGTTCAAAGCGTCGTGTCTAGTAACCTCCCCCAGGAGGTTCAGCTTCTGGTTCGCAGACTCGATGGCGTCCTCGTATCTTTTTCGCTCGGTGACGTCCTTGGCTATGACGGACACTCCGTCCTCAATGGGATATGCGGCAAGCTCGAAGACGCGTTTCTTCCCATCCATATGATATTCGTTGGAGAAGATCGTTGCCTTCTGGGTTCGCCATACCTCGAGATAGTCCTTTCTCGCCCTCTCGCCATCTGGGCCTGGGAAGAGCTCTGTGAGAGACTTCCCAATCGCATCCTTAGCCGATATCCCTGTAAGTTCCTCGGACGCTTTGTTCCAGTGTGTGTATCTCATATTCTTGTCGAGCGCGAAGAAGACATCTGTTATGCTGTCTGCAAGTTGTCTGTACCTCGACTCGCTCGCCCGAAGCGCCTCTTCTGTTCGTTTGCGAGCGGTCGTGTTTCGCACAACAGTGAGAACATGTCCTTTCGCGATGGGGACAAACCTTGCCTCAAAGAACCGGGTCTCGCCCTCGATCTCCAGGGTGTGTTCCCGAGCCAAGATTCTGCCAGTCTTCACTGCTTCGTCCAATGCATCTCCATACATCTTCCCGACGTCAGGAGATAGGACGTCCTGCATTCTTTTTCCCATGAGCTCTTGAGGAGGAACGTAGAGATCCGCGACGCGCCCCGCATTGAAGTCGAGTATCGTTCCATGAACATCGACATGGAAATAGAGATCCGGGAAGGCCTCCACGATGGCCTGCAATCTTGATGTGAGCTCCTCCAACTTTTGTTGAGCGAGTTTCCGAGCAGTCACGTCGATAACTATGCCCTCGTAGACGACGGGGCTGCCATTGGGGTCTCTTCGTACGTAGGTATGGTCCTCGACCCACCGCACCTCGCCAGATTTGGTTACGATTCGATATTCTTGTAAGAAATCATTTGCTCCCTTCTTCATGAAATCCCTGAATTCCTCTTTTTCGCGCTCCAGGTCATCTTTGTGGATGATGTCATCGTACACATATGTAGAGACGAAATCGTCGCGTCTGTAGCCCCACTGCGCGACACCGTCAGATATGAATGAAACCGGTGAACCCGGCTCCGGACGCCAGATGACCGAGATGACGGGACCTTTGTCTATGATCCCCTGTAGTTCCCTGTATTTTTCAAGCGCGCCGTGAAGCTCCAGCTCCGCCTTCCTACGTTCGGTTATGTCTCGGACGTATTCTATGACTCCCGACAGTTCGCCCGTCTTGCTATCCCTCATCGGGTGGCTGTGGAGGTCGAGCCAACCCACGACCTCCCCTTTCGCACCAATCTTCGGCACGACTTCGTACGCGGGCTTCCCACTCTCGAGGGTCTTCAGGCTCGGACAAACATCACAGTGCGCTTGTCGGCCGTGATAAGCATCGTAACACTTCTTGCCGACCAGAGGCATCTTGTGCGAATACCAATCCTCCATTGCCTGGTTAACTCGTATTATGTTGAGATCCTTGTCGAGAACGCTTATGCCGTCCTGGATGCTTGAGAACACACTTGATAGAAACCTCTCGCCCTCACGAGCGGCCTCATCCGAGCGAGTGCTCCTGACGGACTTTCTTATCATGTTCGCCAGTTCAGCGAATTGGAGTTGAGGACTGACGCCCTTTTGGAGGTAGAAGTCCGCGCCATAGTTCAGGGCATCGACGGCCACCTCTTCGCCTCCTTTGCCCGTGAACAATATGAAGGGAATCTGCAGACCCTTCGCCCTGACGATCTTGAGCATCTCTATGCCGTCCATGCCCGGAAGGCTGTAATCTGCGACCACTGCATCGTAGTTCTGAGACTGCAATTTCTCAAGCGCGGACTCAGCATTGGCTGCCGTGTCCACCTCAAAATCCCCTTCTCTTTTCAGAAAAAAGCCGACTAGATCAAGGGAACCGACTTCGTCTTCAACGTGCAGGACCCTTATCATATTCTTCTCCGCCAGAATCATCCTGGTCTCGATAGGAAATGAGCTGTACGGTATTTAGGCAGTATGTCAACTGAAGCGCTGAGGGGGAGATTTGAACTCCCGAGGCGCAGAGCGCCACGAGCTTGCCGGCATCGGTTGGAGATTCCAGGCTCGCGCCTTACCGGGCTGGGCCACCTCAGCTCGACACCTTCAAAAGAGTGTTCATATTTAAGAATATCCGGCAGGAATCGGTCAACGGTTCAGCGGCTACCGCCGGTTCTGAGCACGGAGCCAATCTCGTCCAGCAGCTCGACCCTCGTGTCTCTGACCGTCGGCCTGAATCGCCGAGCTACGTCTATCTCTGCAAGGTCGATCTCTTGCTCGACGATATCCTCCTCGAGATCCTTCGCGCGCACGAGCTCGTCTCCGCGCGGGCTGTAAAGAACGCTACCACCGCCGAACACAAGGCTCCCGTGCACCCCTACCATGTTGCAGTATGCGACGTAGATCGCGTTCTCGACGGCGCGACCGGGCATGACCCTCCGGAAGAACGGCCGAGAGGTCGTTGGCGCCGCGGAGATGTTCACGAGCATCTGCGCTCCGAGAAGCGTCTCGAGCTTGGACAGCTCGGGGAAAAACATGTCGTAGCAAACCATGAGGCCGATCTTGGCATGCATTCCCTCGGCCACCATGACGTCCTTGCCCTCAGCGAAGAAGACTCTCTCCTCGAACGGCCCGAATGCCGGAAGGTACATCTTGTCGTACCTGAAGAGCCGGCCCTTCCCGGAGGCCAGGAGACAGGAGTTGTAGACGAGGCCGGGAACGCGCTCGTCCTTCATCGGCGCTCCGAAGATGATGTCCTTCTTCGACTGCTTCGCCAGCCTCAGGACCGCCTTGATCATTGGGCTCACGACGGTCTCAGCCTGCCTGAACAGGTCGTCACGTGGAAGGTAGCCGGTCAGGTTAAGCTCTGGGAATATCACTATCTTCCCCTTTGTCTTCCTCACGACATCCCGCATCCGCTTCAGGTTGCCTTCCTTGTCGTGAAGCTGACACGTGATCTGCGCGAGCGTGACCGTTACCTTTGTCATCGGCAATGGATAGACCTTCTTGATAGATTAGGGTTTAGCAGAAGCGGTCTGGTGCTACGACACCATAACTGCTATATCCGAACCTGACCATTCCAGCGCCGATGATCCTCCCGCAGCTCAAGGACGGCACCGAACAGGTGATCGAGAAATTCCTCTCGGAGAAGCTTAGGAAGATTGACGCGAAGGGGGTTGTGCTCGGCGTAAGCGGAGGCATTGACTCAGCCGTCTGCCTCCGACTCTGCGCCCGTGCCGTCGGGAAGGGCAAGGTGCTCGCGCTCCTGATGCCGGAGAAGGATTCCCCGAAGAACGATCTCGAGGATTCGGTGGAGCTCTGCATACTCGAGGGTGTCCGACACAAGGTAGTGGACATCTCCGAACCGATCGAATCCTTCAAGAGCGCGATCGGTGAGAAGGTCGACCGAAAATCCCTTGCGAACATCAAGGCCCGCTGCCGGATGATAGCCCTCTATCACTATGCCAACACGGACAGGCGCCTCGTGGTCGGCACGAGCAACAAGAGCGAGATTCTGATTGGATACTTCACCAAGTTCGGCGATGGAGGCGCTGACCTTGAGCCCATAGGAGATCTCTACAAGACCGAGGTGCGGCAGCTGGCGAGACAGATGGGTATTCCTGAGAAGTTCATCAAGAAGGTTCCCACCGCAGGCCTCTGGAAAGGCCAGACGGACGAGGGAGAGATGGGCATAACCTACGAGCGGCTCGATGCGATCCTTCTAGGCGTAGAGCTCGGCCTTGGAGAGAAGGAGATTGCCAACAGGGCGGAAACGACGGTCAAGGAAGTTACGAGGATTGCGCGCACGGTCAGGCTCACTTCCCACAAACGCAAGTTCCCGCCAGTGGCGAAGCTAGGATTCAGGACCCCGGGTCTTGACTGGCGCGAGGGTGACGAGGACGTTTGAGCCCCCCTCACAGGTATCTTTTTGAGATGCTCATCTTGGCGGCCATGAGGGGGTCGACCACCTGAGATATCTTCAGATTGGCTCCGACACTAGCAAGCAAGTACGCCTCCTCGAAATCGATGCCCCGGGCATTGGATATGAATCGCACAAGGTCTTCTGTCGCGAGCTTAGCGGCTTCGTCAAGTGATTTCGCGGCTGCGTAGGATATCCATTCGGTAGGTGTCTCGATCATCGGTCTTTTGAGACTCAGTTCGGTGGCCTTTGAGAGACTGGTTGTGATCTCTGCTGATGTCTCAATGCCTGTTCCGCAGACTTCACCATCTCCCATGGCAGCATGGACGTCCCCCAGGGCGACCATCGCACCGTCGACAAAGGTCGGAAGGTAGACCTTCGAACCCTCTCTCACTTCCACGGTGTCCAAGTTGCCCCCGTAGTCACCTGGATGGAATGTGGGAAACTCACCCTCGACGGGTGAGACGCCTATCACCCCAACATGAGGGTTGAGGTCGAGTTCGAGGTCGTCTGAAAACTTCGCTTTGTTCCCGCGGATCTCCATCAACTTGGTCCTTGACTTCCGGACTTTACTGCAGAGGATCCCGAGCTCCGGAGAGCAGACGGTCACGCCCCATTTGCCAAGTCGGATTTCTTCGATCGACACGCAAAGCGTGTCGCCGCCAGACATGCCCTTGACCTCAATCGGGCCAGTCGCTGGATTCACGATATCCATCGGTATGTCCTCGAAGAGCGTTTTTGAGCTCTTGATCTTGCCCGAGAAGCAGTCCTTCGTCTCGATCAGCACTCGCTCACCGTCATTGACGGAGTAAGCGGGCTCGTTCCTCCTCGAGAACTTGTATATCACCTTCGAAGCGCTGAATCTCCTCATACGATCGACCTGCTGGCCGGGCCATCGACCCTTGGGGGGAAGTACTTTTTCCGAGCCGCTTCATTGCAAAACGTTTATGTAAGGCCAGCCTTTTTGGTCGCACAGGCTCCCGTAGTGTAGTCCGGCCAATCATTCGAGCCTCTCGCGGCCGCTTCTCGCGGCAGGCCGGTGATAGCTCGATACCCGGGTTCAAATCCCGGCGGGAGCACCTTTTTTACCCGTAAGCTAATTATAGGCTAAACTCCCTACGGCCAGTCGATGAGGAAACTGAGCGGGAGGCCGAACCAGGGCAAGACGCAGACGATCCGGGCCCGGACCGTCGATGTCTACCTTCCCACAGAGGAGCTCGTAGAGGAATGGAAGAAGGCGGCAGAGAATGCCAGCATGTCCCTCTCGAGATATGTCGTCGAAGTCGTCGAACGGCATCGTCAGGGAAAACCCGAGGGGCTGGTCCCCAACTGGCAGCTTGAGGAGAGAGCAGCACAGCTGGAGAAAGAATTCAGAATTCTTTGCGAGAAATATGTGATCCTTGACAAGGCATTCACGAAACAGGGCGAGGACCTGAAGCATGTCTCCGAAGCACTTCGGAAGGCGTCTAGCTCGAAGCTCGACACGGGATTGGCTCGCCGGATAATCCATGTGCTTCTCGCAGCCCCTGAAGATGGCTGGGACGTGACCGAGATAGCTGAGAGAGCGGGCGTGAGGCTCGATGACAACAATGCTTTGGCCAAATCCCGTGAGATCGGCATTTTCCTGAAGGAGACCGGACTCATTGAGACCGATATGTTTTCATGGAGGTGGAAGCTTGGAAGGCCGCCAAAGAGGCGACGCACTGGCGCTGCCGGGCGAAGAGCAGCACTCAGGCGCATGCATCGCAAGCATGCTTGACGAGTTCAAGGAGGATTGCCGGCTGCGCGGGATGAGCCACGGCTCCATCCTCAGCTATCTCTCGGCGATTAGGATCTTCTCGAGGTTCCTGTCGGGCAAGAACAAGGACTTCGATCAGGTGGACAAGACTGTGCTGAAAGCGTACATCGATTACCTGCTCAACGAGAGAAAGGTCTCTTACCCGACGCTCGAGGCCCATTTCTCAGCCATATCTGCGTTCTACGAGTGGCTCGTGTTCGAGGATCTCGTGCCCGCAAGCCCTGTTCTGGCGGTTAGAAAACGCTACCTGAGAAGGTACAAGAACGGTCAAGGATTGGAGAGAAGTGGCCGCAAGCTCATCACGGTAGAACAGATGGCCCGCCTGGTCAATTCGATCTTGAACTCACGGGACAGGGCAATCGTCACCCTTCTGGCGAAGACAGGCGTGAGAAGAGGCGAGCTGGTCAAGATGGATGTCCAGGACGTCGACCTCGATGCCATGTCGATCAAACTGAAGCGGACTGCAAAGCGCACCAATAAGCTCGTTTTCTTTGATGACGAGACAAAGCAGGTACTGGTAGTGTGGCTGCGGATGCGGAAGGCTTACGCGAGAGCAGATTGTCAGGCGCTGTTTGTGACCGAGGGCGGGGGACGCATCAACAAGAACCATGTCTATGACATTGTGACGAGGCATGCTGCACGCCTCGGCCTACATGACCCGAACTCAGAAAACCCGGAGGACCGCTTCACGCCCCACTGCTGCAGGCACTGGTTCACCACTCACCTGCGAAGAAACGGGATGCCCAGGGAGCACATTCAGGAGCTGAGAGGCGACGCGCGGACGGACGCGATGGACATCTACTACCACATAGACCCGGAAGATCTCAGGAAATCGTACCTGGCCCACATTCCGCGGCTCGGTCTCAACTGAAGCGCAGGAAGGGATGAGAAATGGCGGCAAAACGACTCGGCAGAAAACCCAGCTGGGTCACTCCCAGGCAACTGAGAGTCGGGGATGTCGCATCGATTGAGTGGCGAGATGCCATATCGATGGACAGACTCTCGGCAGAGGAAATCATGGACATCGAAGAGCCCGGAATCACGCGCTGCTGGGGAATAGTCGTCCGCAAGACACGCAGGTATCTTTTCATCGCGTCAGAAGTGGGCGATCCGGAGTCCGACAGCATGTGGGTGGAAGCCCTTCCTTGCAAGCTCATCGACCGCTGCAGGGTGCTCGACAGGGCTCGACCGTGAGTCCATCGGAGGCTCCAAAGAGAACAGGCGTGACGCCCACAATGCAGTTGCAGACCCCGGATGGCTATCCAGCAACTGAGTCTGACACGGTTGAATGTGGTTGCTGAATTCGTTCAAGAAAGGGCCACGCCAATCCATACATGGATTGGCGGGCGTAAGTGGTTTGCACAGGCGTCCTTACTCTTCGTCGGTCGCCTCGTCTTCCGAGTCTTCTTCGTCGGCCTCGGCCTCTCCGGAATGCTCAAGCGCTTTGGAGATTGCACTCTCGATGCGATCGAGGGCATCCTGGGCAATCTCCTCGGGCACATGAAGATCGTGGAGACCATCGTGAATCTCGACGATTGACCCGTAGAAGAGCCGAAGCAGCCGCCTCTTGCCGGTTTCCTCAGGCATCTTTTCATCTCCCAATCCGGGGCTATCCTTCGGAGGCCGCCCCGCGGCCCAGTCACCAATCGTTGACTTAGGAAGTCTATTGGCGCCCGCGGATATATAGGTTGCTTCGGACGGAACGGATGGACAGGATTCAGCGGCTGGGCCTGCTGGTCGGGGCACTTCGGAGGGTCCGGCCCGAAAGACGGAAATACCACATCCGTACATTCATAACCAGGAGGCTACTAGAATGAGGATGCTTGGAAGTGTCAGGCTGGGCAGCAACAAGAGAATCACCGTCCCCGACGGAGTCATAGAGGGGCTCAAAATCGATGAGGACGACTTCATGCTCTTCTATGAAGACAAAGGAGTGATAATTATCAAGGGCGAGAAAGGTTGACCAAGACCCTTGCTCCCTTGACAACCATATGGTAGTTATGGCGGCAGAGGCACCGGTCTAGCAGCTCTCGAATCCAGACGAATGGTATTTACAGGACGTGGAAGCCTTCTGTGAATCGATTCATTTCCGGAGCATTTGTGGCCCGGTATATGTTGTCAAGCGGCCTCAGTACAATCACAAAATTCTCGCCTTGCTCACAGGGATTTTCGAGAAAAATATGCCGTTCGGGATCACATCCCAAGCTCCCTCAATGATAATCAAGCCTGCGGAGAGGTGTTCTCCTACCCCCTCCCGGATACTTAACTCCAGTCACGAGCCTGCAGTCCTAATCATCGAATTGTGCGCTTAAGCGGTCCTCGGAGGGCCACCAGAGACCAAGAACGCTGCCTCAGACCTCGTCTCATCTGAGACGAGGTCGTCACGAGGTTTTCACCGACGGAATATTTAAGCAAACGATGCAAGAACCTCGTCTCGACCTCGTGTAGACCTCGTCTAGAGGTCGTCTCCACCTCGTCACGATATCTCGTCTTGCCCTCGTCCCGGGCTCGTCTCCGCCTCGTGTAGTAGGCTCCTCACAATGAAGCCCAATGCCCGATGACGACATTAGCGGGTCTTGGGTCGATGTAGGTGCGTATCGCGAAACGTTGGCTGTAAAGTCGGGAAATCGCCTGCATGAGGCCGAAGGGCGCGATTGGCGGACGTCGATCTGCAGTCCCCCAGGTGCGACGCCTATTCTATGCGTGCAAGCATTCGAATCACCTAGCGCCTCGCGCAATCCCCTCCCCCGCTCGGTGCCCCCTATGCTCGCTCAATCGGACTTCCGACTCTGTCATGGTCGTTCTTCCTCAGCGGCCGTGACGAACGCGATCTCGCCGGATGATGATACGTCCCTGTTCGGGGCTCTCGGGTTCAAGATGTTCGCCAACTCGCTCCCAATGCGTGAAGCGGGCTCCCAACGCCGTACTCCGCCTGCACTCCCCCTCTGTATCTCCGTTCGTTTTTCAGGAGGTACCCACAGCACATCCTGAACAGGGGCCGATCTACCCCACTTTCGACTTTCTGGCTCTTTTCTAATCACCGAGGATTGGAGTTCGAGGAGAATGCACCAAACCTCTAGGTTGAAGAGGCGTGTCCCGCCTCTTCCCTTTTATTTATGACCTTCCCCGATTGGGTCGCCTTCTGCTCCGGCCCTAATTGCTGATCAGCCAATCCAGGGGAACAGACTGCGATTAGCGGTATAGGGAGCCGGATGTGAAATGGAACATCTGGCTGATTTTCAATCAGGGGGGTTTCGGTACCGAGATAAAAACCTTTTCATTTCTTTTCCTCGCAAAAAGCGATTTCAGAGTCCACGCCATGTGAACTCAAAGGTATGGCCATCTCTCAATCAGAGGATTCTTGCACCGAGCTAAACCCCTTCTCTTCTTATGAACCGTTTGATTTCTTGTGCAAGAGACGGAAAAGGCAAAGAGGGGGGAAAGCGATAAGACGACCTGTGAGTGGTCCTCCTCTGTATAGAGGAGGGAATGGTGATTCGTTCTGTTGTCTCACCATCGATTGAGCCAGGAGCCCGCGTTCTCCTGGCTTCGCTGACCGCGGAGGAACGCGAATAGGATGGTCGCAGGACGTCCTTCGAAATCCGTATCTATTCGCATGCGCTTTCGCACGTTGGCAGATTACGGAGGAGCTGATAAACGGGGTGGCCAAATTGCGCAGCGGCGGAGGAACGAGGATAGGCCAAGATGCGATGAAGACCGTCGTTATCCTAGGACTCCTGCTAGTCTTGTGCCTTCCGAACAGCTCGTTCCCCGCTTCTGCATCATCCGAACGCGAATGGACCGAGCCTGCGCAAGTTCAGATGGGAGTGCCGAATGGCCAGGAATATGTCCGTTGTCCTAGTATCGCGGTTGACGGATATGGCAATGCAGTTGCTGTTTGGCTGCAAGGCCTGTCAGAACTAAGCACGTGGGTGAGTCGATTTACGAAGGGATCTGGCTGGGGTATTCCGGTCGCGCTTGATAATGCCACGGCGCCTTCCCGGCCCGATGTCGCGTGTGACCAATTCGGCAATGCTATAGCCGTGTGGGAACACAGAGACAGCCTAGATATCGGCGCCCCGACGGTTGTTCAAGCGAGCCGCTACTCAAGCGGCTGGGGTTGGGGACCCTGTCTGACCATATCGCAGGGAAATGGAAGTGCGAGCGTGCCACACATCGCGGTTGACGCCACGGGCAATGCCATGGTCGTGTGGGTGTTATCGAGAGGATTCAACAGTAGTATTTGGTCAAATAGGTACATAGTTGGTGCTGGATGGACGGAGTCTGAGAGGGTTTCTACAGGCGGCGCGACTTTTGCGGGACCTGAAGTCGCTGTTGACCTTACTGGCGATGCAATCGCTGTGTGGACCGAGGGTGGAACCTCTACTTCCGCCGTACTCGCGAACCGGTATGCGAATTCAGTATGGGGAGTCCCGGAGATTATCGGAACTGGTATTTATCCGAAGATAGCGGGGGACGCTGCTGGCGACGCGGTCGCTGCGTGGACGGACGTACTCGACGGGACGAAGTCTCTCCTATCAAGCCGGTTCACGCCGGGAGTCGGTTGGAGCACGGCCGTTGCCATCGGAGAATACGCGCAGATTATACCATATGAGGAAGGCCCGAGCGTTGCCATGAGCGCGAGTGGAGAAGCGATTATTGCTTGGGATCAACGGGTCGGGGAGGGCGAAGCCGCTTACCAGGCAGTGGTGAGTTATTCGTCCGCGGACACGCCGTGGAGCATTCCTCTGATGGTTGGGACGCCTGTTGAGTATGTGCCCTCCTTTCCTGCTGTTGCGATAGATTCGATTGGCAATGCCGTTGTCGTCTGGCTCAATTTCAACAACTCCACGCTTTGGGGCCGCAGCCACACTGCCGGCCAAGGCTGGGGAGTTCCAGTTCTGGTTTCGAGCAACCGGAATTGCTCGACGACGCCGCGAATCGCAATGGATGTTTCAGGCAATGCCATTGTCCTGTGGCTGGAATGCGATGGCAATGACTCGATCATTTGGACACGCAGCTACGCTGAAGTCGAACCCCAACCCGACATCATTGTCATAGAGCCCGATCTCTCTGGCATTTTCCATGATCTCTCCCTGCTAAGATGGGTCGTCGTCGCCAACTTTGCTCTCGCCTTCGCATCGGCTTCGCTCCTCATCTTTCTGCTTCTTAGAGGTTGGAACAGAAGTTCTGGCGGCCCCACAGGACTCCGTAGCGACACACATTCGGGAGGACCGGACAGCATTTCGAGCCAAGGGATTCATCCCAAGCTTATTGCGGACAACAACGGCATTCGCGCAAACGGACTCGTCCAGGATAGGCATTGGCCTTCGAGGGGTATTTCGGGCCCGCTTCGACTCACAGCCAAAGAGAGGATACTGCTACACCTCCTGCACTTCGCACGATATGCTGACTCGTCGGAGGTCCCGCCTGAGTTGACGCAAGAACGCATCGCGGAAGCTGCTGGAATCGAAAGGCGTCATTTCACACAATACGTTCACCCTCTCGAAGAAGACGAACTGATTCGGGAGCGGACGAGCCGAGTAAGGGGTGGGGTCCAGAAGCGGCGCGTCTATGTCCTCACTGAAGAAGGAGTGCGCCGATCCATCGGGGTTCGTGACCGGGTCTGGTCAGCGACGGTCCGTGTGCGAGACGCTTCAGGAATTCGGGAAGTCACCGTGGCGGAGGCGCTTCTCGAGGCGCGCGGATCGATGTCAGTCCTGGACATCCTTCGTGAGTCGATTGAGACGGGAGTGGTTGACCTAACACGCTCAGCCTCTTCTGGGCGAGAACCTGCACCTGTGGCAGTTGTTGATTCCTCCAATGGCGAGGAGATTGATCTGATGAGATGATCGAGTGAATGAGGTAATGTCGGGGAGATGGAAGCAACCGTGTATGATGGTGCCACGAGGGTGGTTCGAGGAGGGGGTGAGGCAATGAAGAGAACTAGAATCATGATTGCGGCTATAGTGATTACCGTGGTGATTGTTGGTGCAGGACTTCGTGCAATACTGGCATCTCAGGATAACAATGGCATTGGAGGTTCGGTGTCCAGCATGTTCCTGGATAAGACGTTATCCGTGACGTGGTCCCTGACCGAAGATCCTTGGCCCGCCTCGCGCAGTTACCACGCAATGGCCTATGATGTCGACAACGACCGCGTCGTCCTCTTTGGCGGCTGGGCGGGAGCATCCACCAACGAGACTTGGACTTTCGACCTCAACGCGAACGGGTGGTCTAGAATGTATCCAGCCGTTTCGCCATCCGCGCGGGATGTATCTGCCATGGCATATGACGCGCAGTCACGACGGGTGATTCTCTTTGGTGGTAGCTCCGGCGGTGGAGAGACTTGGGCTTATGATTCAGGAACAGACACATGGACCAATATGGCGCCGGCCACGGCTCCTCCCTCAAGGCTGGGTGCCCAGATGGTCTACGATTCGGAATTCGATCGAATCATCCTTTTCGGCGGTCACAACGACGAGCTCTTGGGAGACACGTGGGTGTATGACGATGAATCGAACACTTGGACTGCGATGGCTCCAGCCAGCGACAAACCTCCCCCTCGCTTCTGTCAGGCAATGGCATACGATGCCGAATCCCATCGGACCGTGTTGTTCGGCGGGGATCCGGGCACTGGGCTGACCCCCGGGGACGATTTCAGCGACACCTGGACCTATGACTTCGCAAACAACATTTGGACGAATATGAATCCACCCGAAGCGCCAGCGGGGAAAGCGTTTGCCAGTGCGGCCTACGATTCAGAATCAGACCGTATCGTGCTGTTTGGGGGCAGCAATAAACCGGAGGAAACTTGCATGTACAATCTGAATGCAAATGCTTGGACCGTGTCTGTTGTCTCCTATAGACCCTCTAATCGGGCCGCCCATGCCATGGCCTATGATTCAGAGTCGGACCGCACCGTGCTGTTCGGCGGGAGCTGGCCCGTGGGTATTGTCTCTAGCCCGAGCATCCGACACAACAATGAGACCTGGTCCTACGACTTCAACGCGAACAATTGGACCCTGCTCAGCCCTATTCCCGATACAATTAGCCCCACCATTGCCTTAACGTCTCCAGCTGAGGGCACAATCCTCAGGTCGGCGTCCGTCACCGTCTCGGGCACGGCTTCGGACAATGTCGGCATCGCGAAAGTCGAGGTCAGCCTTGACAACGCGACGTGGATCGTAGCCGACGGCACGACGTCGTGGACTGCGAACCTGTCTCTTGCGGAAGGCAAGAACACAATCTACGTCCGGGTCACGGACACCTCTGGGAATACCGCAACGAGCACAATCCACGTGACTGTTCCTGCTCAGGGTATACCAGTCTGGGTATGGGCTGCAATGGCCGTCGGGATTGCGGGCGCTGCGGTTGCTGCCTACGTGATGATCCGCCGGCGGAAGAAGGAACAGTGACCGACAGGCGGTCGCCTTTCCTCCCCTTTTGGCTTTTCTCAC
>Ga0315268_10000383_pt1 | contig 52094 bp, 46 predicted proteins | sample C1_top_MG_FD_204535 | JGI IMG/M metagenome (GOLD analysis project Ga0315268, IMG submission 204535) | Sediment microbial communities from Yellowstone Lake, YNP, Wyoming, USA - C1_top | ecosystem: Environmental > Aquatic > Freshwater > Lake > Sediment | place: USA: Wyoming | collected 2017-08-01 | reverse complement strand
GTCTGTTGCGAAATACATCGAAAAAATTACTTGAAACCCGGTAAAAAATCCCTCGCGAAATTGGACAACTTATTGTAATATCAGGGAAATAAAATTTCCCTGGAGGCCCCATGAGCAAGACCGGCAGTGCCAATGGTTCCTTCTTCGGCAACTTCATCTACGACCAGCTGCTACGCCGGCGCCCCCATTTTCTTCACGATCTGTTCCGGGCCGTGGACTTTGCCTTTGTCAAGGCGGCCCTGAAAGAGTTCTACGTGGACTGGGGCCGAGATCCCTGGAACCCGGTGCTCATGTTCAAAATGGTCTTTTTGCAGTTCCTTTATGACCTCTCGGACCGGCAGCTGGAGGAACGGGTCACCTGGGATCTGATGTTCAAGTGCTTCCTGGGGCTGAGCGCCGAGGAACTGCCCCCGGATCACACCACCCTGTGCCGCTTCCGCCAGCGCCTGGGGGCTGAGGGCTTTCAACAGCTCTTCAACCAGGTGGTGGAGCAGGCTCGGGCTCAGGGGCTGGTCTCTGACCGCTTGCATATCATTGATGCCACCCACATGACCGCCAAGGTGGACCTCTTTCGCCTGAAAAAGGAGCACCGGGATGGTGATGACGACGATCATTACGTAGACCGGAACTCTCCCGACCCCGACGCCCGCTTTGGCCGCAAGACCCCGAAAAAGGGCTTTTACGGCTACAAATGCCACGTGGTGCAGGACGCCGATTCAGACTTGCTCGTCCAAGTCAAGACCACTCCCGGGAACGTCCCCGACGGGGTGGTCCTGCCCGAGCTGGCCCAGGCGCAGGCCCGGGAGCTCACCGGGGACAAGGCCTATGACAGCCAAGCCAATCGCGACCATCTGGCAGCCCTGGGGGTGGCGGCCGGCATCATCCGGCGGCGCCCCGGGCCCGGGCGGCCACGCCAATCCCGGCGGGAACGCCCCAAGATCGAAAGAAAGTTCGCTGAGTGCAAACAGTTTCACGGCCTGCGTCGGGCCCGCTACTGGGGCCTGGCCAAGGTAACCATCCAAACTCTCATGGTGGCCCTGGTAGTCAACCTCAAACGCTGGATCACCCTCTTAAAGCTGCGAAGTCCGGCCTCCTCCTGGGCTTATGCAGCTTAGCCAGAAGACCCCCAACGGAGGCACAACTATCAGAAAGGACTCAAAAACCGATAACGAAAACCTAAAAATCGAGGTGGATTGCTTCACGAAAGCTAAAAAGTCTTCTGGTCAACCATAGAAGCGACGGTTAGCCAGCTAAACAATCACCGGCAATTATCCCTTTTGCAACGGTTTCAGCATATAACTCGATAACTGCCGCCTTTCAGCCGCAATGCCTCTCCCGCCCGGCGCCAGGAAAAACGGCCGGGGCCGGGGCCCAGCGGGGCGTGCCCTTCAGCCATTGTGGGCCAGGATGATCCGCCGGGCCGCGCCGGGGGCCCGGAGGGCCAGGGTGCAGAGGCTCACCGCGTCGGCGCCCAGGTCGAAGTACTTGTGCACGTCGTCCTGGTTCCGGACCCCGCAGCCCATGATGAGGAACAGGCCCACTTTGGGGCGCAGCCCGGCGTTGTAGCGGTAGGCCAGGTCAAAGGCCGGCCCCCCGGAGACGCCGCCCCCGCCTACCCGGGCCAGGGGTGAAGGGGGGTGGCCGGGCGGGGGAAAGACCAGGTCGTAAGGGACGGTGTTCACCGCGTGCAGGGCGTTGACCCCCAGGCCCTCCAGCTCCTGGGCGAATTCGTAGGGGTGGCGGACGCTGACCTTGACGATGAGGAACAGGCCGGGGAACTGCTGCCGCACCGCCTGGGCGCACTTCAGCCCCTGGGCCACGTTTTCCCGGATTTCCTCCTGGGAATTGGGGCAGGAGTAGTTGAGCTCCAGGGCCTGGAAGCCGGGCCCCAAGGCAGCCTGGTAGATTTCCAGGGCTTCCAGGGTATCCCGGATGGCCACGGCCGTGCCCCGGATGAACTCGGGGTAAAAGTTGGGGGTTACCTTCAAGCCCAGGTCCCGGGAGACCTTGACGGCCCGGGCGGCCCTCTCCGCCCCTGGGTTGGTGAGGCCGTAGGCGTTGAGCAGGCCTGAATCCGGCAGCTTCCGGACATAGCGCCGCCAGGTGAGGGGGTTCCAGGGGAGGACGTTCCCCCGCCGGGGGAAGCGGGTGGCGGACTTGGCCAGAACGGTGGTCCCGGTTTCTTTGACCGTGTGCAACAGGCGGCGGTAGGCGGGCAGGAGGGTATAGGGAAAGACCCCCCGGCCGCTCAGGCCCAGGGCGGTGGAGACGACGACGGGGGAGATGTTGGGGCGCTCAGGGGACATTTAAGTCTCGAGCCTCGAGTCCCGGGTTTCGGGTCACCGGGTTTCGCGTCAAAGTCTTGGGTTTCGCGTTTCGAGGGGAAATCAGACTCAATCTCCCAGGGCGGCCTCGATTTCCGCCACCACCCGGCGGGCCGCGGCCACGGGACCGCCGTCGCTCTCGGGATAGGTGCGGATGGGGCGGCCCACCACGATATAGTCGGCGCCGTCTTTGATGGCCTGGTAAGGGGTGACGGTGCGCTGCTGGTCGTCTCCGGGTACCAAAGCCCAATCCGGCCGGATACCGGGGCAGACCGCCAGGAAGTCCGGGCCGCAGGCCTGCTTCACGGCTTTCACCTCTTGGCCGGAGCAGACCACGCCGGCGCAGCCCGCGGCCTGGGCCATTCTTGCCCGGGACACCACCAGGCGGGAGGGGTCCGCCGCGTATTGGGGCTCATAACCGAGATCTTTAAGGTCCTGGGGGGTCATGCTGGTAAGGACTGTTACAGCTAACAATCTATGAGTCGTTGCCAAGATTCTGATTCTCTCAATAGCCGATCTACCCAGGTCGCTGGGAATAGTGAGAAATGCAGGGAACATTTCTATACCGATAGCTGCCATAACGACGGTGTGTGGAATATCGTATAGCTTCAGGTCTAGAAAGATGCGCGCTTCCCCAAATTCAACTTCTTTAATAATATCCTTTAACAATGCCGGTCCCTGGGCCAGGTACAATTCAAGCCCCACTTTAAAAAGGCCAACCTCTCCTCGGAGTCTCCGAACGAGTTCCATAGCCTCTTCTTTAAGAGGCACATCCAGGGCGAAAATTAGGGATTCTCTTGCCTTCTGCAAATCGTTTATTCCGGTCACTTAACTCCTCCGCCCTAAATACTTTTCGACCCTCACTAAATCTTCCGGGGTGTCCACCTCCAGGGTGTCGCCCGTGGTTTCCACCACGTGGATGGGGAAGCCGTATTCCAGGGCCCGGAGCTGCTCCAGTTTCTCCGCCTCCTCCAGGCGGCCGGGAGGCAGGGTGACGAAGTTTTGCAGGAACTCCACCCGGTAGGCGTAGATGCCGATGTGCTTGAAATAGTAGGGTTTGTCGCCGTCCCGCCAGAAGGGCAGCGGGCTCCGGGAGAAGTAGAGAGCCCGGCCCCGGTGGTCGAAGACCACCTTGACGACGTGGGGATTCTGGGCCAGGGCCGGGTCGGTGAAACGCCGGGCCGGGGTGGCCATGACTGCAGAGCAGTCCCGCTGAAGCAGCGCCGCCAGCTGCCGGATAAGCTCCGGGGGAAAGACGGGCTGGTCCCCCTGGATGTTGATGACAATGTCTTCCGGGGCCAGGTCAAGCAGGGCTGCGGCTTCGGCCAGGCGGTCGCTGCCCGAAGGGTGGTCGGGCCGGGTCAGGAGGGCCCGGCCGCCGAAGGACTCCACGCACTCCTGGATGCGCACGTCGTCCGTGGCCACGTAGAAGCCGTCCAGGCCCGGGACCTTCGCGGCCTGCTCCCAGACCCGGCGGATGAGGGGCTTCCCCAGGACCGGGGCCAGGGCCTTGCCGGGAAAGCGGGTGGAGCCGTAGCGGGCGGGGATCAGAACCACCAGGCGCATGGGCCTCTCCTTGGACTGCTCGCGATTATAATGTTGCCGGTGAGGAAAAGCCAACCCAAATCCGCCTTGACAGAGAAAATCCCGGTCTTATATTTTTAACAATTACTTTGAGTTAGCCTTTAAGGGAGGACTTTGCCTTGATCCCTGTGGATAAATTGACCTTTAAAGCCCAGGAGGCCCTGCAGGGGGCCCAGGAGCTGGCCCGGCGCCTGAACCACCCCCAGATGGAGCCGGCCCACCTGCTCCGCACCCTCCTGGCCCAGGAAGAGGGGCTGATCCGGCCCCTGCTCAAAAAGATGGAAGTGGACCCCGGCAAACTCATCCAGGGGGTGGAGGAGATACTCACCCGGCTGCCCCGGGTGAGCGGCGAGGCCCAGATCTATATTTCCCCGGCGCTGAACAAGGTCCTGGACGAGGCCCTGAAGCAGGCCATGAGCATGAAGGACGAATACGTCTCCACGGAGCACCTCTTCTGGGCCCTGGCCGCGGACAAGGCCGGCGACGTGGGGAAATTGCTCAAATCGCAGGGCCTCACGCCCGAGGCCGCGCTCAAGGCCCTGGCGGAGTTGAGGGGTTCCAGCCGCATCACCGACCAGGCACCGGAGGAGAAGTTCCAGCCCCTGGAGAAATACGGCCGGGACCTGACGGAGATGGCCCGGGCCGGGAAGCTGGACCCGGTCATCGGCCGGGACTCGGAGATCCGGCGCATCATCCAGGTGCTTTCGCGGCGCACCAAGAACAACCCGGTGCTCATCGGCGAGGCCGGGGTGGGCAAGACCGCCATCGTGGAGGGCCTGGCCAGCCGCATCGTCAACGGCGACGTGCCGGAGAGCCTGAAGGACAAGAAACTGGTGGCCCTGGACCTGGGGGCCCTCATCGCCGGCACCAAGTACCGGGGGGAGTTCGAGGACCGGCTGAAGGCGGTGCTGAAGGAGATCACCGAGTCCGAAGGCCAGATCATCATGTTCATTGACGAGCTGCACACCCTGGTGGGCGCGGGCGCGGCGGAAGGGGCCATCGACGCGTCCAACATGATCAAGCCCGCGCTGGCCCGGGGGGAGCTGCACTGCGTGGGGGCCACCACCATCAACGAGTACCGCAAGTACATCGAGAAGGACGCGGCCCTGGAGAGGCGCTTTCAACCCATTTTGGTGGCCGAGCCCACGGTGGAGGACACCATCGCCATACTTCGGGGCCTGAAGGAGAAATATGAGGTGCACCACGGGGTGCGCATCAAGGACTCGGCCATCGTCGCGGCGGCGACGCTGTCGGCCCGCTACATCACCGACCGGCACCTGCCGGACAAGGCGGTGGATTTGATTGACGAGGCCGCGTCCAAACTCCGCATGGAGATCGACTCCCGCCCCGCGGAGATCGACGAAGTGGAGCGCAAGATCACCCAGGAGGAGATCGAGCGGGAGGCCCTGAGAAAAGAGACGGACCCGGCCTCCCAGGAGCGGCTGGCCAAGATTGAGAAGTCCCTGGCGGACCTGAAAGAAAAAAGCACGGCCCTGAAGGCCCGCTGGCAGCAGGAAAAGGAGGTCATCAGCCACATCCGGGCGATCAAGGAAAAAATCGAGAAGACCCAGTTCGACGCCGCCCAGGCGGAGCGGCTGGGCGACCTGGCCCGGGCCGCGGAGCTGAAATACGGGGTAATGCTGGAGCTGCAGAAGGAGCTGGAGGCGGAAACGAAAAAGCTGGCGGACATGCAGCAGGAAGGCGCCATGCTCAAGGAGGAGGTGGACGCGGAGGACGTGGCCGAGGTGGTCTCCAAGTGGACCGGGGTGCCCGTCTCCCGCCTGCTGGAAGGGGAGAAGCAGAAGCTCCTGCACATGGAGGAGCGGCTGGCGGCCCGGGTGGTGGGCCAGGAGGAGGCGGTGGGGGCAGTAAGCAACGCGGTGCGCCGGGCCCGTTCGGGCCTGCAGGACCCCAACCGGCCCCTGGGATCGTTTATTTTCCTGGGCCCCACCGGCGTGGGCAAAACCGAGCTGGCCCGGGCTCTGGCGGAGTTTCTCTTCGACTCGGAGGCGGCCATGGTGCGCCTGGACATGAGCGAATACATGGAAAAGCACACGGTGAGCCGCCTCATCGGCGCGCCCCCGGGGTATGTGGGCTACGAGGAGGGGGGCCAGCTCACCGAAGCGGTCAGGCGGCGGCCCTATTCGGTGGTCTTGTTCGACGAAATCGAGAAGGCCCACCCGGAGGTGTTCAACGCGCTCCTGCAGATCCTGGATGACGGCCGCCTAACGGACGGCCACGGCCGCACCGTGGACTTCAAAAACACCATCGTCATCATGACCAGTAACATCGGCAGCCAGTACATCGCCGAGGTGACGGACGAGGCGCAGATGCGGGCGCGGGTCATGGAGGCCCTCCGGCTGCACTTCAAGCCGGAGTTCCTGAACCGGGTGGACGACATCCTGATTTTCCACCGCCTGAGCAAGGAGCAGCTTAAGGAGATCGTGGGGCTGCAGGTGGCCAGGCTGGCGAAGCTGCTGGCGGAACACCAGCTCCAGCTGGAGCTGACGGACAAGGCCCGGGACTTCCTGGCGGACGCGGGCTACGACCCGGTGTACGGCGCCCGCCCCCTGCGCCGGGCCATCCAGCGGGAGCTCCAGGACAAGCTGGCCCCCCTGCTTCTGGAGGGGAAATTCAAGGAGGGCGACACCATCCTCGTGGACGCGGCCAAGGAGGGCCTGTCCTTTCAGCGGCGGGAGGAGCTGAAGGCTGCGGCTAATTAAGGGGGTTAAGGTTGGGGGGGGAGGGCCAGGGACTTCACCTGGGCCCCCCCCCCCCCCAAAACGAATAAAAAGTGGGGGGCCGGTGGGGGGGGGAAAGAATTTTTTGCGGGCCCCGGTGGGGGGGGGCGGGCCAGGGACTTCACCTGCCCTCCCCCCCACCCAATCCGTATAAGTAGGGGCGACCCGTTGGGTCGCCCTATTCATTTGGGAGCCGCCGGAGTGGCTGCACTATATTTCTTTGATGACCTGGGGCAGCACCACCCCCGCGGGGCCGGGGAGGAAGTGGTTCGTGAGGGTGCGGGTGAGGCGGGTGGGTTCCAAGTTGTTTTCGGCGATGAGGGCGCCGTGGTCCCGGGCGGTGTAGGGGAGGTAGCTGGCCGGGGCGACCTCGCCGGAGGTGCCGATGACCAGCAGGAGGTCGCACTCCTGGGCTAACTCCTCCGCCTCCTCCTGGGCCCCGGGAGGGATCTGCTCGCCGAAGAAGACCACGTCGGGCTTAATCAGGCCGCCGCAGGGGCAGAACAGGGGGGCGCGGTTAAAATCCAGGCCCTCCCGGGGAAAGGGCCGGCCGCACTCCAGGCAGACGAAGCGGAAGGCGTTGCCGTGGTATTCCACCACCCGTTGGGAGCCCGCGGCCTGGTGCAGGTTGTCCACGTTCTGGGTGATGACGCCCAGGAGATGCCCCCGGGCCTCCAGCTCCGCCAGGGCCAAGTGCGCGGGGTTGGGCCGGGCCCGGCTGAGGGTTAAATCCAGCTCCCGGATAAGTTCCCAGACCTTGGCGGGATTTCGCCGGAAGGCCTGGATGTGGGCGTACTCCCTGGGGTCGAAGCGCTCCCAGAGGCCGCCGGCGCTGCGGAAGTCGGGGATGCCGCTCTCCACGGAGATGCCGGCGCCGGTCAGAGCGGCGACGCGGCGGCTCCGCCGGATAATTTCTGCCAGCTCCCGAGGACCAACCTCTTTTCCCTTCAATCTACTTCCTTCTCCACCCCCTCCCTGCCCTCCCCCCTCAAGGAGGAGGGGAATCAGGAGGTATCTGCCATCGCTCTGCCAGCGGCGGCGGCGACGTCTTGCCTTGAGGCGAGGATTGGGCCGCGACCCGGAGGCGGGCAGCTGCGCCAATGTCCCGAATCCCCAGCCAGATGAGGACGGCCGCAAACAGGAGCCTGAGGTTGGCCTCGGAGAGCAGGTGGGCCAGGGTGCCGCCCAGGTAGGTGCCCAGGACGATGCCGCAGATAAGGCCCGGGACGATGGCGGTGAGCACGTTGCCCAGGCGCCAGTGGGTGAAGGCCCCCACCGAGCCCGCGGGCACCATGGCCGCCAGGGAGCTGCCCTGCGCGGTCCACTGGCTGTGGCCCACCATCAGCACCAGGGCCGGCACCATGATGGAGCCGCCGCCCACGCCCATCATGCCCGACAGGAAGCCCGCCGCCGCGCCGCTGGCCAGGAGCGCCAGGACCTTGACCCAGCCGGTGGCGGGCTGGGACAGAAAGGTCAGGTGCGTCACGTAAGGTTTGGAAAGCAGCAGCAAGGAGACAAGGATCAAGAAGAAACCGAAGGCCCGCTTCAGCTTCCACTCCGGCAGGGCGTTGGCGTAGAGGGCGCCGAAGCGGGCGGTGAAGATGGCGGCGGCGGCCAGGACGGCCGCAGCCAGGAAGTCCACGGAGCCTTTGAGCCAGTAAGTAACCGCGCCGGACAGGCCGGTGAAGACCAGGGCCATGAGGCTGGTGCCGTGGGCGTGCACCTGCTCCAAGCGGTAGGCCCGGATCATGAGGGGAATCATGACGACGCCGCCGCCCAGACCCACCAGGCCCCCGAAGATGCCGGCCATGAGGCCGATGAGAAAGCTCATTAATTCTCCTTAAACGGGGTAGGGGAAGGCAGGGAGCTTCTCTCCCGGGCCCTTCCCGCGGCCTCGCCCCGGCCCTACCCCACCCGCACCCGGGCGTCCAGGGCCAGGACGCTGGATTGTCCCGGGAAGACCCGCACCGGGTTGAGGTCCACCTCCTGGACCTGAGGGAACTGCATCAGGACCTGGGAGAGGGCGGTAAGGGCCCGGCCCAGGGCCTTCAGGTCCCCGGGGGGGAGGCCCCGGACCCCGGCCAGGATGCGGCCCGCCTTGGTTTCGGCGATCATCGCCTGAGCCTCGGCCTCACTAATGGGCGCCACTCTCAGGGACACGTCTTCCAGGACCTCGGTCTCGACCCCGCCGGCGCCGAAGACCACCACCGGCCCGAAGGTCCGATCCCGGCGCGCGCCCAGGAGCACTTCCCGGCCCCCGGCCGCCTGGGACATGACCAGCACTTCCCAGGGCTCCCCCGGGGGCAGGTGCTGCCGGGCCAGGGAAGCAAGCCGGCCGAACCCCGTCCTGACGGCCGCTTCGTCCAGCAGGTCCAGAAGCACGGCCCCCACCTCGGTCTTATGCACCAGGCTGGGGGCGGAGAGCTTCAGGACCACGGGCCAGCCCAGCCTGGCCGCGGCGGCCGCGGCAGCCGCGGGGTCCGCCGCGGCCTGCCAGAGGGCGGTGGGGACGCCCAAGGCCGCGGTGAACGCCAGAGCCCGGGGCAGGGGAAGAAAGTCCGTCCCGGCCGGGGCCGCCTTAAGGGAAGCGGCCACCTCTGCCGCCTGGAACCGCGGCGGAGGCGTCTCAAACAGGCGCACCGCAGCCCGCCGGGCGAAAAAGCGGCTGTAGGCCAGAGCCCGCACCGCCTCCCCGGGAAAGTGAAAGACCGGGAAGTTCAGGGTCTCCCGGAGGTAGTCCTCCTCGTCCAGGGTGCAGACCACGGAGATGGCCAGAGGTTTCTCTGCTTCCTTAGCGGTGGCGATAATTTCGCGGATTGCCTCCCGGGCGCCGTCCCGCTCCCCTTCGCCCAAGGGGCCGTAATTGATGAGGATGGCGTCCACCTCCGGGTCCCGGCAGAGGGCGCCGGCCACCTCGGAGTAGACGGAAAAGTCAAAGATGTCCCCCAGGTCGATGGGGTTGGTGGGGCGGATGACGCCGGAGCGGGCCCGCTCCTCAATGAGTTTCACCAGGGAAGGGGAGAGGGGCGGCAATTCAAAGCCCCACTGGCGGCAGGCGTAGGCGGTGATCACCGCTTCGCCGCCGCTGCGGGACAGGACCGCCAGGCGGCTGCCCTTGACCGGCGGCTGGTCGGCCAGCTTGGCGCCCACCAGGAACTCGCCCTGGCTCCGCACCCGGAGGATGCCGCCCTGGCGGCAGGCCGCGTCCAGCACGCTTTCGTCGCTGCTCAGGGAAGCGGTGTGGGAGCGGGCGATGGCCGCGGTCTCCGGCCCCACGTTGGGGTGGTGCAGGAAGACGGGCTTACCCGAGCCCTGGGCCCGGAGCAAAAGCTCCCGGCCGTCCTGCAGACCCTCCAGGTAGAGGTAGATGGCCGCGGTGCCCGGATCCTGAAGGAGGTACTCCAGGGCCTCGTTTTCCCCCACGTTCAGCTTGTTCCCCAGGCTGAGGAACTTGTTCAGACCCAGGCCCTCCCGGGCCATCCAGGCCAGGAGGTGCATGCCCACGCCGCCGCTCTGGGCGATGATGGAGAGGTGGCCTTTCCGGGGCTTGGGCCGCATGTGGGAAAAGGGGAGCGCCAGGCCGATTTCCGTGTTCACCAGACCCAGGCCGTTGGGCCCCACCAGGCGGAGGCGATACTTTTTCAGGAGGGCCCGGATGTCGTCCTCCAGGGCCCGGCCGGCCGCGCCCAGCTCCGAGAAGCCGCCGGATTCCACCACCACCCGGGAGATGCCCAGTTCGCCGCATTGGGCCACCAATCCGGGCACTGAGGAGGCCGGGGTAAGGATGACGGCCAGGTCCACGGGCTCCGGCAGGTCCTCCAGCCCCGGAAAGATGGGGAGCCCGAAGGCGGCGCCGGGACGGCGGCCCACCAGGAAGATTTTGCCTTGATAGCCGAATTCCAGGAGGTTGTTGACGATCCCCTGGGCCAGGTTGTCCGGGTCTTCCGAAACCCCCACCACGGCCACGCTGTGCGCATAAAAGAACTTGTCCATAGTCTGACTGAGCGAGCAGATGTCCTGGGCGGCTGGAAGAAGCCGCTGGAATAATATAATATAAAAATTGGAAGCCGCCACTTTTTCGTTAGAAGATGGCGGCCCGGATTACCGGCCGTGGCTTATGAAACCTGCGCCGACGTCAGCCAGGAAATCTGGCGCGACCTCAGGAAGTTGGACCCCGGGGAAGTCCGCCGGCGCACCGGCGCGGCCTTTGAGGACGGCTGCTACCGCCTGCTCTTTCTGCACCGCCCGCTGGCGGTGGACCTGGGCCGGGCAAGGGTGGTCCTGGAGGACGCGCCGGGGGAGGACCCGGGGTTCCGGGTGTGCCTCACGGCGCTGCTGTATCTCCAGCACCTCGACCCGGCGGCCCTGGGGCCCGGTATCAGCCCCCTGGACCTGGCCGGCGGCGTCACTTTTTTCCGGGGCCACCACGGCCTCCCCAGCGCCCCCCTGGAAGGGCGCTTCGGCCGGGATCTGCCGGCCTTTCTGGCCGCGGGGAGCCGGCTGGGGGCGAAAACCGCGGCCGCGGGAGACGCGGCCCTGGTCTTTCAGGTCTTCCCGGGGCTGGAGGTGGGCGTGATCCTGTGGCAGGCGGACGAGGAGTTCCCGGCCCAGGTGTCCTTTACCCTGCCGGCGCACCTGGACCGCTTCTGGCACCTGGACGCGGTCTGGGGCCTGTTGAGCCTGGTGGCCCAGGAACTCCTCCGGGCCGCAGACCCGGAACTCCAGACCTTGACAAGGGCTCCCCAGTGAGCAAAGAAGACTCCCGGCCGCCCCCCCCCGCCGCCAGCCCTCCCGAGGCTTTCTACCACGCCCTCTTTGAAAGCGCGGCCGACGCCATGGCGGTCGTTGACCCCGAGAGCGGGGCCATCCTGGAAGCCAATCAGAGGATGGTGGAGATGTTCGGCTATAGCCGGGAGGACGCCAGGTCCCTGGAATTCTGGGCTTTGGGAAGCAGCCAGGCTGCCGGCGGCATAGACGGCCTGCACCGGCTGGCCCGGCTGGCGGCCCGGGGGGAGCCCCAGCTCTTTGAGTGGGAGGTCCAGGACAGCTCAGGTATGCGCTTTGGGGCGGAAGTGCATCTGAAGGCTGCGGTCTTGGGGGGAAAGGAACGGCTGCTGGCCGTTATCCGGGACATCACCGGGCGCCAGCGGGTGCGCCAGGCTCTGAAGGAGAGCGAGGACCGCTTCCGGGTGGTCACCGAGGGCTCCCTGGCCGGGGTCTTTCTCCTGCAAGGAGGCCGGCTCATTTACGCCAACCCCATGCTGGCCCAAATCTTCGGCTATCCGACGGAAGAACTCACCCGCCTCGCCACGCTGGAGGACCTCATCGCCCCACGGGACCGCAGCCTAGTGGCGGAGAACATCCGGAGGCTGCTCTCCGGGGAACTGGCCTGGGCTCGCCAGAGTTTCCAGGGCCAACGCCGGGACGGCACCATGGTGCATCTGGAGGGCCTGGCCCGGCGGGCGGACTACCGGGGCCGGCCCGCGGTCATCGGCACCCTGCTGAACGTCACGGCCCGGTGGCAAGCGGAAGAAGCCCTGAGGAAAAGCGAAAGGCGCTACCGAGCCATTGTGGAGGACCAGACGGAACTGGTGACCCGTTTCTTGCCCGACGGCACCATCACCTTCGTCAATGAAGCCAACTGCCGCTATTTCGGAAAATCCCAGGAAGACCTTGTAGGCAGGAGTTTCCTGCCGGTAATTCCCGAAGAGGACCGGGAGCGGGTACAGAGGCAGATTTTTTCCCTGACTCCGGAAAATCCCATCGTCACCCTGGAGCACCGGGTGTTCAGGCCCGACGGCCAGGTGGCCTGGCAGCAGTGGACTAACCGGGCTTTATTTGACGAGGACGGCCGGGTCCGGGAGTACCAGGCGGTGGGCCGGGACATCACGGAGCGCAAGGCCATGGAAGAAGCCCTGCGGGAGACCAGGGACCACCTGCAGACCCTGATCCAGGCCTCGCCCCTGGCCATCATCGCCCTGGACCGGGACTTCCGGGTGCGCATTTGGAATACCGCGGCCGCGGAGATTTTCGGCTGGACCCCGGAGGAGTGCCTGGGCCGTCTCCTGCCCCCCATTCCCGCAGATGAGTGGCCCGGCGGGCGGCTGGCTCAACCCGAAGCCTGGTCCGGAGGGCTGCCGGAGCCCCGGGAGCTGCGCTGCCTCCGGAAAGACGGCTCCTCAGTGGACCTGAACCTTTGGGTCGCAGCCCTGCGGGATGCCGACGGCGGCATGGCCGGGGAATTGTGGATTCTGGCGGACATCACCCAGCGCAAACAAGCCGAAGCCGCACTGAGAGACTCGGAGGAGAAATACCGGGCCCTCCTGGACCACGCCGGTGACGCCATCTTCCTGGCCGATACTTCCGGGGTCATCATTGAGGTTAACCGCAAAGCCCAGGAGCTTATGGGCTACAGTGAAGAGGAGCTGCTGGGGTTACATTTTTCTCAGCTCCACCCAGCCAAGCAGTTGGGGCAGGTGACCCAAAAATTTGGGGAAATCCTGGGAAAAGGCATGGCCTCCGTACATTCCTCCCTGGTCTTGCGCCGGGACGGCACAGAAGTACCGGTGGACATCAGCGGCAGGATCGTGGAATATGGAGGCCGGAAGGTAGTCCAGGGCATCTTCCGGGACATCACCGAACACCTTAGGATCCAGCAGGCTTTAGCCAGGTCGGAGCGGCAACTGCGGGACCTGACCTCCCAGCTTCTGACCGCCCAGGAACGGGAGCGCCGCCGGCTCTCCCGGGAGCTGCACGACGAGCTGGGACAGGCCCTCACCGCGCTGAAGATCCATCTGGTGGCCGTGGGCGACCGGCTGCAGCCCGGCCAGCAGGGCCTGAAGGAAGAGTGCGAACACCTGCTGTCCCACATCGACGACACCATCGAGAATGTGCGGCGCCTGGCCTGGGACCTGAGCCCCTCCATCCTGGAAGACCTGGGTTTGGCTTCGGCCCTGAAGTACCTGCTGGAGGAAACCTGCCGCCACCATAACCTGAAGTACTCCCTGACCATGGATGACATCGGCCACCTGTTCTCTCTGGAGGCCCAGATCAACATTTACCGCATCTTTCAGGAAACCCTGACCAACATCGTCCGTCACGCCGAGGCTTCCCGGGTGGAGGTGACCGCCATCCGGCAGAAGGACCGGGTCACTCTGGCGGTGGCAGACGACGGCGCGGGCTTTGACGTCAAGGACACCATGTCCCGGAGGGCTAGCAGCAAGAAAATGGGGCTCACCACCATGATGGAGCGGGCCCGCATGGCCGGGGGCAGCCTGGCCATTCGCAGCCGCCGGAGCCGGGGCACCAGGGTCACCCTGGCGCTGCCCTTGAGGTGAGGAGGGAGGAGTGGTGTATCGCGTGGTTCTGGCGGAAGACCATGTCCTGGTCAGGGAAGGCATCAAGAAAATCATCCAGGACGTGGCCGGGCTCCAGGTGGTGGGGGAAGCCTCGGAGGGCCGGGAACTGCTGGAGCTCCTGCTTAACGTCAAGCCGGACCTGGTCATCCTGGACATCTCCATGCCGGGCCTTTCCGGCTTGGAAGCCGCCCGGGAAATCAAACGCCGGCACCCCGGGGTCAAGGTGCTCATTCTCACCATGCACCGGGTGCCGGAGTACCTGAAAGACGCGCTGGCGGCCGGCGCGGACGGCTACCTCCTGAAGGAGGACGCCGCCCGGGAGCTGGTCAAGGCCGTGGTCGCCGTGCGGCAGGGGGAACTCTATGTCTCCCCGCTGCTGTCCCGGGAGCTGGCCCACCTGTACCTGGAGAACCGGCGGGAGACGCCGGCCCCTCCCCTGCCCCCCTTGACACCCCGGGAAATCCAGATAATCGGGCTTATCGCCGACGGCAAGTCCAGCCGGGAAATTGCCGCTCAGCTCTACCTCAGCTTCCGCACCGTGCAAAACCACCGCACCAGAATCATGCGCAAACTGAACCTCAGGAAAAACACCGATCTGGTGAAATACGCCATCCTCCAGGGCTACGTCACCGCCGCCTCTCCCTGACCCAGTCCGATTTCCCCCTTGAGTATTTTCCTCTATAAAAAAGAGTATTTTGTCCCATTTCCTTTGCAGCCTAGTCATGTTAATTTGCGAACAGATTACATATGTAAACTTTCTTGGTCGGAAGGTAATTATGGCTCATCTATATAAGAAGGTGAAAAAAGGACGGGATTACTATTACATTCGGGAGACGCAGAGGGTCTATGGCAAACCCACCACCGTCAACCAGGTTTATCTGGGCACCGCGGAGAAGGCCCAGACCCTGTTGGAGCAGGAAGACGGCGGTTTTTCCGCCAAGGAGTTCGGGTCCATCTTTGTCATCGACGCCCTGGACCAAAACCTGAAGCTGGCGGCGATCATTGACGATGTTCTCCCTCCCAAGAAACGCACCCGGGGCCCGACCCTGGGGGAGTTGGTCTTCTTTGCCGCCATGAACCGGGCCATCGCCCCCACCAGCAAGAGGCAGTTGGCCTCGTGGTATGAAACCACGGACATCCAGCGGGTGCGCCCCCTGCGTCTGGAATCCCTAAGCTCCCAGAACTTTTGGAACCACTATGACCGCATCGGGGACGGGGATCTGGAGAAGATGGTGGCCGCTTTTTTCCGCAAAGTCACGACCCTGTTGCCGTCCCGGGAGGAACCCCTGCTCCTGGAAGCCGTCAACCTGGTCTCCTCTCCCCGGGCCCTGCCCCAGGGCGGGGACCCCCTGCCCCCGCTGCCCCCGCCGCAGTTGGGATTGGCCCTCTTTACCGGCCAGGCTACGGGGGTGCCCCGCTACTTCCAGGTTTTCCCCGGGGGCCTGCCGGGAACGTTTTGGCAGGCGTCCGTGGAGGGTCTCCTGGGTCGGGTGAACCAATTGGGGATGAATTGCCAGGACCTCACCCTGGTCTTTCACCAGGAGGCCGACCCCCAGGCCCTGGCCCGGGTGCAGGCCCAGAAAGGGTTCCATTTCGTCGCCGCGGCCCCGCAACTGGGGGAAGAGGCTTCCCAGGTGCCGCTGCAGGATTTCCGCCCGCTACCCGGCTCGGCCCGGGAGGGTGAGGACCCGGTCATGTATTATGAGACCCGGATCTCCCTGGGGGACCAGCGGCACCGGATGATCATCACCTTCGACCCCCAGTTCTTCCAGAAGAGTTATCAGGACCTGCGCAAGAAGGTGCAAAAGGTGCATCGGGGGCTGGCCAGCCTGGCGGCGCGGGAGGCCCCGGGGGCCGAGGAAGATTTCCCCGGGAGCGTCAAGGCCCATCTGGCCCAGTTGTGCCAGCGCCTCAACCTCAGCCCCGGCCTGTTCCAGCTCAGTTTCTCCCCCCAGGGGGTGCGCCCCGCCCTGGCCTGGCAGTTGGACCACCAGCAGGTGCAGGAGGCGTTGCGCCGGCTGGGGAAAAATGTCCTGGTCACCGACCGGGAGGATTGGTCCGCCCCGGATATTTACCGGGTCTATACCCAGCGGCTAATGCTGCGCACCTTGAGCGCCAACGGCAGCCGGAGGGAGAGCTTCTTGGAGGCGCGGCACCCCTTTCAGCTTCCCTTGACGCCGCTGTATCACTGGACGGACTCCAAACTCCGGGTGCATCTCTTCGTGTGCGTGGTGGCCTTGACCTATTTGTCCTTGCTGGGCCACCGTCTCAACACCGCGGGGCTGGCCCTCTCCCCCAAGGAGGCCATGGAAGAGATGCGGGCCCTGTGCAGCGCCATCCACCTGACCAAGCCGGAGGGCAAGCTCCGCCGTACCTTGGGCCGGGTCAGCGACTCCCAACTGGCCATCCTCAAGGCCCTGGGTTTTCAGGTCCAGGACGGCAAAATCCTGCCCCTGCAGGGCTGACCGCGGGCTGCCGGATCTTGGGGGTCTCAATGCCCCCCTGGCCCGGGCCGGCCCCGCCAGGTGCTGCAAATCTTCCCGGGGACGGGGGAGCCCCCTCCCCGGGCCTTTCCTGCAGGCCGCCTCCCTTACGGCCCAAACTTGTTCCTCCCTTTGGCCTGCGGCGATAATTCCCCTGGATTTTTCCCCCGCCGGATTGCCAAAATCCGCGCGTGGATTTACAATCCCCTCCAGGGCCGGCATAGCTCAGCGGTAGAGCAGCTGATTCGTAATCAGCAGGTCCGGGGTTCAAATCCCCGTGCCGGCTCCAGGAAGGTTAGGGTTAGCCGCGTATGGCTGGCCCTTTGTTGTTAGGGGGCAGGGAGGCAGCAGGAAAATCCGGGACCGGTGGCGCCTTACATCCGGAGATTGGACGACATTATCTGGTACAAAACGATGATCGTGAACAAGGCATAGGAAATCAGGCCCAGGAGGGCCAGCTTTTTTTGCAGGGCCGGCAGGGCCGCGGCCAGGCTGGCAACCCAGCGCCAGGGCATGAGAACACCCACCCCCAGGCCCGCCAGAGCCCCTCCCAGGAGGGTCAGGTAGAGGGGATAGCCCACGTAACGGTATTCCCCCTGGAGCAGGCAGAAAGGGCAGTGGTGCGTGGGCAGTTCGTAGATATAGAGGGAGATGAAGCTGATGAGCCCGGCCAGGGCCACCAGAAAAGTGAAGAGGCTGAGGCCGGAGAACCAGTACCCGCCGGCCCCGGTGCGGTAAAATACCAGCCCCAGGACCAGGGTCCCGGCCAGGGCGGCGGCCAGGCCGGCGGCGGTGGGCGCCCGGGGCAGCGCGGCGATATCCGCCGCCAAACTCCGGCTCTCCGCCGCAAAGATGGTGCCGCAGCAGGAAGTGATCACCTCCGGCTTCAGGCTGAGAAAATAGCCGACCTGCATCAAGGTCTCCGCCAGGACCACCGGCGTGATGGCCAGAAGCAGCAGGTATTTGGGGCGGATGAGAGGGAAATCGTAGCCCTGGCAGTCGGTGTAGTTAAGAATCAGCCACCAGCCGGCCAGGAGGAAGTTCACCACCTTCAGGAGCACCACGGGATATCCCCAGAAATTGGCATTGAGGGAGCCCGCGGCGCACATGGCCCCGGTAAAGAAGGGGTGAAGGCGGTCCGCGGTATAAATGAACAGGAAAAACGACAACAGTTGAAAGGCAAAGGCGTAGGCCACCAGGGTGGAGACCAGGTAGGTCCGCCTCTCCAGGCGGAGCTGCAATTCGGAGCCGCTCGTAAGGTCCCAGTGCGCCAGGATCCGCGCCCCGTGGCCGGCGGCATAGAGCAGCATCAAGCTCACCAGCAAAGAGCCGCTGAACAGGGCGAGGATATCGGGCTTAAAAAACACTCACTCCATCCCCGGGTCGATGAGGCGGCCGTCCCGCATCCCCACCACCCGGTCCACCACCGGGGAGTCGTACACCAGGGGGTCGTGGCTGGCGATGAGGATGGTCTTCCCCGCGGCCTTGAAGTTCTCCATGATGACCATGAAGTCCCGGCTCAGGCGGGTGTCCAGATGGGCCGTGGGCTCATCAGCGATGATGACCTCAGGGTCATTGATCAGGGCCCGGGCGATGGCCACCCGTTGGGCTTCGCCGCCGGAGAGCCACTCCACCCTGGCCCCGGCCTTGGGGGCCAGGTCCAGCAGTTTCAGCAGGCCGGCGGCGCGGTTCTTCAGGGAGGAGTACGCCTCTCCGGTGGGATAGGCGGGGAGCATGACGTTCTCCAGGGCGCTGATGCCTTTGAGCAGGTGGTGCTGCTGAAAGATGAACCCGAAGGTGCGCCGCCTGATCTGGGTGAGGAAGCGCTCCGGCAGGTTGGTGATCTCCCGGTCCCAGAGCCTGATCCGGCCGGCGGTGGGCCGGGCCATACATCCCAGGAGGCTGAGGAGGGTGGTCTTGCCGGAGCCGCTGGGGCCCTTAAACACCGTCATCCGCCGGGCCTGAAGGCGCAGGCTGACCTCCCTCAGGGCCGCGTGTTCACTGGGCTGGCCGGCATTGAAGACCTTGGTTACGTCCCTCATCTCTATCATCACGATTTCAGCTCCGCATGACCTGGTCCGGGTCAACGGTGGCCGCCCTCCAGGAGGGCACGATGGTCACCACGGTATAGGGCATGACCGTAAAGAAGAACAGGACCGCCAATTGGTAGGCGTCCAGGCCCGGCGTCAGCCGGAAGTCCGGATAGAGGGTGGACCAGCCCTTCAACACCGGGGCAAAGAACGCCGCGCCGGTGAAAAAGATGTGGGCATAGGCCAGCAGGACCCCCAGGAAAAAGGCGGTGAGGGAGACGGTGAGGCCTTCCCAGAACTTCATCTGCAGCACGTCCCCCGTCTCCCAGCCGATGGCTTTGAGGATGCCGATTTCCCGCCTTTCCTCGGCGCTGAGGCCGGTGGCCTTGTCCCAGGCGAAGACCAGGAAGGCCAGTACTGCGCCCGCCAGGATAACGAGGACGATGCCGCCGCGCCAGTCAAAGACCGCGTCATAGGTGCGGAGGATCTCGTCCCTGAGGATGGCCCGGGTATCCGGCAGGGCCTGGACGATCTTGGCGGCTACGGTGGGAATTTCCTTCTGGTTTCGCACCCTGACCGTCAGGTCCGTGGCCCAGGCCTCGGGAATGGCGAACAGATGCCGGAAATTGGCGTCGGAGATGAGGATTAGGTCCGAGGTGACCAACCCGGAGTCGCGGCTGAAGATGCCCCTGACTTTAAAATTCAGGTAATTGCCGTCGTGGGCCCTGAGGGACAGGGTGCTGCCCCGGGACAGTTCCCTGAGGCGGGCGACGCCCTCCCCCACCGCCACGTACTGCTCCCAAACGGGCGCGGCCGTGTCTTCCGGCACCATGAGGGTGAAGTTGGCCTGGGCCACCGGGTCAAAATAATATCCCCAGAGGCGTTCCCTGACGGCCTCCACCCCCCGTATCTGGCTGATCCTGGCGGCATAACTCACCGGAATGAGGTCGTGGCGGCCGGCCACCAGCCGCTGCACGATGATCTCCGGCGTTCCTCTGAGGATGACGCGGGCTTCCCGCTTCAGGGCCTGGGTAAAAAACATCACGGAAGCCAGCCCGAACACCACCAGAAGGTAAACCAGCAGCAGGGAGAAGTTTTTCCAGCGCCGCCTGAGCAGGGAAGAAAGGGTGAAGTCCAGGATGTTCCGTTGCTTCTCAATCCAGCTGCGCATGGGCTTTACCCAGGGTGGCCGGGGGTCTCACCAGGGAGCCGGTGGGAAAATGCTCCAGGGCCAGGGGATGCGTCTGAAAAGGAGCATGCCAGTCTGACTGGGACGGATGCCGGGCATGGCCTGCCTCGGCGGAGAGGCACAGATCGGTGATTCCCAGGCGCGCCACGGTGCCGGCCTCCTGCTCCAGCCGCACCTGGTGGGCCGGCTTAAGCCACACCCCGTGGAGGGCCGCCAAGCCCAGGAGCGAGAGGCTGGCCCCAGCAAAAAGCAGGAAAAGCGCCGATTTTCTCACCTCATTCCCTCGTCGCCGGCGGGTGGGGAGCAGGTCAGCCAGGTCGCCGGGCTTGCAGGCCGTCCTTAAGGATGCCGTCAATCCAGGCTTTTTAGCAGGTCGCCGGAGATCTCGCGGAACCGCAGGACCGCCTGGCCCTTGTGGTCCTTGAGGAATTCCCGGGCCTCGGGTTCGCTGCCTAGGGGTATCAGTTCCTTGCCCATGGGCCCATAGACGTCGCTGCCCACCACGTAATAAGCCTGGAAGGCGTCCAGAGGCTTCAGGGAATAATAGTCGGTTACCAGGATTGCGGCCATCTCCTCCGTCCCTTTGCCGGGCTCGTACTTGGGGAGATTGAGATAATATTTCATCAGGTCCTTGACCCCGTCAAAGTAGCGCTGGGAGCCGTCCTTGAAGGTGACCCGGGCCAGGAAGTCGGGGTACTTGGCCACAAACATGCCGCACACCGGGCATTTGTCCCCCGGGGAGGGCTTGAGGGGAGTCCCTCCCTGGGCCAGGGCCCCCGTCGCGGCCCCCCAGAGGACCGCCAGGGCGATTAGAGCCACACCGCGCATCTTAAGGCTTTTTCTGCTGCTCCATCATCTTCATCTTGGCCCGTTTTTCCCGGATCATCTTGGTGTCCGCGTACATGTCCTCATAAGCGGCTTTGATGGCGTCTTCGAATTTCACCAGCTGCCCGCCGTGTTCCCGGACAAAGGTCCGGGCCGCCCGGGGGTCGGCAAAGGCCCATTTGGCCCGTTTCGTCATGACCCCGGGCAGATCGCCGCCCATGACCCAGGCGGCCTTTTGTGCGTCCACCAGGTTCTTGCCGCGATAATCCGCCACCTGGATGGACTTGGGACTCTTGTCAAGGTTCAGAGCCAAATCCACCGCGGCACAGTGGAGGCTGCACGAACCCAGGCCGGAACCGTCACCGTAATCGATGAGCATCCGGCTGTGGGCGAATTTTTCCCGGTCCATACCGCAATATTTGCAATTAGGGTACTGGGCGATATCCGCCTGGGGCTGGGCCCCGGCCCCGGCGCCGGTTAACCCCAACCAGGCGGCCATCAGGCCGGCAAGAATTCCTCTCATCATGGGGGCCTCCTTGATTTCCTGGCCTTGGCCAGCAGACAGTTGTTTTGGGGGGGCTATGGTTTAGAAAAAGGATAAGCCAACCAAAGAACGGAAACAATAGCCCGGGGGAGTTTTTCGTCCCGATTTTTCCCTTGACTTCTCTTTTGCTTCCCCATATTTTGTTTTCTATCCGACCCTTTTTCGTCCAAATTCAAAACAGATTTTTTCATTTCTCCTGTCATGGAGGAGGGCATGACCCTGCTGCCGCCCGAGGAATTCTCCTGCCCCCGGCTGTTGGACGACCTCAACCTGAGCATCATCGACCCCGGGACCTGGCGCATCATCCAGGCCAACGACGCCTTTCTGGCCCGGGTGGGCCGGACCCCGGAAAGGGTGGTGGGGGCCCTCTGTTATGAAATCATCCTGGGGCGGGACCGCCCTTGCTTCGAAGACGGCATCCCCTGCCAGGTGCAGGAGGCCGCCCGGGAAAAGCGCCCCGCCTTCGGGGACTTAGCCTTCCCCCAGGGACCGGGACAGAAGCAGGTATGGCAAATCGCCGCCTACCCCCTGTTTAACCGCCAGGGAAAAGTGGAGCGGGTGGTGCGCCTGGAGCGGGAGGTCTCCCAGTGGCACCAGCTGGAAGAGGCGCTGGCGGCCCGCTCCGGGGAACTGGAAAAGACCCAACAGCAGCTGGAAATGCTTTTTGACATTTCCCACCAGGTGAGCACCAAGAGTTCCCTGCCGGAACTCATTAACTTTCTCCACGGGGTAACCCTGGAAACCCTCCCCGGGTCGGAGCCCCTGTTTTTGCTCATGGACGCCCAGAGCGAGCATTTCCACCGCCTGGAGGGCTGCCGCCCTCAGGTCCTGGAGCCCCTGAAGCGCCTGCAGCAGATCCGCCTGGAGGAACCCGGCCTGGTGGGGGACTTCATCCAATACCTGCGCAAGGTCAGGGAACCCCGGATCAACACCGGGGAGGAGCACCTCCGGCTGCCCTCCTTCCTGAAGATCATCTCCGAGATCTACCCCAGCTGGTTCGGGCTGCCCATCATCTCGGAGCAGCAATGCCTGGGGTATTTCCTCCTGGGCTCCCCCACCCCCCGGCCATACTCCCGGGCCGACCTGAATTTCTTCCAGGCTCTCTTTGCCCAGGTGGCCGGACAGGTCCACCACCTGGTGCTGCACGAGGTGCAAACCGGACAGGTGCGCCACCTCACCGCGGAAAGGACGGCCCACGGCGAGATCATCGGCAGGAGCAAAAAGATGCAGGAGGTCTATGAACTCATCGACCTGGTGTCCGGCTCCGACGCCACGGTGCTCATCACCGGGGACAACGGCACCGGCAAGGAGCTGGTGGCCCAGGCCATCCACCGGGCCTCCCACCGGCGGCGGGGGCCCTTTGTGGTGGCCAACTGTTCGGCCTATTCCCCCACCCTCCTGGAGAGTGAACTCTTCGGCCACGAACGGGGGGCGTTCACCGGCGCCATCCGCCAGCGCAAGGGGCGCATCGAGCGGGCCCACGGCGGCACCCTGTTCCTGGACGAGATCGGCGACATTTCCCCGGCCACCCAGGTGCTGCTCCTGCGCTTCCTGCAGGACCGCTGCTTCGAGCGGGTGGGCGGGGAGAAGGCCATCGAGGTGGACGTCCGGGTGCTGGCGGCCACCAACAAGGACCTGTTCGCGGAAGTGGAGGCGGGGCGGTTCCGGGACGACCTCTATTACCGGCTCAACGTCATTGCCATCCACCTGCCCTCGCTGAAGGAGCGCAAGGAGGACATCCCCCTCCTGGCCCACCATTTCCTCCAGAAGTATAACGCCAAGGAAGGCAAGAAGATTCAGAAATTTTCCGCCAACGCCATGCAGGCCCTGATGGATTACGAGTGGCCGGGGAACGTGCGCCAGTTGGAGAACGCGCTCAGCCACGCGGTCATCATCACCCCGGGAGAGGCCATCCGGCGGCGCCACCTGCCGCGCTTCCTCCGGGACGCGGCGGAGGACCAGGCCTCCACTTCCCTAAGCGACAACGAGCGCCGCCTGATCCTCAAGGTCCTGCAGGAAGCCAACTGGAACAAACACGACGCGGCCCGCCGCCTCCAGGTGAGCCGCAGCACCCTGTACAGCAAAATCCGGCGCTACGGCCTCCGGCGGGCGGAGGGCGCCGCGGCCGTGTGAAAAGAAAATCCCTGGTCCAATTCTGGACAGCTGGCAAAATTCCAGTGGCTTGGGTTTTTGATTTCTTTTCGCCGGCAAAAGGTCAGATTCCGGACATTTTTCAAGAGCGTATTCCCCGGTGTCAAGCTCTTAGGCCACCTTCTCCTCCTGAGTAACTAGCGGGAAAACCAGGCAAAGCTGCCGCCCTCCGGCCTTTCCCTATTCTGGCAGGATTCTTGAATAGACTTTCTCAGAAGGGTGTCACCAAAGTGGGGCTTGGTGCGCGCCCGGTTATCGCGCAGTGATTAAATAACCTTAAAAACCATACGGAAAGGGGGTGAGGAACCCAGAGGCGGGCCAACGCCCCGGGGACCGCGGTTCAACCCTGGGGGCCGCGTTGGCCGACTTGGCTTAGGGAGGCTTTCCCAACAGGGGGCTGCCAAAAAGGCGGGCCCCCGCAGTACCGGCAAAGGAAGCGTGACACGCGGTTTGGTAATTCATCCACGAAAGCTACTCCTATGACTGCCAGATATGGGAGGTCACAAGATGGCAAAAGAGAAACGAGACATTGAAATCAACAGCCGGGCCGACACCCTCCCCCTCATGGGGCCTGAGGTCCGGCCCTGGCCCGTAACTCCGCCGCCCACCCCCGAATGGGTGATGGACAACATTTACGCCAAGCGCAAGGCGCAGGAGTTCGGCAAATTCCTGGAAGATAACCTGAGGTTGGATTATGTTTTCGATAAACCGGAAGCCCTGCAAGGCCTTCGGGTGATGTGCAACGGCATCTGGCAAATCAGCCGGATGTTCGCCGCCAGCCTGTTGTCCGAACAGGGCGCCGAATTGGTTCATGTGGAGCCCCCTTCGGGCGATCCCCTGCGCCAGCTCACCCCCTTCGGCCGGGATGAGTACATGCTCAAGGACAACGTCACCGGCGAGCCCTGCGGCCTGGACTTCCTCCACGAGTTCCGCAACGCCAAGTCCATCACGCTGAACCTGGAGACCGAGGAAGGCCGCGCCATCTACAAGAAAATGGCCACGGTGTTTGACGTGATCATCGAGGCCTGGCCCCCGGGCTACATGGACTCCTTGGGAATAGGCTACCGGCAGCTCTCCAAGCTCAACCCCCGGCTGATCTACTGCTGGGTGGGGGAGCGGGGCCAATGGGGTCCTGGCAAGGACCAGGTCTCCAAGCATGGGCAGTGGACCCTGGATCCCTTCTCCGCCGCGGCCGATTCCTGGATCCACAACACCGGCTTCCCGCCGGACCAGTGCCCCCGGGGCGGCAAGGGCGGGGACCCCATGCGCTCCGGCGCCTGGCTGCCCTCCTACGTCTGCGGCGAGCAGGCCGCGGTCAGTATCCTGGCCGCCCTCTTCTGGCGGGACGGGATAAGCGGCGAAGGCCAGTTCATTGAGGTCACTGCGGCCGAGGCCCTGATGGACATCCTGGACTTCGATATCGGCTGGTACGGCTTCAACGCCTCCATCAAGGCCCGCACCGGCGCCTGGGACCCGAACCTTAACCAGTACGAGTGGAACCCCTGCAAAGACGGCTATATGATGATCGGCGGCCAGACCGACCGGCTCTGGTACCGCATCGGCATGTGCATCGAGCGGGAGCTCCCCGAGTTCGGCCGACTCATCCACGAAGACCCGCTGCTGAAAGAGATGGGCGCCCGCAACTCGCTGCAGGGTCTCATCAAGACCTACTCCATCACCACCAAGTGGCTTCGGGACATCAACCGCATCGAGGCGGAGCAGAAGTTGATGGAGTATGAAATCGCCGCCGGCCCGGTGCTCTACATCGATGAAGTGGCGGAATTCCCCCACTTCAAATATCGCCCCTGGGTCAACACCATCGAGACCCAATTCTACGGCACGGTGATGTATTCCGAATCCTGCGGTGCCTTCCAGCATCGGACGCCCGCCCGGGTCAAGGACCTGGGGCGGCCCCTGGGGTATGACAACGGCGAAGTTTATCAGAAGTTCCTGGGCATCGGCCCCTTGAAACTCCGGGAACTCAAGGCGAAGGGGGTAATTTAAATGGACGAACAAGAACTCAAAAAAATGAAGGTCTGCGATATCGAAGACCTCCCCGGCCCCAAGAGCAAGGAAGAGCTGGAGGAGATGAAGATGCCCTTCGAGGAGTATTGCCGCAAGGTTTTCGACCCGGGCAACGAGTTCATCAAGCCTGAGGCTTTGAAGGGTATCCGGTGGCTGAGCACCACCATGTACATCTTCACCCCCCATTCCGTGGCCAACCTGGCGGAGCTGGGGGCCGAGTGCATCAAGGTGGAGATGCCCCGCATGGGCGACCCCATGCGCCACACCTCGCCTTTCAACGAGGCCTATCTCTATCCTCTGCACGACACCCGGCCCATGACCGGCACCGGCTATGGCTTTCTGAACGCCAACGTCAATGAATACTACATCACCCTGGACTACCACGTGCCCGAGTCCAAGCGGGTGTTCTACGACCTGGTGAAGCTGTCCGACGGCCTCACCGAGTGCTACCGTCACGGCACCTTCGACCGCTGGAAACAGGGCTACCGCCACGTCATGGAGATGAACCCGAGGTTCATCTACGTCTGGGGCGGCGGCTTCGGGTACGGCCCCAAGATCTTCGGCGGCTCCTACGACATCCTGGGGCAGGCCCACGCCGGGCTGGCCAGCATCACCGGGACCCACGAGGACTTCGGCGGCCACGCCACCAAGTGCACCAACTGGTGCATTGACTGGTACTCCGGCACCCAGATCACCGTGGCCATCATGGCGGCCCTGAACTGGCGCCTCAAGACCGGGCTGGGCACCATGATCGAGTTCTCCCAGGTGCAGGCGGCGACGAGGATGTGCGGCTACACCGCGCCGCTGTACGGGCGCTTCGGCATCGTCCGCCAGCGTTGGGGCAACTGGGACACCCAGCTTTGCGTCCACGGCATCATCATGACCGGCAAGGTGGACTTCCCGAACGCCAAGAATCCCCAGGACAAGTTCGAGACCCGCTACGTCATGTTGAGCGCCTTCGGCGACGCGGACTTCAAAGAGCTGTGCAACATCATCAAGCAGCCCGACCTGTACAGTAGATATAAGACCCACAAGGAAAGGGTCGGGGCCCCGGCCCAGATCGAGATCTACAAGGCCATCGAGGACTGGGCCGCAGACAAGACCCGCTCCGAGGTGGTGCGCATCTTTAAGGAGGCCGGCCTTCTGGCGGAGCCGGTGCTGAACGACCGGGAGGTCTATGAGTCCGAGCACTTCCGGACCCGGGGCACGGTGCGCTGGAATGACGACCCCCTCTTCGGCGACATCCTCATCCACAGCGGCTACAGCGCCGGCCTGATGTCCAAGACCCCCCGGCGGCACCGCTGGCAATGGCGGCCGGTGGGCGCGGACAATGTCAAGATCTACCACGAGCTCCTCGGCTATCCCATGAGCAAGATCGAAGAGCTCTACAACCGGAATATCCTTTAAGCGGAGGGGACAGGACGATGTGCGATATCATCTGGTGCAAAAAAGAGGTGGGCGGCAAGGTCTGTGACACCGTCAATTACCTGGACCCCTACTGCTTCTGGAACTGGGAAGGCAAGATCGGCTGCGCCGAATGCGGCACGGTCTATTACATCCACATGATCCAGGGGCACATGTATCGGGGGCCGGACGAGAAGCCCGGGGAAAAGCCGGACATCCTGCCCCTGTTCGCTGACAAGCCCAATGACGGGTATAGCTGCTACCTGCCGGGGATCGAAGGACGCACCCGCCCGTTCACCTGCCTGCCCCGGGAGGTCTACCTGGGGCATGCCGACACGGTGAAGTTCAGCATCCGGGGCCGGCCGGTGCGGGGTTGGCGGCCGCAACCGCCTTCCGCCGGGGTGGCCGGATCGTTCGGGTTCTTCTGGGACATCGAAAAACTCTCTCCCGAAGTCTGGGCGGAATTCCAGGAGAAGCTCAAAAAAGGCGAAGTCAAGGACTGGTAAAGGGAGGAACTCCTGATGGCTATGAAAAAAGAGGAAATGATCGAAGCCAAAAAGTTAAACCCGGTTGACTTTCTCGCCAAGGTCCTGGAGGCGGAAAAGCACACGGACCATATCTGCTGGAAGTGCAAGTACCTGAAATGGGTGCTCAAAGGCTCCGGGTTCCCGCCGGCGGATATCATCGGCTGGTGCAAGAAGATCCACTGGCCCCATTACTGGTCCATTTCGGAGATGGATGTGATCAAGAAGTGTTACGCCTTTGAGCCCTTAAAATAGGTGGATTGATTAAGTTATGTCCATGCGTCCTGAAGATATCCGCCGGCACGGGGTGGAAGAACTGGAAACCCTGCGGGGCATGGTGCTGGCCTGGAGGGCAGATTACTTTCAGTCAGCGCCGGCCCGGGGGGGACAGGATTATCTCTTTCTCTGCCAGGATTTTTCCCAAGAGATTGAGGAGTACATTTACCCTTATGTGCGCCGGATGGTGGTAACCGATCATCTCGACCAGGACCAGGCCCGAGAGTTTCTGGACTTTTGCTTCCAGCAGGTCCTGGAGTTGCAAGATTATCTGGACCTTGGCGATGAATCACCAGATTAAGGGGATTCAGTCACTTCCTTTAATTACCAGAGAATGATAGGAGGGTGAACATGCCCGAAAAATGCCGCGTTGGCGTCTGTGGCTTTGATCCCATGCTGGTCCGGGGCTATGTAAAGACCGGATTCAGAGCCTTATGGTGGTATCTCCCCGACGAGTTGTATGCGGATTTCGATGTGCAGCCCGGGGATAAGGTCAAGGGGACTCTGTTTAAGGTGATAAACGGTAAAGAAGAAGTTACCGCCTCTCCCAATGAACCCTTTGAATGGGTGACCAGCAAGGAGACGGGCTATGCCGTCCTGCTCCCTGCCGATGTCATCACCAAGTATGAGCTCACGGAATTTCACTTCTTTGAGCTGCAAATCGACCAGATCCTCCGGAAAGTGGGAGGAGGTCCCAGCGGCCGGGACCAGGACGAGTTTGAGGCAGTGGACGTCTACCCCGGCGAAGTTAAGCAGCGCAAGTGGTGGCCCGACGGGAAGATGAAGTTGAAATTCACCCTTCCTTACGCGGCGCCGTAATGACTTAACCAGCCCACTGCTCCGGCCCTCTGCCCCGGTGGGGGGAGGGCCGGGGTTTTCCCCACCTTTCTGCTAGCGCTGCCAGCTTTGGTCACCGTTTTCCACCAACCAAAAGGCCAAGACATGGAAAATAATGAATACCAGGGCGCCAAGCCCACGGAGACCTGGGACTCCCTGGCCCAACTCTTGAAGATCAGCAATCCCCTGTTTGATAAGACCCTGTTCCTCTTTGGCTATGACTTTTCCTGCAACATTTATTTAATCCAAGGGGATTACTTGTCTCTCATTGACGCAGGCAACGACTATACGGCTTTCATGCAGCTCATCGACCTGGGTCTCAAGCCCTGGGACATCAAGAAAGTGGTCCTCACTCACGGGCACGTGGACCATTGCATGGGGGTGGTGGAGCTCTTCCGGGGCTATCCCAAGATGGCCCGGGAGGTGGAGATCATTATGCACGAAGCCGGGCCCCTGGAATTCAAGGAGTTGACCAAGGGGCACTGCCGCCTCACGGAGGTCAAAGGCGGCGAGACTGTTGAAGTCAGCGGCTTTGAGCTGGAAGTCATCCACACCCCGGGGCATACCCTGGACGGCATCTGCCTCTATCACGCGCCGACGCACACCCTCTTCAGCGGGGATACGGTGCTGCCCCACGCCATGGCGGAGGTGGACAAAGAAGGCGGAGGGCGCCTGGACCATTACCTGTATGCCCTGAGGACACTGCGGAAAAAAGACGTCGACCACGTCTTCCCCGGCCATGGGGGCGTGGTGGCCGGGGTGGGGAACAAGATCGTCGAGGACACTTACGTCGGGCTCATCATGAAGGTGGTGGGCACGGAGACCCCCTGGCTGGAAGGGGCCAAAACCCTGGCCCAGCAAGGGCTCCTGGAAGAAGCCCTGCTTTACGCCAACAAGGAGCTGACGGAACAGCCGGGCAACTTCCAGGCCCTGGAAATGAAAGCCTTCCTGCTGCACGACCTGGGGCGCAACGACGAGGCCGTGGCGGTCTTCGATCAGGTTCTGGCCCAGAAAGGCGACCACATCTATGCCCTGATGGGCAAGGGCACGGCCCTCATGGGACTGGGCCGCCATCAGGACAGCCTGAAATGGTTCGACGCGGCCCTGAAAATCCAGCCCCAACTTAAAGAAGCCCAGGTCAACAAGGGCCTGGCCCTCTACCTGGCGGGCAAACCCGAGGAAGCCATGGAAATCCAGGCCTTCCGGGACGAGTTTGTCAGCCGGCTGAAAGGCGAACTCCGGCGGGATTCCCAGGCCGGAAAACCGTCCTGACCCTCCGGGGGAGGCCGCAAGGGGGCGCCATGGGCAAAGTCCTCCAGTTCAACCGGGAAAAAGAGGCACTGGAAAAGGCCCTGGACGCCCTGCGCGGCCGGCCGGTGGAACAGATCGTGGTGGCGGTGAAGTTCTCCGACCGCTCCGAAGAGGTGATGTTTTACGGCAGCCCCAAGGAGATCGTGCAACTGCTGGCCCTGGCCCAGTTCCAGATCGGCTTTCGCTTTCCCCTGGGCGCCTGGGAAGCGGAAGATATTTCAGAGTGAAGTGGGCGGTTTCCACCTTTTGGGTCGATTTTAATACAAACCATTTTCTCAAATTATTGGCCAAACGGCGGAACCTCGGGGTTTTGAACGGTTGGCGCGTAATTTGCATTCGTAATATTTTTAGAAGTAACTTTTTTGAAGCCCTTGACGATGTTTTTGCCGGCCCCACGGTAAAATGGGGCCTTTTGTTTTTTGCCCCGGTGCCCCGGAGAATCGGCCGCAAGGCGCTCTGCGCCAGCGCGCTGAGGCTTTATTGAGGAACCAGCGGTTTCCATTCATGGTCTCCCCCAAAAAAACCGACGCCTTGCTCCTCCTGGTGTTCCATGAGCCTACCCGGCAGCGTTTGACGGAACTGCTGCAGGGGAACGGCTATGCCCCCAAGCCGGTGCCGGACCTGGGGGGGGTGCTGGCGGCTTTAAAGGGTCAGGACTGCGCCACGGTCATTGTGGACTGCGAAGCCGTGACCCGATACAGTGTGGGCCTCTACTCCCGCATCAAGGCCTCCTGCCGTTACTGCCGGGTCATTCTCCTGTGCGACAAGGCCCACAAGAGCCACCGGGAGATCATCCGCCAGGCCATGGAAATCGGCATCTACGCCTGTTTGCTGGCCCCCTACGAAGACTGGGAAGTCCTGGCCATGGTGCGCTATTACCCCCGCAAGGAAATCCCCCGGAAGACCAGGAATGTTTAAACATTCGCTTTTAAAAAAATCGACTGATGTCGAAGGAGGAGCGCCATGAAGAGGATAAGATTGCTCGTCGCTTTCTTGCTGGCCGTCATGGTACTGGCCGCGGTGAGCGCACCCACGGCCTCGGCCCAGGCCCTTAGCGACGTGTGGTTAAAGTTGAAGGTCAAGACCAAGGGGTACAGTCATGACTGGAAAACCGGCGCTTACAGCACCTCCAACTTATCGGTCACTGCTTATGTAAACTTCATTGGCCCTGGACCGGGGTATAATGCTTACCTTTGGAACCAGGTAAACGGAGAATGGGTCAACCTGGGCATAGCTCCCGCGTATGCCACCGCCTACGGAGAAAATTTCATCAATCCCTTCACATTGAGGTTTTGGATGTCTGCAACTGATTACGTCGAGGTGACTCATACCCCCTTCATCACTTATTCAGGCAGCAAAGTAACCTATAAGGCCATAGGTTGGGTGGATGGGGGATTTGTCGAAGGGGGAAGCAGGGGCTATTTCGGGTCTGCGACTATCTCTGGAAGCAGAGTGGACCCGTCCAAGCTCCCCTTTACGCCATAGCGGAAGTCCTGGGCTGTTGAGGGGATGCGGCAGGGCCATTTAAGCCCTGTCTTTTCCTTTTTTAGGGACTACCGCGGCACTCCCTCCCCTGCCCTGCCGGCCTCCTTTTTCCACCCCGGCGGTTGCCATCTCCCCCTCGCGGCCCTAGCTTATACATGGCGCCTCCCAAGGCGCGCAATCACCATGGTGGTTCTTACCATTGGCCACTCCACCCGGCCCCTGGGGGAGTTTATCGCCCTGCTCCGGGAGCACGGGGTCCAGAAAGTGGCGGACGTGCGCACCGTGCCCCGCTCCCGGCACAATCCCCAGTTCAACCGGGAGACCCTCCCCCGGGACCTGGCGGCCTCGGGCATCGCCTACGCGCACCTGCCTGGCCTGGGAGGGCTGAGGCGGCCCCGCCGGGACTCCCCCAATACAGGTTGGCGCCAGCCGGGCTTCCGGGGTTACGCTGACTATATGCAAACCCCGGAGTTTGAGAGGGCCCTGGGGGTCCTGGTGGAGATGGCCCAATCGGAGAGGGTGGCCCTGATGTGCGCCGAAGCCGTGCCCTGGCGTTGCCACCGGTCGCTCATCGCCGACGCCCTGACGGTGCGGGGCGTCCAGGTGGAGCATATTATGGGGCCGGGGCGCACCCAGCCCCACCGGCTCACCCCCTTTGCCCGCCTTCAGGGAACCCGCCTCACCTAACCCGGGCCCCTGCAGGTGGAGCTTTACCCGTCCCGGTCTGGTAAGATAGAACATCAAAGCGCACCGGGAACAGATGCCAGTGACTACGGAACCTCCTGAAGAGCGGGCCTTCTTCGGCTACCGGCAGGTGTCAGCCGCGGAGAAGGGGCGGCTGGTGAAGGACCACTTTGACACCGTGGCCGCCCGCTACGACCTGATGAACACCCTGCTGAGCTTCGGGCTGCACCACCTGTGGAAGCGCACCGCGGTGAAGATGCTGGGCCTGCAGCCGGCGGAAAGAGTCCTGGACGTCTGCGGCGGCACCGCAGATTTGGCCCTGCTGGCGGCCCGGAAGGTGGGCCCCCAAGGCCGCGTCGCCGTCTATGACATCAACCGGGCCATGCTGGACGCGGGGCGGCCCAAAGTCTCCCGGGCCGGGCTCACGGGCAGCATCTCCTTCGTGCAGGGGGATGCTGAGCGGCTGGCCTGCCCGGACGCGGCCTTTGACGCCGCCATGGTGGGCTTCGGCATCCGCAACCTCACTCACCCCGAGGTGGGTTTTAAAGAGATGCACCGGGTGCTCCGGCCGGGGGGCCGCCTCATGTGCCTGGAGTTTTCCCAGCCGGCAAACCCCCTATTCCGCCGGCTGTATGACTTTTATTCCTTCCGGGTCATGCCCCTGGCCGGCCGGCTGGCGGTGGGCTCCCGGCAGGCCTACACCTATCTCCCCGAGTCCATCCGCCGCTTCGCCCGGCCGGAGGAGCTGAACGCGCTCCTCACCGCCCTGGGCTTCATCCGGCTGCGCTACCGGCGCCTCACCAACGGCATCGCCGGGGTGCACACGGCGGTGAAGGCGTGAAGCTCAACTGGGCGGAGAAAGTCCTGGTGAACAGCCCGGTGCGCCTGCTGGCGCTGCACTTCATCATGCGCTGGGTCAAGGCCGCGGCAAGGCTCCCCGGGGCGCGGCTGCTGGAAGTGGGCTGCGGCCGGGGGGCCGGGGCCCGTCTCATCCTGCGGGAATTTGGGCCGGCTTCCCTGCTTCTCCTGGACTTGGACCAGGACATGGTGACCAGAGCCAAAGAATTCCTGAAACCGGACCTGGATCCGCGGACTTCCCTCTACGTGGGAGACGCCACCCGCCTGCCCTGCCGGGACGGGACCCTGGACGGCGTCTTCGCCCTGGGGGTGTTGCACCACGTCCCCCGCTGGCGGGAGGCCCTGAAGGAGATCGCCCGGGTCCTTAAGCCCGGCGGGGTGTATGTGCTGGAGGAGTTCTATCCCGCTCTGTACCAGAATTTCCTGTCCCGGCGCCTGTTCCGCCACCCTGAGGAAGACCGCTTCCAGAGCCCGGACCTCCACCGGGCCCTCAAGGCCGCGGGGTTCGCCGTGAAGAAGGCCCGGGAGGTGAAGAAACTGGGCCTCCTGGCGGTGGCGGTGAAGGAGTGAACCGGGGCACGGCCCAGGGGGCGGCGCCTGCCGCTCAGTCCCCGGGGTAGGCGCCTTCTTTCACCTTGCCCCAGAAAACCCAGTATTGATAGGCGTTGTAGGCCAGCATCACCGGCAGCAGCACGACCAGGCCGACGAGCATCACAGTGAGGAGGTGGTCGGGCGCGGCGGCCGCGGCGATGGTCACGCCGGGGGGGATGAGGCAGGGGTAGAGACTGGCCCCCAGGCAGACGAAAGCCGCGGCAAAAAAGCCCAGGGTCCAGAGGAAGGGCGCGTATTCCCGGCCCTTCCTGAGGCTTAAGAGGACGCCCCCCAGGGTCAGGGGCGGGACCACGAGAAAGGCCAGGGGAGGTCCCAGCCACTTGCGGGTGAGCTCCGGATGGCGGAGGCCGGCGGCCACCGCCACGGCCAGGGCCGCCGCCGCCACCAGCCAGGCCGCGGCCCGGGCCTGGCCGCGGCTTTGGGCCCGGAGTTCCCCTTCAGTCTTGAGGACCAGGTAAGCCCCCCCCAGGAGGGCATAGCCGCATACCAGGCCGGCGGCCACCAGGGCCGCGAAGGGGTTGAGCCAGTCCCAAACACTCCCGGCGAATTGGCCCTCCACCACCCGGGGGCCGCTTAACAGGCCCCCCAGGAGGAACCCCTGGGCCAGGGCCGCCAGCAGGCTGCCGCCGCCGAAGGCCAGGCGCCAGAGGCTGTGGTAACGAACCGCGGCCTGGAATTCAAAGGACACCCCCCGGAGGATGAAGCCCAGAAGCAGGAGGATCATGGGCAGGTAGAAGGCGGAGAGCACCACTGCGTAAGCCGGCGGAAAGGCTCCGAAGAGCATGCCCCCCAGGACCACCAGCCAGGTCTGATTGGGGTGCCACATGAGCCCCAGGCTGGCCATCATCAGGCCCCGGCGCTCTTCCTTCCGGGTGAAGAGGGAAAGGATGCCCACCCCCAGGTCGAAGCCGTCCAGGGAGACGTAGATGAAGAGGAGCAGGCCCAGGAGGCCGAACCACAACAGGGCCAGGGTGGTGGGGGCACTTTCCGGGCTCACGGGCCCTCCGGGGACGGCCGACGCCCCGGCGGCGCCTCGTCCAGGTCCGGCCCCTTCAGGAGGAGGCGGCGGGCAAAGATCAGAAAGGCCAGGAAAAGCAGGCTGTAGAGAACCAGGTAGGTGATGAGGGACGCGGCCACGGTCGCCCCGGGCAGCGGGGAGGCCGCCTCCCGGGTGCGCATCAGGCCGTAAATGATCCAGGGCTGGCGCCCCACCTCCCTGGTAATCCAGCCCGTCTCCACCGCCAGGTATCCCAGGGGCACTGCGGCCACCCAGGCCTGGAGCAGCCGTCTCTGCCGGGGCAGGCCATCAAGCGTCAGCGCTCCTTTACGCCAGGCCCACAGGGTCCAGAGCATCAGGAAAAACAAGGCAAAGCCGACGGCGATCATCACCCGGAAGGCGTAAAAAGGCAGCGCCACCGGCGGCTGGTCTTCCCGGGGGAAGTCCCGCAACCCCTGGACCCGGCCAGCGCGGGAATGGGTCAGCAGCAGGCTCAGGCCGGAAGGGATGGTAAGAAAGGTCCAATCGTTGTCCTGGCGGGCGAAGTTGGGCCAGGCCAGGAGTTTCCAGGGGGCCCCCTCGCCCGGGGGGTTGGTGTGCCAGTGGGACTCGATGGCGGCCACCTTGGCGGGCTGGTAGCGGGCTACGGCCCGGCCGGAGGCGTCCCCCAGGAAAACTTGCAGGGGCGCCACCAGGACCGCCGCCAGGAGCACGACTTTAAAGGACTTGAGGAACATCTCCACCTGCCGCCCCCTAAGCAGATACCAGGCGCTCAGGCCTCCCACCACGAAGAGGGTGGTCTCCACCGCGGCCAGCCACATGTGGTTCACGGCCAGAAACATGTCGGGGTTCATCACCGCGGCCAGGTAGTCCGTAACCACGAAGCGCCCGCCGGCCATGACGCCCCCCGCAGGGGTCTGCATCCAGGCGTTGGCCACCATGATCCAGAAGGCGGACAGCGACGCGCCCAGGGCCACCATGCAGGTGGCGAAGAAGTGGACGCCCCGGGGGACCCGGCCCCAGCCGAAGACCATGAGGCCCAGGAAGGCCGCCTCCAGCATGAAGGCCATGGCCCCCTCAAAACCCAGGATGCTCCCGAAGAACCCGCCGGTGGCCGCGGCGAAGCGGGACCAGTTGGTGCCGAACTGGAACTCCAGGGGGATGCCGCTCACCACCCCCAGGGCGACGTTGAGGATTAAGAGGCGCCCCCAGAAGCGGGCGTGCCGGTAATAATCCCGGTCCCCGGTTTTCAGCCACAGGCCCTCCACCGCCACCAGGAAGAGGCTGAGCCCGATGGACAGCAGGGTCCAGACAATGTGGAACATGGTGGTCAGGGCGAACTGCAGCCGGGCAAGCGTCACAGCGTCGGCGAGAAGAGGCAACACGGTCCTCCCCGCCCCCGGGGCCTCCGGGGACTCGGATAAAAGTTAAGCATCGGCCCGGGGCCCTGTCGAGGACTATAAATAAAGATTTTCCCCCTAACGCCGGCCCTGGTAAAAAGGTCAAACCAAGCAGTAGGCGGTGGCTGGGGGCGAGGTTCTGAAAAAATACGGGCTTTTGCCCCCTAAAACCAGGATTTTCCCGATGGCGGGCGGCGGCGGATTTTAATAAGCTGACTTTGCACAATTTCGGCTACTCCGGGGAGGGGAAGGAGGGACTCATGAGAAAGACACTGACGATAGCTCTGATGGCGGTGCTGTGCCTGGGCCTGGCCGGCATGGCGGCGGCCAAGAGCAAGGGGAGCAAACCGGTCAAGGTGAAGGCGCTGCCCTTCCTTATCAACCCGGCGGCGAACCTGGCGTCTGCGGCCTGGGTGACCCACCAGGGCCTGCCGGATGCCGGCAAGTCCGGCCATGCCCTCTATTTCCAGAAGACCGCGGCGGCGCCGGCCGACACCCTGCCGGGGGCTTCGGTCGCGGGGGTCAAAGGCCTGACCCTCACCGAACTGGGCTGCGACTACCGGGTCGACGGGCTGACCCGGGCGGTGCTCTTCGAGGTCAAGGACCAGAGCGCCAACACCTACCAATTTTATCTGCCGGCCACCCCCGCCGCCTACGTTCCCGGCTACCCCGACTGGGCCGAGGTGCGGTTTGACCTGGGCGCGGGCATTGCCAACGTGGACACCGTGACCATTTACTTTGACTGGGGCAGCACCCCGCCGGCCCAAGGGGAAACGGATTTCATTTACCTGGACAATATCGACGTCAACGGCGCGCTCATGGGCAAGCCGGGGAACGCCAAGGTAAAATAAACCGGTTTAAGTCTGTCTCGCCATTGTCCGGAAGGGCGATCTGCGCCCTTCGACCGCCGGGACTCCGGATGTGCCGCCGGGTTCCCGGCGGTTTTGTCTTTTTCGCCTGCCTGCTCCTGCCTCCCCCGCCCCCAACCCCGGCGCAACTTCACAAAATCCTTGGGGCCGGGAAGGATTTTTGCGATAATTATTAGCATAGTCCTCATTAGGAGCCTGAAGATGATGCCACGGCTGGAAATCGACACCTTGAGGGAGCAGTTGCCCTACCACAAGCTGAGACAGCGCAAGGGCAAGGTCATCGAAATCGACTGGCAGGCGGAATGGGAGCGCTTTGACGCCAAGGAACTCTTCACCTTCGACCTGGCGGGCCTCCCCAAAAAGATGCTGGAGGACATGCGGCGGCGCACCGATGTGCTCATGGACGGCAACCAGGCGGCCATCTCCGTCCTCACCCGGGTGGTGGACGGCCTGTGCGGCTATCCCATCACCCCCTCCACGCCCATCGCCGAGAACTTCGCCCGGGCCGCGGCCAACGGGGTCAAAAACCTCTTCGGCCACGAGCTCATGTACTTCCAGCCCTCGGACGAACTCTCGGCCCTGGCCGCGGTGGAGGCCATGGCCTGCCAGGGCGGGCGCTATGTGGACAACACCTCCTCCCAGGGGCTGCTGCTGAAGACCAAGAACCTGTTCTCCGTGGCGGGGAAGAGGCTGCCGGTGGTGATGACGGTCATGGCCCGGGAGGTGAACAAGGGATCGCTTTCCATCCACTGCGGCCACACCGACTTCTACGCGGTGCGCAACGCCGGCTGGGCCCAGCTGGTCTCCGGCGACAACCAGGAGCTGCATGACCTCCTGCCCGTGGCCTTCAAGGTCTCGGAGCTCAGGCAGGTGATGCTGCCCACCATGGTCATCGGCGACGGCTTCATCAAAAGCCACGCCATTGAGAACGTTCGGGAGCTCTCCGACGCCTTCCTGGGGTTCTTCCTGGGCCCGCCCAACCGGCTCTACCAGCCGGACTTCGAGCACGGCACCCTGACGGGGACCTTCACGGACACGGACCTGACCATGGAGGGACAGGTGTCCCAGGACCTGGCCTACCGCTTCTTCAAGCGGGCCTTTGTGGCGGCCATGAACCTGATGAACAAGATCCTGGGCACCAACCTGAAGACGGTGGAGTGCTACCGCACCGAAGACGCGGACATGGTCATCCTCATTTTGGGCTCCGCCGCGGGGGTGGTGAAGGACGTGGTGGACTACTACCGGGACGCCAAGGGCTACAAGATCGGGGTGGTGCGGCCGGTGCTCTTCAACCCGCCCTGCTACGAAGAGCTGGCCTACGGCATGCGCAAGGCCAAGGTGGTCACTGTGCTGGAACGCAGCGCCACGACCCACAACCAGTTGTTGCTCTACGACGTGCAGGCGGCCCTGCAAATCTCCCTCCGGGCCGGCCGGGAAGGGAAAAAGGAGCACCGCATTTACGGCCGCCACGATATGCCCACCCTGCTGCACGGCGTTTACGGCCTGGGCAGCAAGGACTTCAACAAGTACGACGCCGCCGGGGTGGTGGAGAACATGCTGGCCTGCTACGAGAAGAAGCGCCGCTTCCACCGGGACTTTTACGTCGGCATCGACGGCCCCCTGACCCTGCGGCCGGCGCCCCTGCCCGGCTACCTGGAGCGGGAGCTGGGCATGACCTTCATCGGCGTGGGCGCGGAAGGGGTGAAGACGGCTCTGGAGTCCGCGGCCCTGATTTACGCCGAGGACATCGGCACCGGGCGCAAGTTCGTCCAGTCCGGGGCCCGCTACGGCGCGGCCCGCAAGGGCGCGCCGGTGTTTATGAACCTGCGCATCTCCTCCCAGCCCATCCGCAACTCCTCGGAGTTGACGGAGCGGGACGTGCTGGCCTTCTTCAATGAAAAATTCCTCAGCGACCAGATTCTCCGGGAATACGTGGGCGGCCTCAAGGAAAACGGCCTCCTGGTCATCAACACCACCAAAAGCTGCTATGACGTCATGGCCACCTTCCCGCCCCAGGTGCAGTCCCTCATCAAGTACCGCCAGATCAAACTCATGACCCTGGACGGCACCCGGGCGGCCCTGCAGCACCTGAACCGGAACCTGCCCGGGGCCGCCTTCCTGGGCCTCATTAACCGGGAGATGGGCATCCTGCCGGAGAGGGAGTTCGAGCAGCGCTTCAAGCGCATCCTGGAAAAGAAGCTGGGCACCAAGAAGAAGGAGATGCTGGAGGCCAACATCGCGCTCTTGCGCTATGGCTCTGACCAGGCCTCGGGCCCCGTGGCCAAGGCCGCGGGGGCCGCAGCCCTGGAAGCGGGGCCCCTCTACACCCCGCCCCCACCGGAGAACTTCGGCCAGGGCCCCGGCACCGCCGGCCTGCCGGTGCTCCTCACGGACAAGGACGAGATGGGCACCATCAAGCCGGTGATCCTGCAGGAGGACTACCAGGAAACCTTCCACCAGGAAATGGTGCAGCCCATCCTGGAAGGAAGAAAAGTGCCCTGGGATCGGTTCCTGCCCGTGGTGCCCGCGGCCACCAGCCGCTACCGGGACATGAGCTACATCGGCGCCTCCCTGCCGGTGTGGGACGCCTCCAAGTGCCTGGCCTGCGGGGTGTGCACCGCCTCCTGCCCGGATTCGGCCCTCTATTCCACGGTCACCGACCGGCCGGTGGAGGAGGAGTTTAAGCGCTACTTCAAGGTCCTGAAAAACCCGCCCAAGGGGCTGCCCTGGGAGAGCCTGGCCCTGAATCTCAACGCCGACCCCACCGCCTGCAAGGGCTGCGGGGTGTGCGCCCAGGTCTGCCCCACCGACGCCTTCAAGATGGTGGCCAAGGACGAGGCCCAGGAAAACGACTTCCTGCCCGAGGTCTGCCGGGCCTGGGACAACACCGCGGCGGTGGCGCCCTTCGTGGACCGGCTCTCTTTGAACCACCAGGTGCTCTTCGTTTACTCCAAGCTCTACCCCGGCAAGCACACCCTGTGCCCGGGCTGCGGCGAGGGGGTCATCGATTTGCTCACCTTCTTCGCCGCGGAGTCCCTGCGCAACCACCCCCAGGGCATTGCCACCTTCTACCAGGGGCTGAGGATCCTGTCGGAAAAGAACAAGCGGGCCATTGAGCACATGCTGGACCACGGCTTTAACATCTACACCATCAACGCCACGGGCTGCGCCCAGGTGAGCGAGCTGGTGAACCCCTTCAACACCCGCATCTACCCTTCGGGGCATTACGGCTTCGGCACCGCCTCCGCCGCGGCCCTGGGGGCCAAATTCAGCCTGGACCAGGCCTACCAGAACCGCTACAACCACATCCTCACCAAGATCGTGGTGCTGGCCGGGGACGGGGCCATCTACGACATCGGCAACGGCCCCTTCAACCACGCGCTGGGGGAAAATTTCGACATCACTTGGGTGATTTACAACAACGAAGCCTACATGAACACCGGGGTGCAGAAGTCCGGCGCCACCCGCTTCGGCTCCGACCGCTCCACCTCGCCCATCGGCAGGAAGTACGCGGGCAAGACCACCCTGCACCGGCGGATCATCAGCCAGGCCATGGCCATCAGCCACGTGTACGCGGCCAAGCTGTCCATCGACGACCCCTTCTACGCCATCAAGATCCTGAAGGAGGCCATCGCCTACAACGGCCCCTCCCTGGTGGAGTTTTTCTCCCCCTGCCCCCAGGGGCACGTCACCCACGACTGGGCCGGGCCGCTCATCTCCCGCATGATGGTGGAGTCCCGCAAGTGGCAGGTGGCCATCCGGCGCCCCTTCCAGCGCCTGGACATCTCCCGCAACCCCGACCCGGACCACATCTACCCCCGGGAGGGCAAGTCCTTCAAGCGGGGCATAAAAAGGGACGCGGCCACCTTCTACGACGTGGTGAGCATGCTGGGCCAGTACAACCAGCACATCAAGACCGTGAAGGGCGGCGACATCCCGGAGATCGTCCGGGTGAACGAAACGGTGAGCCTCTTCCGCTGGCTCAGGAACCAGTACCTGGGCGGCTACCGGGATTCCATGCCCACGGAAGAGGAAGTGGAGCGCATCGTGGAAGAGCGCTACCGGCTGTAAGACTAGCAGGCGGCTTAAACCAGCAGGAAGGGCGGGATCTTGGCCAGGGGCCCCGCCCTCCTCCCAGGCCTCCCATCCCCGGGATCCGGGGCTGGTTTGCAGATCAGCGCCCCCTTCCCTGGGGAGGTCTTGGGTGATTCAAACTGCAGAAACCCTCAAGCGGCTATCAGGCTTCCGGGGGCCGGGCCAATGGGGGGAAGCCGCAGGGCGGCTTAAACCCGATTAATTAAAAAAGAGGATAATTATCATGACCTGCGAAATTGATGAGGAGTGCAATTGCCATTGTCATTATGTACGTTCCTTCAGGCACTTAAACTCATGCTGTATTATTTGCCCTTTATGTGAAAGAAGAATCAGGGTCGCGGCATATCCAAACCATGCCCAAAGATGTCAAGCTGATATGCAGGAACATCTTGAGCAGGCAAGATTCTTGAAGGAGCAGGGGTAATTGCCATCCAGAAACTGAGAAGTGGGAGCAGGGCCATGGCCGACCCCGCCTGGCGGAGTCCTGAAGGGCCATTAAATCCAGTATTTGCTCAAGGTTCCCTTTAGGGCGTCACCTAGATGGTGGCGCCCTTGCTTTTGGCGCCCCCGGGGCCGGACACGATGAGGGTGGCCTTCCATTTGCCGGCCGCGGTGTAAGTATGGCTGGGGCTCTGCTCGGTGCTGGTGCCGCCGTCCCCAAAGGTCCAGGCGTAACCGGTGACCCAGCCGGTGGAGCGCCCTGGGCACCCCTTTGTCACCCGGTGGTATAGAAATTCTACTGCGATTCAAACCAGGGGCTTTTCCTTCTTGGCTTCCAGCACCGCCCGGACCTGGTCCCGGTCCTTGCGGACCTTAAGCAGCTCCGCTTCCAGGCGCTGGCGCTCCTTGAGGTCGGAGCCCGGGGCCAGGGCCGCGAGTTGGCCCTCCAGCTCCTCCAGCCGCCGCGTCAGGCGGTAGAGCTCCTGGGCCAGGTAGCGGACGGTCACAGGCCTTCCGGGGCCGCCAACTGCACGGCCAGGGGCGTCTCGGGGGTGGCGGGCAGGGGCAGCACGAAGTAGAAGTTGTTCCCGCCGGGGGTGGCCTGGTAGCCCACTTCGCCCCCGTGGGTTTCGATGACGTTGCGGACGAAATAGAGACCCCGGCCGGTGCCCACCTCGTTGTCCACATTGCTGCCCCGGTAGCCTTCGTCGAAGATGTGGGGGATGTCCGCCGGAGGGATGTGGGGGCCGGTGGTGAAGACGTTGAACTTGACGCCGTCCTTGCCCGGGCCGAAATAGTCCTTGAGGATCTCCCGGCCGTAGGCCATATACTTGCGGCCCTCGTGGTTGGGGCGGGCGTACTTCACCGCGTTGGAAAAGAGGTTGGCATAAACCTGGGCTATGAGCCCCTTGTCCACGGACAGGGGCAGGTCCTCGTCGGGCATCACCCCCATGGCCACGTCGATCTCGATGCCCCGCTCCTTCAGCTTGGGGAGGAAGAGCTTAAGCTGGGGCTCAATGATCTCGCTCACCACCCGCCAGGTGCGCCGCCTGAGCACGAAGTGCCCCCGCTGGAAGTGGGATGGCCTAAACAGCGACTCGATGAAGAGGCTCACCCCTTTGTACTGCTGCTCCAGGGCCTGGTAATCCGCCTCCATTTCCTTAACCAGGCCCCGGAAGCGCTCCTGGGCCTGGGGCTGCATTTGACACTCCTCGGGCCGCTGGTCGCACAGGCACACCAGCTCCTGGAGGTTCCGGATGCGGTCCCGCAGGTGCTTCAGGTACAGGGCCAGGCTGATGTTGGGGATGATGACGTTGTGCTCCACGTCCGCCACCAGGCTGTTGATGAAGCGGATGTGCTGGATATTCTGCCAAGCGATGATCTTGATGTGCAGATTGTAGCCCAGGCGGTTGGCGTATTTCTCGAAAAAGAAGCAGTCCTTGGGGGAAAGTTTCTTGCCCGGCAAGAGTTCCAGGAGGCCGATGACCTGGTCCTTGGCGTAAAAGGGCAGCTGGCTTACCAGGAGCAGGTTGCCCCGGATGGGGATCACCCAGGAGCCCTCGGCGCCGTAGGCCTGGCTGGCCAACTGGATGTGGGCCGGAGGCCTGGTCTTCTCCGGGTAGAGGCCCGTCAGGCTGTCGCACACCAGCTCCAGGGCCCCTTCCTGGCACAGCAGGTACAGGCGGGAGTCCAGCCCGAAGAACTCCTTGGGGACGCTCACCGCCACCCGGTAGAAGTTCTCCAGGGTCTCGTATTCCTGGGCCAGGTCAAAGAAGGTCTTCAGCGCGTCGTCCTTGAGACGGCCGAAGTTGTACTTTATGAAGATGTCCCGTTTTTCTTTGACCCGGGCGGCCACTTCCGCCAGGTCCGGCGGCACCGTCATCTTGGCATCCTTGGCAGCAGCACTGCTTCTTTAGCTCTTACCAAAAAGTCCCGCTCTCTCTAAGCTAAAATTAAAGAGAGTCTGTCAGCCCCGCCAGGGGGGCTTTGGGGGGTTCGTTTTAAGCCCCGGAAGCCCGGGCGTATTTTTTTCTCCCCTCTTCGTAGAGGTCCCGGCCCTGGCAGTCGTTGATGACGATGGTGGGCAAGTGCTCCACCACCAGGCGGTGGACGGCCTCGGGGCCCAGCTCCGGGAAGGCCACCACCCGGGCCTCCTTGATGCATTGGGAAATGAGGGCCCCGGCGCCGCCGGTGGCCCCCAGGTACACCGCCTTGTGCTTCTTCATGGCGGCGATGACTTCGGGGGAGCGCCGGCCCTTGCCAATCATGGCCTTCAGGCCCAGCTTCAGGAGCGCCGGCGCATAAGAGTCCATGCGGTAGCTGGTGGTGGGGCCCGCGGCGCCGATGACCCGTCCCGGCCGGGCCGGGGATGGCCCCACGTAATAGAGAATCTGCCCCTTCAGGTCCACGGGCAGGGGCTGGCCCGCGGCCAGCAGGTCCACCAGACGTTTGTGGGCCGCGTCCCGGGCGGTGTAGATGACCCCGTTCACCAGCACCTCATCGCCCATCTCCAACTGCTCCACGTCCGCATCCGTCAAGGGCGGCGTCAGCTTTACCGTCTTGCTCATGTTAAACCCCAGGCCGGTGATTTGCGTGAAGCCAGCCAAGAGTGGCCAGTTGCCGGTGTTCAGGGATTATTCCTACTGACAACTGGCCCCTGGCCCTTGACCACTACTCTGCCCCCCGACCCCTGCCCCTTACAACTCCACTTCCTTATGCCGGGAGGCGTGGCACTGAATGTTGACCGCCACCGGCAGGGAGGCAATGTGGCAGGGCTGCATCAGGAGGTGCACGGCCAGCGCGGTGATGCGCCCGCCCAGGCCCCCGGGGCCGATGCCCAAATCGTTCACTTCATCCAGCAATTCCCGCTCCAGTTGGGCCGCCTCCGGCTCGGCATTGGGTGCGCCCACCTCCCGCAGCAGGGCCTTTTTGGCCAGGAGCGCGGCCCGCTCGAAGGTGCCGCCGATGCCCACCCCCACGATGATGGGGGGGCAGGGATTGGGGCCCGCGTCCTTAACCGTGGCCACCACACGCTCCTTGATGCCGGCCCGGCCCTCCGCGGGCCTGAGCATATAGACCCGGCTCATGTTTTCGCTGCCGCCGCCCTTGGGCACCACCGTCAGTTTCAGCCGGTCGCCCGGAACCACTTCGGTATAAATCACCGCGGGGGTGTTGTCCCCGGTGTTGGCCCGGGTCAGGGGGTGGCACAGGGACTTGCGCAGGTACCCCTCACCATAGCCCTGGCGCACCCCTTCCTGGATGGCGGCGTTCAGGTCCCCGCCCACCAGGTGCACGTCCTGGCCCAATTCCACGAAGACCACGGCCAGGCCGCAGTCCTGGCACATGGGGAGGCGTTCCTCCCGGGCCAGGCGGGCGTTTTCCAGGAGCTGCCGGAAGATTTCCCGGCCCGTGGGGGACTCCTCCTCCCTAAGGCCCCTTTCCAGGGCCGCCAGCAGGTCCTCTCCCGCTTCGTAATTGGCGGCGATGGCCGCGTCCTTCACCGCCCGGGTGATGCGGGCCACCTCAATTTCCCTCATGTGCATCCCTTGTAGGGTTCAGTTAAATGCCCTGCCTGAACAGGGGATTTCTGACCCCCGGCCACTGGCAACTGACGCCGTCGGGGCGGCCCCTGTACCTGTCCCCGTTTCCTACTCGTCCAGATCGCTCTTGTAAAAATCCTGGCTGGAGGCTTGCGGCGCCCCGGTGCGCTCCTGGAGGGTGTCTTCCTGCTCCTGCTCGGGGTAGAAAGTCTCTTCAGCGCCGCTCCCGGCCTCATCGTCCCGCCCAGGGAACTCGCGGCCCCCCCGGGCCAGGACCGTGGCGGCCACGTCCTTGAACTGCTCCACCGGCTGGTTCCGCAGGGCCTCCTTCATGTAGGCGATGAAGATGGGGGCTGCGGCCTGGGAGCCCGTCTCCTTGGGGCCCAGGGAGCGCTCGTCGTCCATCCCCACCCAGGTGCCGGTGATCAAAGACGGCGTAAAGCCGATGAACCAGGCGTCCCGGGTCTTGTTGGTGGTGCCCGTCTTGCCGCCCATGGGCCGGCCCAGGACCTTCACCCGGGTGCCGGTGCCCCGCTCCACCACCCCTATCAGCAACTGGGTCATGACCTGGGCGGTGCGGGGGTCCAGCACCAGGCGCCGCTGGGGCCGGCTCTCCATCAGCACCCGGCCGTCCCGGTCCTCGATGCGTTCGATGAAGATAGGGTCCACCAGGTAGCCCTGGTTGGGGAACACGGAGTAGGCCCGGGTGAGCTCCATCGGCGTAACCTCCGAGGCCCCCAGGGCCGAAGCGTAGTTGGGATAGATGGGGGAGGTGATCCCCAGGGTCTGGGCCATCTTCACCGTGGCCGGCACCCCGATGGCCATCATCAGGCGCACCGTGGGCACGTTGCGGGAGCGGGCCAGGGCCGTGGCCAGGGGGATGGGCCCGTCGAAGGTGTGGTCGTAGTTCTGGGGCGACCACATCTGGCCGTGCTTGCCGCCGGGGAGGGACAGGGGCGCGTCCAGCAGGATGGAGCCGGGGCCGTAGCCCCGCTCCACCGCGGCCGCGTAGATGATGGGCTTGAAGGCCGAGCCGGGCTGGCGCCGGGCCTGGATGGCCCGGTTGAAGGTGCTGTCCCCGAAGTCCTTGCCGCCCATGAGGACCCGCACCCGGCCGCTGTCCAGCTCCATGGAGACCACCGCGCCCTGCACCATGGGCGCGGGCACCAGGGTGGCGCTCCACCGGCCCTGGCGGTCTTTGGCCCCCAGGCGCACCTGGACCACGTCCCCCGGCACCAGGCCGGCCAGATTACTGCTTTTGCCCGGCACCTCCCCCAGGGTCCCCCAGTGCTCGCCCAGGCGGATTACCACCCCCGGCCGGCGCTTGTCCCCGGGGGCCACCACCGCGGTCACCAGCAGCCCCTTCCGGGGGGGATACTTGCGGAAGTAGCGGTTCTGGCGCTCCTGGAAGGCCGCCAGCTCCTTGCCCTTCAGGTGCCTTAAGGGGCCCCGGTAGCCGTTCCGCTTCACCAGCCCGTCAATGCCCTGGTCGATGGCCGCCTTGGCCACCTTGTGCAGTTCCACGTCCGCGGGGGTGTAGACCTTGAGCCCCAGGTTGTACACCGACTCCTTGCCGAAGCGTTCCTCCAGCAGGGTGCGCACGTGCTCGTTGTAGTAGCCGCACTCCTTGATCCAGTCCGGCCGGAAGGGCTTCAGCTTCAGGACCTGACGCAGGGCCTCCTCCTTTTCCTTCTTGCTGATGAAGCCCACCTCCGCCATGCGGGTGAGCACATAGGCCTGGCGCTCCTTGGACATCTTGGGGTTGAGGTAGGGGGAATAGCGGCTGGGGGCCTTGGGGATGCCCGCCAGGAGGGCCGACTCCGCCAGGGTCAGGTCTTCCACGTGCTTGGAAAAGTACTCCTGGGCCGCGGCCTCCACTCCGTAGGCGCCGTGCCCCAAAAAGATGTGGTTCAGGTACAGGCTCAGGATCTCTTCCTTGGTCAGGTAGTTCTCGATGCGGTAAGCCAGCACCGCCTCCTTGACCTTCCGGGCGAAGCTCTTCTCGGAGGTCAGCAGGATGCGCTTCACCACCTGCTGGGTGATGGTGCTCCCCCCCTGCACCACCTCGCCGGCCTCGAGATTCCGGATGAAGGCCCGGACGATGCCGGTGACGTCCACGCCGGGGTGCTCGAAAAAGCGGGCATCCTCCGCGGCCACGAAGGCCAGCACCAGGTGCCGGGGCAGGCGGGAGTAGGGCACCTCGATGCGCCGTTCCGAGTAGAATTCGCCGATGAGGCGGCCGTCCCGGGCGAAGATCTGGGTCACCACCGGCGGCCGGAAGTCCTTGATGGCCATGAAGTCCGGCAGGTCCTGCAGGAAGTGGTAGTAGACGTAGCCCCCGGCCCCCACCACGGCCAGGAGCCCGGTAAGCACCAGCCCGTAGAGAATCCAGCTCAGCCGCCGGGCCCAGCGCCGTCGCTGGTGGTATTGCTCGATGCGCCGGGGGTCGTGGTTTTTTAAAATTTTCATGTGATTGTTAGTTTAACAGACGGACGCCGGCGTCCAGACGTTAAAATCCCTTCCTCCCGCCGCTCTTGATATCCCCTCTCCCCCTGGGGGAGAGGGTCAGGGTGAGGGGGAATTTCAACTCGTTCCTATCCCGTCTCGGGAAACGCTCGCCTTCCTGTCATTATTCATGGTAGGGGCGGGGCGGACCCGCCCCTACGGTTCCTCATTGCACGGGAAAATGGGTCTGCCTCTACAGTATAACCCATGATCCGCTCCCTGGCGTCCAAATTTGGCCTGACTCCGTCCCCTTATTCCCGTTCCCAAGGAGGATCTTGGGAACCGGAAAAACTCCTCCCTAATTGACGGAATAAGGCTTGATTAGTTCCGACAGAAACCTCACGTTCTCCTTCACCCCGTAGCTATACTCCAACGTCAGCTTCCGGTCCAGGGTGCGGTACTGGATGGCCTCGGCCACGTGGACCGGGGCGATGTCCGCCGCGCCCTCCAGGTCGGCGATGGTCCGGGCGATCTTGAGGATGCGGTGGTAAGCCCGGCCCGAGAGCGAAAGCCGCTCCATGGCCGCCTCCAGCAGCCGCTGCGCCTCCGGCCCCAGCATGCAGTGCTCCTTCGCCAGCCGGGCGCTCATGTGGGCGTTGGCAAAGGTGCTCCGGCTCCGGGCAAAGCGCCGCTGCTGCACCTCCCGGGCCTTGAGCACCCGGGCCCGCATTTCTTTCGAGCCCTCACCGTCCTCCCGGCCCGCCAGGTCCTGGAATTTCACCGCCGGCACCTGCACCTGGATGTCGATGCGGTCCAGGAGCGGCCCGGAGATGCGGGCCCGGTAGCGGCTGATCTGGGGCGGGCTGCAGCTGCACGGCCGCCTGAGGTCACCGTAGTAGCCGCAGGGGCAGGGGTTCATGGCCGCCACCAGCATGAAGCGGCCCGGGTAGGTCAGTGAGGTGGCCGCCCGGGAGATGGTCACCCGCCCTTCCTCCAGGGGCTGGCGCAGCACCTCCAGGGTGGGGCGCTTGAACTCCGGCAGCTCGTCCAGGAAGAGCACCCCGTGGTGGGCCAGGCTCACCTCCCCGGGCCGGGGGGTGGGCCCCCCGCCGATGAGCCCGGCGTCGGAGATGGTGTGGTGCGGCGCCCGGAATGGCCGGGCCGTGAGCAGGGCCTGCCCCGGCGGCAGCCGCCCCATGATGCTGTACACCCGGGAGACGTCCAGGGCCTCCTCGAAGGTAAGCGGCGGCAGCACCCCGGGCAGCCTCCGGGCCAGCATGGTCTTGCCCGCGCCCGGCGGCCCCACCATCAAAACGTTGTGCCCCCCGGCCGCGGCCACCAGGAGGGCCCTCTTCACCTGCTCCTGGCCCCTGACCTCCCGGAAGTCCAGGTCCTCCACCGCCTCTCCCGGCGCCCCCGCCTCGGGGGCCACAGCCTGCGGCAGGGCTTCCCGGCCGCCCAGGAATTCCACCACCTGGGCCAGGGTCTCCGCGGCGAAAGCGCTGAGCCCCGGCACCACCCCGGCCTCCCGGGCGTTGTCCCGGGGGATGATGAGGGTGAGGCCCGCGTCCCGGGTGACCAGGGCCATGGACAGCACCCCCCTGGTGGGCTTCAGACGCCCGTCCAGGGACAGCTCCCCGAAGACGAGGTAACTCTCCAGGGCCTCCTGGGGCACCACCCCCTGGGCGCACAGAATCCCCAGGGCCGCGGGCAGGTCGAAGCCGGTGCCCTCCTTGCGCACGTCCGCGGGCGCCAGGTTCAAGGTGATGCGGTTCCCGGGGAATTGGTAGCCGGAGTTCTTCAGGGCCGCCCGGACCCGGTCCTTGCTTTCTTTGACCGCGGCTTCCGGCAGGCCCACGGTGGTGAAGGCCGGCAGGCCCGGGGCCAGGTCCACCTCCACCTCCACCAGATAGGCGTCCACGCCCAGGAGGGCGCCGCTCTTGACCCGGGCCAACATCCCTCTTCCCCCTTGGGACAATCGGACCCCGGCCCCCCTCACCCTCACTTCGGGGCTTAACGAACCCTCTTCAAGAAGGGCAAAAACGTGCCGCCGGCCAGGGCCACCACCAGCAGGATGGTGATCAACGCGCCGTAGAGATTCTCCTTGCGCCAGAGGGAGCGCTGCTCCCCCAGAAAAATGTCGGCGTAGGGCAGCATCTTCCGGGTGTCGTAAAATACCAGAAAAATCCAGAGCCCCACCAAGGCCACTTTGTCCAGGTAAAAGGCCGTTTCTCTCACTTTAAAGGAAATCACCACATTGGTAACCAATAATATCGTGATAAAAAAAATCAGGAAGCGTTCCAAAAAAATTAAGGGCCAGTACCAGGCAGTCTTGCTCTCCAGATATTTGCTCAGCCTTTTGTAGCGGTCGTAAACCCAGACGGGGTCGGCGCCTTCCACCTTGAAGCTGATGGCATAGCGGCTGAAGTCCACCAGGATGTTCTTGTCCAGCCGCCCTTGGTGGTCCCAGCCCTCGATCCAGAAAGACATGTCGCTGAGCTGGCAGGGCAGCCCCGGCCGGGCCAGCAATTCCTCCAGGGAGTAGTCAAAAACCCGGGTGTCCTCCAGGCTGGTGGAGATGCGGAAGCACCGCTCTATCTCCGCCTTGCTGAAGGTCTCCTGGATGATGCCGGTGAGTTCCCGCAAGTCCCCGCGGTTCAAGGAACAGGGCTTGAGTTTGCCGCTCCTCTCGTATCTTTTCTCAGCCTCCGCCATCATCCCTCTTATGCGGGAGCCCGGCGGCTGCCTTTCTCCCCGCCGGGACCCTGAATCCAGGCGTCGCCCCGCTAGCTGACCTTGCCTTCTTCCAGCAAGTCTTCCAGGTTCTTGGTGGAATAACCGTAACACAGGGTCGGCCGGGACACCGGCAACTGCCGGGGGGCCTTGACCGGTTTGCCATGTTTACCCGGCTTCACGGGCTCCGCCGGGGTGGCCACCGGGGATTTGCTGCGAATGAAGCCGGAGCGCAGGCCGAAGATATCGAAGACGGTGCCGTTGTCAAACCAGCCCAGGTGCTTGCCGTTCCAGCCGAAGAGCTTGTCGCCGTCGAGATAGGCTACGGCCCGGCCGTCCCAGGTGTAGACCGTCTCTCCGTCTTCGCCGATGTAAGCCACGGGCTTGGCGTTCTTGTTAAAGAGGGTGACTTCCACGGCTTCCGGCACTCCTTTCCCGGCCGCTTTCCCCCGGGGTTTGGGGCTCACCGTCCGGCCCGCGCCTCATGCTCAATTTTCATGCAGCGGTTCATGACCACCCGGAGGCCTTGCTCCCGGGCCCGGCGAGCGGCTTCCTGGTGTTCCAGGCCCAGTTGCATCCACACCGCCCGGGCCTGGACCCGGATGGCCTCCTCCACGATGGCCGGTATGGCCTCGGCTCGGCGGAAGATATCCACCACGTCGATGGAAAACGGGATTTCCTGAAGACTCGGGTAGCACTGCTCCCCCAGGACTTGGGTGCAGGCGGGGTTGACGGGGACGATGCGGTAGCCATGCTCCTTCAGGTACCGGGCCACCTGGTAGCTGGGGCGGCCGGGGTCCGGGGACAGGCCCACCACCGCCACCACCCGGGACTCCCGGAGGATGGCGGCAATCTCTTCCGGGCCGGCCTCTGGCCCGCCCCCGGGCCGCTGCTCCACTCCTTCGGCCTTCTTCACCCGCTCCCCCAGGAGCCGCCCTTTGCCGACGGTGGCCTTAAAAAGTCAAGGTGGTGCCCTCGGTCACCACCTGTTCCTTGAGCTTCAAGGCCTCTTCGAACTTCAGGACCGTCTTGATATACTGGTAGCCGAACTTCATGAGCTCCACGTCGTCGTCCCAGATGCGTTCCAGGACCTCATTTTCCACCTGGAAGAGGGTCAGAAACCGGCTCTTGAAGACAAAGCGCCGGAACTGGTCCAGGTCGTACATGACCATGTAGAAGAGGTTCTTGGCCCGGTCCTCCAGGACCGGCTGGCCCTGGGGGTCCCGGCGCAGCATCATGGCCTTCCACTCCCGGTTCATGTCGTCGTAATGGTCGAAGCCCTGATCCTGGGCCCAGGACTCCACGGTCCACTCCGCGTCCGCGTCCCAGCCCTGGCAGTGCTCCTCCTTGATGTAGAAATAGAACTCGTCCAGGCCCTCCTCGGTGATGAGGGACCCCTGGCCGATGGGATAGTAGCGGCAGGTGGCCGGGCGGTCGCTGTACACCTGGCAGCCGCTCACCGGCTGCACAAAGGGGCAGCGCCCCTGATACCTTTCCATGTCCATGAGCACCAGGGGGAGCCCGGACTTGTCGTGCTCGTCCCGCCGGGTATAGGTGCTGAGGAACTCCCCGGAGGTTATCCCCAAGCGCGCCTTCAGACGCAGGATGTCGTAGGGGGTGAGGATGATGGTGGTCCTGCCGCAGCAGGCGGTGAAGCAGGGCACCCCGGGGTGGCAGCGGAATTTGAAGCGGCTCTTCAGCGTCAGCCGCACCGGCTGCACCGCCCCCATGTTCAAATCAACCATACTCTACTCCTTTAAAACTCCTTGCCGATTTTACCTATTTTATCAGAAATCTCCCGGAGTTCGCCTAAATAAAATTCTGCGCAGGTTAACTTCTGCCCAGAAAAAGCCGGCCCCCGGCGAAGGGGCCGGCTTAGCCAAGGGGGTCCGGGGTCCCCCAGCTCTGCACGCCGCTACGGTTGCGCCGTTAAGGTGACCTTGAGGCTGCCGTGCCACACGGCGTTATCGGCACCCTCTTCGAAGGAGAAAGGAAGGCCCCCGCCCATCTTCATGGTCATGGAGATGGAGGTGGGGCTGCCGCCGCCCGGGATAAGCGTGCCTTTGCTGAGGTCCAGATAGACCGGCCCCGCGCCGGCCTCGCTGTAAAATTCCCCCACCCCCACGGCCATAATCGTGTCGCTCTTGGCGTTGGGCACCTCGCTCTTGATGATGGCCAGCGATTTGATGGCCACCCGCAGGCCGTGGGTATTGGTAACAAACTCCATGTAATCGCCATTCTGGTTCTTGACGGGCCCGTTCTCACCCACGTAAAAATACATCGTCCCTGAGTCGGACGAGCTATCCTTGGCGATTTTGCCATTGGCCCCG
>Ga0315268_10000382_pt1 | contig 52110 bp, 52 predicted proteins | sample C1_top_MG_FD_204535 | JGI IMG/M metagenome (GOLD analysis project Ga0315268, IMG submission 204535) | Sediment microbial communities from Yellowstone Lake, YNP, Wyoming, USA - C1_top | ecosystem: Environmental > Aquatic > Freshwater > Lake > Sediment | place: USA: Wyoming | collected 2017-08-01 | reverse complement strand
TGAAATTCAAGCTATTGCGCAAGCAGCATGGACAAGTGGCAGCTCGGCAGGCTATATTTAAAGGACTGGCTATTTCTCCGTTTATTTTGTCCGAAATGTGCGTTTACTAACCAATCGTTGACAAACTCGAGTAAATTTGTTAGATTAATTCGACGAGTGTAATTTATGTTCTTTCGACAAGTCTCACAACAACCACAAAAAGGAGTCCAACTATGGCCCAAGAAATCGAACGGAAATTCCTTCTAAGGGAAACGCCAATATCAATCGGCATAATAGGAAATACTATTCAGCAAGGATACTTATCGATTGACATCAATGGCGCCGAAGTCCGTTTACGCCGAATAAACAGACCTATTCATGATGATTCCAACTTTCTAACAATTAAAGCTGGGGCAGGTTTAGAGAGAACCGAAGTTGAGATACCTCTGTCTATCCGCCATTTTCAAGCGCTTTGGCCGCTGACTAGCGAGCGCCAACTGACCAAACGGCGCTATTGCATCGATCTCGTTAGCGGCGATTGCATCGAGATAGACTACTTCAAGGGAGTGCTGAAAGGATTAGTAATCGCCGAAGTCGAATTCAAAAGTGTAGAACTTGCTCAGGCCTTCATGCCGCCGGATTGGCTCTCAGTAGTCCGTGAAGTGACCGACGATCCACGCTACTTTAACTATCGTCTGGCACAAATCAAAACACAGGACGAACTCGCACAACTTCTGCCGTAATTCATCGCACACAAAAGCCTCGAGCATTCGCCCGAGGCTGTTTTTATTTTACAATCTTATCAATTATGCCGTAAGTAATGGCTTCGTCCGAAGACATGAAATAATCGCGATCGGTATCTTTTTCTATCTGCGCCAAGGTCTTATTGGTATGTTTAGTCAGAATTTTGTCGAGCTTGCTCTTGATCTTGAGGATATGCTCGGCGCGGATCTTAATATCAGTCGCCTGTCCTTCCGCTCCGCCCATAACCTGATGTATCATGATTTCTGAGTTCGGCAAAGACAGGCGCTTGCCTTTGGCGCCGCCTGCAAGAATCACCGCCGCCATGGAAGCGGCCGTGCCGACGCAGATTGTCGAGACATCCGCCTTGACATGCTGCATCGTATCGTAAATCGCCAAGCCAGCCGAGACTGAGCCGCCCGGGGAATTGATGTATAATTTTATATCAGTTTTGCCGTCTTCGCTGTCTAGAAATAAGAGCTGGGCGATGACAGTATTGGCCACCGCATCGTCAATCGGCGAACCTAAAAAAATTATCCTGTCTTTAAGCAAGCGCGAATAAATGTCATAGGCGCGTTCGCCCATGCTCGTTTTTTCTAAAACAGTTGGAATTAGATACATATGTTTAAAATTTTTAATTATTAATTTTATAAATAATTTTATAATTTCATAATTTTTAAAAATTACAAAATTAAAAATTAAAAAATTAGCATCCAACCTTATAGTACCACCAATTCACCGTCTTTTTCAACCACCTGCCAATTGGCTGTAAAACCGGCAGCTTTCTTGTGGCCGCCGCCGCCAAAACTCGAACAAAATGCCGACAAATCGATATCTTCGCGCTTGGTGCGCCAACTGGCCTTGACGCGGTTAGGACTGATGCGGAAAAGCGCCGTCGCATTGACGTCGACGATGGCGTTTAAAAAATTCGCCAAGCCGTCGAGCTCGTCTTCCTTGACCCTATGATTCTTGAAATCCTCGTCGAAAATGTAAGTATACGCGATATTAAGCTCCTTGTTGAATTTTATCCGCGATAAGATCTCGCCCCATAACCGCAAGCCCTCGATCGTTTTATTGCGGACGACGTAATTGAAGATCTGATGGATCTTAATGCCGACTTTAATCAGTTCCGATGCAATCTTGATCGTTTCGCTCTGGGTGGTGGAATGGATGAAACCCGAGGTGTCGCCCAAAATGCCAGCCAAGAGATTGGTCGCCACGCGCTTATCAATCGGATAGCCGATGGCGCGGAAATAATTATAAGCGACCTCGCAGGTTGAGCTTGCTTTAGTATCAATCAAATTCACTAAGCCGTAGGCATTATTAGAAATGTGATGGTCGATATTCAAGACCGTCTTGCCTCTGAATAATTCCTCGCTCAAGCGGGTATTGCTGATCGAACCGCAATCGAGAAAAAAATACAAATCCCAACGCTCGTCAAAAACGCTTTTATCGCTTGTGACTTCATCAATGCAGGGCATGAAATGCAAATATGACGGCGCCGGATCGGCCGTATAAATCCTGACTTCCTTGCCCAGGGATTTAAGGTAGATATAAAAGCTGAGGGTTGCTCCCAAGGCGTCCTCATCCGGCCTCTGATGCCCGATCAGCAAGATCCTATGGGAACGCAATAGTAATTGGTCTATTTGTCGATAAATATCAATCATAAACAATCTGTTATCTTAAGGTAATTTATCATTTATGTCAAATATGGTATAATAGCGATAATAATCCATTCACGCTCTGTCATCCCGACCGAAATCAGGTAATCCTGATGCAGTGGAGGGATCTGCAAATATAACCAGGTACTACTAGGTCTTAATCGATGAGTGTGTTAAATAATAACAGTGAAATTAGAATCTTTGAAGATCTCTCCACTTCGCTATGATTACATAGCTTCGGTCGAGATGACAATATCACATATGAACTTAGACAACCTTAAAGCGATAAAAAGACTGGACAAAAAAAATGTCGCGGCCTCGATCAATAATCTGCCCCGACAGCTGACAGCCTCGTGGGAAATCGCCAAGAAAACAAAAATTCCGCCGGCTTTCGGCAAGGCGAAAAATATTATTTTCTGCGGCATGGGCGGATCGAATCTGGCCTCAGAGCTATTGAAGCGCGTCTTTGGCACCAAGATAAGAGTGCCGTTCATCATGGTCCGCGGTTATAAATTGCCCGGCTTTGCCGGCAAGAATTCCTTAGTCGTCATTGACAGCTATTCCGGCAATACCGAGGAGACTGTCTCCTGTCTGGAACAGGCCCTGAAACTGAAGGCAAAAATAATCTGCATTGCAAGCGGCGGCAAAATCGAGCTTTTAGCCAAGAGAAACAAACTGACGCTCTTCAAGCTGAATGCGGCGCTCAATCCTTCCGGCCAGCCGCGCTACGATGTCGGCTCACAGCTGGGCACGGCGCTTTCCATCTTCAGCAAATTGAAATTCATCTCCATCAGCGACAAGGAAATCGCGGCTGCGGCAGACAAACTACTGGAAATGGGCCAGAACCTTTCGCCCTCGGCCAAGCAAAACTTTAATTTTTCCAAACAGCTGGCGCAAAGGCTGATCGGGCAAAATTTATATATCGTGGGAGCCGAGCATCTTTCTGCCAACGCCCATATCCTGGCCAACCAGATCAATGAAAGCGCCAAACAATTGGCTATTCCCTATCGCATTCCCGAACTGAACCATCACCTGCTGGAAGCGCTGACATTCCCTAAGCGCACAGTCAAAGAGACCGCCTTCATTTTTCTGGTCTCGCCTAATTACAGCGAACGGATCATGAAACGTTTCATCACAACGAAAAAAATCCTCGATCAAAAGGGCATCGCTAATTTTTCAATGACAGCGAAAAGCTCCGGCGCTCTGAATCAAGCCCTGGAGATACTGGCCATCGGCAGCTGGGTCAGTTTTTATCTGGCCATGGCAAACGGCATCGATCCAGCCGAGATTCCTTGGGTGGATTTATTTAAGCGGGAACTGGAAAAATAGTCAGCAAAGAGTAGTCAAACGCAAAAAAGCCAGCCTTAGGCTGGCTTTTTTAGATTAAATTTAAATTCAAATTAGCCGGCGACTGTCGTCATCTGATAGATGACGAAATTGGTAATCGCGTAGGCGGCAAAGATCAAAATCAAGCCGATGATCGCTTGCTTGATGCGATCCTTGGCTGTCTCCACTTTCTTCGCATCGCCGCTCGCCGTCATCCAAGTGAAGCCGGCGTAAACGATGAGCAATACCAGAAGAACGCCGAGCATGCCGATAATGACTTTGAGTATATTTCCGACTACGGTCGGCAAATCAGTCGTGCCGCCTTGGATGCCGGCTTGTCCGGCAGTCAAATCCAGATTCTTCGTGATGTCAGAAGTATTAATAGCAGCTCCGGCCGCTAGCGGCAGGACCAGGATTACGGATAACAGAGCCAGCGAGGCTGCATGTTTGCCGTATTTCTTAAAAATTTTTTTCATAGTTTATATTTTAATTATAATTTGATTTTTTTAAACCGATTAAACTTAAATTCTAAATGCATGTATCATGCGCGGGGTCAGGAGTAGTGCCTAGCGGGCATATTGTGCCGGTTGGACCGGTACTGCCAGGAATAGGAGCTGAACCGGATGATGCGCTGCCCGCCCCGCTGATGCTTGTGATCGCAAACCGAGTAATGGCATAGGCCGCGAATACTATGATCAATCCGATAACCGCATTTTTTATCATATCTTTGGCTTTTTCCACTTTTTTGGAATCGCCTTGGGCTGTCATCCAGATTATTCCGGCATAGACGATGATGACCACCAACGCGACGCCGAGCATGGACAATATGCCCTTGATGATCCCGCCGATAAACACGAACGGGTCGGCATTGCTTATCAGGTTAGCTCCGGCAGCCGTCTTCATGTTAGCATAAAGCCCGCTGGCCAGCGCGCAGTCAGCCGCAAAAACCAAAAAAATGACAACTAATGGGATTAAGGATTTTTTTAAGATTTTTTTCATGTCTGTGATCCCCATTCCGCCGGAGCCCTGAAATAATCAAGGCTCCGAGGAATCGGAAAATTATAATTAGCCGCCGATCTGAGCGCCCGTGATTCTCTGCAATTGAGAGAAGACGAAGCTGGCGATGGCGTAAGAGGCGAAGATAATTACCAAACCGATAATACCGGAATAGATCATTTTCTTTGCCTTATCAACCTTATCGGGCTCGCCTGAGGCAGTCATCCAAATGAAACCACCCCAAAGGATGATAAGCACAGCGATAACGCCCAAGAATCCGAGGATGACCTGGATAATGCTCTTGATCAAATCACTTAGAGTGGTTGTTCCCAATCCCAAATCACCCATTTGAGGAATATCTCCAGCAGCTCCGGCAATAGTAGGCAAGGCTAAGAGTCCCAAAACTCCAAGAGTCATGGTTCCGACGAATAACTTCTTTGTTGTCAATTTTTTCATGTTTTCACCCCCTTTCTCTGTCCTTAGCCTATCCATTCTGCACCGCGAAGCGCAGAAGGAAAGCGGAGGAGATAGTATATGTTAATTATTATACAGTAATTTTAGGCAAAACGTAAGCCGCCATATCAGAAGCCGGCGCCGCAAAACCAGTCGGATTGCCTGCGGTCGCGGGCACCTTCAAAACGGTTTGCAGCAAGAAATTGACGATGGCGTAGGAAGAAAAGATGACAAATAAGCCGATGACGGCGTATTTCATCAAATCTTTGCCCTTCTCCACGTTTTTCGGGTTGACTCCGGCGAGCATATACAGGATACCGCCATAAACGAATGCCACAAGCGCCAAGACGCCGGAAATGCCTAAGGCGGCGGTAATAAATCTGTTAGCCAGAGTCGGCAATGGATTCGAACCCAGGCTGAGAGGATCGCCCAGTTGCGTAGCCGCCAAAGCGAGTGTCGGCAACAGCAAGAAGCCGGACGCGAGGACAAGAAAATATGTTTTTCTGATTGTGATCATAAATTATTTTAACGCGTTGTAAAATATTCCGGTCTGATTATTTCTGGAATGAAGTTGTCTGGCAAACGCCCCAATTAGTCTGGCCGGTGATTTTATAAAAGCCGCCCATCGAGCTCTCGCCGCCAACAAAGGTGATGATGACAAAATTCATAATGGTATAGCCGCCAAAAATAAAGGCCAGCCCGATTATCGCCGCCTTGATCGAATTCTTGGCTTTTTCCAAGTTGCCCGGACTAAAGGAAATCGTCAGATACATTATTCCGGCGTAAACAAAGATCAGAATGGCAATCGCTCCGCTGACGCTAATAATTAAATTTGAAGCATTGACAAAAATCTTAATGAAATCGCAAATATCGCATTTCGGCGCTACTTTGTAGCTGGAGCTCTGGCCGGCTACAGTAAGAGGGGTTTCTGCTCCAGTCTGCGCGCAAGTAACGCCTTGCAAAATAGTGTTATTCAAAACGGCGTCAGCAGCAGTGGCGGCAAAAACCGGAGTCGCCGTCAAAATAACCGCGGTGATTGCCAAGGTGACGCTAATAATTTTACTGGATTTCGATTTAGCCACATTATTATATTAATTCAAAAAAGGATTATGGAGTCGGCGGAGTTATGGTCTGGGAAATTTTCTGCGTGGCGACCTGCATGACATCGCTGATGCCCTGCTGATCAGTCACCAATAAGAATCTCTCGGCCATTTCCTTGAACGTCTGCTCCGCTGCGGCAACGTCATAACCGTAATACCAAGTTCTCGCTGTCAGCGTCTGAGTCGAGGCGGCATGCAAATCTTCGTTATCCTGCTGTTCGGTAATTAATGCCTTGAGCGCGGTCGGATTATTTGTCACGGCCAGATACTTGCGGACTTCCGCCGGCTGGTTCATGAATAACACGAAGTTCCAAGCCTCATTGGGGTATTTGGATTTCTTAGAGACCGTTTCCAGCCAATAATTAGCATAATTGACGATCGGATTGCCGGGAATCTGCGGTATCGGCGCGATGGCGAAATTGACGCGCGAACTGGCGCGGATCTGAGGCACATGGTAATTATAGCCGAAGAAAAACCCGACTTGCCCGGCCATGAAGGCCTGCAAGGAATTCGGCATTGTATTATTCCAAGAGTAAACGCTCTTGATGGGCGAGGCGAAATCGGAATAAAACTGCAGTGCTGTCAGGCCGGGATTTATGCGCGCGCCATTCTTTAAGACAGTGGAGAAAAATGACGGATAATTCCTGGAATCGCTCATCACCGCGCCGCTTTGCATCATCAAGGCGGAAATAATGTCGAAGCTGCGCTCGATATTGAAGCCCGTGCCCAAGGCTGTTCCTGATTGGATGATCTTGCTTTCCGTCTCGAATTTAGTGGCTTTGACGACCGCGTCCTGGAAAGCATTCCAAGTGGTGGGGATCTGCGTGATGCCGGCCTGATTGATGATATCCTTGTTATAGAACATGACCAGCGTATCTAAAGACAGCGGCAAGCCGAAGACTTGGCTGTCAATTACGGCATCAGTAAATACGGTATCGATGTAGCTATCCTTGATTTCGCGCAAAGTCGGAGTGTTTTCGGTCCTAACTTCTATCACCTTCGTCTTCTGCAAATTGAAGAAGCTGCCTTTCTCAATGATATACCCCATCTTGATCTGAGGCGGCATCGGTTGGAGCTTGGCCTGATATTTTCTCAGCCAGCTTTCCGGAATGGAAAAAATGTCCGGTCCGCGGTCCTCGGCCAAAGCGTTCAAAAGCTCCGTCTCGTATTCTTCATAACGAAACTTGCGGTAATTGATGGTGATATTAGGATGGACGACCTGGTAATCCTTGATGATCTGATCAAAGGCATCCTGATCATCCCAGACGCGCCAGTAATTCAGAACGATCGGCTGGATCGCCGCCTGCTGTTCAGCCGTCTGGAGAGCGCAGCCGAAGCCCGACGCAGTCAAAAAAACCGCCGCCAAAAAGAGGTATAATATTTTTCTTAATGTCTGTCGAGACTTCAGCATAATGAGATGGTCGCAAATACCATTGAAGATGGTTTAATTATAACATATTTTATCATTTGGCAACAATCCACCTCAACTAATTATCCACAATGAAAAAACCCGCGAACATGCGTCGCGGGTTGAGGTGCGGTTTTGAATTTAGTTTTTAGAGATCGGTTGGCTCTTTTTCCGGATTTCTCCGATAGTACTCGTGAGCCAAGCGCTTCAGTTCCTTGTCATAAGACTTTTCCTGAGCTTGTTCCAAGTCCTCTTTCAGTTTGCGCCGGACAAGATCTTTGACCGCCTCTCTTTTATGCCTTATAAGCTCTATTTTAGCAATCATTTTTTTAAAGCACATAATTTTATCTAATTTTAGACAAAAAATAACTTACTAGATTCAGTAAGTTATTTAATAAGTATTTATCTAATTTCAGTACACTAAAGGATTAAACTGCCTCCTCGTCCGGCTCGTCTGCCATTAGACTGGCTGCTCTAGCTGTGGCTTCAGCGACTGCTTTCTCATTGGCCGCTAAATATGTCTCATTGATATTTATCAAGTCAGTTTCCACTGCATCAAAATCAGCCTCAGCCTTGTCAGTCAGGGCATTTATTTCCTTAATCGGTTCCATCAGATCTATTTCCAAAGCCTCTGTGCCGGCCGTAATTTCTTCCAGCAATTCTTGGGCCTCTTGATTGATTTGATCAACGTCATCATTGGTTGGGATCATATGTTTGGCTTCTGAATATTCTCTATTTAAAAACTTTCAACATTATTCAATATGGTATTCGGCTGATAAGACACTCTGGTTAAATTCAATAAGTCATCAATCTGCTTTTCGGACAATCCTCTGGCGGTTAAGACAGGTTTGACGCGATTTTCCAGATCGGCCAAAGGCAAATCGGAATCAGCGCCGGCATCAGCGCCTAATACAGCCGTGATTTCATCGGCCGTGAATTCCCGAGCGCCGAAGCCCAAATTATCATTCACTTCTTTTAAATATTTACCCACGCTGATGCGCTGATTTTCTCCGACTATGCTTTCCGTCGCCCCAAATCTGCGGCCTTGCCCCGGCTTGATTCTAGCACTGACCGGATTATAGGAAGGTTTCTCTTCATCAGAAACATAAACCTGCTTGTCTGTGATTTCCTGATACATGGTCGACATATCCTGCCAAGGATTGATCAGCGACTCCAGGTGCCCGATATGCTCCTGGCAGGCAGTAAGACCAATATCCGCCTCATTGTATTTCTTATCGAATTTAGTCAAAACTTTATTGCAGGAATTGATCGCTTGTTTGACTAAAGCGCGCTGATCCTTCGGCACGCTCATCATCCTGATCTTCAGGTTGTCTAATTTAGTCTGCCAGCCGGCACGCTCGGCGGCCGCTTCATCCCTGGCTTGTTCTGCCTGCTGAAGAACCATCTTGGCTTGTTCCAATTTCTCCTGCGTCGGCTTGATGTGCTCCTCAATATCGCGGCTAACCTTAAGCGACCGCTCATTGATGCCGTTCAATGTGGTTTCCTTCATGCTCTCCAACTTGCCGACTTTCGACAAGTGCTTGGCCTGCTCGAATCTGAGCCCGCTTCTAAGCCAGTCCCCGTTTAATTTTTTAAAACCGCTTTCATACGCCTTGGCGGCGCGCTTGCGGTCTTGATAGGAATTTTCTGAATTATCACGGATTTCACGATTAATTTCATTTTCCGCCTCTTGTTCCGTAATTCTATCGCGCAAATCATTAAGCTTACTTTCGGCTTTCATCACCGACTTATTGCGCGAGTCAAATAACTTACCGGTAAAAAAATTCTTGACTCTGACGATTGATCTGCCAACTAAATCATATTGGGCATTGCCCCAATCGCCGCTCTTATAGCCGGTTATGCGATCAGTCCAATTGGCCAATCTTTCGAATTTATGCGATATGAATCTCTTCAGGATGTTTTCCCGCGTCGTATAGCGGCGGTATTCGACATCGACTGCCTCGCGAGTCGGCAATGCTTCCGCATTAGGCGCCTGTTCTCCCGGAGCTCCTGCCGGAGTAGCTTCAGTTTCCCCTGCCACAGCTGGCCGATTCATCTCTTCGAGTTTTTCCGCCTTCGCTCTATTCCAGCTCTCAAGAATTTTATCCGCTTCCGATCTATTCTGAGCGAAAACATCTTCCGGCAGGCCGTCGGCTGCTTCCGGCCTGAATTCTGGCACAGAATCGAAGGCGAATTCATCTGTCTCTGCCGGCTCGGCGGCAGGTTCTGTTACTGGAGCAGGCATCTCTCCAGAAACTAGCGGTTCTGCAGCTGGCTCTAGCAGAGGTTCGACGGCAGCAGACTCTGCAAACTCTTTTTTCCATTGTTCCACAAGTTTACGATATGAATCCAAATCAGCTTGAAGGCGATTCTTAATTGACTCTATGGCAATAATTTGGTCCTTCAATTCACGTATACCAAGAACTTTTTTTGACTCCTGCGAATACATGCGGCGCGTATTATCTAAACGATTAAACTTATCTGCAGAAATTTTTCCCTCAACTGATTTTAACATCTCCTTTAATTCTTCATAACCTGCTAAAAAAATATCCACCTCATCATTGAATGTTTCTTGATCGCTTTTTATCGGTTTCTCAGCGGCAGATTGCGCATTTTCTGTCGGCATTAATTGTTCAGGTATTGCGCCTTCGGCAGGCGCGGCTGCGGCTGCTTCTTGTATCGGCGCTGGCGCTGCATCAGGCTTGGCAGGCTTCTTAGCATCAAGTTCCCCAAAAAAGCCTTTCTGAATCCAGATATCTTTCATAATCGGTTCCTTGGCTTTCGGACCGGCGACATTAAACTTCATTAAGACTGAGCCGTCTTCACGCCGACCGTAGATATTTTCTTTTTTTCTTTTTTCGCCATATATCACCTGCCCGATCGGCTGTGGTTCAGCTTCATTCTTTGCTGCGCCTGGTGTTTCGACAGCAGTTGCTCCAAGCGATTCTGCCGCGATGGCAGTAACGCCTTCAGTCAAAGTCGCTGCCGCTCCTTCGGCGGCATTCACGGTATTTTCCAAACCGCTTTGCGCCACAGGCGGCACTTCAGTCCCCGCCGGCGGCTGGACTGCAAGCACATCGTTCTTTAGCTCGCCGGCTCCGGCTACGACTTCTCCCGCATGGGCTGCTAAATCTTTATTCGCTGCGGCAATGACGTCGGGCGAGGCTGCCGCATCAGGACTTTGTTGCGCTTCTAAAGGACTGCCGGCGCCTTCGGCTGGTTCAAAGTTGTCAGGCGATGCGGCTGGAATTTCAGTATCCGCCAAATCTCCCGGTTCAATCTTGCCAAGCATAGCTTTCCAATCTTCTCCTCCACCGGCATCTGCCAGATCTGCTTTTGGTCTTCTGCCTTTTCCGCCATCTTCTTGACTGCGTTTTGAGCCGTTTTTTGTATCCTTCATATGCTATTTAATGCTTCTTAATATCTCTTTGATCCTTTCATCATCCTTATTCTTCGATAATCCATCGATGATTTTCTTACGTTCCGCCTTCAATCTGGCCATCTCGCTTTTAAAATCATCATAAAGCCGATCGATTTTAGCGATTTTTTCTTGAAAGGCCTTTTTAAGCTGCGCGTTAGTCAAAGTTGCCATATTTGTTTTAGTAGTTGACTATATTATAACACAAAACAATTTTAAACAACAATATAAAATCCTCAATCATCATTTATTCTTGAAAAAATCCCAACAAAATGCTAGCATGTATATATAATATATAATTTACCGCAAGGGTACAAATATGCCGACAGCAAAAAAACTTGCGGTTATACTAGTCAAGCAGACTCCCGGCTACTGCGGCCCGGCCAGCTTGAAAATGGTGCTCGACTATTATGGCGTCAAAAAAAGCCTGAAGGCTTTGGCTGAATTATCGCATACTCCGGCCGCCTGCGAAACTGCCGGCGCCTCAGCCGAAAACCTCTTGAAGGCCGCCAAAAAATTAGGTTTTGCGGGCCTGATCAAAGACTGGGCGAATTTTAATGACATACACAAATTCGTCATCAAGAAAAAAATCCCTGTTATCATCAGCTGGTTTTCAGAATACGAAAGCCACTTCTCCGTCGTAGTGAAAATCGACGACAAAAATATCTATTTTCTTGATCCGGAATTCTATGCCTTGCGCAAGATGGACTTCAAGCGCTTCGAGAAGATCTGGTTCGAATTCGAAGGCGGCTTGGGCAAGAATAAGCCTAAGCTCATCGTACGCCGCTTCATCGCCATTTATCCGAAAGAAGCCGTCAAATAATTTCCAAAATTAAAACAGTCCGCCGCGGCGGCCTGTTTTTATTACGGAATTAAAATGCCTTCAGCGGCTTGTTTTGCATAATTATGTCGACTTCCTCATAACCGGTCGGAAAAGCGAAATTATATCTGGCGGGCAAGGCGAAAACATAATTGACATTCTGTCCTAACATGCTCGGGTTGATCGGCGCGGCGCCGATATGGAATTGATCCTGCTGCAGCAGGCTCCACTGATTTGCCGTAAAGACCATAATCGGAATATCCTGCCGCGGATTTGCCAATGACCAGAACGGATGCCTGATTGAAATGATCGGGCCGCGTTGCGCCACGACATCGCCGATCTGACTGGCAACCAAGCCCTGCCATTCGGTCGTTACAATGGAATAGCCCTTCCAACTGTCGGGTAAAGCGAAATCGAAGCCGTACTGAGTGTTATGATATGTAATAATTGCCGCCGAGCTGGTCGAAACGGCCGGCATTTCCAGCTTCGGCTCTGCCGGCTTGCCAGACAGCATGAAATATTCGCCGATAATTACCACAATAATGATGGCTGCAACAACTGTAATTTTAATCCAAATCCCTTGTTTCATAGATCGGGCATTATCAGCTTAGTTTAATTGTAGTCCAATTCGCTCCATTTTTCAATTAAAAAAACTACTTTTCAAAAGGCAGATCAAGAAATTTATGATACGGTTCATCATTGTTCAGTTGGCGATAAACCCTGATAAATGATATATCAAATTTCGGTAGTTGTTCCAATCTTTTTTCGGCCTCCTTTTTTATTTCGGCTAATTCCCCTTTGTTTAGGCCCCATCCAGTCCCGCCTAACGTCAGATGAGGAGAATATTGCTCATTTTCAAAATATCCTTTTCCTGCATCTTCAGGTTTAATGGCCTCAAATAACTTCTTATGGAGCTCAATCAATTGTGATGAATATCCAGGCTTTAAAAATACGACCGATTCGCCGAAAGTACCGATACCGGCAAAAGAAATTTCAAACTTATTATTTTTTGCCGCAATTACTTTGACTTCTGACAACCACGACAAATCATCAGCCAGTCCGGATTGCGCCTTGACCGTTATATGAGGCTCAAAGATATTCGGCGCTTCATTATGAGGAAATAATCTTTGAAATGCGATTATCTTTTCCTTTATTTCCTTCGGCGGAGTAATGCCGATAAAAAACTTCATAAATTTATATCTGCAGTGTGTTTATAGCCAGCCTGATTGCGGCTTCCAGTCCGCTGGGAGCATCTGTCCCTATGCGATAAATTCTCCCGTTTCTCATGATTATTTCAACCGTGTCAAAACCGGAAACATTATATATCCACATTTTGGGCCAGAACCAAACCCTCACTCCCCATCCATAATACCAGTGATTCTTTACTGATTGAATTGAAGCTATCTGATCAAGAGCTAACTTCCTAGAGAAAATTCCATAGCCGAATTTTATCCGAAGACTGCTTTCATCAATAGACACTGTCAGCGTGGCAAATGATGCAAGAACAAATAGAATTAATGCCATTACGGCGGTAACGGCAAAATTTGTGCCGGAGTCGACCGAGGGAGGCTCAGCCCTGGCAGTAATCTGAACCCATGTAAATAGAACCAGCACGGCTAGTGTAACAACCAACATCAGGTAACCGATTTGAGTGTGTTTATATGCGGTCATAATTTTTAATTTCGGAGAGGGGGAGATTCGAACTCCCGAGATCTGTGAAGACCTACCGCTTTTCGAGAGCGGGGCACTCAGCCACTATGCGACCTCTCCTTATTTTTTATAAATGACTCAAATCTCTTAACGTGCTTTGGATTACTTGAACCGATTATTACAAAATATTTTTTTACATCGATGCCTTTTCTTAGCTTGATGCTGAATTTATACTTTTGAGGTCTCAAATCAAATAACACTAAAGATTCAAAGACAAAATCCAGCAAAGGTTGTGAATGATTAGAAAAATCCAAACATACGCTGGAATAATTATTTCTCACACCTTTATGCCGATCTATATATACACTGCCGTCAGTATCAATTAAGCCTCTTAAACATGCCTTGCAATATCTGATATTCTCAGCTATCCATAAAGGCACTCCGACTTGATCCGCTACTTTATTATGGCTCAATCCTTGGCTTATCAAATATTCTACTAATTCTATCCCTGAAATGTAAATTTGCAAGCAGGTACTTTCTCGATATAATTTACGCGTTTTCAAGCCGAATAATTTTTCAGCCAATTTGATCACGAAGCTTGCATATTCCAAATCTGTTGAACTATTCAACGCTACAGAAATCTGATAATTGCCTATCCCGCCATCGCCCAACATTATTCCAATAAACTCTGCCAATTCGAATGATCTTCTAACATTATTAATTTGCTTTCTCTGCTTGAAATCGGTACCTAATAATTTGTGAGTGATTTGAGATTTCGTGCCGCCCCTGCGCCGGCTTTCAATGTCGCCCAAATTGCCATATTTTTCGAATCTTGCCTTTCCGCCAATTTTGCCCGCCCTGCTCAAGCGTTGTCTAGAGGATTCTACTCTATAATCAGGCAAATCGATATTAAATTTACGAGATAGTTTATCGGCAATATCAAATGGCATTGTGGATGCTTTCTTTCTCCAATCACATATCGTATGCCCATGAACACTGCAAAGACTACCAAGTTCTTTGTCACTAAGTCCGCTTGCAGACTTTACGTCAATTAAAAACTTATTTTGAATTCCTTTTTTAAATATAATCCTGTTCATATTAGGATTATATCACATCGTGGTGATATTATGCAACCACTCAGTCACCTCTCCAGATGAACTATTTCTTCAACTTAACATTCAAACTCGTCACGCCGATCAAGAGCCAGAACAAGACTGAGAGATCATTCTTGAAATACGGCACGTCCACCAGGCCATGGATGATGATTTCCGCTCCGGCGATGATAAAAATGAAGCTAGCGAGCTTATCGAACGGCAAGGCCAGACTGTAATGCCAGCCGATTTCAAAAACATTCTTCAGATTGGCCCAGAAATATTTGACGCCCAGCCAGATGAATGCCGCCACACCGATTAGTCCCGTTTCGCTCCAAAAATTAAATAGGATCGTATGGGGATAAGGGAAGATTTCCATCCAGAAATCCGTATGATACGGAATGATGGCGATCGGATAACCGGCCAAGCCGGCGCCGAAAAACCAATGCGCTTTCAACATCTCCCAAGTTTCAGCCCAAATCCTCGTACGGACGAAGCCCGACCAATCGCGAAGGAACAGTTTGCTGTAAATCAAGTCGCGGACACCGCCGTTTGCGATTAGCACTATAACAAATAAACCCAATAAAATCAAGGCTAAAGTGCGCGTCTTCTTCATCATGAAAAGCATCAGCCAGCCAGCCACGGCAACTGCCAGAATCGCACCTTCCGATTGGGCCGCTACGATCATCCAAATACCCAAGACCACAACAACCATCTTCAGCCAATAGCGCTGGGAATTAGACAAATACAGCAGGATCGAGTCGGAATTCTTATAGCAGAGAAAACCTAAGAAAACCACGATAATCGGCCCTAAATACAAGCCTAGGGCGTTCGGATAGCCATAGAAAGAAACGATGCGATCGACCGCTCCTGAGGCCGTCAGGAAGGCATGTGGCACTCCTATGACGAAGATCTTCTGAAGTATGGCAGATATTCCTAAATAAATGACAGACGCGCCTAGCGCCCAAAATAGGCCTTCCAGCTGCCTTCTGATCGATATAATCGAAAGCATCAGCCAATAAAAAATCACCGGCTCGACAAAATAAGCCTTCCAGGCGCCGAGCGCGTGCATCTTGTCGGGCGAAACGTATACCGCGATCGTCGCCGCCGCTAAGATGGCAATGATCGGCCCAAAAAACGTGTCTTTTTTAAGTTTTTTGAAATCGATTTTCTTCATCACCAGCATCACGATTGCCAAAACCAGAATCATCGTCTCCAGCCAAGTCATCGGGATGCCGAAGAGATTGTAGCGGATGAGATACGTCGGCAGAAGCGCGGCGATCAGATACAGCGCCCAGAGCGGCCGGTAATATGAGAGCGCCGCGAAAGCTGCAACAGCGATGATCAGAAGGAAATAAATTAGCATATGATTTTAATTATCACTTATTAGATGTCATCCCCGCGAAGGCGGGGAACCAGATTGAATAAAAAGCTTTGTTTATTAACCTGGATTCCCGCCTTCGCGGGAATGACACTGAGTTTTATTTAGCTTTTAATTTGAATATATCGACTATCTCCGCTCTATCATAGCCCTTGAGCAGATAAAGAGTGACGAAATAAACTATTAAACCGATGAGGATGAGCGTCAAAACCGATTGGCTCATGAATATCCAGAGAGCAACGCACATCGCCAATGAGCTCAAAATAGTTTTGGCAAGAATATTGATCTTGAGCGTCGCGCCGGTGTGCTTATTCAGGATGTAGAAAGCGGAGAAAGCGATGATCGCTTCAGTGGCGACAGTCAAAGTCGCGCCGGCCCAGTAAGAATAAATGGGAATGAAGATCAGATACGTCACAAGCGAGAAAACCGCGTCGAAGAGATAGAAGCCGATCATCTTTTTCTGCAGGCCGGTAGCCACGATGGCATAGCCGAAGAGCGCGCCGAAATAAATCATGGCCGTGGCGACGATGAGTATGCGCAATGGGCCGCCGGCAACCGCGAAATCCGGCCCGGCGATAAGCATCATCATCTTTTCCGCCAGCATCCATGTGGCAAAGACCATCGGTACGGCGATGATCGCCATGAAATCGAATGACTTCTGTAAGATCTTATCAAAAAGCTGCCGATTAATGACGTAAAATTCGGTCAAAAGCGGCAACATCAACCCGAGGAAAAGATATGGGAACTGGATCAGTATTTCCAGCACTTTATAAGCGGCGCCATAGATGCCGACGTCTTCGGCCGGCCGCACGAACGAGAGGATAATCGTATCGGCGCGGAAGTACACCAGCGTCAGCGAGATAGTAATAGCCAGAGGCCAAGACGTGTCCCAAATTTCTTTGAGCACCGCTTTATCCAAGCGCGGCCGATAGGCCAGATATTTCTTCGACTTGATGAAGAGATACGAGAAATTGATAAAACTGCCGCATGAAACGGCGATGATGATCGGATAAAATCCCAAATTAAGATAAGTGCTCAGCCAGATGCCGGCAAGCAGCGCCAGTCGGCCCCAGACTTCGCCGATTGCCACTTCGGCCATGGCCATATGTTTCTGGAACATGCCGATCAGCACGGATTGCAAAGAGATGAAGAAAAATGAGGCGGAGGCGATGGCCACGCCGATCTTGACGATTATCGGATAGGGCAAAAGAAAGACTAATAATGTTCCAGTGCCTAAAAACAGCACGGAAGAAATCAGCCGGACTGCGATCAGATTGCCGAAAATTTTGGACTGATCCGCTCCCGGGCGAGACAGCAATTGAGCGGTCGCCATCTGCAGGCCGAAATCGATCAAGACGCCGAAGAATTGCAAATAAGCGACGATCGTCGTATAAAAACCGAAGCCTTTCTGGCCGAGATAGCGCGTCATCAAAGCCACCGTGGCCAAGCCGACCAAGGTGGATATGACTTTCCCCGTGACTTGCCACAAGGTGTTATGCGCTATTTTGCGAGCTAGAGACATAATTATTTCTGCGGCCATAATTTCTTCGCCTCTTCCCAATAGGCAGGCGCATTCTTTTCTTTTTTCATGTAATACCACCATTCCACGCCCCAAAGATACGCTTCATCGAAGCCGGCACGGCGGGTAAAGGCTATATTGTCCTTGAATTGTCCCAGGCTCATGGATTCGTTGTGCTGAGCGACTGTCATCATCGATAGATTCTGCCCCGCCTTATGCCAGCTTTCCGCTTGCAATTCGGCCACGATGACGCGCTTGATCGGCGTGAACTTTTCCAGCAATTGCACTCTGGCCCAATAGAAAAACGGCGGCGTAAACCAATGAAAATAGCCGATGTATGGATTGTAAACGACGCGGTAAAGCGTCGAGCCGAGAATATCTCCGCCGGAGTGAGCGATCGGCCACCAAGTGGAAAGCTCGCCGCTATCGGTGACGAGAATCGGCTTATTGGTAATATCTTTGACCGTCTTTATCTCATCCTTGAGCAGATTGGTGTCAGCCGGAGGACAGACGCCGAAAGTTCCCAGGTACGGCTCATTCTCCACCTGCCAATAAATAATATTCTTATTGCTGGCATAACGCTTGGCCACCGCCTCGATGAATTTTATCTGCCTTTGATCGACTTCGATTGAGTTCATGCCACTAAGCCAGCTCGGATCATGGCACTCGGGCCAACGCGGCAATCTGCGGCCGACAGCCAGGATTATCTTGGCTTGCCGTTTGCTCGCTTCGGAAATCTGGAAGTCCAAATCGGTAAAATCATAATCGCCCTCTGTCTTTTCCACCTGATTCCAATAAGCGGATAAGCGGATGCGATCGACTTTCAAATCATCCAGAATGGCCAAGTAAGTCTCCTTCCAATCAAGCCCTAATTCCGTCTGAGCATACACGGATGAAAACGTCACACCCCAGTTCATCGGACGCGAAAAATTCAGCTGATAAACAAAGATTATTGCGACAATTATGACGGCCAAGATTGAGAAAATAATCCAATGCCGCCTTAAGAAAAAAAACATAATTTAATTTTAAATTCGTTCCCGACACAATCGGGATGAAATTTTTTAGAATGCCAATATCCCCAATCCGATGATGATCAAGGCGGTCGCAACGATCTTCTGGACCAGAATATAGCGCGACATCTGCTCTTTCAAAATCTTCGGGAATTTATGGGATAAAAAAGCCACAATCAACAGCAAAAAAACATATTGCAAGCCCTGCATGGCATTGATCAGGGCCGTGGCGTTAACGGCGATGGCGATGGCCAGGTTATAAAGCAGCGAGGCCACGGCACCGGCTACCTGGCCGCCGATGACTAACCAGATATTCTGCTCTGTCGGGCGTTTCATTTCTTTTTTGATCAGCCGGATATTGCTGGGTATCGCTAAGAGGCATAAGGCGAAAATGAACGAGCCGATCCTAGTCATGACAAACGGCGTGATGAACGTGCCGGCCAAGACGTAGGCGTATTTGCTTAAGGCCAGAGAAACGGCGAAAAGCAGCGCAGAAATGATCGCCCAAATATACGCCTCGCGCTTCGCCTTGCCCTTGCCCCAAGTGATTACGATCGAGCCGATGACAATGAAGGCGAAAGCCCAGGCGAATTTGCCGGTCACGCTCTCGCCGACCAGGAACCAAACGACCGGCAGAATGAATATCGGCTGCAAACCATTCAAAAAGGGCACGACTCTGGAGGCCTCGCCCTTATCCAAAGCGACAAACATCAGCAGCAAGGCGGCGGCAAACAATAATCCGGAAATAATTTCAACGGCCAGTTCAAAAGCCGTCGGCGCTTGCCAGCCGAAAGGCAGTAAAACCAGTGACAATATCCCCATTAAGCAGATCAGCATGGTGAAGACCGCCGGCCGAGTAACCTTATTGGACAACAAGAATTTATCCGTCACCAGGGAGCAGGCATTCAGGGCATAAGAGAGAATAGCTATGGGCAGCCAAAGCATAGGATAATTACAAATTACGAATTAAAAATTACGAATTAAATGCTAATTAATTCCATTCTATTATAACATAAAATATGTCTAATCAAAACCTCGGACATTAGAAAATGACCGAGGTTGATTTAATTGAAATTTCATCTATTGAATACAATTTGAAATTCGTAATTCGTAATTTGAAATTGATTCTACGGCTGCAGCGTCTGGCTCTCGTTGCAATTGCCGTCGATGCAAATGACGACTGATTTGACAGCGGCGAATTGAGAAATAGTCGCCTTGATCTGCGCCTTGATGGCGGTAACGGCGCATGAGCCGGCAGCCTTGGAAATATTGCCGGATAAATTTACCGACATTACTCCGGTATCATCAAGCTTCAGATACTTCAGGATCGTGCCGTTAGGAATAGCCGAAACATAGCCTTGTTCTTTCTCTGCAGCGGACAAGGGCTGCAATAATCCCAGCATGGTGTTGATCATGTTGGAGTCATATTTCTTATCGATCTCGCGATCCAAAGGATAGGCCAGCGCGCAATCGGAACTGTTCGGATTTTTTTGAGTATTTCCCAGATACGCCGTGACTTTGACTTGAGGATAGACTGTTGCATCGCCATTGCTTACCAAGACATTGATATCATTCTTAGTTTCCTCGATGATATTCACTTTGCCCTGCTCTATCGAACTGGAAACCGTCACGCTCGGTCCAGTGATATCAGTCGTCTCGGCAGCCGGCTTGCGCGTGGCATAAAATATAACGATAAAAATAATAATCAAAACAGCCGCAATGCCGATAATCTTTTTGAACGAAATTTTTTCCTTGGCTGCTGAAGAGCCTGACGGTTCAGCCGCAGGCACAACGGGCTGCTCTGCCTTTGGTTCAACTAGGTTTCCATTGGCTTCCAAAGCCAATTCTTCTCTGGGCGCTGAAACGGCTGCGGCGGATGCAGATTCCTGTTTGATTTCAGAATGCTCGCCGTCGGATCTTGATACCTCCAACTGGACTAAGGGAATCTGTTCTTGCTGCAAAACAGCAGGAATTTCTTGCGGTTCTTCAGCGGGCTGAGCAGCTTCTTCGGTAACTGGTTCCTGATCAGCATTGACTGGCTGTTCTTCTTCCGTCATATATTTGATCTGATTGGGCGGGCATTAAATGCCCTGCATATTGAGGATATGATAAGATACTCAGCTATAAATAGCAAATAAGCCTGCCGGATTAAGCGATGAAAACCTTAGCCAAATTAAAAACTGCGATCAAAATTCCCGATACGATGCTGAATAATATCAGAGGCCGAAAAGCATTGATGGCATCCTTATTATCGACATTAGGCAAGAGAAAATGCACGATAATCCCCACAAAGGCGACAAAAAATGACCCGGCGATTATCGTAGCCGGAATGACTGGCGAAGCTGTAAAATTAGGTAAAATAACAGCAATTATAACAGCGGCAAGCAAAAAAAGCGCCACGCCGAAAGCCGGACTGGCGCCATCGTTAAAAAAAAACGTAAAAAACATCACCAGCGCCAAGCCGAGAAAAATAAAGATGAACGCCAGAATGATTAAAGTTGTCCAGGCAATAATTGACATATGCGAGTAATATAACATAAAAATATAATCTTGACAAGAGTACTAGCATCTGCTACGATGAAGAATCCTCCAATATCGCTCTATCTGATTTGAAGCCCTTTGGCGGATAATCAATTTTCTTTTAGGAGTGATAGGATAGCTCATTGAAAAATCCTTAAATATCAACTGACGCAACTTGCCGGAAAGGATTGGATAATGTTCGAGAGAAAAAAACTAGAATACTTTGAAAGCAAGAAGCGCAGCATCGTCAAGGCAGTCTCCTATCGCCTGTTCAGCAGTACTTACACCGTAATCATCTCGTACGCCATCACGGGCATATGGACGGCAGCCTTTTCTATCGGGGTCATTGAATTCGTGACAAAGATTTTCAATTATTTCATCCACGAGCGGATCTGGGGCAGGATCAAGTGGGGCAAAATCGAGCAGGATTACACCATCTAGTACCCAATACCTGACAGGAGGAATCAAATGTCTAGTCCGTATATCGGTGTGACAGGAATCGTGAAACGAAGTGAAACCGAATATTGCCTGAATGCGCTGCCGGCAAATTGCACGAGGAGACTCATGGTCGGCTTGCTCGCCAGCTCGACGACCGTCAGCGGCCGCGATAACACTCTCTGGAACAAGTTTCCTAAACTGCGGGACGCACGCAATATCTTCATCAAGGATCGGCGCGCCTTCAACTGCTTCCATTTCGCCTCGCGCAAACTCGAGCTGCCGAATCTGTATAATCATCTGATGATGCTGCTCGACGCCGCCAATGGCGTGCTCGACGGCATCCAGATCAACAACGCCTGGCCGGACGTAAAAGTGCTGTCCAAAGTCCAGGACCAATCGCCCGGTTTGAAGTTCATTCTTCAAGTCTCGCCGCACCTGGATGAATTCAAGGGCATGACGGCCGAGGAAATCGCAAAGCGATATTTAGCAAGCTACGGCGAGCTGGCGGATTATTTCCTGATCGATTATAGCCGCGGACTCGGCGTGGAAATGGATATTGATCAGACATTAGAGCTAATGCTGCAGTTCGACCGTTTTGATTCTTCGCATAAGAAACCCGGCAGGCTAGTCGGATGCGGCGGATTATGCGCCGACAATGTCGGCCGCTTGATTCTGCCACTCCAGCGCCGGATCCAGTGCCTGTCATGGGACGCCGAAGGCAAGCTGCGCGACGAGTCCGAGGGCGGCGGCCATCTAGTCATGTATAAGACCGTCGAGTACATTAAAAAATCAGCTGAATTAAGCAAACCGATTGAACTTTTCAGCAGTTAGAGCATAACGCAAAACCGCCAGCCACAGGGCCGGCGGTTATTTTAATTGAAAATATTTTATATTTGCTCCTTGTCAGCAAAAATTATCAAGCGCTGGGAATAGCTTTTTGTTTTAGCATTTCAAATCCCTTCACAGGTAACCAAATTCAGATGCGCTTGCTCGTCTGCGGTATAAAATAATTCCGGCACATTGTGTTAATATTTTTTACCGCCCCCCCCTGTGGATAAGTCTGAATAAATCAAAAAGACGGCCGTAGCCGTCTTTTTGATTTCTTAGCGGGTAAGGAGAGTCGAACTCCTGTCACCAGTTTGGAAAACTGGGGTAATAACCGTTATACGATACCCGCAAATTACTTCATTATCATAGCAGAAAAAGCTGATTTTATCAAGATTGACATTGAGCTGTTTTGTGGTAATATTTTGTTACGTAACATGCTCATTACACAACCCTAAAAGGAGTCATCTAATCATGAGCGAATTTAAATTTAAGGTCGGCGATTCTGTCGTAGAAGTCTATACGGAAAACGAAACGCCGCTAAGCGATATGCCGGCATTCATAGAGATTTCTGTCGACGGGGAACTGGCCTGCCGGTACGAGGCAATGCCGACTCCGGTAAAAGATGTTAAAGGCGAGCCATGCGTCGTGGTCCAATTTATGGAAACGAGCAATAATATCGGCGAGACGGAGCAATAAACAGAAAAGGAGGAATCATGGAAATCGTGAGAGGCAATATCATCATTAGAACAGAAAGTGGTCGCACTGACGATGGCGCAAAGCCGCCCTCGATTGAAATCGTTGAAGTGGGATCAGGACGGCCGATCTGCAAACTTAAAATCGTCGGCAAAGGCCACGCCTTCGGCCAAGAGTGGGTCGAGGAACTGGAATTCGAAGAAGTGCCGATTGAATCGTCTAAATCTCAGGACGAAGTCGCCAAGGGCATAGTTGATCTTCTAAAAGCTAAGACTGAGGAAGATCCTCTGCGCGCGGAAGACCCCTATCTGCTCAATCACCATCCCTTCAAAAAAGGCGGTCCATACCCCGGACCGCAGAAGACCGGACTGTAATTTGTACATTACTCAAGAGCGAATAAATTCGCTCTATTTTATTTGAACAATATTTGTATACAAAAAAACTTCCGAACAAGTCGGAAGTTTTTTGAGTTTGAATACAGGGTCCGGGCGCCTACCTACTTTCCCCACAAGGAGTATCATCGGCGCAAGGCGGCTTAACTGCTGAGTTCGGGAAGGGATCAGGTGTGACCCGCTCGCTAGAAGCACCCAGACTCTGCATTCAAATCAATATAAAAAATACTGATTACTGAATTATACGGGTGTGGTTTATGACAATTTTGTTGTATCGGAATTCATTGATGTGACGACGAATTTGAATTGTAATTAGTAATTAGTAATTAGAAATTAGAAATTAGTAATTAGAAATTCTGTATAAGTGGTTTATCCACTCTTGTGATTAAATAAGACCATTAGTACCGCTCGGCTGAATCCGTTACCGGACTTACACCTGCGGCCTATCAACCTCATAGTCTCTGAGGGGTCTATTGAAATCTAATCTTGAAGACAGCTTCACGCTTAGATGCTTTCAGCGTTTATCTTAACCGAACATAGCTACCCGGCGATGCCCTTGGCAGGACAGCCGGTACACTAGAGGTTCGTCATTTCCGGTCCTCTCGTACTAGGAAATGGCCTTCTCAAATTTCGACGCCCGTGGTAGATAGGAGACCGAACTGTCTCACGACGTTCTGAACCCAGCTCGCGTGCCGCTTTAACCGGCGAACAGCCGGACCCTTGGAACCTTCTCCAGCTCCAGGATGCGACGAGCCGACATCGAGGTGCCGAACCTGGTCGTCGATGTGGACTCTTGGACCAGACTAGCCTGTTATCCCCAGAGTAGCTTTTATCCGTTGAGCTCCCGCCGTCCTACTTCGAACGGTCGGATCACTAAGTTCTACTTTCGTAACTGCTTGTCTTGCAGGACTCGCAGTAAAGCTGGCTTGTGCCTTTGCGCTATCACTCCGATTTCCATCCGGAGCTAGCCAACCTTTGTAAACGCCTCCGTTACTTTTTGGGAGGCAACCGCCCCAGTTAAACTACCCACCATACACTGTCCCCCTCCCGGATTCACGGGAGTGGGTTAGAATTATAATATGACAAGGGCGGTATTTCACTGGCGCCTTTCGGCTCCCGCCTATTCTAAACATGTCATACCACAATTCAATGCAAAGTTGTAGTAAAGCTTCATGGGGTCTTTTCGTCTAACCACGGGTAGGAGGCATCTTCACCTCCCTTGCAATTTCGCCGAGTACTTCGCTGAGACAGTTGTCAAGTCGTTATGCCATTCGTGCGGGTCGTAACTTACACGACAAGGAATTTCGCTACCTTAGGACGGTTATAGTTACCGCCGGCGTTCATCTGCGCTTCAGTTCAAAGCTGCCTCCTTGCGGATTCACCTCTCCCCTTAACGTTCAGACACTGGCCAGGCATCAGCGCCTATACATCACCTTGCGGTTTAGCAGGCGCCTAAGTTTTTGATAAACAGTCGCTTGACATCTTTAGCTGCGGCCCTGATAAATCAGGGCAGGCCTTATTGCGAACTTACGGCCGATTTTTTGCCGAGTTCCTTAGCGAAGTTTCTCTCGTACACCTGAGGCTACTCGCCTCATCCACCTGTGTCGGTTTAAGTACAGTTGCTCTAACCTTAGCTCTAGAAGGTTTTCTTGGCACTCGGTTCAATCAAATTGAGTCCGCCTTGCGGCTTTCTCTGCTGCCGAATTCGGTATTTAACGGCGAACGGATTTGCCTATCCGCCATACCTACTAACGTCATCGTCATAGCCATAGGACGATTGATCTCCCCTCATGCGTCACTCCGTTGAAAAATTAAAGCAGTGCAGGAATATTAACCTGCTCATCCATCGACTACGCCCTTGGGCCTCGCCTTAGGACTGACTAACCCTGGGTCGATTCTCGTTGCCCAGGAAACCTCGGATTTACGGTGTCTAGAACTTTCATCTAGATTCTTGCTACTTATGCCAACATTCTCACTTCCCAACAGTCCACCGCGCCTCGCGGCTACGGCTTCATTCCGTTGGAAACGCTCCTCTACCGATCAATATAAATATTGATCCCGCAGCTTCGGTAATACACTTAGCCCCGATACATTTTCGGCGCAAGAAAACTTGACCAGTGAGCTATTACGCTATCTTTAAAGGATGGCTGCTTCTAAGCCAACCTCCTGGTTGTCGGAGTCTTGATACCACCTTTCACACTTAGTGTATATTTTGGGACCTTAGCTAGCGATCTGGGCTGTTTCCCTTTTGACTGATGGACCTTAGCGCCCATAGTCTGACTTCCAAGAAACGGATACTCAGTATTCGGAGTTTGATTGAAAAAGGTACCCTTGCGGGCCCGTTCTCATTCAGTGCTCTACCCCTGAGTCCTATCCTGAAGCTAGCCCTAAAGCTATTTCGAGGAGAACCAGCTATCACGAAGTTCGATTGGAATTTCTCCGCTATCCACAACTCATCTCCATGTGTTGCACGGCATGTGAGTTCGGTCCTCCCCAGACTGTTACATCTGGTTCAACCTGGTCATGGATAGATCACCTCGTTTCGGGTCTTATCCGCGCTGCGATTGGTCGGACTATTAATCCTCGCTTTCACTGTGCCTTCTCTCCGAAGAGATTAAACAGGCAACGCAGAATAAACTCGTTGGCTCATTCTTCAATAGGAACGCTGTCACCCGGTAATGCCTTGCGGCCACCTGGGCTCCAACTCGTTTGTAAGCAAATGGTTTCAGATACTATTTCATCGCCCTCATCGGGCTGCTTTTCACCTTTCCCTCACGGTACTGGTTCACTATCGATCATTAAAAGTATTTAGCCTTGCCGTATAGTCACGGCGGATTCCCACAAGATTTCACGAGTCCTGTGGTACTTTAGAATAAAGAGATGGAAGTACGATTCTTTTCGCGTACGGGACTTTCACCCTCTGTAGTCAGCTTTTCCAAAACTGTTCCGCTAAGAATTTTATTCCACTCGGTCCTAGTGCAAACCGAAGTCTTTAATCGTCACCCCCTAACAGCAACGGGCACTCCTTGTAATCACCGCTGGCACTTCCCTTGCGGGATATGCTTCACAATAATAACACTGTTAAGGTTTGGGCTGCTCCGCTTTCGCTCGCCACTACTCGCGGAATGCAATCCATAGATTCCCGTCCCGATTAAATCGGGAAAAGAAACTAAGGATAATAATTTTTTCTTTTCCTCCGGCTACTGAGATGTTTCACTTCGCCGGGTTACCTTCTGCAACCTATGTATTCAGTTGCAGATGACGCGGGTTTGCCGCGCCGGGTTTCCCCATTCGGAGATCTCTGGATCAAAGGTTGCTTGCCACCTCCCCAAAGCTTATCGCAGGCTGCTACGTCCTTCATCGTCTTTTAATGTCTAGGCATCCACCATTTGCACTTATAATTTAATCACAAGAAACTGGATAACTTTTAAATAGTTATTATCCAAAAATGTCATCCTCGAAATTTTCGCCTGAAGCCGGTTAACCGGCGGGGCGTAAATATTCGGGGATCTTTCCAAATTTTAAAAAAATAACTGTTTTCACTCATACTCGACGACTAATAAAATTAATCGTTGTTGATTCGTCGCCACATCGATGAATTCCGATGCGGCAATAAATTCGATAAATTGCTTTTTGTATTCCGTCATCAGGAACGCGGCTCGTAATTGCGTTCTCAAACGACGGACTACCCGTATTATTCAGTTGTCAACGACCTGCGGCAACCCTTGTGGCTTAACCGCCAAATTCCAGCTCAGCAATTTTTGCTGCCCTTTGATTGGCGACTAACATTCAAATAGCTTGCGTAAGGAACAAAAAAACCGCCTTTCTCCAAAGCGGTTCTAACGGACACTCAAAAATACTCACGTCCGATAAACAACTGTGGAGAAGAAAGTTGTTAAGATGTAGTTCATATACGTTTTAATGATGAATTGATTGTAGGGCAATTCCTATATTTTGTCCAGTGGTCCTACATTGATAAACTGTGGATAAAGCCCCGCCTCATCGGCGGATTGATTACAACTGCAACTGTAAATACGCTTATCTCTTACCTTATTCCGATAACAATAATTTTATACCTTTTTATTTAATTTGTCAAGAGTCGGGCCAAAATAAGCTAAAATTCAATAAACCGTGCAGGAATATTTATAAAATATTAGCTAAATTTAGATATTTATTATCGGTAACCAAAAGATATCGGCGGATATCTTTTTCTATTTTTTATCCTGTTCGACCACTTCCTTAGCCTTGCCGGTCATCTTTCCCAGCTTCATGGTGACGATTACTACGATAATTGTGACAACCAAGGCATAAAGCAACTGGGCGACGATGCCGCCGCCATTGGACTGGGGCAGAAAATAATCGAACAGGCCCTTAATCGCGTCATTCCAAGCCAAGGCTGCGACTAAGCCGAAGCCGGCTGTAGCCAGGTCGGTCATTTTTGACAAGGTTTCAACTCTTAATTCGTGGATCTCCTGCATGCTCGGTTTTTTAAGCATATGATTGAATTATTATTTCCGCGCGAAAAATCTTCTGATATTCCACCATTTGGTATGGGAATTATCCAGTTCCAAAAATGACAGATAGAGAAAGAAGACCAGTAGGATAATCGTATTGAGCGGCGCGAACCAAAAAGGATATTCCTTGCCAAAGCTCTCCAGTACCATGATGCCGCCTAAGAGTCCGATCGAATACATGGCGCCATTCTTAAGATAAACCAGCTTGGCAATAATGTCCGTTCCTTTGACAGTCAGCTGCCTGACGACGAGCGCGCCCAAGCCGTTGCCAATAATAATAAGGGGCACAGAGATAGTAAAAGCGAAAGCGCCGATGACGCCATCGATGGAAAAGCTGGCATCAAGGACTTCCAAATAAATAATCTTGCTCCAGGCGCTCATGCGGCTAGAAGCCAAGGATTTTTCTTGCGCCTCGGCATTCTTGCGGAAGCCGTCAGTCAAAAAAAATGCCGACACGCCGATCGATGCGGCCAGAGCCAGATAAGGATTAATCGATAAGGAGACGTACGTGATTAGCGTGACAAATACGGATCCGATGGCATAAAACCAAATGCCGCGGCGATGAATGAAGCCTTCAACAAGGAATGCATATTTTTTTTCTTCCAGAAAAAGCCATGACAGGAAAATAAAAAATAAATAGACGCCGCCGCCCAAAAGCAGATAGGGCTTGCTCTGGTTGACGTAAGTCTCGATCTGCGGATTGCTTTGGAAGGCGAAAGTGAATACCTCTACCGGACTCAAGGCTGGGTTGGCGATCCAGACGATGATGAACGGCAATAACCCGCGCACAGCGAAGACTGCGAACAAAATGCCCCAAAAAAGAAAAATCTTGCGGTATTTTTCCGACATCGTCTTTAAGACATGCGCATTGACGACGGCATTGTCGATCGAGGAAATAATCTCGAAGACGCATAAGCCTAAGATGACTACGAAGTAATGGAACATAAATAATATGGCGCGTACAGTTTCATTTAATTATATCGCTTACGGCTGTTTTTGTTAAGCTACTTGATGACCGTAAACATCTTATTCATCAATTCGACAAAAACCTTGGCATTGACCTCGACATCGGGCATGGCGCGGTGGGCATTGCGGTTCTCATAACCGAAGTGCCTCGCCACCTCTGTCAGATTGTAGCGCGGCAAGGCCAGAAGCTGGCGCGATAAATGCAGAGTATCGATCAGAGGATTTTTCGGCAAGGACAGATTATGTTTCTTAGCGTGACTCATGATGAATAGCCAATCGAAATCGCGGATGTTGTGTCCGACCACAATGCTGGAGCCGATGAAAGCCAGGAATTCATCCAAAGCATCCTTGGATTTTTTTCCATTGACCAGCAGGAATAATTCATTGAGCCCGTTGATCTTTTCCACCTCCGGCGGAATGGAACGCGTCGGCTGGATCAGTATCTCAAAACGTGCCAGCTCTTCCGGCCCCCTCATCTTGATGCCGGCGATTTCCAGAATCTCATCTTTGTCCGGATAAAGGCCGGAAGTTTCCAAATCAAAAACCGTAAATTCCGTTTCCAGGAATTTACGATGTTTCTCGGCCAATTTATCCTTCATTTCATCTGTCATATTCGTTCAATATATTGTACTTGATTTTAAAGAAAAATCAAAGGCTTCAGCTGTTGCCATAATCGGCGAATAAGCGTATAGTATTAGATGTATAAAAAACATATGATTCAAGCCATAAAAAAACGCCGCGCCATCAGGGAATACCTCAATGAGCCGGTCACTGACGAGAAAATTCAAGAGATACTCAAGGCCGCGGCCTGCGCGCCTTCGGCCAATGCCAAGTATCCTTGGGAACTTATCATCATCAAAGACCAAGCAACAAAGGAACTGCTTTCCAAGACCACACCGTGGGCGACCTTCGCCAGTTCTGCGGCCGCAGTCATCGCCGTTATAGGTCATGAATCGGACAGCACGGAATGGGTGGAGGATTGCTCTATTATCGCCGAGCACATCTGGCTGGAAGCGACCGAGCAGGGCTTAGGCTCCTGCTGGATCCAAATCAGGAATCAAAGCAACGCGGAAAAAAGCGTTCGGGACATCTTAAATATTCCCGAGGAACTTCGCATTCTCTGCTTATTACCGATCGGCGTGCCGGCCAAGCAATTGCCGGAACATGATGATTCTGCCCTCGACCGCAGCAAACTGAAATTCGAGAAATACAAATAGACTTCAAAATACCCTTTCTCTTATGAGATGGGGTGTTTTTAAAATAAAAATCCCGACTCGCAACTGCGAATCGGGGAACTGAATGAACTGCTATGATTACGCTCGACTGACTCTGGCGCGGAGCGCTCTGGTAGACGGGCGACGCGGCCTGACGCGATAGCTCTTAATCAAACCGGCTCGTTTCAATCGCTTACCTTCATTTCGAGCTTGTTTCTGGCTGAATTTCTTGGGCGATTTATATGTATCGCCGTCTTTGCCGGTGAAAAATAGAGTATACAAGCTTCAGACTCCTTCTGGTTGCCTATAGCCGATAATGATGCATTCACAGTCTTGCGAGGGCGGCTTGGAGTTTATCAGTCCTCCTTTCTATAAGCCTCTGGAGAATATAAAAGCTAAGATAATTTAACAAATCATTCATATAATGTCAAGGGCCTCACTTTTTCCTTCTTTTATCGCGCTTTTCCTCATCAGCAATCGCCAGGGTCGTTCTTAAGACAGTATCGGGATTGAGCGAAATGCTGTCGATCCCCTCGCTTACTAAGAAACGCGCAAAATCTGGAAAGTCTGATGGCGCCTGGCCGCAAATGCCGATCTTCCGCTTATGGGCCTTGGCCGCTTCGATCACAACCGAAATCAATAATTTGACCGCCTCGTTATTCTCGTCATACACATTGCTGACTAGGCTGGAATCGCGATCGACGCCGAGAGTCAGTTGAGTCAAGTCATTACTGCCGATGGAAAAGCCGTCGAAAATTTCCGAAAATTTATCAGCCAATAAAACATTGGAAGGAATCTCGCACATAACGTAAACTTCCAATCCCTCCTTGCCGCGTTCGAGTCCGTATTTCTTCAATAAGGCGATGACTTTTTTGCCTTCTTCCACGGTGCGGCAGAACGGTATCATGACTTTGATGTTCTTCAGCCCGAATTCCTCGCGGGCTTTTTTTAGCGCCGCGCATTCCAAAGCGAAGGCTGGCTCGTAAGTCGGAGTATAATAGCGCGAAGCGCCGCGCCAGCCGATCATGGGATTGGGCTCTTGCGGCTCGAATTGCGCTCCGCCAATAAGATTGGCGTATTCGTTCGATTTGAAGTCGGACAATCTGATGATGACGTCTTTCGGATAATACGCGGCGGCGATCATGCCGACGCCCTCGGCCAATTTATCGACGAAGAAATCGGATTTTTTCGGATAATTTATCGTGATGTCGGCGATCTGCGCCTTGGCTTTCTGATCTTTGATCTTGCCGTAATTCAATAAAGCCAAGGGATGGACTTTGATGTAGTTGGCGATGATGAATTCCTCGCGCGCCAAGCCGACGCCGTCATTAGGGATGAAGGAAAAGCCGAGCGCGGCATAAGGATTGCCGACGTTCATCATGATCTTAGTCTTTGATCTTTTGATTGTCTTCAAATTGGTTTTTTTGATCTTAAACGCGACAAGCCCTTCATGGATCTTGCCGATTTCTCCCTCGGAGCAATTGACGGTGATGCCGCTGCCGGTTTTTATTTTTTTCGTGGCATTGGCTGCGCCCACGATGCAAGGCACGCCGAGCTCACGGCTTACAATCGCCGCGTGGCAAGTACGGCCGCCGGCATCGGTAATAATAGCGGCGGCTTTCTTCATGATCGGTTCCCAATCGGGATCGGTCATCTCTGCCACCAAGACTTCGCCTGTTTTGAACTCCGATAATTGCGCGGCTTTCTTAATGACCCTGGCTTTGCCTGAGCCGATCTTCATGCCGACCGATGAGCCGGTCAGGATGACTTTGCCCTTGCCGGTCAAAATGTATTCTTCCAAAAAATTAGGATCCTTCTGGCTGGCAATCGTCTCCGGCCTGGCTTGGACGATGAAAATTTCTTTTGTCCGGCCGTCAATCGCCCATTCCGTGTCCATCGGACGCTTGTAATGGTTTTCGATTATCATGCCGTACTTGGCCAGCTGCAGGATCTGCTCGTCGTTAAGCACGAATCTTTTCTGCTGCAATAATGGCACAATCTGGCTTTGCGTCGGTTTGAACGGGTTATGTGAGTAGACTAATTTCTTAGTCTTATCCCCGACTGTCCTGCCGACAATCGGCTTGAAGCCTTTGCCCAGCGTCTGTTTGAAGACATAATATTCGTCGGGATTGACCACGCCCTTGACTACGAATTCGCCCAAGCCATAGGCGGCATTAATCAGAATGACATTATTATTGCCGCTTTCGGTATCGATGGTAAACATGACGCCCGAAGAGGCCAAATCTGAGCGCACCATTTTCTGCACGCCGACCGAAAGCGATATCTTGCTATGATCGAAGCCTTGGTCGATACGATATGAAACAGCGCGGTCAGTGAACAAGGAAGCGAAGCATTTCTTGATCGCCTCCATCAATTGTTTCTCGCCGGAGATATTCAAAAATGATTCCTGCTGGCCGGCAAACGAAGCGCCAGGCAGATCTTCCGCCGTCGCCGAAGAACGGACCGCCACATCAAGGTTGGTAGTTTTATACTCCGCTGATAATTTCTTATAGTCTTTTATAATTTCATCTTGCAATTCCATCGGCAGAGCCGCGGTCAGAATCAGATGCCTGATCTGCTTGGCGCGGGTGGGAATATTTTTCTTGGTCGTGCCTTTCAAGATTTCCAGAATTTTCTTCTTGATGCCCGCCTTCTTCAAAAAGTAATTATAAGCGCCGGCCGTAACCGCGAAGCCGTCGGGCACCGGCACGCCTTTGCGCTTCAATTGCACATACATCTCGCCTAGGCTGGCATTCTTGCCGCCAACCAAGGGCACGTCTTTAATTGACAGCTCCTTAAACCACAAGATATTCTGTTCTTTTTTCATAACCTCCCAATTTATATTAATGAATTAATTATACCTCTTTTTGACTGACAAAAAAACCCGCCCCATCCGGGACGGGTCAAATAAATCTTCTACATCACTTCCACCTTGATCAGATTGGATTGGCCCTTGTAGCCGAAGGGATGACCGGCCACGACGACGACAGTGTCGCCTTTCTTGGCTAAGTCCTGCGCCGTGATCAGCTTCTTGATATTCTTCAATAAGAGATTGAAGGAATCGGTAAATTTGATGATCTGCGGATTGACGCCCCAGCTCAGAGCCAATTGATTCCTCGTCAAAGCCGATGGCGTGACGGCGACTACCGGCACGGCCGGGCGGAAACGGGAAATATTCCTGGCGGTGAAGCCCGAAGTCGTGGCGCAGACGATGATCTTGGCGCCGGCCGTATCCTCGGCCAAGTCTTGCGCGATGAACGATATAACTTGCGTGATGGATTTATTACTCTTAAATAAACCCTCGCGCGCTTCTTGTTCGACGACTTCTTCCTGCTCCATATGCCGCGCGATCTTAGACATATACTGCACCGCCTTGAGCGGGTATTTGCCGGTGGCGCTTTCTCCGGAAAGCATGATGCCGTCCGTGCCGTCGAGTACCGCATTAGCCACATCCGAAACTTCCGCGCGTGTGGGCAATGGATTCTTGATCATCGATTCGAGCATCTGCGTCGCCACGATAACCGGCTTGCCGGCCATGCGCGATTTCTCGATCATGCTTTTCTGCAGCATCGGCAGTTCTTCCAAAGGCATCTCGATGCCCAAGTCGCCGCGCGCCACCATGATGCCGTCAGCCGCTTCCAGAATTTTGTCGAAATTATCGACAGCCTCACGGCGCTCGATCTTGGCGATGATCCTGATGTGCTCGCCGCTAATCTTGCCTTTCTCCGACGGCTTGCCAATCTTGCCGAAATCACCGACAGACAGCTTCAAATATTTTTTCTCCAGTCTTAATAATCTTTTTCTCAAACCCAAGACATCATTTTCATCAGAGACGAATGACAAGGCGATATAATCGACGCCGTTTCGCACGCCAAAATCCACATCCTTCAAGTCTTTGGCCGTCACGGGCGGGCACTTGATTTTGGACTTGGGGAAATTCATGCCTTTGTGTGTCTTGATGACGCCGCCGGTTACGACCTCGCACTTGATGGCTTTGTTCTTAATCTGTTTGACCTTCAATTCAATCGTTGCGTCATCAATCAGCACCTGATCGCCGACGGATAAATCCTTGTAAAGCTGAGGATACTGAATCGGCAGATAAATCGTCGCCGATTTAAGCGGCGCGCGGTAATTCTCCGGCACTAAGACCACTTCCTCGCCGTGCTTGATCTCGATGCCGTCTTTGGCGACTTCGCCGATCCTGATGCGCGGGCCTTGCAAATCCTGGATAATGGCCAAGGTTGTGCCGACAGTCTTGGACGCGGCACGCAGGTTCTTGATCAGCTTGGCATGCTGTTCGTGCGTGCCATGGGAAAAATTCAGCCTGGCTACGTTCATGCCGGCATGCATCATTTCCATCATCATCGTCTTGCTTTCCGACGCCGGGCCGATCGTTGCTACTACTTTTGTTCTCTTCATTTGTGTAAAATTAAAAATTTAATGTCTTAACAACCCACCCGCCAAATTCCTTGGCCTGCTTGGCAAAAACCGGAATAGGCCACTTCTCGCCATTATATGCTTTGATCATGCCAATGATAGCAACGATAAACACAATCAGTCCTACTAATTGCCCTAGCATCGGGATAATTCCGACTAATGAGATGACAAATAACAGCGCGCCCTGATTGGCATGGAATCTGACGTAGTCATTATTTTTCTTCATCGCCAAGGCGACGATGGAAACGACCCATAAATAACTTAACAAGCCCCAAACCTTATCATCCTGCGTGACTTTTTTGTCTTCTGACATAGCTTTGTAAATTAAGAATTAAGAATTATGAATTAAGAATGAATAATCAATAAATAAATTACGAATTTCCTTTCCTAATTCTTAATTCGTAATTCTTAATTGATTCCGGCAGCATATCCCAGATATACACTACCAGGAATGCCAGGAGTCCGCCGACCAGAATCGTTATTGTCGTCTCAGTGATGACATTGAAAATCTTCCAGGTATGGAAACCGCTGAAGAATCGAAATAGCGAAATGATTAAGCCGATTGACAGTCCGCCGATCGCGCCCGCTATCGCGCCCATGGGCGGCACTTCGCCGTATGTCTTGCCGATTTTCCAGCCGATAAAGACAAAGGCGATCAGCCTGACGAGCCACATATACAAATCGACTCGATCAAGCGATAAGTCCGGCAAAAAGTTCGCCGTCAGCAAACGCAGAACGATTTCAACGGCGATGGCGGCGATGACCGGCCACTTGATGAACGAGAGATAAAAGACGAAGTTAATCGGCTCCCAATTGGTTTTTCTAGTTCCTTCCATACGGCTATATTGTAGCATAAAAGACGTTTGATAACCAAGGAATAGTTCTTATTGATGATTGACAACCCACTTTATATTTGCTACTCTACCTTAGATAATCGTTCATACACAAATATATGAAAAGGAGGAAAAAACATGGACACAGGCACTTTCCAAGACCTTTCGCAGACGTTATGCAAACATCTTGATTTCCACCGCATCGGCGGTTATGATCCGGAAACCGGACTGGCCTGGGCCTGCTGGCAAAGAGATGAGCAAATGTTTCATCTTGATGTCGCAACGGTCATGCCGGCTTACGAATACACGTTTAGCCAAGTCACTCGGTTCCAAGAATGGGCAGCTTGCGTCAAAGATGACTACGGCACTTGGTCGCATCACATCCTGCCTGACGGCAACCCGGCATATTGCCTTCGCTATCTGAGCGTTGGATTATTCTTCGACGGCTTGGCTGACGCGCAAGATATCAATGGATGTTTCCATATCAACCACTTCGGCCGGCCGATGTATTTTGAGCGGTATGAGCGCGTGGGGCATTTCCGCCACGGCCTGGCTCAAGCGATGAATAATGGAAAGCATTTTCACATTCATCCCGACGGCACGCCGGCTTATAAGCTTCGTGGTTTGCGCAATGGGCCGTTCCAAGAAGAGAAAGGTCAAATCCTTGCCTGGACGGAAGTTAGGAAGCAAATCAAAGACATTAAGCGGATCGTCCGCGTCTGGATTAACACGCAAGGCGAAATCGTCATCGACGATTCTGGAGGAGAAATAATCGATCAATAGCACAAACGCAAAACGCCGTCCGGCATCCGGACGGCGCGTTTTTTTTATTTACCCTATTAAATAAAAATTTATTTAAATTCTACTGAATTTAAATTATTAAATAAGGTGAATTTTCTAGAGTTTTTTTCTTTTCAACAGCAGCGAATTCAGGACGACAGAAACTGACGAAAGCGCCATGGCTAAGCCGGCATATTCAGCCTTCAAGAGGCCGGAAGCGGCGATCGGTATGCCGATGCAATTATAGATGAGCGCCCAAAATAGATTTTGTTTGATCTTGTTCATCGTCTGGCGGCCGAGCTTGATGGTCTTGGCCGCATCCAGCAGATCGCCTTGTACTAAGACGACTTGTCCCGCCTCGATGGCGATATCAGTCCCCTTGCCGATGGCAATGCCCAGATCAGCAGCAGCGAGCGCCGGCGCGTCATTAATGCCGTCGCCCACCATAGCGACCGACGACCGTTCGTCGTAATTTTTAATTTTAAATTTTAAATTTTTAAAATCTCCTCTTTTAATATCTCCGATAATCTTCGCTTTATCTTGAGGCAAGACCTGAGCCACGACATTCTTAATTCCTGCTTGTTCGGCGATGGTCTTGGCCGTGTGCTCGTTATCGCCGGTGATCATGACCGTCTCGATGCCTAATTTATTCAAAGCTTCGACCGCCTCGCGCGATGATTCTTTGATCGTATCAGCGACCGCGATCATGCCCGCGACTTCGCTGTCTATCGCCGCCATGATTATCGTCTGGCCGCGCTCTTCCAATTTGGTTTTTTCTTCAACGGTATGTGAATTTATCTTGACGCCCTGCACTGTCAGAAATCTTTCCGTGCCGATGATGACTTTTTTCCCGTTGACTAAACCGCTGACGCCTCCACCAGGTTCGGAAAGAAAATCATTGACCTGCAAGATCTTCACTTTATGCTTTTTGGCATAAGCGATAATCGCCTCGGCCAAGGGATGTTCGGAAATATTCTCAAGCGAAGCGGTATATTGCAGAAAGTCATCATGCTCGAATAGGGTCTTGGTTTCTGCGTCTTTATCGAGTGACAATTGCGCCTTGCTCAAAATAACATCGACGACTTCCGGCTTGCCTTTGGTCAAGGTGCCGGTCTTGTCGAAGGCCATGACTCTGACTTTAGCGGCCATCTCGATGGCATCGCCGCCCTTGAATAGTATGCCGGCGCTCGCCGCCTTGCCGCTCCCGACTAAGATCGCGGTCGGCGTGGCCAAGCCCAAAGCGCACGGACAGGCGATGACGAGGACCGCCACAGCCGGCATCAGAGCGCCGACAAAGGTGGCGTGGAAAACCAGCATCCAAACAATAAAGGTGATCAAAGCGATGATCATAACAGCTGGCACGAAATAGGCGGAAACAGTATCGGCGAATTTCTGAATCGGCGCTTTTCTGGCCTGCGCTTCCTCGACGATATGGATGATCTGCATCAGTAAAGTGGCATGGCCGACTTTCTCGGCCTTGAACCTGAAGCTGCCGGTCTTATTAATGGTCGAGCCAATAACTTTGTCGCCAATCTTCTTTTCTGCCGGAATGCTTTCACCGGTCACCATCGATTCATCGACAGCCGAGTAGCCGTCAGTAATTTCTCCATCGACCGGAACTTTTTCGCCCGGGCGGACAACGATGATATCGCCCACGATGACTTCTTCGATCGGCAATTGCAGTTCAACGCCGTTCCTTTCCACTCTGGCAGTCTTGGCTTGCAGTTTCATTAGTTTGGAAATCGCCTGGCTGGCGCGGCCCTTGGCGCGCGCCTCCAGCCATTTGCCCAAGACGACGAAAGTAATCAATAGAGATGAAGTTTCAAAAAACACTTCGCCTTGCCCACTGATGACCGAGTACAAGCTATAGAAAAACGCCGCGCTCGTGCCGACAGCGACGAGTGTATCCATGTTAGCCGAATAATTCTTTAGGCCATACCACGTGCCGCGATAGAATCTGAAGCCGATATAAAATTGCACGATAGCCGCCAGAATCGCTTGAGCAATCAGGCTGTACTGAGACATATTCTTCAACACCATCGATAAAGTCAGAATCGGCAAAGATAAGACCAAGCTGAGCAGAAAAAAATTCAACTCACGCTTCATCTCTCCTTGCTTGACCATGGCCGAGTGGTTCATACCAGCCATATCTCCCCCTTTGCTCATCTTAGCGTGCTCCGCCGCAGACATGCCCGGCATCTCTTCCGACATTGGTTCTTCGCGCACCTTGTACCCCGCATCCTTGACTGCTTTCTTCAGCACATCCGTATCACATTGATTGCAATCATATTCGATGTTCGCCTTTTCCGTCGCATAATTCACGACTGCCGACGTAACGCCCGGCGTCTTCTTAAGCTTTTTCTCGATCAATAGGGCGCAAGAGGCGCAATGCATGCCCGCAATCTCGAGCTGTTCTTTTTTTATGTTAGACATATGAATATAATAAAATTATTGAGTTGATCTTATGTTTTTGGCGCTAACAACAAATAAGCCAGGACGATATTCAAAATAATCGAGGCCGCGGCGACTCCGCCCAGGATGCCGCAGATGAAAAATAATCGTGCGGTTTCATCAGCCGGGCTTCTTTTTATTGCACTCGATAATGATTTAACATGATGGCTTTCATTTACTGATTCTGCTTTCTGTTCTTCGACAATATAATCTCCGCCGATCTTGATGACATCAATGATCTGCTGTTTGGAAATCTTAGTGCCGTCGAACTCGATTTCAATTTCTGCATGGCTGGAAAAAGGAATAAGCTTGGCTGATCTCACGCCGGACAATTCCTTCAGATTGTTTTCCATCAGTTTCTGATCTTCCGGACTGCCGGCTCCCTTGATTGATAATTTCAGCGGTTCCATAAGTTTAAATCAATTCCGCCTTCTTGCCGACCTCGGCCAAGGCGGTATTTATTTCGTCTAAATTTATTTCACGATCGGCCTCGACGGTCGTTTGGCCGTCATTGGCCACGGCAACGCTAGTCACACCCGGCAAGTCTTCCAGGGCCGCTTGGCTGACCTTGATGCAGGCCTCGCAGGTGATTTCGGATACTTTGAGATTGATTTTCATATATGCTTAGTTAGTTACTGTTATTATGCCTCTGGGCACGCCCATGGCGCAAGTGATCAGATGGTCGCCGACTTGATCAGCCGTCGGCGTAAAAGTCATGACGATCTTATTGCCGGCGATAAGCGGCTGGGGCTGGTTATAGAGGCTCTGCACCATGATCGAGCTCATGCAGCCGCTGCCGTTATCCTTGACATCGATCTCAAATTTGACGGGCTGGCCTTTCTTGACTGTAAACTTGTTGGGCGAGATGTCTTTGGCTGATGTGTACACAGTCTGTATCAGCTGTTCATTAGCCGGAGTCGCTGCGGCATTAGTTGCGACAGGATCAATTGGTTTCTTGGCTGCACCGCCCATACAGCCGCAGCCGCCTCCGCCACCGACTCCGCAAGTGCCTGATCCGGCTGAACCGGCCGCAGCCACGTTTGAAACTGAACCGACCGAGGCGCTGCCCGCATCAACCACGATGAACTTGCCGCGATACATGCCCATCGAGCAAGAGAATGGAATCTCGCCAGTTTCGGTCGGCACGAATTCGATAATGTTCTCGCCTTTCTGCAGGCTCTGGCTGATGCCGTATTTAGGCATGACCAGCGAGCTGGCGCAGCTAAATTGATCAGTCGAATTGATAATCCATCGAACTTTCTTACCTTTCTCCACGGTGAATTGATTCGGCAAGTAGCCTGAGCCGCTTTGCGTCATGCGGACTTCCTGAACATCGGTCGCGTTGTTAAGCACATCAGCCGATTGCGCGCTGCCGAGTCCGATAAGCTGGCTGCCATTGGCAATATTGAACCAACCCAAAAGGATGACTGCAATACCCGTGCCGGCAAAAAAAATCTTGGCTGTCCGGCCTTTGAAAACTGACGCCAAGCCGCCGATGCTAAGCAAGCCAAGAGAAGTTCCCGTCGCGAATAATCCCATGATCAACGCCCCCATAAAAAAACTGCCGGTCGAAACAGCATACAATTGCATCGCCTGAGTGAAACCGCAAGGCAGGAAGAACGTCAACGCGCCGGTAATGAAAGCTCCCTTATGGCTATATTCCTTCTGCTCTTTGTTCAGGCCCAGTGCCTTGGCGATACTTGTCGGCAAAGAAATATTCTTATCTTTCAGAATCGGAAAAACTTCAATCAGCTTCAAACCCAAAAACATCATGACGCCGCCGATGATAACGGTCATGAAGCCCAAAACGCCGGGAGACGGCCGGAAAGCCGAGCCCAGTAGACCGATGATGCCGCCCAAAAATGCGAAGCCGACGATGCGGCCGAGATTGAAGTAAAGATGCGGCGTGAATTTCTGCTTGGCGGAAATTTCCGGATGCAGTTCGGCGTGCCTGGCGGAAAGTCCGAGCACTAAGCCGCCGACCAAAGCCATGCAAGTGGAAAGCCCGGCGACCAAGCCGACGCCCAAAGCAACGAGTAAGCCGGAATTACTGGTATCAATGCCCAGTTTGAACAAGCCGAATTGATTGGCAATGAGATATAAGATCAAAAGTATCACTGCGCCCTTGATCAGATTCAAATAAACTTCCTTATCAGTCGACAGCCAGGATAACTTATCTTTCTGGCCGATATCGTAGCCGGCATCAGCCACCGCTTTCTTGATCAGTTCTCCCGACGGCAAAGAATTGCCGTAGAAGACTTCGGCCTGGCCGCTTTTGTGATTGACGCTAACCTTGCTGACGCCAGGCACTTTCTTTAATTTTCCTTCGACCAAGATCTCGCAAGACCGGCAATGCATGCCGCGGATCGGAACGCGTATCTTATTCATAAATAGCTTATTATGTTTATATGATAATACCTACTATCCATTGTAGTAGGTATTTAGAAGCTTGTCAAATCAGTCGTCCACAGCCATTAAAAGACTCGACAGCCAGACATATCGACGTGATCCGCGCCGTGAAGGCTGCAAGTCGGCTGGAGCGGATCCAGACTGCAGCTGGCGCCGGTCGAAGGGGCGATGGCATCGCTCGCGCCGCAAAAGCCGTCGATATGCATGTCGAAAGCCTTGGTGCTGTCTGCCACAAAGATAAATGCGATCAAACAGATGAGGGCGACAGCAGATAAGCTGATAGCAAATCCTTTGCCCCAGATCTTGAAGTTCGGAATGTAGGCATTGTCAGAGAGTTTCTTGATGCGCTCGGCGAAGATCGAGCTGAAGAAAGACAAGGCCAGGCCTCGGCGCAGCACGGTCCGCTCTTCCGCTTCGGAAATCTTCAAAAGCGCCCTGGCTAATTTAGATTTGTCAGTGAAATTAGCCGTGGCTGATTCATCGGCTGCTAACTCCGAGTAAGCCAGATATTTCTTGATCGTCTCTTTCAGCCCAGGCAAGAAAAAGAATATATGCTGGAAACACTTGATGATGAAAATCTTGGCCGGTTCGCGGACCATCATATGCTGATTCTCGTGCAGCAAGACTGCTTCCAATTCATCCTGGCTCAATATTTCCAATAAGCCCTCTGAGATGCAGATTTTAGGCCGCCAGATGCCATAGCAGAAAACCGTTGCTACCGGCGAGCCGGTCTCAATAATCCTTGAGGCCTCGAGGCTCAAGTCTGATATGACTTGCGCCAACCGGGAAGTATGCGCAGTCTTAGAAAGCGCCAGATGCCGAGCGGAATACTTGCGCGTCTGCCAAGCGAGTTTGGCCAGAATATAGGTGGCGAAAAAAATAAATGACACCGCGATCAGCCCTAATGCTATGCTCGTATAAAAAATCCAAGGATGCATCGTCATCAGGGTCTTCATGGGCAAGCAATTGCAATTGTCGACGATCTTATGGATCAAGATCCTGCCGTACAGATAGCCATCCTGCAAAATCTTATAAAACAAAACAGCAGTCACGCCGGTAACCGCAAGCGCGATAAAAAGTAACTGCCGGAACGCTCTCTGGGAAATTTTTGCAAAGGTCCCTTTCATATTATTAAATGATGCCTCTTAATTTTTTCTTCCATTCCTCGGATTGTTTGGTGTCCAAAGTCTCGATGACGTCGACGAATTGCGCCACGGCAATGTCGCCGTATTCGCGCAGGAAATTCTTGATAATCTTTTCTGAAGCTTGGGCCAAGAATGATTCCTTGTCCTTAGCTGGCACGTAAACGAAGGCGCCGCTTTTGTCCATCTTCCTCTTCAGAATGCCTTTATCGTGCAGCCGCGACATGACTGTCATAACGGTCGTATAGGCAATCTTCTTTTTCTTTTCCAAGCACGACAAAACATCCCGAACCGAAGCTTGGCCGCAATCCCAGACGCAATCCATGATTTCCGACTCCAGATCGCCGAGTATTTTTATGCTGTTTTTCGCCATATTGCTAATTTGATGACTTAACTACTACATATGTAGTATACAGTATTATGGAATGTCTTGCAAGGTCAGTTAATACAGATACCAAAATATGCTATAATATGATTAATGAATTAATCCTAGATCCCCGGATATTTCCGCCACGACGGATTACCGTCTTCAGGCGAAAATTCCGAGGATGACATTTATGGATAAAGTCAAATAACATATGGCGGATTTACAAAACGGCAATGAACTCCTGAAGGTCGATGTCTTCACAAAAATCGGGCTCGAAGAAAACATGCAGGTCGGCGATCTGGGCTGCGGCAATTTAGCCTATTACGCCTTCGGAGCGGCCAAGCTGATCGGCAGAAACGGCCTGGTTTATGCTGTCGATATCCTGAAGACGGCGCTCAATGCGGTGGAAAACAAAGCGCGGCAAGACGGCATCGACAATCTGAAAGTCGTCTGGTCAAATTTGGAAATGGTCGGCGCGACCAATATTCCCGCCTCCAGCCTGGACGCGGCCTTTATCCATAATGTCTTATTCCAAGCTGGCGAGCATGCAGGCTTCCTTAAGGAGACCGCGCGCCTGCTGAAATCGGGAGGGAAATTGATGATCATTGATTGGAAAAAAACTGGCGCGCCTTTCGGCCCTCCGGTTGAAGACCGCCCTGATCCCGAGGCGGTCAAGGCGCTCGCGAGCCAAAGCGGCTTTAAGCTTCTGGAAGAATTCGAGGCCGGCCCGTATCATTGGGGCATGATGTTTGCAAAAATCTGAGCGGTATTTACAGAATGCGTATTTTTATGTAAGATATGAGCGCGTCAGCACTAAATATTAATGCAAAATATGTTCGATCTGATTAAATTTATCCAACCGGCATACCTGTTTGATTTCCGGCCGTATACCTCGCTGCAAACGATCAAGACCATGATGATTTTCTTCGGCCTCATCACGGTCTCAGGCATCATCGTCAAAATCTTCCAGCGATCCGGCAAACTGGAAAAATTCCAGCAGAAACTGCTCGAGAAAAAAGCCTCGCTTTTGATCACAATGGGTTTGCTGGGCATTCTCCTGACTTGGACCAGATATGAAAGGGTCCAGATACTTTCAGCGCGCTTTTGGCTGATCATCTGGCTGATCGTCCTGATCATCTGGCTGTGCTCCATCATCAAGTACCGCTTGAAGGTGGTACCGATCGCCAAGAAGCGCAGCGAAGAAAATAAATTAGTCAAAAAATACTTGCCGGGCAAAAAGTAGGCTATGTCTGATTATAAGAAACGGCTAGGCGCCTACGGTGAGAATCTGGCTGCCGATTTCTTGATCAGGCGCGGCTATAATATCATCGACAGGAATTTCCGGACGAATTTCGGAGAAATAGATCTCATCGCCGCCAAAGGCGATGAGCTTTTATTTGTGGAAGTGAAAACCAGGACTGCCAGCAATTTCGGCTACCCCGAACTGGCAGTCGATTGGCGGAAAATCAAGCATCTGATCAAAGCGGCAAAAATATATCTCAACTTGAAAAATTACCAAAATTTCTGGCGACTGGATATAATCAGCGTGGAAATAAATAAGGTTAAAAAGACAGCTAAATTCCGCTGGATCAATGATGTGGGCACTAGTTGACAAAATCTCAGTTTAGGATTACGATAAATTATCACTGTTGCACTTTTGACAACATTATAAAAAAGCCTAACATCGGGAGGCAAGCCATGTGGAATCCATTCAAAAAGAAGGGCTCAGAACAAGCGCCTGCTGATCCAGCCGGCGTACATCCCAAGCACAAGCAAGCGGCAGTTCAACCAGTCAAACCAGCTGACCCGTCAATGCCCGCTAAAACCGACGCGACGACAGCTCGCGCCAGCCAGAATAAGCCAGAGCCAAAGAATCCGCCAAAAACTTCAAGATCCGATGGCGATGATCTTCGCCAATACGAGTTTGAGCAGATTGGCATACCTTACAAGCGAGTGCTTTTGGCTGAGGCGCAGAAAGTCAAAGGCATAAACGCCAAAAACCTCGTCGAGACTACGCAAAATGCCAATTCTGATTTGAAGCATCGCGGCTTCGATTTCCAAATCACCTGCCTTGAGTTCTTTGAATCTCAGCTGCTCCATCTCGACTATGAGAGAAAGCGGGCCTTGATTCTTAAGACTGAACGCAGGAATCTGCCGGAACACAAACTGATTGATGTTATTGTCTTAAGGGAAGCGGAACGTCGCATCAGGCAGAAAAGGGGCTTGAAGGAAAACCCAGTACCCGGACCAGACGGCCAAATCTTTCAAAACGAAACAAAGGAATTATTCGATCGATTATGGAATAACTCGCAGCTTCATCAATTGAAGAATCAAGCGGTGCTACGAATCAGAAGAGAGAAAAAACTCAAGGGAGGAGAACCCGTCTTGGAAGCTGAAGTCGTAGCGATGATGGAAAAAATCAAAACTGAATTACAGGCACCGCAAAAAATCGGGAGACGATAATAACTTAATTAGAACATTTGATCCGTTCCGATAATATTCGGGGCGGATTTTTAATTATTTTCCTATTCTATTGACAAACTATCCCGCCTGTGCTATACTTATTACAGATGATAGATGACGGCCCGAAAGGCTGTCATTTTTTAGAAAAACTATCTATTCCCTGGATCCTCGGATATTTACGCCGCGCCGGATTACCGGCTTCAGGCAAAAATTCCGAGGATGACGTATAGGGATAAAAACAAATAAAATATGGCACAATCACCAATCCAGGCAGCAATCCAACAGATCTGCCAAGAAAAAAACCTCGACGAGGATGTCGTCCTGAGATCCATCGAAGCCGCGCTCGCCGCCGCTTATCGCAAGGATTTCGGCAACAAATTGCAGAACATCATCACTGAATTCGACCCCAAGACCGGCGCCGTCAAAGTATTTGACGTCAAAACAGTCGTAGAAGACCTGCCGCCGGAGCCGGAACTGGACGAGGAAGGCAACCCGATCATCGTCGAAACCGAAACCCCGGTCGAGACAGTCGAAAAGACTGAAAAGAAGCAGCGCAAACCCAAAGAAGAGGCTGGCGCCAGTTTTGCCGCCGCCTTTGCCGCCGCTCTGAAAGCCAAACAAGAAGAGGAAGAAGGCGTGAACGTCGGCGAGAAAGTTCCGGTCACCAAGGCTTTTATCGCTGAAGAAGCGGAAGGCGTGCCGGCCGAAGGCGAAGAGGAAAGGAAATTCAATCCTAAAACTGAAGTAGAATTGAAAGAAGCGATACTGGCCAAACCAGATGCCAAGCTGGGCGATGAAATCATCACGCCTTTGGAATTGCCGGGTGAATTCGGCCGCATGGCCGCTCAGACCGCCAAACAGGTCATCATCCAGAAACTGCGCGAGGAAGAGCGCATCAAAGTCTTTGAAGAATTCAAGTCATTGGAACACACGCTTATCACCGGAACAGTGCAGAGACGCGAAGGCAGGAATGTCTTGGTCGATCTGGGACACACTACCGCCATCTTGCCTCCGGAAGAACAAGTCGAACGCGAACGTTATAATACCGGCAACCGCATGAAGTTTTACTTGAAAACTGTCGAACTCGGCATGCGAGGTTCTAATCTGGTCTTATCCAGAACGACCACTGACTTAGTCAAAGCGATCTTCGAGGAAGAAATTCCGGAAATCACTTCCGGCGCCATCGAGATTAAAAGCATTGCCCGCGAAGCCGGCAGCCGCACCAAGGTCGCCATCACTTCGCATGAAGAAAACATCGATCCGATCGGCTCTTGCGTCGGCCAACGAGGCTCGCGCATCCAGACTATTATCAGCGAACTCTCCGGCGAGAAAGTCGACATCATCCTCTGGGATGAGAATGCCGGCAAATTCATCACCAATGCCTTATCGCCTGCCAAAGTCGTCAGCGTCACGGTCGATGAAGGCTCGCGCCTAGCCCGTGTCATGGTCAAGGATGACCAATTATCGCTGGCCATCGGCCGCGGCGGACAGAACGTCCGCTTGGCATCCCGCTTGACCGGTTGGAAAATCGATATTATCTCTGATGGCACCAAGACCGAAGTCGTAACCGAAGAAACTGCTCCGGCCGTCGCCGATGAAGTGATCGCCGAAAAACTGGCAGAAGTCGTCGCGGCTGAACCGGTAATCGCCCTGGCCGAAGCTGAAAAAACAGCTGAAGAAAAGCCAGAAAAGAAAAGGAGAGCAAAGAAAGCCAAAGAAGAAACAGCAGAGGAAGTCAATGAGACTCCGGCCGCAGAAACATTAGAGCAAGTCACGGAAGAAATCGCCAAGACCGAATAATCTTACATAAAAAATCATCCGCCATGGCGGATGATTTTTTTATTTACGTTTAATTTTAAAATAGAGCATCGCGATTAGAACGAGCAAGAATATTATGATTGCCAACAAATAGTACTGAGTCGAATTACTGCTTGTCGGCGATGCTGTCGCAAAATCTCCTTTAACCTGTCCCGCCTGGACTACGATGTCCTTCAGATCTCGGGGCATAAGGCGATAACCGCTCGAGGTTTTGCCGACGATGCCAATTACCGTGATTTTGTCGCCCGGCTTGGCATTGACGTCTTTTAAATTGATCTGATTATTAATATAGACTGTCACTTCGTCGCTGCCATCGGCGATGGTGATATTGCGGCTTTTTATCTCTAACATCTCGCCGCTGACAGAAACCAAACTGCCCTCATATTCTTCTCCGATCTCAGCGCCGGCAATCCGCTGAGCAATCGGCTCATCTCGATGCTCAATTATCTTTATCTGATCGCGGCTGGTGGTCTTGATTCTCCGGCCAGTCGAAGTGTCTGATAATTCTCCTGTCACCTCGATATAATCGCCCAACTGCAAAGCAGGAAAATCTTTCTTGTTCGAATAAACCTGCACGCCGAAATTTGAATCGAAAATATAAAAATACTGGCTGCCGATGGCTCCAGGCAGAACCGAAACGACTCCTTTGGCTCTGATTTGATCGCCGGCGGCAAAGTCTTTTATTTTTTCCAACGTCGTTTCTTGGATTGCTTTCGCACTTTTGCCCGCCGTTTTTACTACTCCAACCAATTTTACTTGGCTGGCAACGTCTCCCAAAAGAGCTGCGTTTTCTTTATCGGGGTATAATTTGTCGTCCGCATTTATTGCACCAGGTGTGGCAGTTTTGACCCAATGCCACTTGCCGTCGTCCGTCCGGCTGTAAGAAGCGCCTTTGATATTCTCGCCCAGATATTCTATCTTGTCGAGCAATTTGAAGTCCGGCGAATATAAATTCACCGCCTCGACGCCGGTATTATTCAGCGCAATATTAGAATCGCTTCTGCGGAAAACATAATATGCGCCCGGCTTGAGCGTGGTCGTCGAACTGGCTGCGCTCGAAGACTTTATCAAATGCTTGCTCTTGGAGGAATCCATCACGATGAAATTGGCCAGCTTGATCGTGGTCGTGGAGATATTCAACAGCTCGATGAATTCCTCATCCAGCCCGCCGTTCGGATTGGGATAGATTTCATTGATGATGATTTTACCCGTATAGTCGATCGCTGCAACAGTCGAACTGGCAGTCGTCGTGGCATTCAAAGTTTTGCTTAGCGTTGCATAACTTACTTCGCCACCGCCTGAGCCAGAATTGTTTGCAACCCTCGCTGGACGAGCCGTTATGATATTTGCCATGCCCTTGGTGATACTGACTGTTTCAGCGTAGCTGCCATTGCTGACTCGCGCCCAAGAGGCATCTGCCTTATCAGAAAAATCACCATAAACTGTCTCGCTTATGTTACGCAGCATGTTACGTAGCACGACTGTATCGCCGGAATTATTGAGGCTGCCCGTGATGTCTTCGATAACTTTAAATGCTCCCGGTTCAATTAAACCGCTCAAAGTCGTGGTGACGAATTTACCGCCGTCGATGTTTAATAGATACAGCCCAGCCAGATCAATGGACGAAGTCGTGTTGTTAAATATTTCCACCCACTCTTTTTCTCCGGATGCCGGAGAGGGATATACTTCATTGATGACAAGATCACCAGGGTTGAGAATTTGAGGCGTAGAAGTCGGCGTGGTGGTTGCGTCCTCGGTCGACGTGGCCGTCGTCGTCGAGATAATCGGATCAGAGATATTGATATGTAACGGCGCAGAAGTCGCCGTCAGGCCCTGATCATCCGTCACGCTCAAATAAACATTAAAAATGCCGCTAGAGCCATAAGCATAGCTCGTCGTTGAAGCGTAGACTGAATGGCCATTGCCGAAGTCCCAATACCAATCGATAATCGCTCCGTCATCAGTGGAATTACGGCCATCAAAAATTATTTCATCGCTGACTTCAGTCGAAGAGGCGCTGACAGTTGCAAAAGCTTGCGGGGGCTGATTAGGCAACGTGGCGATCAGCTTTATCTCATCCAAACCCACGCCTTTAGAGCCGGTGGCAAACAGAACCTCGAATTTTATTTGGATGCTGCCTGAATAGGCTGACAAATCAGTTTCCGCCTGATCGCTCATCGCAGCGTCGGCCGGCGTGGCGCTGGCAATTGGCGTCCAAGTCACTCCGCTATCCGTTGATAAAGAAATAGATATTTGAGCGCTGGTGCTTGTCACGCCGCCATAGGTCCGCGCCTTGTAATCCAATTTCTTGCTTGCATAGCCGTCCAGATTGATAAGCGAAGAGATAATGGAGGAAGTGCTTTTAGTCAAAATGATATAATTATCGCCGCTTGGCGCTCCTTGGCTGCAGTTCTGATAAATCCAGCCCGTCGATGAGGCGATATTGCCGTCATTATACGCCAACAAATTGCTGGAAGCGTCCGAATTATTTATTTGCCCAATAAAAAATCCGCCCGCCAGGAGCAGACAGAACATTATTGAGCTAAAGAGCAAATAATTTAATTTAGACATGTGCGATTTAATACTAACATTTATATTATAACAAGTATTTTTGAAGTTGCCAAAAGGCCTTAAATTTTATATACTTCAGCCATACATTATGCCGAAAATTTCCGTCATCATTCCCGCCTTGAACGAGGAAAAATCCCTGCCTTATACGCTCGAATCGATTAAAGAACAATACTTTAATGATTTTGAAATTATCATCGCTGATGCCGGTTCGACAGATAACACTGTTGCCATAGCCGAGAAATATGGTTGTAAGGTGGTCAAGGGAGGAATGCCTGCCGTCGGCAGGAATGCGGGCGCAAAAGCCGCCAGCGGCGGGTGGTTGCTTTTCCTTGATGCCGATGTCTATTTGGCTGATAAATTCATGACTTTTCTGATCGAAGAGGCGCAAGAGTCCGGCGCCGACATCGCGTCGTGCGCCATCATTCCCTTGAGCGACAAGATTATCGATCAGATCATGCACGCCACAGCTAATGCTTACATTAATCTGACGCAATATTTCTATCCGCATGCGCCGGGCTTTTGCATCTTTGTCAAGAAATCTTTGCATAATAGAATCGGCGGCTTTGATGAAAGCCTCAAGCTCGCAGAGGATCATGAATACGTCAAACGAGCCATGGAAGTCGGACAGTACAAAATTCTAAAAAAACCGAAAATATATGTTTCCGTCCGGCGGCTGGAATCTGACGGAAGATTCAATGTCGCAGCCAAGTATGTCGCCTGCGAAGTTTATCGGGCAGTCTTAGGCGAAATTAGGACCGACCTATTCAAATATAAATTCGGCCATCATTACGACAAAATCAAGGACAAAATAAAAAACAGGCTCTAGGGCCTGTTTTTTGACTCGTACTATTTTTTTATATATGTGCCGACAAATTCCGCTTGGCCGAGAATGTGGTCTTTCATCGCCTCATCCAATTTCGTCTTTTTCGTACCCGAGGGCAAATGCAATTTCTGATCCAGCGCGTAGAGAGTGAAATGGTAATGATGCGTGCCGAAGGATGGACAGGGCCCGCCATAAGCCTCCTCGCCGAAATCGTTCATACCCCTAGCCGCGCCATACGGCGTGCTGTTTTCTTCGATCGTATGGACTGATGGATCAATGTCGATTAAGAGCCAATGAGTGAAGTGTCCGCTCGGCGAATCCGGATCGAAAACAATCAAAGCGAGGCTCTTTGTGCCTGCCGGCAAATCATAAAAGTTAAGCGGCGGGTTGACGTTTGCGCCATTGCAGCCGTATTGATCGGGAACGTGCCCGCCATTAATGAAAGCCGTCGATTTGATACTGATCATATATCAACATCATATCAAATCGCCGATAAATTGTCTTACTAAGACTTATTGACAAACTTCGTTTTTATAGCTAGGCTAAATAGAGATCCAGACAGGAGATCTGGCGCCCTTTGACAGAGGAACAATAGGAAAAGGAGAGGTGTGATGAAAAAGCAGGGCAGTAAGACGACAGTATCGATCGGTTTGGCGTTTATCTTTATCCTCGGTTCGACGGCCTTCATCGGTTGCCCGGCTCGACATATCGACACTGAACTGGAGCGTTGTCTGTTCATCGATCAGAAAATCGATGCCGCCAAAGCGACGATGGGTTTTCTCGATTCACGTATGGCGGCAGACCACGGCTACCAAGTCTATAATGTCGGTGGTACTGTCTATGACTTCGTATCGCCCAACGGCAAACCATTGAAGACGATGGCGTTCTATCCGGAAAATAAAACGACTGCCAGTCCGGTAGTCGTCTTCTCACACGGTTTCAGCGGTTCAGCTGAAAGCCAGCTGTACTTGCTGAAAGGCTTGGCGCGGCGCGGTTACGTCGTCCTCGCTCCAGACCATCTCGATGCCGTCAATTTCGACCGTATCGGCATGTTCGATCGGAAGCTCAAGGGCATCGACAAGGAAACAGACATCGTCAGCGCGCTAACCTTCGTCATGGTCAACATTATCGAGAACGAAATCAATGGCACATTCAATGCGCTGAATCCGACATCTAATATGACGATAGAACAGATCAACGCCTTGGCTGCCACCGGCGAGTTATTGGATATATTCAATAGTTTTTGCAGTTATCGCATTGAGGATGTCGAATCGCTCATGGATAAGCTGCCTGAGCTCAATGCCTCTGATCCGGTGCTCCAAAGCCGAATCGATGTAGAGCAGATCATCATCGGCGGCCATTCGCTCGGCGGCACTACCAGTCTAGCGATTGCCATGAAGGACAATCGGCCCAAAGCGGTATTTTGCCTGTCGCCGGCAGCTCAGCCATTTCGGCAAGTCGATCTGAACAAGATCAAAATCCCAGTGCTGTATTTGACCGGGGATTTCGACGATTTTCGTGACGATGTGCACCGGGCTTATGATCAAAGCCCTGCACCGAAAGTCTTCGTACAAATCAAAGATTTGGGCCATATCGGCTTCACAGACCGCGCCTTCCTCTACGGTCTAGGGATTCCTTTTATTTCCGACGGCGAGATCGGTTTCACCGATAATCTGCCATTCGACAAGCTCGATGTCGTTGGCAATGCGGCAGCGCATTATCCCGAACAACTTCATGACTATTGGGGCAAAGCTTTCACTGTCACGAAGGCAGTCAACGCATTTCTCGACCAGTATACCGGCTACGCCAATCGCGGCAATAGCCTGCTAATGGAAACGACTAATGACAACTTGGTTACACAATTGCTCAGTCAATAAATTCAACCGCGTCAGCCCAGG
>Ga0315268_10000381_pt1 | contig 52145 bp, 49 predicted proteins | sample C1_top_MG_FD_204535 | JGI IMG/M metagenome (GOLD analysis project Ga0315268, IMG submission 204535) | Sediment microbial communities from Yellowstone Lake, YNP, Wyoming, USA - C1_top | ecosystem: Environmental > Aquatic > Freshwater > Lake > Sediment | place: USA: Wyoming | collected 2017-08-01 | reverse complement strand
TCCTTGCCGCACTGCCGCGCCTGCATCGCTCATGGGCTCACTTATAGCGTGCATCCCTGAGGAAAACGCAGCAAAAAAGTCACAAGCTCTGAGCGAGGGCGCACGCCCGAGTCGAAGGATCGCGGCAGCCTCTGGCGAGCCCAGCATGCAGGCAGGCACTTCGGTGAACGGAGAGCGGGGCGAGCCGGCCATCAGCCCAAGAAGCCCTCAGGCGCACTGGGTGGTTGCAGCAGCTTGGGGCTCCTTCGACTCGGGCGTGCGCCCTCGCTCAGGATGACACGATCAACTTCATGCCTCACCCGGACCGGTTGGGGAATGTTCATCCGCGGCCGGGTCCCTGGAGGCGGAGGCTTCGAACTGCTCCCGCGCGGCGATGTCTTCCAGTTGCCGCCGCCAGTCCAGCCCCTCGACGAAGTCGCTGGATTCGCGCCAGCCTGGCCGCACTTTCACGAACAGCTCGAGAAAAAGCTTCTTGCCCAGCATGCGCTCGATTTGCTGGCGCGCCGCGCTGCCGATGCGCTTCAGCATGGACCCGCCCTTGCCGATCAAGATGCCCTTCTGTCCTTCGCGCTCGCAGTAGATGGTGGCGGCGATGCGGTCCAGCCGCTGGCCCTCTTCGAAGCGCTCGATCAGCACGGTGGTCGCGTAGGGCAGCTCCTCATGGGTGGCCAGCAACACCTGCTCGCGAATGATCTCGGCCACCAGGAAGCGCACCGGCTGGTCGGTGAGCTGATCCTGCGGAAAATACGGTGGCGCCTCGGGAAGCGCCGCCACCACCGCGTCCAGCAGCTCGTCGAGCCCGGAGCGCTTGCGGGCGGAGATGGGAATGATGTCGCGATAATCGTGCGCCTGGCGCCAGCGGTCGATGATGGGCAGCAGCTTGCCTTTCTCGATCAGGTCGATTTTGTTCAGCAGCAGGATGGCCGGCGTGTTTGCCTTCTTTACCAGGCTGAGCACGAACTGGTCTTCGTCGGCGGACTTGCGGGCGACGTCCACGATGTGCAGCACCAGGTCACAACCCTCGAGGGCGTCGCGAACCTCCTGCATCATTTTCTTGTCCAGGCGGGTTGCGGCGCGGTGCACCCCCGGCGTGTCAATGAGCACGACCTGGGCTTTGGGGCGTCCTTTCTGCGCCGGCAGGTTCAGGATGCCCTGCACGCGGTTGCGCGTGGTCTGCGGCTTGTGCGTCACGATGGCCAGCTTTTCGCCGACCAGCGCGTTCAGCAGCGTGGACTTGCCGGCGTTGGGCCGGCCGAGAATGGTGGCGAAACCGCTTTTCATAGGAGTTAGGGGTTAGTAGTTAGGAGTTAGCGGTTAGGAGTGGTCGTGGCCGGCACGTTTTGTTACTCAGGCTAAACCCTAACTCCTAACTACCAACTACTGACTACTGGTTTTCGCATGCTGCAAGGTCGAAATCCGCAGCCGCTCCACGCGCCGGTCGGTAGATTGCAAGATCTCGAAACGCAGACCCTCGGCGTTGATGACTTCGCCGCTCTGCGGAATGCGCCCGGCGATCTCGCTCACCAGGCCGGCGACGGTGGTCGCCTCATGTCCTTCGGGCCGCACGCCGAACAACTCGTCGAGGCGGTCCACGTCCATGTTGCCGGGCACGATGTAGGAGTGCTCGCTTTCGCGGATCACGCCCGCTTTGCCCTCGTGCTCGTCGCGGATTTCTCCGACGATCTCCTCCACCATGTCCTCGATCGTCACCAGGCCGGCCACGTTGCCGTACTCGTCAATCACGATCTCCATGCGAAGGTTTTCCTTTTGCATCTCGCGCAAAAGGTCGCTTACGCGTTTGGATTCGGGGACGAAGCGCACCTCCGGCTTCATCAGGCTGCGCACGGTGCGCGTGCGCGCCTCGCTGTCGGCCACCTGCAGCAGGTCGTGCGCGAACACCATGCCCACGATCTTGTCGATGGACCCTTCGAACACCGGCACCCGCGAAAACGGCTTGGGACGCAGCATCTCGGTCAGCTTTTCGACCGTGGCTTCGGCGGAGACGGCGAACATCTCGGGCCGCGGCGTCATCACCTCGCGCACCGTCTTGTCGCCGAATTCCACCACCGACTGAATCAGCTCGCGGTCGCTTTCTTCCAGGATGCCTTCCTCCTGTCCCGCCTCGATGAGCGCATCCACGGCCTCGGACGGATGCTCCGGCTCCGGCTCGGCGTGCTCGCGGGTCAGCGAGGCCACCGAGGTGCAGAAGCCGATCACCAGCGTCACCGGCATGGCCAGGTACATCAGCAGCCGCAACGCCACCGTGAACTTGCTCAGCCAGCCGCCGCGCGTGCGCGAGAACAGCACGAACGGCAGCAGGCGGTTGAACACCACGATGATGATCACCAGCAGCAGCGCCGTTTGCACCAGGTCCGCGGCGCTCCAGTGCGGGCGCCGGAAGACGTTGAACGCGAGCAGCACCGCGATAGCCGCGGTAGCCAGTTGCTCCAGCACCGCCACCGAGAGCGCGGCGCGCTCGCGCGTCATGCGCAACCGCGGCTCCACCAGCTTCTCGAAGGCCTCGATGTTTTCCTGGAATTCGCGGGAGAGAAACTTCCCCATCTCGGTGTAGAGCCGCTCCACGTACGAGACCAGGGCCAGAACGGCCAGCAGGAGCAGCACGGCGATGATCAGGCCGGGGTTCATCGCGTTCGAGCCCTCGAGCTGGCGCGGCTGCCCGCGGCCGCGGAAGCCCTGCGAATCAAGCCATCGCTCAACCCAAGTTCGCGCCGCAGGCGCTCCTCCCGGCGCGCCATCCGCCCCGCGTCGCGCTCGTGGTCGTAGCCCGCCAGGTGCAGGACGCCGTGGAGAACCAGGACCTTCACCTCCTGCGCGGGCGCATGGTGGTAACGGCGGGCGTTAGTGGAGGCGAGGTCGGATGAGATCACGATGTCGCCGGCGAAATCGCGCGTCAGGGCCGGAACGGGTGGAAACGACAATACGTCGGTAGCCTTGTCCTTGCCCCGGAAGCGGCGGTTCAGGGCGCGCACCTCGCGACTGGAAGCGAGCACAAGGTTCACCTTCCCTTGCAGACCCGCGGCCCGGCGCGCCCGCTGGGCAAAGCGCGCCAGCGCCTGCGCTGAGACACCCGCTACCGGTTTGTGAATGATGACCACGTCCAAAAGCGAACGGGAGGGCCCGCGTACAGCCCTCCCAGCCTGCGCACACTCTAATCCTGGTCGTGCCCGGCCACCGGTTGCGCCTGCGGCGCCGCGTCCGCGGCGGCAGCGGCCACGCTGCGGCCGCCGCCGTTCCCGATCGAGAGCACCATCTGGTCGCCGTTCATGCGCGTCTTGTAATCGTCGTAGGCGCGGATGATGCGCTGCACCAGTTGGTGGCGCACCACGTCGGTCTCATCGAACGCGATGAACGAGATCCCGTTCACGTTCCGCAGAATGTCGATCGCCTCCAGCATGCCGCTGCGCTTGTGGTTGGGCAGATCGATCTGCGTAATGTCGCCGGTAATCACCGCCTTGGCATTGAACCCCAGGCGGGTGACGAACATCTTCATCTGCTCGGAGGTGGTGTTCTGCGCCTCGTCGAGAATGATGAAGGAATCGTTCAGGGTACGCCCGCGCATGAAGGCGATGGGCGCGATCTCGATGACGTCCTTTTCCAGGTAGCGGTCCACCTTCTCCGGGTCCATCATGTCGTAGAGCGCGTCGTAAAGCGGCCGCAGGTACGGATCCACCTTCTCCTGCAGGGTGCCGGGCAGGAAGCCCAGGCGCTCCCCGGCCTCCACCGCCGGGCGCGCCAGGATGATGCGGTCCACGCTCTTGGCCAGCAGCGCCGAAATGGCCATGGCCACCGCCAGGTAGGTCTTGCCGGTGCCCGCCGGACCGACGGCGAACACCATGTCGTTCTTCTCGATGGCCTCGATGTAGCGCCGCTGGTTGATGCTCTTGGGCTGCACGCTGCGCTTGCCGAACGAGCGTTGCCGTCCGGCTTCGGCCAGGCCGCGCAAGGTGGCGGTCGGATCGGTGGCCAGGACGCGCAGCATCGATCCCAGGTCGCCGTTGTTGAAGGTGAATCCGGAGTGCTGCAGATGCTCGTAATCGGCGAACACTTGCTCGGCGCGGCTGACGTCGCGGGCCGCCCCTTCAATTTCCACCGATTCCGCTTTCAGGTCGATGGTGACGTTCAGGCCGTGTTCCAGCAGGTGCAGGTTTTCATCCCGGGTCCCGAACAAGATCTCGATGTTCTGGGTGATTTCGATGTTCTTCTTCATTTAGGCTTTGGCGTTACCCTCCTGGCCGCGCGCGCGGGCACCCCAGCGGCGGCTCCGCTGCGGACATAAAAATGTGCGTGGAATCGGGAGAAAGGCCGAATGCTCGCCACAGAGTGGAAGCAACCACCATTTGAGGCTTAGAGTACGACGCGCTCTGGACGGAGTCAACGTGATACTGTCCCGCCGCAGCTTCCTTCCCTTTGTTAGATGTGCCGGAGCGGGAAAAGGAAAGCGAAATCGCGGCACTCGGCTGGACGCCGCCCCCTCGGTAAGCGGCGTCTTTTCAGGGCTTTTCTGTGGCCCCGGCAGAGCCCTGGGGTTTGACCGGCATCTCCGCATCCCGTAGAATAACTGTTTTGGCCCACAGGAATTTTTCATCGAGGACAGGCACCACGCTATGGCAAATCATTTTTCGGCCCTGAAACGCGCCCGGCAGACGGAAAAGCGCACCGCCGCCAATCGCGCCAACAAGTCGCGCTTGCGCACCACCCTGCGCCGTTTCCGCGCCGCTCTGGCCGCCGGCAAACCGGAAGAAGCCGCCGCCGCTTTCCAACAGACCGTTTCGGTGCTGGACAAATCGGTGCAGAAGGGCGTGGTGCACAAGAAGACCGCCTCGCGTTACAAGTCCCGCCTCAGCGCGCGTCTGAACAAAGCAGCGGCGAAAGCATAGCGATCAGCAATTAGCAATTAGCGATTAGCAATTAGTAATTAGAACTGGCTTCAAAAGCTTCTTTGAAAGGGCTGGTCCGGAGTCCCCTAGGGACGACACGCCCTAGCCCGCCGCCGCGTCCGCCTTTTCCAGCCGAATCCCGAAATATTCCTCCAAGGCGCGCTCGTATTCTTCGGTGGTCTCCAGCAGGGCTTCCCGGCGGTGCTGGCCTTCGCTGATGATCAATCGCACATTGGTCAGGGTGACGCGCCCGGTGGGGGTCAGGCGGCTGATGATGCGCCGCCGCGTGAAGTTCGATTCCAGCGAGGTCTGGTGGTGGTGGCACATGTCATTGAATTCCGGCAGTTGCCGCGGCGTGGTCGTGAAGTCGTACAGCATGCGCCACTCCCATTCAATCTCGGTCAGTTCGGGGATGGGGCGCGTCTGCGAGGGCGGGGCGTAGCGCAGCACGCGCCAGCGGTTCTGGTAGCGGTCCAGGCAGAAGAACACGTCGCGCTGGATTTGCTCCGCGCTTTCCAGCAGGGGCAGCGGCTCGATAAACGATTCGCCGAACCCGACGTCCGCCAGCCAGGAGACATCCAGGTCCACGCGCAGCGCCAGGTGATCGAACTCCGGGCCGGCGCGGTTCTCCTCGATGGGCACGCGCGCGGAAAGCAGGCTGACCTGGAACCCCAACTCGCGCAGCAGGGCGGCGAACAGGCCGTTCAGCTCGTAGCACAAACCGCCGCGGTGGCGGGCGACGATCTTGTCGAACAGCCACTCCTCCTGCAGCACGATCCGCACCCCCAGGTTGACGTCCAGGTTCTCAAACGGCACCGCCAGCAGGTGCGCGTAGTGCAGGCGGCGGAGCGTCTCCAGCGTCGGCTCCAGCGGGCCGTCGTAGGCGATGCGGCGCAGGTAGGAATCGACTTTCAAGTTTCTGGTTTCCAGTTTCTAGTAGCCCGGTCTGGCGCGAACATGCGCAACGAACGGCGCGGAAAGGCAAAACCATCCTCCTCGATTGATGAACAAAGCGCAGTGGGAACGGTCACATGCCAACGTGACCACTGGAAGCAGGAAACCATAAGCCAGCAACTACGGCAAGACCAGAGTTGCTGTACCCTGGGCTTCGCTCAATTTCGTCACCCGCGCGCGGCCTCGGCGTGATGGAGAAAGCTGAAGGCGCCATCCTGAGTGCGCGGCCCCGCCTTTGGGACGCGTACTCTGATCTATGCTTTTTTGCCCACCAAGGCGTTCCTCAGGACGGGAAGAAAACATAGGTCCTGAGCGCGCCCCTTCGACTTCGCTCAGGGCAGGCTGAACCGGGCGCGCTCAGGATGACGCCGCCAAGATGGAATCGGAAAGAATATGGGTACAGCAACTCTGGTTTTGGTTTAGACCGGCAGCTCCTGCTGTTGCCAGCCGCTCTCCAGGGAGCGGGGTTCGCCGGCGAGTTCCAGGATGAGCCGCTCCAGCACCAGGCGTTTGCTCGCCGGGTTGGAGCGCAGTTCCAGGTCGGCGCGCGCGATCAGGCGCAGGGCGCGGGTCAGCTCGCGGCGCGATTTGTAGCGGCGGGCCTGGCGCACCAGGTCGTCGGCGGCGAAGGGCGGCACCCGGAAGCCCTGCCACAGCGCCTGCCACAGGGCGCGCGAATCGCGCACCTTGCGCTCCACCACCACCAGCATCTGGCGGAAGGTTTTGGCCAGCATGTAGAGGTGTCCGATGGCGGCCTCCTCGCCTTCGCCGCTGGAAAGGATGGCGTCGAGCACGGCCAGGGCCCGCAGCCGGTCCTTGGCGGAGATGGCGTCGGTCAGCTCGTACAGCGAGCGCTGCTTGGCCGCCAGCACCATGGTTTCCACGTCGCCCAACAGCACACGCTTCTTGTCGCCGGCGTACAGGACGAGCTTTTCCAGTTCGCTGGCGATCAGCATCATGTCTGCGCCGAGCGCGTCCACCAGCTCGCGGGCTGCGTCGGCATCGATTTTCACCCCCTGAACAGAGGCGGTTTCCGTCACCCAGCGCACCGCCTCGCCTTCCTCCACGCGCGCCAGTTCGACCAGGCGGCAGGATTCGCCCAGGGTCTCGCGGATGCGGGTGTAGCGGTCGCGGTCGGTCAACTCCATGCGGCGGACGTCGGCGGGAATGCTGATGTGGTCGGCGACCAGGATCAGCAGCGCGTCGGGATTGGGTTTGGCGGCGTAGTCGGCGATGGCCTTGAACTCCGCCTCGTGCGAGCCGCGGCCGTAGAGCGCCTTGACCCCGCGCACGAAAAAAACCTGGAAAGGCGCCATCAGCGAGGGCGTGCGCGCCGCGTCCAGCACGTCAATGAGCGGCGTCTCTTCCAGATCGAACTCGTGCAGGCTGAAATCGCGCAGCTCCGGCGCAACCAGGTGTTCGAGGATGGCCTCGCGGCACTGCCTGCGGAAAAACGCCTCGTCGCCGACCAGCAGGTACAGAGGGCGCAGCTTGCGCTGCTTCACCTCGGCCACGAAGCGTTCGGTGGGGGCGAAGGCGCGCACTCAGTACGCCTCCACGATGTTGCTGACCAGGGTGCGGGCGAAGTCGCGCGCAAGGCGGTCCATGGCGGGCGCGTCTTCCTCGAAGAAGCTGGAGAGCTCGCGCGACACCTGGTACTGCTCGCGGAAGGTGTAATTCGGGTTGTCGAACAGCACCGTGCCGCGCCGATCCACCAGCGACACGCGCGCCGTCACCGTGATCAGCGCGCTGGAGGCGCGGCCGGTGACGGAATCGTAAGTCAGCGGCGCCAGGCTGACCACCAGCACGCTGCCGTGCAGCGTGGCGTCGGCCTCCTCGGTGTCCTCGTTGATGATCCTGAACTTGGTGCGGGTTACGAATTCGCGCACCACCGCCGCCGTGAGCAACTGCTCCACCCGGTAGCTCTGTGTCTGGTTAGTGAAGGCGGGGATGGCGATCGTTTTCACCGCCGGCGGCAGACGCGAGGAGCGCGCGCTGGTGCGATAGCCGCAAGCCGCCAGCAGCAGGCAGCAGAGGAGCAGGACCGCGACAGAGATTCTCAGGCGCAATGGTTTCCCGGAATTAACCGCGGATTTTCACGGATTCGCACGGATTTCTTTTTTTATTCTTCGATCCGCGCAAATCCGCGGTTCGTTTTTTCTTGCTCGTTACAAGACCTGAATTCTACTGCAGTTTTCCCCTCGGGCGCGCCGCGGCCATCTGCTGCGCGCAGTCCACGGCATTCATGGACAGCAGGCGCAGGTTGTCGGCCGCGCCCCAGATCCACACTCCATTTTCCTGCTGCGCGTCGGCCCGCACCCACAGCAGCGCGTCGCCCTGGCCGGCGGCGTTGACATTGCTGGGCGACTCATCGGCCATGCGCGTCAACTGCACGTGCTCGCCGGCCAGCGCCTGCGAAAAATCCCCCAGCGCCGGCGCTTCCTTCAGCTCAATGTAGAGCGAAAACACGTGCGCGTGGAAGATGGGCGCCTGCACCAGCATCAGCGAAGGTACCGGGGTGCCGGGGCCGGCGATCTGGCGAAAGTGGCTGAGGATGCGGCGTTCCGCCTCCTCCAGCGGCGGCTTGGATTGCTGCCCATAGCGCGCCAGCAGGTTGAACGCCACTTGCGCGTCAAATACCTGCTTGGGCAATTCCTGAAAGGAAAGCAGGTTGACGGTCTGCTCGTGCAGCTCGTCCATACCGACACGCCCGCGCTCCGAGGCCGGCTCGAACACGGTGGCCACCGCGGAGCGCACCGGAGCTGCCTTCTGCGCGCGCACCAGCAGCAGCGCCAGGACCGTGGCCGCCGGATGCGCGGTCACCACCGGCGCCGGCTCCAGTTCGGGGATGAACTGCCGGCCCAGCTCGCGCTCCAGCCACGGCGAGCGCACGCGCGCCCCGGGAACATCTTCCAGCCCATAAGAGAGATCGACGATCATGCTCCCGGCCTGCTGCGCCATGCGCCAGTGGTTGCGGGTGAAATCCGTCCGCGAAGCGAAGAACGCGAAGTCCACGTGGTCGAAGCTGTCGGGCGCGATGCTCTGTACGAAGGTGACCTCGTCGCCCACCGCCTCCAGTTGGCCGAGCGACTCGTCGTCGTCCAACAGTTTCACCTCTGCCGTGGGAAAGCTGGTTTCCGGCAGCAAATCGGACAGTTCTTTGCCCTTCAGCGTGCCGGCGCCCACGATCGCCACCCGGTACAGGCCCGCTTCCGAAGGCGACGATGGCGCGAGCGGTTTCGCCGGGCGGCTCATCGGGCCTCCGTCGCTTCCGTGTAGGGCGGAGGCGGCGGGCTGCCGTGCCGCCGGAAGATGTACAGCAGCCGCGCCAGCACGCCCGACAGCATGTACAGCAGCGCCATGAGGAACAGCGTGTACTCGGAAAAGTAGCGGATGGCGGCGATGATCAGCCCGATCAGCACCACCAGGCGGAAGGGCCGCCGGCTGCGCAGGTCAATATCTTTGAAGCTGTAAAAGCGCCAGGTGCTGACCATCAGGAAGGAGGTGACGAACACCAGCCCCATCCAGATCAGCGACATCCACCAGATGTCCAGCGGCCTGCCGTCGGTGAAGTGGACGACGGCGGCAATCACGCCGGCGGCGGCGGGAATCGGCATGCCGACAAAATATTTCTTGCCCGGACGGCCGGGATTGGAAGGCTGCGGATTCGCCTGGATGTTGAAGCGCGCCAGCCGCGCCGCGCCGGCAATCAGGAACGCGAAGGCCGCGATCGCGCCCAGTTGCACCAGGCGCGCCTGCCAGCTGCTGCCATTCAGCGGCGCCAGCAGGCGAAAACCCCAGATAAATGCCAGCAACGCCGGGGCCACGCCGAAGGTGATCACGTCGGCCAGCGAATCGAACTCGCGGCCGAAATCGCTGCTGGTGTTGGTGAGGCGCGCGATCCGCCCGTCCAGGCCGTCGAAAATAATCGCGATGCCGATCGCCTTGGCGGCATTGTCGAAATGCCACGGCTCCGCCACCGAACCCTGAAACGTGTGATACAGCGCGTAGTACCCCAGCGCGATGTTGAAGGTGGTGAACAGCGAGGGCAGCAGATAAATGCCTTTGCGGAAGCGGCGGCGCTTGGGGCCGTCTTCGAGGCGGCGCGAGCGTTCCGGGATCATCGGCGGCCTCCTTGGCTGGCATCCTGCAACGCTGGTGCTGGTGCTGGTGCCCCACATCTGCCCGCCTTTGGCAGATGTGGGTCTGGCGCTACCGCCACCGGCGCCAGCGCCAGAATCGTGGCGCCCCCGGCCACGTGCTGGCCCACTTTGACCTGCACCGCGGCGGCGGGGTCAAAAAGCACGTCCACCCGCGATCCGAACTTGATCAGGCCCACGCGCTCGCCGCGTTCCACGCGGTCGTCCACCTTCTTGGTGAACACGATGCGCCGGGCAAGCACGCCGGCAATCTGCTTGAAGACCACGCTCTGCGCGCCATCGCAAACGGTGACCACATTCTGCTCGTTACACGCGGCCGAGGCCGCGCCCAGCGCGTTCTTGAACCGTCCTTTGCGGTATTCCACGCTGCGGATTACGCCGGCAATGGGCGAGCGGTTCACGTGCACGTCGAAGACGCTCAGGAAAATGCTGATCCGGGTGCGCTGCCGGCCGTCAATCTCGACCACCGCAACCTCGGTCACGCGGCCGTCGCCTGGCGACACAATCGCGCCGGCCACGGCCGGGATGGCCCGCTCCGGGTCGCGGAAAAACCACAGGAAAAACGCGCCCAGCGCCAGGGGCACGGCGGCCCACGGCGGACCGGCCAGCCACCCTACCGCGATGGCCGGCGGCAGCATTCCCAGCGCGTAATAATAACCGTCTCGCACCATGGGAGATAGGGAGATTATACGGGACGCGCGGAATGAGTTCGTCAGGATGTCAGTTTGCCGGTTCTTCAGTATGTCAGTTCCTCAGTATCGCCGCCTCACTCGAAGCGCCGGCAGCGCAAACCGAGAAACTGAAATACTGAGAAACTGAAGTGCCCGAACACACCGGGCACTTTTGCCGTTCTGGCGGCAAGGACCCGGCCGGCCCGGGCTTGGGGATGACTACGCGACCTGGTGACTGTTGCGCTGACGGAACTGCTGCTCAAGGCGCTCCATCTGGTCCTTGAGCCGCAGCTTCAGCTTCTTCAGCCGCACCTCTTCAATCTTTTCGTCTTCAGAGAGGAATCGCTTCTGGGTGAGTGTGTCCAGCCGCTGTGAATACTGCAAGTGTTCCTGGGCCAGGCGTCGAAATTCTTCATTGTTGGCAATAAGCAGGTCGCGAACCTGAGCTGCCATCCAGCTGACCTCCTACGACCGGTCTTGCTCTTACAACCTAGCACAGGGCCTGAGCCGCATCAATCGCTTTTGCAGAATCTCCGGTGACCACGGTTTGCACGATGGTCAGTGCAGTTCCGCCTTGGGAAAGGAGAGCCGGTAAAGCAGTGCGTCTTCCGCGGGCCGGCTGTAATAACGCGGACGCCATCCGCTCTGGACAAACCCCGCCTTTTCGTACAGAGAACGCGCCGCGGCATTGGACTGGCGCACTTCCAGAAAGACGCCTTCCGCATCCTGCCGCCGCGCCCAATCCAGAAAGTGTTGCAGGAGCGCCGTGGCCACGCCGCGCCGGCGTGCCGCAGCGTCCACCGCCAGGTTTTCGATCTCCCACTCCGGTCCGGCGGCAGCGGCGACCAGAAAGCCTTGTACCTCGCGCTCTTCTTCTGCCACCAGCACCACGCGCTGCGGCGCCGGCTTGAAGATGCGCTCGTATTGCGCCCCGGACCACTGGCCGGCCGTGGCAGCATCAGCCGCCAGCCGCCGCATGGCGGGGATATCGCCGGGAGTGGCGGTGCGAATCATAAGCGATTAGCAATTAGCGATTAGCAATTAGCAGAACGACAACGACAATCGCTAATCGCTAATCGCTAATTGCTAATTGCTACTTCTGATTTCCGCATCCGCCCGCCGGATGTAATTCGCATCCAGCTCCTCGGGCGAGACCACCTGCCCGGCGGCAAGCTTGAGCGCGCCGAGGCGGGCAATCAGGTCGGCTTGCGGGCGCGCCACTACAGCCAACCTCACTCCGTGCTCCCGCAACGCCTTCGCCACCTCCTCATCCGGCGTGAGCACCGGCACGCCGGGATTGGCTTTGGCGTGGGCCGCAAACTCATCCAGGCTGAGCAGCGCCTCCCGTACAAGCTGCGGCAGGGCGTTCCCTGCTTCGATCGTGTATTCGCCCACGAACACCTGCCCGCGCGCCGCGTCCAGTGCGGTAGTAATCCGGGTGGCACGCATCTCTGACCCGTGGGTGGCCAGCGCCTCCAGCAACGACACCGCCGCGATCGGCTTCCCCAGCACTTCCGCCAGCGCCTTCACCGTGGATAGCCCTACCCGCAGTCCGGTGAACGACCCGGGGCCGGACGCCGCGGCGAAAGCGTCTATCGCGCGCTTGTCCCGGTTGCGCCGGGCGAGCAGCGCGGAAATCTGCGGCATCAGTTGCGCCGAGTAGGTCCCCCCGGCGAGAGAGACCAGCTCCAGCAGCCGGCAGTCGCGGGCGAGGGCGCCCGCGCCACATTCGCACAGGGCGACGCTGCCGTGCTTGCCCGACGTATCTATGGCGAGGATGAGCATGGATCAGGTGTAGCGGCGGTGTAGCGGCGGACTTCAGTCCGCCGGCCGCTGCCAAACCGGCGGCGGAATAAATTCCGCCGCTACACGCCCTTGGGCCGCTCTTCGCACAATTCCAGCAGCACGCCGCCCGCGCTGGAGGGATGCACGAAGACGTAGAGGTGTCCGCCGGCGCCGGCCTGTATCTGCTCATTGACCAGCCGCACGCCGGACTTCTTCAGTTCCTCGACCGTGCGCGCCAGGTTGTCCACCCGCAGCGAGACGTGGTGCAGGCCTTCGCCGCGCTTGGCCAGGAACTTGGCGATCGGCGACTCCTCCGAAAGCGGTTCCAGCAGCTCGATTCGGCTCTCGCCCAGCGGCACCATGGCCAGCCGCACCTTCTCCTGGGCCACGGTTTCCTCCGGCATCACCTGGATTCCGAGCTTCTCGTAGAAAATCCTGGCTTGGGCGAGCGATCTGACCGCGATTCCGAGATGATCAATAGAGAACATGGGGAGGTCCTGTTTGCGTTTGCAGCATTTGTGATTTAGCGATTTGTGATTTAGTGATTTAAGGCGCTGCGTGCGGCGTATGCAATCATCAGTCACCAATCACTAAATCACAAATGAATTCACGGGCACCAGGTGGCGTCGTAGTGCACAGAGGCCTGATCGTAGCGCGCCAGCAGCTTCTGGGCTTCCGGCGGAACCACGGCGTGGGCCCTGTCGGGGCCGGCGAATTCGCGGACGGCTTCCATAGACTCCCACAACGTGACCGTGATGAACTCGATTTCCGCGCCTGCCTCGCGCCGCAGCAGGTACGCGCCGGCATAGCCCTTCACGCGGTGAATGCCGGGCAGGATCTTGGTCCGCAGCAGTTCTTCGTAGGCATCGGCGTTTGCCGGAGCGGTGTAGCCATGCCAGATGCGAGCGATCACAGCAGTCTCCAGTCCCCAGTCGCCAGTCGCCAGAGACAAGGCTCCAGGCTTTGGGCTTTAGGCTCTAGGCGCAAGGGTACAAGCATACCTGAACACCCACATCTGACGACTGGCGACCGAAGACTGACGACTACTTGCGGCCAATGTTGGCGACGATCTCCTCGACCAGCGAATACGGGTCGCGCTTCTGCTGGGCGATGTCGGCGGCGTAAGCGGCGATGGCGCCGTCGCCCATCTGCTCGCGCATGACCCGCCGCAGCAGCGACTCGCGCAACATCGCCAGCAGCCGCTCCTGCCAGTTCTGGACCTTCTTCTCCAGCGCCAGGCCGTTGCCGGACAGGAACTCCTGGTAGGAAGCGATCGCCTTCGCCAGCTCACCGATTCCCTGTCCCTCGCTGGCGACCGTCTTGACGATGGGCGGCGTCCAGTTGTCTGCCCGGACCGCGATCGACTGCATGGCGCGAATCTCGCGCTCCACGCGCTCGGCGCCCTCGCGGTCACACTTGTTGATGACGAACACGTCGGCGATCTCCATGATGCCGGCCTTGATCGTCTGCACGTCATCGCCCATGCCGGGCACCAGGATGACTACCGTGACCTCGGCCAGGCGCACGATATCCACCTCGTCCTGGCCCACCCCGACGGTCTCGATCAGCACCAGGTCGCGCCCGCTGGCATCCAGCACCGTGGCCACATCCGAGGTCGTCCCTGCCAGGCCGCCCAGCGAGCCGCGCGTGGCCATGCTGCGGATGTATATGCCGGGATCGGCATGGTGCGACTGCATGCGAATGCGGTCGCCCAGGATGGCGCCGCCGGTGTAGGGGCTGGTCGGATCAACCGCGATGATGCCGATGGTCTTGTCTTGCTTGCGGTATTCCTTGGCCAGTTGGTCCACCAGCGTGCTCTTCCCCGAGCCGGGAGCGCCGGTCAGACCGATCACGCGCGCGTGTCCGGTGTGGGGAAACAGCGCCTTCAGCAGCGCGAATGACCCCGGCGCGCGGTTCTCCACCGCGGTGATGGCGCGGGCCAGCGCGCGCGCATCGCCGGCGCGAATGCGGTCAACCCAGCTATTGGTGTCGGTCGTCAATGTCGTTGGCCGTTTGTCGTTGGTCGTTGGCCGTCGGTCGTTAGCCGTTCGCGCGACACTTCCAAGCTCGTAGCTGCCAACGACGAACGACTAACGGCCAACGACGAAAGCTAGTCTTTCAGAAGCTGCCGGGCGATCACAAGCCTTTGTATTTCGCTGGTGCCTTCGCCAATGGTACACAGCTTGACGTCGCGGTAGAACTTTTCCGCGGGGTAGTCCTTGATGAAGCCGTACCCGCCATGGATCTGCACGCCTTCGTTGGCGCAGCGGACGGCCACCTCGCTGGTGTACAGCTTGGCCATAGAAGATTCCTGGGTGGTCTTCATGCCCTTATCTTTCATGTCGGCGGCGCGCAAGGTGAGCAGCCGGGAGGCGTCAATTTCCGTGGCCATGTCGGCCAGCTTCCACTGGATGGCCTGGAACTCGCTGATCGCCTTGCCGAACTGCTTGCGCTGCTTGGAGTACTTCACCGCCGCCTCGAATGCGCCCTGCGCCATGCCCAGGCCGAGCGCGGCAATGGAGATGCGCCCGCCGTCCAGCACGCGCATGGCGTCAATGAAGCCGTCGCCTTCCTTGCCCAGCAGATTTTCCGCCGGGATGACGCAATCCTCGAAGATCATCTCCGCGGTATCGCTGGCGCGCAGGCCCAGCTTGTTTTCCTTCTTCCCGGGACGGAAGCCCTGCGTGCCCTTCTCGACGAGGAACGCCGACAGGCCGTGCGTGTGCGCCGCCTTGTCCGTGACCGCGATCACCACCACCACGTCGGCGTAATGGCCGTTGGTGCAGAAGGTCTTGGTGCCGTTCAGCACCCAGCAGTTGCCGCGGCGGACGGCGCTCATGCGGGCGCTGCCGGCGTCGGACCCGCTGCCCGGCTCGGTCAGGCCCCAGGCGCCGATATACTCGCCGGTGGCCAGCCTGGAGACGTACTTGCGTTTTTGCGCCTCATTGCCGGCGATGAAAATGTGGTTGCAGCAGAGCGAGGTGTGCGCCGCCACGATGATGCCCACCGAGCCGTCCACCCGCGAGAGTTCCTCGATTGCGATCACGTACTCGACGTAGCCCATCCCCGCCCCGCCGTATTCGGACGGAAAGATGGCGCCCATCAACCCCAGCCGGCCCAGCTCTTTGACTGTCTCAAGCGGGAAGTGACACTCCTCGTCCCACTCCATGACGTGCGGCAGGATCTCGCGTTCGGCAAATTCGCGCACGCTCTTGCGCAATTGCAACTGCTCCTCGTTGAGTTGGAAGTCCACGGATTCCTCCGCCGTCGCCGCCGCTTTGAGTGCTCCACGGCGAAAATCGAAAACAGAGACGTATAACACAAACTGAGGGTAGGTAAAAGCTTTGCTTATAGTGCGGGCTGGACGAAAACACCTGACGCGGGCGCCCTCGCCCGCGTCTCATCTGGCTCACCTGCGCCCGGCGCTACGGCGTAATCGCCACGAACACCGGGGTAGGCGATGCCGCCGGCAGCGTATTCACCACCGTATCGTCGGAGGTGCGGATGGAGGAGATGTTGTTGGAATCGCGGTTCACCACCTCCACCCGGATCGAGTCCGGCGAGGACGCCAGCCACACCGGCCCGGCGCCGACGGTCACGTTCTTGCGCAGCGTCAGGCTGCTGGCATCCACCACAGAAACCGTGTTGCCGGTGCAGGCCAGGGTGAGGTCAAGCCGGTCCACGCAGCCGGCGTTGGAAACATAGGCCCGGCTGCCGTCCGCCAGCGGACTGATCGTGGTCGGATTGCTGCCTACGGTCACGGTTCCCAGCGGCGCCGCAGGGGGCGGATTCTGGTCGGCGTTGAACACCGTGATGGTGTTGCCGCCGGTGTTGGCCACGTACAGCCGCCGCAGGCGGTTGTCGTAGGTCACGAACCGGGGGCCAGCGCCCACAGCCAGAGTCGCGGTGACCGTATTGCTGGCCACGTCAATCACGGAAACATTGTTGCTGCCCTGGTTGGCGACGTAAACCGTGCTGCCGTCGGATTTGGCCGCCGCCCACATCGGCGAGGTACCCACCGCGATGGGCGCGCCCACCGTCAGCGGCGAAGTGGTAATCGGAGTGACGGTGTTGTCGCCCTGGTTGACCACATAGACGAACTTGCCATCGGGCGTGGCCGCCAGCGCCACCGGATTGCGGCCGGCCGGGATGGCGGCGGCCAAAACGTTGGTGCTGCCGCTGATGATGTATACGCATCCGCCCACCGTGGCCACGGGGCCGCAAGCGCCGGGATTAGCGCCCGCGACGTAAACGCTGCCGGATGCGTACACGGCGAACACCGGCGCGGCGCCCGCCGGCAACGTAATCGTGGTCACCGGACCGCCGGACTGGCTGGGCACGTAGGCGGAAACAGTGTCGTCGGCCTTGTTCACCACGTAAGCGCCCAGAACGCTTATGGCGGCGGCGTGCACCGGGCTGCGCCCCACGGCGAAGTTGGCCAGGTTGGTGTCACCGGAAACGTCCACCTGCGTGGTCGTTCCCGGGCCTCCATTGTTGTTGTTGACCACCACCGCTAGGTGCATCGCCTGCGGGTCGCCGCCGGGCTGGGGTTCCGGATTGGCAACCGGGCGATACACGTCGCCGCAGCCGGCGAGCAGCAGGGTTGACAATGTCAGGGCCGCAATTCCGGCCAGCAGCGCCCCGGTTGAACCCCGGGGTTGGAAAGATGATTTCATCGGCACTCCGCCGTGCAAGGCAGGGGTTGGTTCACGCTGAATTTTTCATTGTAATCGGCAGGCCAGCGGAAACGCTAGTTTAGTAGTTAGGAGTTAGGAGTTAGGAGTTCGCGGGCATCGGCTTGCATTCCTAACTCCTAACTCCCAACTCCTAACTACTTCTTCAAAATCGGATTGTAGCCGTCGCCGATCAGCTTGGCGCGGGTGGCCTCGGCCTCTTTCAGATCGGCGAAGGGACCCACCTGTACGTGGAACAGCCTGTCCGCCGGGGGATTGCTGGTGGTAATGACCGGGTAGCTCTTCTTGCGCAGGGCATTGACCAGGGCCTCGGCGTCTTCCTGCTTGCTCACGGCCGCCACTTGCACCATGTAGCCGGGGCCGACGGAGGCCGGTTTCGCGATCTCCGGCGCTTTCTGCGGTTCCGCCTTGGGCGCGGGGGCCGCGGTTTCCAACCGCGGCTTGGCGTCGTTTTGCTCGACAGCCTTGTAGAAGGTCAGTTCGCCGGACGTGGCGCCGGATGCCGCGGGCTGCGGCGGGCAGATGCCCGGCGTCGCACAATCCGCCTTGCCGTCGCCGGGTTTATCGGGGGACGGCTTGGCTGCGCCGGCAGCCGCGGCCGGCGCCGGCAGCGGGGCGGGCGCCGCCAGCGCGCTTTGCGCCGCGAGCGACGACTTTCGTCCCAGCGAGTAGCCCACGCTGAAGAACAACGCGCACAGCACCACCAGCCCGAAAAACAGCCCCAGCAGCCGGCCGGTGCCGAGCGTGATTTCCGAATCCTGACCTTCCGACATAGCAGCTCCCGACATTTGCTGATTTAGTGATTTGTGATTTAGTGATTGGCTGAGCATTCGGCAGCACTGGCTTTGCAATCACTCAATCACTCAATCGCTAAATCACTAAATCTCCCTACCCTCCTGCCGCCTTGGTTTCCGGCGCCGCCGGCGGGGTGGCTTCCTTCTCGATGCGGCGCTCCAGCAGCTTCTGCAAGCCTTCCAGCAAATCCATCGGCAGCGGGAAAATGATTGTCGTGTTCTTCTCCACCCCGATTTCGGTCAGCGTTTGCAGGTAGCGCAACTGGATGGAGACCGGTTCGGAGGCCAGCAGGTGCGCCGCGTCGATGAGGCGCTGCGCGGCCGAGAACTCGCCCTCGGCATGGATGATCTTGGAGCGCTTCTCGCGCTCGGCCTCGGCCTGCTTGGCCATGGCGCGCAGCATGGACTCGGGCATGTCCACCTGCTTCACTTCCACGTTGGCCACCTTCACGCCCCAGGGCGCCGTGTGCGTGTCGAGGATGCTCTGGATGCGCAGGTTCAGCTTGTCCCGATGCGAGAGCAGCTCGTCCAGTTCGACTTCGCCCAGCACCGAGCGCAATGTGGTCTGCGCGAACTGCGAAGTCTGGTAGAGGTAATTTTTCACTTCCACCACGGCGCGCCGGGGATCGATTACGCGCAGGAAAATGACCGCGTTCACTTTCAGGGTGACGTTGTCGCGGGTGATGATGTCCTGCGGCGGGACCTCCAGCGCCTCCTGTTGCAGCGAGACGCGCACCATCTTGTCAAGGGGCGCGAACACCAGGAAAATGCCCGGCCCCTTGGGCGCGGGCAGCAACCGGCCGAGGCGGAAAATCACCCCGCGCTCGTACTCCGGCAGGATTTTGATGGAATTCAGAATGTAAATGACAAAGATCGCAATAGGGATGAACCAGAGCGGATTGAGCGCATTCATGGTCCCGCCTCCGTGGCACGCAAACAATGGGAGCTACTGCGGCGGATTGTAGCAGTTTTCCCGTCCCCGGCGGGGAGAGCGTTCAGGGATGGGGAACCAACAGTGTTAGTGGCCAGCTTCCAGCCCTGTGTAGCGGCGGATCTCTTGTGTAGCGGCGGATTTCTTGTGTAGCGGCGGATTTAAATCCGCCGCGTCGGCGGAATGAATTCCGCCGCTACACTAACCTGATACGCCCGGCTTCGGCGCCGGCGCCTTCGCCGTCGCCGGTTCCACTTCCAGGCGCAGACCCTCAATCCGCCGGATTCGCACCTGCTGGCCGCCTTCCACCGGAGCCGCAGAAACCGCGTCCCACAGTTCGCCGTGCACGAAGACCTTGCCTTCCGGCCCGAGCGGGGTGCGCGCCACCCCGATCTCCCCCACCAGGCCCTGCGGCCCGGTGGTCACCTTTCCGCGCCGCGCTTTGAGCGCGATGCCCATCAGGAACGTGCTGATCAGGCCCAGGGGAACGCTGACCGCCAGCGCGGTCCACAGGCTCACCCGCATCTGCGGAATAGGGCCGTCCACCAGCAGCAGGGCGCCCAGCGTCAGAGAAGCGATGCCGGCAACCGTGAGAATGCCGTGGCTGGCATACTTGGCCTCCAGCGCGAAAAACACGAATGCCAGCAGGATCAAACCCAGCGCGGCGTAATCTACCGGCAGGATGTTCAGCGCGAACACCGCCAGCACCACAAAGAAGAACCCGACCACCCCGGGTACGATGGCGCCCGGATGATTGAATTCGACATACAGCGAGAGCAGCCCGATGGCGAGCAGCAGGAAGGCCATGTTGGGATTCATCAGGAACGACAGAATCCGCTGCTTCACCGTCATGGGGAATTCATGCACCGGTTTGCCCACCAGGTGCAGAGTCACGCTGGCGCCGTTGAAGCGGGTGATGGTGCGGCCTTCGAGTTGCCGGAACAGGTCCTGCTCATTGGGTGCGACCACGTCGATCAGGTGTTCCTTCAGCGCCTCCTGGTCGGTCCAGGAGGTGGACTGGCGCACTGCTTTTTCCGCTTCCGCGACGTTGCGGCCGCGCTTGGAAACAATGGAACGCATGAGCGCGGCGGAATCGTTCTCCACCTTTTCACTCATCACCTTGTCCATCTGTCCGCCGCCGATGGAGACCGGATGCGCCGCCCCGGTATTGGTCCCGGGCGCCATCGCCGCCACGTCGGCGGATTCCAGAATGAAGAAGCCGGCCGAGGCCGCGCGCGCCCCGCTGGGGGCCACGTAGACGATCACCGGCACCGGCGAAGCCACGATCTCCTCGATAATCGAGCGCGTGGAATCGGCCAGTCCGCCCGGAGTTCGCAACTGGATGAGCAGCGCGTCGGAGTGCTGCCGCGCGGCTTCCTTGATGGCGCGGGCGATGTACTCGACGGTGATGGGATGAATCGTATCGTCGATGTTGATCTTCAGAATGTCAGCCCGTGCGGGCAGCGCCGCCAGCAGCACCATCGCCAGCGTCACGATCAACGAGCGATGAACTACATTGCCGGCGGAAGACGCGCGCGGCGCCCGCGACAATCGGCAATCGAAAATCGGCCCTCGGCAATGGTTTGTCCCGGTCATGATGCTCACGGCTGGACCCCGCTCCCCAGCTTTTCTGCGATGGCGCGCTGCAGGGCCAGCGCGGCGCTGTTGGCCGGCTCCAGGGCGAGGGCGCGCTCCACGTTTTCCTGCGCCGCCTGCGCCTGGTTGGTTTTCAGATTCAGGCGCGCCAGCACCAGCAACGCCTCCGCCGTGGGCTGCAGGCGCACAGAGCTTTCCGCTTCCGCGCGGGCGGCGGCATTGTCGCTGTTCTCCAGGGCGCGGGCCAGACCGGCATGGGCGCCGGGGTTGGCGGCGTCCAGTTGCACGGCTTCGCGAAACTCCTTTTCCGCTTCCGCCTGGAAGCCCTGGTCGAGCAGTTCGCGCCCGCGGCTCACCAGGAACGCGGCATGGGTGCGGGGATCGGTCTTTGCCAGCCGCGCTTCGGTCGCCTTCTGGATTTCCAGCGCGAGCTGCTCGAATGAGCTTTCGTCGTAATTGCGCTTGATGCGCTCCAGCGGCATCTTGGCGGCGCCGCCCTTGAGCGCGCCGCCGGCGATACTGTCGAGCAGCGACTTGGTTTCCGCGTCGCCCGGACGCAGGTTGAGCGCCTCCCGCAGTTGCCGGGTGGCGGCGGCCGCGTCACCCGCCTTGTACAACGCCACGCCCAGGTTGAAGTGGTAGTCGGGATCGCTGGGATCGGCCTTGACCGCCTTCTGGAAATAGTCGATGGCGGAGCGCTTTCCGCGGCGCTCGGCCACCACCCCCAGATTGTTGTAGATCTCGGTAAGCGGCAGGCGCGCGGCAATGAAGGCGAAGGCCTCTTCCGCGCGCGCGAAATCGCCCAGGTAGTAGGCCGACATGCCCAGATAGAAACTTGCCTCGCGCCCCGACTCATCTGTCCTTGGCACCCGGGCGAACCAGGTGGCCGCCTGCTCGTAGTCGCGCCCGTCGAAGTACGTCCGGCCCAGTTGCAGCATGGCATTGGCGTAGTCGGGGTTCAGGCGGATGGCTTCGCGCAGATGCTTGATGCGCAGCGGCCTCGAGGTGGCGATCACGCCCCGGATGTAGTTCTCAAAAGCGTCCAGCCGGATCGCCGGGGCGTCGGCAAGGAACTGGCTGCGCGGCGGCAGCAAGTCGGGCCGCACCAGGCGCAGCAGGTCCCAGGAAAGGGCGGTCTGCAGGTCAATCAGTTTGACCAGCGGGCCCGATTCCGTCAGGTCGGGCGAGAGGCGCAGCCCTTTCATGTCGAGCAGTTGCGCGGTAGCGGTGAAAGTCTGGCCGTCGAAGTTGTACTCGCCCAGCACCACGTAGTCCACGTCCATCTGCTCGGCAATCCGGTACAGGGTGGCGCGCGAGAGGTGCGCGTTCACCGGGATGCCGGCGCGGTCGAAGGCATAGGCGCGGTCCTCGCGCGAAACCACGTAGAGCGCCGCGGACGCCAAACGCTGCCCCAGTACCTCGGGGAACGATTCGCTGATCCACTCCAGCCCCGGGGCATTGGAGGCGTTTTCGAACGGGAGCACCACAATCGTCTGCACCGGCGCCGCAGGGCGCGTTTGGGCGGCGGCAGCGCCGGGGATCCCCAGCAACAGCAGCAACGTGATTTTCAGCAGGACGCGCAACAGGCTGATTATAGCCGTTGCAGAGGAAGGCCATTGGCCGTTGGCCGTTAGCCGTTAGCGACGGGGGCTTTGACGACGTAAATCAGCCCTTGCCCGTGAATTGCAATCTCGGTAAGATTTGTACCGTTGGGGGAGCATATGGCACTTGAAAAAGAACTCGCAACATACAAGGCCAAGCTGCCAGAGCTCAAGACGCACGAGGGGAAGTTCGTTCTCATCAAGGGCGACACGGTTGTTGACGTGTACGGAACATATGAGGATGCAATTAAGGCAGGGTACAACAATTTCAAGCTCGAGCCGTTCCTTGTCAAACAGATACACACGATAGAGCAGGTGCAATTCATTTCGAGGTTTGTTGAGCCCAAGAAGCGCGCATCCTGACACGTGCCGCACTTTACGCTTGCCAATTCTCCGAACGGCCCAATTCTCACCGCCTTTATCGGCGTAAGCGAGGCGCGAAGCAGCGCGCTCACGGCCGCCCAGCAGGAAGTTCCCCCACCACAACAAATACGCGCGCTTGTGGATACGGGCGCAAGCGGCACCTGCATCGATCCGACGATATTGCAGGCACTCGGCCTTACGCCGACGGGAAACACTACCGTCAACACTCCAACCACCGGGAGGCAATCACAACAGGTTGACACTTACGACGTGAGTCTCTTCGTTCCCGGTGCTCAGGCCACAGACTCGCCGCTTGTGATCCCCACGCTTCAGGTTATTGCTGCCGAACTGCTCACGCAGCAAGGGTTCCACGCTCTCATAGGACGCGACGTATTGGGAGGATGCATTTTGGTTTATAACGGTCCCCTGAACCAATTCACGCTCGCGTTCTGACACGCCGCATTGCAACTTCCCTACTGCTTCGCTGTCTGGCCAATGGCTAATGGCCAACAGCTTCTTACGATTTCCGCAGCGCAGAGCAAACCCGGTGCTGTACCCGGTGGTCTAACCCAGGCAAGCGAATGCCGAGACAGTCCCAAGCAACTTGAGGAGAAGACATGAGGAAGATACTACTTCTTGCTTGTGGTGATGATCTTCGCCGTGGGAATGGCGATTGCGCAGTCGAGTTCCGCCAGCAGTCAGAGTTCGGCGGCGCCCTCGAACCAGAACCAGGCGGGCGCCACCCAGGGCACGTCCAACGCCAACCAGGGCGCGGCGGCCGCGCCGAGCAACGAGCCTGCCAACCAGCCCGCCATGGGAGCCAAGCAGGGCGCCAAGGCCGGCAAGCACGGCCGTCTGCCGCAGACGGCTTCGCCGCTGCCGTTGCTCGGCCTGCTCGGGCTGGGGTCGCTGGGCGCGGGCGTGGTCACGCGTAAACGGAAATAACCGGACGCCGGCGGCGGGCAACAGCAGCGTCGGAAATCACGTCTGAGTTGCTCGGATGCGGCGCTCAATGTCGAACACCACCCGGGGCGGGAGCCAAGCCAACGCCGCCGCCCCGATTTCTTTCCTTCCGCCCGGCGCTTACACTGAATCCCGCCACATGAACCGAGCATGGGGATGGGCGCAGCTCGCCGTCGCCTACGGGCTGCTGCAAGTGGCGCTGTGGACTACGCCGCCCACGCAGCTGATCGCCGGCTGGGCCGCGGCCGTCTGGATCGTAGCCGTCACCGTCGGCAACCGGCGCTCGCTCCGCGAACTCGGCTTGGGTCTATCGGGCTTGCGCGGCGCCCTGATTGCGGTGTCGATCGCGGCGGTGGCCGCCGCCTTGATCCTGCTGGCCGGCTACGCTGCCGGCACTCTGCGCATCCTCTACGGGCCGACTCCGCCCCTGTGGCATTCCGCCGGGTATGCCGTTTGGGCCTTGGAGCAGGAATTCATTCTGCAATCCTTCTTTTTCGTGACCCTGGAAAAGCTGCTGCGCGACAGCACGAAAGCGCTGTGGGGGGCGGCCATCCTGTTTTCCGCCGCCCATATCCCCAACCCGTTGCTGGTGGCGGCTACCTTTCTCGCGGCCCTGTTCTTCGTCTCCATCTTTCGCCGTTACCGCAACCTCTACCCGCTGGGACTGGCGCACGCCATGCTCGGCCTTTCGCTGGCGGTCACGGTCCCCGACGCCCTCATCCACCACATGCGAGTGGGCATTTCCTACCTGAATTTCGTCGTGCGATGAGTCGCGAGTTTCCGGTTGACATACCTGGGGAACGCGAATAAAACGTAAGCAGACACTTACAATGGCGAGTCCTCACTTCAGAGTTTCGGCCGAGGATCGCCGCCAGCAGATCCTGGAAGTGGCCACCGGGTTGTTTGCGCGCCAAGGCTACCAGGGCACTACTACGCGCCAGATTGCCCAGCGTGCAAACGTCAACGAAGCCATTATCTTCCGGCATTTTCCCAGCAAGGAAGACCTGTACTGGGCGGTGATCGAGAACCAGTGCCGCATAGGGCGCGGGCGCGGGCTGGAAGCCGGGCTGGCCGACGGCGGCAGCGACCGCGAGGTGCTCAGCGCCATGGGCGAGGAACTGCTGGCGCGCGACGTCACCCTGTCGCGCCTGCTGCTGTTCACCGCCCTGGAGAACCACGAGCTCTCGCACCGCTTTTTCCGCACGCACGTGGCGCAGTACCTGGAAATGCTGGCGCAATACGTGCGCCGCGGCATTGCGCAGGGGCGCTTCCGCCCGGTGGACCCCATGCTGGCGGCGCGCGCTTTTGTCGGCATGCTGGTGTATCACTTTCAGATTCAGGAGTTGTTCGGCGGCAAGCTGGTTCAGGACTACGATCCGCGCGAGGTCAGCCGCACCCTGGTCGATATCTGGCTGCGCGGCATGGAAACGAATGCCGCCGGGGACACGAAAAACACATGATCATGGCACCTATTTCACATTCCTGGCGGCGCGCGTCGCTGATGGCAGTCCTGGGGTTCGCCGCGGTTTTGGCCGGCTGCGCCGGCAAGAGTAAGGCGGGGCCGCCGGCGGAAACCGCCGTCCCGGTGGTCGTGGCATCGGTCACCCAGAGGGACATGCCTTTGGACGTGCGCGCGGTGGGCGCCGTGGAGGCCTATTCCAACGTGCAGGTCAAGTCCATGGTCGCCGGCGAGATCGTAAACGTGGGCTTCCGCGAAGGGCAAGACGTGCGCCAGGGCGACCTGCTGTTCGAAATTGATCCGCGCCCTTACCGCGCCGCCCTGGCCCAGGCGGAGGGCAACCTGGCGCGCGACCTGGCGCAGGCGGCCAACGCCAAGGCGCAGGCGGCCCGCTACGCCGCCTTGTTCAAGGAAGGCGTGGTCTCGCACGAGCAGAACGACCAGATGCAGACCTCGGCCAATGCCCTGACGGAAGCCGTCCAGGCCGACCGCGCCGCGGTGGAAACCGCCAAGGTCAACCTCACCTACACCACCATCCGTTCGCCACTGGACGGGCGCACCGGCAACCTCATGGTGCACCAGGGCAACGTGGTCAAGGCGAACGATATCGCGCTGGTCACAATCAACCAGATCCAGCCCATCTACGTCACCTTTTCCGTCCCCGAACAGTACCTGCCCGACATCAAGCGATACTCCGCGGGCCGCAAGCTGGCGGTGAAGGCGCAGGTGCCGAACGAGCCGCGGCCGGCCGAAGGATACCTGAGCTTCATTGACAACGCGGTGGACGCTGCCACCGGCATGATCAAGCTGAAGGGCGCCTTCGTCAACGCCGAGCGGCGACTCTGGCCGGGACAGTTCGCCGACGTCTCCCTGACCCTGACCACGCAAAAGAACGTCGTGGTGGTGCCCAGCGCCGCAGTGCAGACCGGGCAGAACGGGCAATTCGTGTTCGTGGTCAAGGCCGACAGCACCGCCGAGATGCGTCCCGTGGCGGTGGACCGCATCGTCGAAGGCCAGACGGTGATCCGCTCCGGCGTGCAACTGGGCGAGCAGGTGGTCACCGACGGCCAGCTTCGCCTGGTTCCCGGCAGAAAAGTCGCTTTCGCCAAACCCGCCAACGCGGCCTCCAACGCGGAGTCTACCAACGGGCAGGGAAACCGGCAGGGTAGCGGACTGTGAACATCGCGGAACTCTTCATCAAGCGCCCGGTCATGACCACCCTGGTCATGCTGGCAATCCTGTTGTTCGGCGTCACCGCCTATCGCGGCCTGCCGGTCAGCGACCTGCCTAACGTGGACTTCCCGACCATCAGCGTCAACGTCGGCCTGCCCGGCGCCAGCCCGGACACCATGGCCTCGGCGGTGGCCATGCCGCTGGAGAAGCAATTCTCCACCATTGCCGGGGTGGACCAGATGACGTCCACCAACATGCTGGGCAGCACCTCCATCACCCTGCAATTCACGCTCGACCGCGACATCGACGCCGCCGCCCAGGATGTGCAGGCCATGATTGCCAAAGCGGCCCGCGACCTGCCGCGTGACCTGCCCGCTCCGCCTTCCTATCAGAAGGTCAATCCCGCCGATCAGCCCATCCTTTACCTGGCCATCAGCTCGCCCACCCTGCGGCTGTCCGACGTGGATGAGTACGCCGAAACCCTGCTGGCACAGCGGCTCTCCATGGTCAGCGGCGTGGCCCAGGTGAGTGTCTACGGGGCGCAGAAGTACGCGGTGCGGGTGCAACTGGACCCGCGCAAGCTGGCCGGCCAGCAGATCGGCATTGATGAAGTCAGCCAGGCGGTGCAAAACGGCAACGTCAATATGCCGACCGGCACCCTCTGGGGCGACAAGCAGGCCTTCACCCTGCAGGCCACCGGACAGCTTACCGACGCCTCGCAGTACCGGCCGCTGATCGTCGCCTACCGCAACGGCGCGCCGGTGCGGCTGGAGCAGGTGGCCGAGGTGTTCGACAGCGCCGAGAACATCCGCAGCGCCAGCTGGTTTGCCGGCCCCGACCACAAACTGGCCCGCTCCATGGTGCTGGCCATCCAGCGCCAGCCCGGCACCAACACGGTGCAGGTGGTGGACGATATCCGGGCGATCCTCCCCTCGCTGCAGGCGCAGATTCCGGCTTCGGTCCGCCTGGACACCCTGTATGACCGCTCCCGCACCATCCGCGAGTCGGTGAACGACGTCAAGTTCACGCTGTTCCTGGCGCTGGTGCTGGTCATCCTGGTCATCTTCCTGTTCCTGCGCAACCTGTCGGCGACGCTGATCCCCAGCCTGGCGCTGCCCTTCTCGCTGGTGGCCACCTTCGCCGTGATGTACCTGCTGGGTTACTCGCTCGACAACCTCTCGCTGATGGCCTTGACCCTGTCGGTCGGCTTCGTGGTGGACGACGCCATCGTCATGCTGGAGAACATCGTGCGCCACATGGAGCACGGCGAAAAAGCGATGCAGGCGGCCATGCGCGGCTCGCGCGAGATCAGCTTCACCATCGTTTCCATGACCCTGTCGCTGGCCGCCGTGTTCATCCCGGTGCTGTTCATGGGCGGCATCATCGGCCGCCTGCTGCACGAGTTCGCCGTCACCATCGGCGTCGCCATCCTGGTGTCGGGATTCGTGTCGCTCAGCCTGACCCCCATGATGTGCAGCCGCATGCTGCGCCCGGTGCAGGAGACCCATCATGGCCGCCTCTACATGGCCATGGAAGGGGTGTTCGACGGCATGCTGCGCCTCTACGACCGCAGCTTGCAGGTAGTGTTGCGGCACAAGCGCTGGACCATGGCGGGCTCAGGGCTCATCCTGGCCGCCACCGTGTGGCTGTTCCTCAGCGTGCCCAAGGGCTTCCTCACCAGCGAAGACCAGGCCATGATCCGCGCCGCCACCGAAGCCGCGCAAGGAATATCGTATGACGACATGGTGGACCACCAACTGGCGGTCGCCCATGCCGTGCTCGATTCCAACGACGGCAAGTACATCAACAGCCTCATGGTGCTGGTCGGGCGCGGCAGCATGAACCAGGGCATGGTGGTCGCCCGCTTCGGCCCCCGCAGCCAGCGCCCGCACGTGGACCAGATCATCCAGAACCTGCGGCCCCCGCTGGCCAGGATTCCCGGCATCAACACCTTCCTGATGAACCCGCCCACCATTCCCATTGGCGGACAGTTCACCAAGAGCCAGTACCAGTTCACGCTGCAGAGCCCGGACACCAGGGAACTTTATGCCAGCGCGCCCAAGCTGGAGCAGGAATTGCGCAAGATCCCCGGCCTGCAGGACGTCACCAGCGACCTGCTGATGAAAAACCCGCAGGTCAATATCGAGATCGACCGCGACAAGGCCTCGGCCAAGGGCGTGAGCGCGGCCCAGATCGAAGACGCCATGTACACCGCCTACGGCTCGCGCCAGATCACCACCATCTACGCCCCCAACAACGCTTATCGCGTGGTGATGGAGCTGAAGCCGGAGTTCCAGCTCGATCCCTCGGCGTTATCCATGTTGTACGTGCGCTCGAGCAGCGGGCAGTTGGTGCCGCTCTATTCGGTGGCCAGGATCACGCGCAACCTGGGACCGCTGGCCATCAACCACCTCGGCCAGTTGCCGGCCGTCACCCTCTCCTTCAATTTGAGGCCGGGCGCGGCTTTGGGCGACGCGGTCATCGCCGTCAACGCCGCCGCCCGCAAACTCTTGCCCGATACCATCACCACCAGCTTCCAGGGCACGGCGCAGGCCTTTCAAAAGAGCTTCCGCGGCCTGGGCCTGCTGCTGGCCATGGCCATCCTGGTCATCTACATCGTGCTCGGCATCCTCTACGAAAGCTTCATCCACCCCATCACCATTCTCTCCGGCCTGCCGGCGGCGGGCGTGGGCGCGCTGCTGACGCTGAAGCTGTTCCACGTTGAACTCGGCCTCTACGCCTTCGTGGGCATCATCATGCTGGTCGGCATCGTGAAGAAAAACGCCATCATGATGATCGACTTCGCCATCGACGCGCAGCGCAATGGCGGCAAGACCCCGGCCGAGGCCATCTACGGCGGCGCCCTCATCCGCTTCCGGCCCATCATGATGACCACCATGGCGGCGCTGGTGGGAACCCTGCCGGTCGCCTTGGGCTACGGCGCCGGCGGCGAATCGCGCCAGCCGCTGGGCCTGGCCGTAGTCGGCGGCCTGCTCTTTTCCCAGATGCTGACCTTGTACATCACCCCGGTGTTTTACATTTACCTGGAAGATTTTCAGCAGTGGATGCGGGCGCGCTCCCGCAAATCCAGGACGGACGAAGCGGCGACGGAGCCGCGCGAGCCGGTCATGGCGGATTGAGCCGCTGAGGGACCGGCGACGTACTTGATCAGAGCTTCCCTAATACTACAGTCGCCGACGTTTTGGGCGCCTGCTGAATTACCACCGCGGTTTGGGTTTCGGCCCGCCCACTAAGTCGCCAATCACCAAATTCGAACGAAGTCTATTTCGGGAAGCGGCTCACCCCGGCGCGTGACGGTGCTCACTGCGGAACCGGCGAACGGGTGTATGCTAGGGGCCGGTTTTTCCCAGGGGTGTGCCGGATTGGGGGTGCGCATGCAAGCGCGAACCGCCATATTCCGCTCGGATTGTCTTTCCTGTTCCGTTACTGCCAATCTTTGCGTGTCCTGCGGGACGGTTATCCACGTCCCCGCCACGCTCTCTGCCGCTACCCACGTGTGCGAACCGAGGCCGAATGTGCCCCAGGAGGGTATCCCGATGCTACGGCAGCGGAAGAAGATTCTGGTCGTGGACAACGATGAAGACCTGCTCATTGCCCTGGAGCGGGTACTGGAAGAAAACGGCTACGACACTACTACGGCCTGGGACCTCCCCGAAGGTCTCGGACTGATGAATTCCAGCGGGTTCGACCTGCTGTTGATCGGCGATCATCCTCCGGAACTGAACTGCGAGCGGGTTCTGAAATTGCTCCGCCGCGAGGACGTCAAGGTACCCTGCATCGTGATGCACAGCGCGGCGCGGCATCCCTTCTCCGAACCCTATTTGCGTTTTCTTGGCGCCAGCGGTATTGCCTGCAAGTGGAACGCTGAGGAAGTCACGGCCGAGGTCGAGCGCTGCCTGGCCCCCAAGCCCGCCATGGCGCCCATGGTCATGCGTGCCGTCGCCGGGCGCGCCGGCTAGAGCAAATCCAGAGTTGCTGTACCCATATTCGTCGTCTTCTTTGGTCCGCATTGAGTTGTCATCCTGAGCGAGGGCGCACGCCCGAGTCGAAGGATCGCGGCGCAGCCTCTGGCGAGCCAAGCATGCATGCAGGCACTTCGGTGAACCGAGCGCGGAGCGAGTCGGCCATCAGCCCAAGAAGCCCTCAGGCGCTCTGATCCGCGAAAATCCGCGTTCATCCGCGGTTGCTTTCCGCTGCGCTCAGCGCGTCGCGCCCGCTGCCGCCGAGCGCGCGCCATTACGCTCGGCGATAATGCGCCGCGCGTTGTCCGCCAGTTCCTTCGCTCTGGGCAGCATCTCCAGCGCCTTTTGCACCTGCGGATCGGCCTCCGCGCGCACCTTCAGCCCTTCCTGCTGCCCGAACTGGTCGATGAAAATCTCGCTCTTGATGCTGGCCCGCACCCAGTCGTTCACCTGCGCCAGGTCCACCTCGGTATACGGGATCTTCTGCTCCTCGAGGAAGCGCCGGAAGTCCATCATCACCTGCTCGTCCACCTCGAAGGTCTTGGGCGCCTGGTGGTTGATCAGGTAGTGCTTGGCGAAATTGAAGAAGGCGTAGTGCTGCAGCAGCACGTCCTGGAAATGGTTGCTCTTGGGGGTGGGCGCTTTCACGTCGGGAGTGATGCCGCCGCCGCCGTACACCGCCCGCCCGCTGTCGGTCATTTTCACTTCCCGGCTGGCGTTGTTGGCGTCCTCGCTGTCGTGGTTGTAGTAATAATCGTACAAAGAAACGGCGGTGTAATCGCGCTGGATCAGGCGCCCGCTCGGGGTGTAGTACTTGGCGGTGGTCAGCGCCAGCCCGGTGTTTTCCGACAGCGGATACACCGTCTGCACCAGGCCCTTGCCGAACGTGTTCTCACCCACGATCAGCCCGCGGTCGTGGTCCTGTATGGCCCCGGCCACAATCTCCGCCGCCGACGCCGTGCCCCGGTTCACCAGCACCACGATGGGGTAATTCCTGCCCCCGTTGCCATGCGAGGCGCGGTACACCTTCTCCGGCGACGAGCGCCCGTGATGCGACACGATCACCGCTCCCTTGGGCAGGAACTTGTCGGCCACGCCCACGCCCTCGCTCAACAGCCCCCCGGGATTCTGCCGCAGGTCCAGAACCAGGCCCTTCAGGTCCCCGAACTCATCCAGCGCCTGCTGCACCTCGCGGTCGGTCGTTTCCTGGAACCCGGTGATGTGCATGTAGCCCACCCCGGGACGGATCATGAAGTGCAGGTCCACGCTGTAACGCGGTATCTCGTCCCGCACCACCGTGAACTCCATGGGCTTGGGCGTGCCTTCGCGCAAGATGGTGATCCGCACCTGGGTGCCCTTGGGCCCTTTCAGCATGTCGGCCACTTCGCTGGTGCTCATGTTGTCGGTGGGCTTGCCGTCCACCGCCACAATCACGTCCCCCGGATGGATGCCCACGCGATAGGCGGGCGTGCCCACGAAGGGGGCGATCACGATCACCTTGTTGTTGCGCGGCCCCACCTGCATGCCCACGCCGTAGTACTTGCCGCGCTGCTCTTCCCGCAGCAGCGAATACGCCTTGGGATCGAAAAAGTTCGAGTGCGGGTCCAGCACCCGCAACATGCCCGGGATGGCGCCGTTGTAGATGGCCTTATCGGCGTTCACCGCTTCGGCATAGTTCTGCTCGACCAGGTCGTAGATCTGGGAGAAGGTGCGCAGGCTGTTGCGCACGTCGCTGTCGGACGCCGGCGACGCGCTATTCACTCGCTGTCCGAACAGCGCACCCAGAAAACCACAAAGCAGGATGACCAACGCCACCAGGAGAAGGGAACGGCGACTACGGAGCATGTTCTTGAAGTCCTTGCGATGAAGGCGTGCTTCATCGTGAGCTGAAGGCAGTATACCACGCTAGAACCAGCCCGAAGCCCCGTTATACCAAGGCCTTAGCACCAAAGGTACATACCCTCAGATGCTCCCGCCGCGGTCTTCAGTTCACCGTCAGTTGCAGGCTGACGGCATGGCTGGCGCTGCCCGAGGTGCCCGTCACCGTGATGGTGTAGGTTCCCGCGGGCGTACCGCTTTGGGGCGCAGGCGATGCCAGCGGCGGACTCCCTCCTGCAGGCGATGCCAGCGGCGGACTCCATCCTCCACCTCCGCAGCTGGCGATCAGCACCAGCCCGGCGCACAGCAAAATGATGAAGGTGACACGCTTCCGATGCCGGCCTCCTGCTGGTATCGCCACCATGCTCAGGGCCAGCAATGTTGACAAGAGCAGGCCATCGTAGGGATAAGCCGGGCCTGAACCGATCTGCCCGATCACCACCGTGTTCGCGCTGGACCGGGCCGTGGTCGCAACCGACACCACAATCGGAGTGGCGGCCGTTCCCGATACGGTGGCCGGATTGGGAGCGACGCTGCAGGTTGATGCCGCCGGTGCGCCCGTGCAGGTAAACGAGACGGAGCCAGTGAATCCGGCTGCCGGCGCAATGTTCAGGTTGAATTTGGCCGCCCCCCCGGCCGCCGTTGTGGCCGAAGTGGTCGAACCCGGCGCCGGGCCGACGTCAAAGTCGGGGGGCACGCCAGGAGGCGCGCTAAAGCTCGCTGTCACCGACTTCGCCGCATCCATGGTCAAGGCACACGCGCCAGTGCCCGTGCAGGCGCCGCCCCAGCCGGCGAACTCAGAGCCGCTGGCCGGAGTAGCGGTGAGCGCCACCACCGTGCCGCTGGGAAAGGCCGCCGAACAGACCGCGCCGCAGTCGATCCCTGCCGGACTGCTGGTCACGTTTCCTGCGCCGGTGCCGCCGGGCGTGACGGTGAGCGCAAATTGATTCGGGGGTAGCAGGTTAAACTTGCAGTGACATTCCTGGCCATATCCATGGCCACGCTGCAGGTCCCCGATCCTGTGCAGGCGCCACTCCAACCGGCAAAGGTGGAGCCGCTGGCCGCGACTGCGGTGAGGGTCACGACGGTGCCGCTGGGGAAATTCGCCGAGCAGGTCGGGCCGCAGTTGATGCCGGCCGGGCTGCTGGTAACGGTTCCACTTCCTGTACCGTCGCGCGTGACCGTAAGCGCGTACTGGCTTGGAGGCAGGGTGTTGAATGCTGCTGTCACGGTCTGGGTAGCATTCATCGTGACGGTGCAGATGCTGGTGCCAGTGCAGGCGCCGCTCCAGCCGGCAAAAACGGAACCGACGGCGGGCGTAGCCGTCAGCGTGACCTGGGTGCCATAATCGAAGTTCGCCAAACAAGCATTGCCGCAGTCGAGACCGGCGGGATTACTGGTAACCGTGCCAGACCCGTTCCCGTTTTTTCCGACATTCAGGGCATAGGCCGCCAAATCGAACCTTGCCGTGACGATACGCGCCGCACTCATGGTCAGCACGCATGCGCCGCTCCCGGCACAATCGCCGCTCCAGCCGGCAAAGTCCGCGCCAGCGCTGGGGCTTGCGGTGAGCGTGACTACCGTGCCTGCGTCGAAGCCGGCATAGCAGGCAACACCGCAATCAATTCCGCCAGGAGAGCTGGTGACCGACCCGCTGCCGCGTCCGCTACGAGCTACGGCCAGGTGGAATTCTGGCGTTGGAACAGAATCGAATATCGCCGTCACCGACTTGGCGGCGTCCATCGTCAAGGAGCAATTACCAGCTCCCGTACAGGCTCCCGACCATCCTAAGAACAAAGAACCCTGGATCGATGTGGCAGTCAGGGTGACCTGCTGATCCTGGAGGAGAGGTGTTGAACAACTCCTCTCGCATGCGATTCCCGGTGGGTCCATAGTCACCGAGCCGAGACCTTGAACCCTGATTAACAGCCTTGGTTGCGGGACTGAAACGTTCAAGCCGATTGCGGCCGAGTCATTTGGGAAGGAAACGGCCACAAAATCGGGCCTGCCGTCGTCATTCAAATCGCCGGTGACCAGCTCCGTTGAATATTCGGTGGTGAAGCCTAATTCTTGCGTTTGCAATCCCGGGCCGCTGCCATATACGAGCAGCATTCCTGCACCGCAAAAGATGTTGCAGCTGCTGCTCAAATCGGTAGCAACCAGTGCCTGCGACGTGCCGTCTCCGACAAAATCGGCGACAGCCATGGCGGGCGTTAACGGGCGCGGCAGTTGAAATTGCTGGACCTCGCCAAAGCTGCCATCACCGTCCCCTAACCACAGAAGGAGTCCCTCAACCAACCCTCGATAGTCGCCCGAAAACAAATCTGGCACACCATCCCCGTTGAAATCTCCCACCCAGCTCGGGGCAGGAAACTGGCCGCCCAACTCAACTCCCAGTCCGAAATGCCCATCGCCGTTACCGATCAACACCACGCCATCGGTACTCAAATCTGGGATTCCGTCGCCATCGAAGTCTGCCACCAAAATGGCAGAGTTCGAGCGACCACTGGGCAAAGCCTGGATGGGTTCTCCAACGCTGCCTTGATGGTTGGCCAAGAATACATACAGTCCATCTGCGGTTTTAATCACAATGTCGGGAAATCCGTCGTTGTTGACATCATGCAGGACAAAGCAGTAGGGCTCAGACGCGGTACCTATAAGTGCAGGCGTCGCAAAGTGTCCCGACCCATCCCCCAGGAGTATGGCCAGGCCACCGGCGACGCGGACAATTAGGTCTAGTGTGAGGTCTCCGTTTAGGTCGGCAACGGCGAGGTCGGTTGCACCATCACCTACCCAGATTTCCTCGATCCGCGCAAACTGCCCGGAGGAATCACCATAGATGATGGTGACATCGACTCCTGAATAGGTAGCAAATGCCACGTCCACGATTCCGTCCCCGTCAAAATCGCCTGTGACCATCTTGGAGGGTATCTTGGGAGAGATCCTCCTCGGCTCGTCGAAACTGCCGCTCCCCAGCTGGAGCTTGACGTAGACGCCAGGTCCAGCGATGGCGGGCTCCCATGTGGAAACCAGCACATCGGGTTTTCCATCGCCGTTCAGGTCGGCAAGGACCACGTGATCCGGTCCATCGGGGACGCTGCCGCTGGCGGCGAGAGTGAAATTTCCTTGTGCCCAGGATACCTGCACAAAGGACAGGACCAGCGCGGCGGCAAGGAGATAATGAACAGGATGCATATCCCTTCGTTTCTTGTCAGAAAAGACGTAGACGGTCGAGTGCTTCACGCTTCCCTCCTAGCGCCTGGAGCCGGACCCTTTGAAGATGGGGGAGGAGATTTGGAACACAGTACGAATCACCTCTGCACGTGTCAAGAATCACAAGCAGGTGTGTGGTCGCGGGTTTCCCAAAATGGGAGCGGCGATGCGCGGCGGTTGTAATGAACAAGGGCTGGGGGCTGCTGGGCGCATATCCCGGCCCGCGTTGCTGACACCGGGCTCCGGCAGTATCATGGAAATATGAACCTGGGCTTGCCGGAAATGATTTTCATCTTCCTGCTGGCCCTGATCATCTTCGGGCCCAAGAAGCTGCCCGAGATCGGGCGCCAGATCGGGAAGGCCATGGCGGACTTCAAGCGCGCCAGCAACGAGTTTAAGTCGCAGATCGAAAGCGAGATGCGCAACCTGGAGCTGGACGAAGCGGTCAAGCGCGAGCCCATGCCGCAAATACTTCCGCCGGAGGGAAGCATAGCCGCCGGCGCGTCCGCCAGCGCCGACGCGCCTCCCGACACGCCCCCGGCCAAGGCCGCCGATGTCTGATTTCATTCCCGCCGCGGCGCGCCGCGCCGTCGCCGACAAAATGGCCACCATGAGCTTCCTCGAGCACCTCGAGGAGCTGCGCCGCCGCATCATCTGGTCGCTGCTCTTCGTGGCCGGCGGCTTCTTCGTCTCCTGGTACTACGCCGCCCGCATTTACGGCATCATGCAGCGGCCCATCATGGATGCCTTGCGCAACCACCATCTCGACCAGAAGCTCGTCTACCTGAACCCGACCGAACCCTTCAACATGTACCTGAAGGTCGCCTTCCTGGCCGGGCTGTTCGTGGCCTCGCCCTTCGTGCTCTACCAGGTCTGGGCCTTCATCGCTCCCGGCCTGTACCGGCACGAGAAGCGTTACGTCATGCCCTTCATGGTCTCCAGTGTCGGCCTCTTCCTGGCCGGCGGATACTTCGGCTACAGGATCGTGTACCCGGCCGCGCTGGACTTCCTGATCGGCTACGGCGCCCAGTTCCAGCCCATGATTACGATCGGCGAATATACCGATCTGTTTCTGACCATCCTCATCGGCCTGGGCGTGATTTTCGAGATGCCCATCCTGGTGTTCTTCCTCTCTCTCATGGGCGTGGTCAGCGCCGGCTGGATGTGGCGCAACCTGCGCTATTCCATCCTGGTGATCTTCATCATCGCCGCCATCGTGACCCCCACCACCGACATCATGAACATGTGCGTGTTCGCCGCGCCCATGGTGGCGCTTTACGTGGTGAGCATCTTCATCGCCTGGCTGGTCAGCCCCGCCCGCCGCAAGGCCCGCCGGGCCGCCAAAAGCAGCTCTTAGCAATTAGCTCTTAGCAATTAGCGATTAGCAATTAGCGATTAGCGATTAGCGATTAGCGGGCGCCCTCGCCGGGACTGCGTCTTCACTCAGATAAAAGCACGTGGCGGCAGCCGCCCCCGGCTGCCGCGGCAAAAATCCCCGAAAAGCCGAAATGTTATCCTCATCTGCGATGCCGCGCCCGGTATTCACGTCGCGTTTGGCAATTAGCAATTAGCAATTAGCGATTAGCGGGCGCCCTCGCCGGGACTGCGTCTTCACTCAGATAAAAGCACGTGGCGGCAGCCGCCCCCGGCTGCCGCGGCACAAATCCCCGAAAAGCCGAAATGTTATCCTCATCTGCGATGCCGCGCCCGGTATTCACGTCGCGTTTGGCCGTTGTTGCTCTCGTCGCGCTCTCGCTCACCGCCTGCTCCCGCGACAACGCCAGCGCCTCCGCACCGCCACCCGCATCGGCGCCCGCCGCCCTGCCCGACTCCACTCCCCTGGTCAGCGGCGAGCGCGCCATGCAATACACCAAAGACGTGGCCGCCTTCGGCCCGCGCTATCTGGGCAGCCCCGGGCACGCCAAAGTCGAGGCCTTCCTCCGCGCCCAGCTCAAGGGCGACAACCTGGTCGAGGACACCTTCACCCAGGCCACTCCCGCCGGCCGCTTCCGCATGACCAACTTCATCGCCAGGTTCCCCGGCGCCAAGCCCGGCGTCATCGTGATCTCGGGTCATTACGACACGCTCTACGGCCGCAAGGATTTCGTCGGCGCCAACGACGGCGGCTCCTCCACCGGCCTGCTGCTGGAACTGGCGCGTCAACTGCATGGCAAGAAGAATGACGGCTACAGCATCTGGCTGGTCTGGTTCGACGGCGAAGAAGCCGTGCGCCAGTGGTCGGCCACCGACAGCCTCTACGGCAGCCGCCATCTCGCCCGTAAGTGGGCCAAAGACGGCGCCATCAATAAAATCAAGGCCTTCCTGCTGCTCGACATGATCGGCGACGCCAACCTCACGATCGAGCGCGAAGCCAACTCCACTCCCTGGCTGGAGGACGTGCTCTACGAGGCGGCCATGCGCCTCGGCGACCAGTCGCATTTCTTCGCCCGCACCATCCCCATCGAAGACGATCACCTGCCCTTTAAGCGCCTCGGCGTCCCCGTGGCCGACCTGATCGACTTCGATTACGGCCCCGGCAACGCCTACTGGCACACCCCGCAGGACACGCTCGACAAGCTCAGCCCCAAGAGCCTGGAGATCGTGGGCAGCGTGGTGATGGAAACCATCCGGCTGCTGAACCAGCACTGAGCGACTTAGGATTTCAGATTTCAGATTTCAGATTTCAGATTTAAGGTTGGGTAGGTGTTGTGTAAGTGCGGGAGCTCGCCTCGAATCTCCGCGTCGCGTACCTGAAATCTGAAATCTTGACTCTGAAATTCCTACGCCGCCTTCTTCCCTGCCCCACGTCTTGGATGGACGTACACTTGCCCGTCGCGCAGCTCGGCGTCGAACATCTCAATATGCTCCTGGGCGGGACCGTTGACCACCCGCCCGTCGTGCACGTTGAATTGCGACCCATGCCACGGGCACTGCACCGTGCAGCCCACCAGCGCGCCATCTGAAAGCGGGCCGCCCTTGTGCGTGCAGTGGTCGCTGAAGGCCACGATTCCCTCGGGGCAGCGCCCCACCACCACCCGCGTGCCTTCCACCTCGGCCAGCACCATCTGCCCTTCGGAAAGCTCGTCCTGAGCGCACACCGGTTCGTCCCAGCGCCTCAACCTGCGTTCTTTGAACCTGCCCGCGTTGGCGTAACGGTGGTCGACCGCGATCTGGTTGCGGTACACCAGCGTGCCGCCCAGCCATCCGGAGATCAACAACACAAGGACACCCACGCCGGAGATGGTCAGCGAAGTGTCATCCGGCATGGCAAACGGCCCGCCGCGGTACACCGCCACCGCGATGAACAGCGCCATCACGATCACGTTCAGCACGGCATGCCGGTAGCCGCGGCTCCGCGCGCTCGATCTCGGCGGCACCGCCCCGAACAGGTCCAGCGCCCCCGCTACCGCCGCCAACGCGCCCGCGATCAGCCCCGCGATGATGCAGTACCACCCGGCCGTGGCCACCGTCGGATGCCCCCCGATGGCCGCGATCAGGTCGAAAGCAAAGCTGGTGATGAACAGCCCGATGGGAAATGCCACCAGGATTGGATGGATCGGATGTGACTTGATTTGCGCTCGCGCCCGCATGGTTCACCTCCCAGGCTGCCTCTTCAATGGGAGGTTCGCCGCCCGGCGCAGGATGGCTGCTTTCCGAGTAAGTCCCGAGTCCCGAGTAAGCCCCGGCTCGGGACTCGGGACTACCCGGTACTCAGTCGCGACACTCAGAATTCCGTCCGCTTCCGGGTACACTGGTTAGCGCCAGGTCTCGGAACTGGCAACTGACAACTGAGAACTGCTCTTGAACGAACTCCTCTTCTGGGTCCTGTTCAACATTTTCGTGGTGGTCATGCTGGTGCTGGACCTGGCGGTCTTCCACCGCAAGGCGCACGCCGTGCGCTTCCGCGAGGCGCTTGGCTTCAGCATCATGTGGGTGCTGCTGGCGGCCGCCTTCGCCGTCTTCGTCTTCTACTGGCGCGGCCGCAACACCGCCCTGGAGTTCGTCACCGGCTACCTGGTCGAGGAGTCCCTCAGCGTCGACAACCTGTTCGTGTTCCTGCTCATCTTCCGCTACTTCCGCGTCCCCTCGAATTATCAGCACAAGGTGCTCTTCTGGGGAATCCTGGGCGCGCTGATCATGCGCGGCATCTTCATCCTGGCCGGCGTCAGCCTGATCCGGCGCTTCCACTGGATTGTGTACGTCTTTGGCGCCTTCCTGATCTTCACCGGCCTGAAGTTGCTGCGCGAAGGCGAGAAGGAGATCCATCCCGAGCAGAACCCCGTGCTGAAGATGTTCCGCCGCTGGATGCCGGTCACCCGCGATTACGTCGGCGGGCGTTTCCTGGTCCGCGACCCCGGCCTGTACGCCACGCCCCTGCTGCTGGTGCTGATCGTGGTGGAAACCACCGACGTGCTCTTCGCCGCCGACTCCATTCCCGCCGTCCTGGCCATCACCCGCGACCCGTTCATCGTGTACACCTCGAACGTGTTCGCCATCCTCGGCCTGCGCTCCGTGTATTTCGCCCTGGCCGGCATGATGGAGGCCTTCCACTACCTGCATTACGGCCTCTCGGCGATCCTGGTGTTTATCGGGGTGAAAATGCTGCTCTCGGCGCACTACCCCATTCCCACCCACATCGCCCTGGCCGCAGTCGCCGGCGTGCTGGCGTTGTCGATCGTGCTCTCACTGCTGATTCCGCCGAAGGAGAAACGAACCGCCAGGGAAACCAAGGGGCGCAAGGAAATCTAATTTGCCAATAGAAGTTTGAGTGTGTCATCCCGAGCGCAGCGAGGACAGAGCGCCGGAGGCGCGGGATTCGTTAGCCCAGCCCGGAAGGGCTGGGTGGGCGTGCAAGAAAACGCAGAGTGCCGGAGGCACGACACGAATGCGGTGCCGCGCCGCCGGCGCTCAAATCTTTGTCGGATACGTGTCCCACCACTGCCGTGGTGGGCTAACGAATCCCGCCGCTCGGCGGCTGGCCAAAATAACAGCTTCACAGGGCGCCCAGCCAGCGCCGGAGGCGCGGCAGTAGCCGAACACATCAGAAAGGCGCGGCCCGCGCCACGCCCCGATCACCAGATGCCCCGATCACCCGATCACCCGATCACGTGATGCTCGCCTCTTCGTACGTCCCGTACACCTCTTTCAGCGCCTCGCAGATTTCCCCCACCGTGGCGTACGCGCGCACCGCTTCCACGATGTACGGCATGGTGTTGGCGTCGGAGATCGTGCCGTCGGGCTTCACCTTGGGCTCCTGCGCTGCGGCCTTCTTCAGCGCGTCCAGACACCGGCGCACTTGCTCGTTCGAGCGGCGCTCGCGCAGTTTCTTGAGTTTTGCCTTCTGCGCTTTCTCGACCGTGTCGCCGATGTAGAGGATTTCCGGCGACGGCTCCTCGATGGTGAACTCGTTCACCCCGACGATAACTTTCTCCTTCGCCTCCACCGCGCGCTGGTACTGATAGCTGGCTTCGGCGATTTCCTTCTGCGGATAGCCGCGCTCGATGGCCTTCACCATTCCGCCCATGGCGTCCAGCTTGTCGAAGTAGTCGAGCGCGCCCTTCTCCATGTCGAGCGTGAGCCGCTCCAGGAAATAGGAGCCGCCGAGCGGGTCGATGGTCTGGGTGACGCCGGTTTCGTAGGCGATGATCTGCTGCGTGCGCAGCGCGATACGCGCCGCCTCGGCGGTGGGCAGCGCCAGCGCCTCGTCGTAGGCATCGCAGTGCAGCGACTGCGTCCCTCCCAGCACCGCCGCCAGCGCCTGTATCGCGACGCGGGCTATATTGTTCATCGGCTGCTGCGCCGGCAGCGACACCCCTGCGGTTTGCGAATGGAAGCGCATCAGCCGGGTGCGGTCGTTCTTGGCCGAGAAGCGCTCCTTCATCAGCCGGTACCAGAGCTTGCGCGCCGCCCGGTACTTGGCGATCTCTTCGAAGAAATCGTTGTGCGCGTTGAAGAAGAAGCTCAGGCGTGGTCCAAACTCGTCCACGTCCAGCCCGCGGCGCCGCGCCCACTCCACGTATTCCACGCCGTCGTAAATCGTGAACGCCAGCTCCTGCAGCGCGGTCGAGCCCGCCTCGCGGATGTGGTACCCGCTGATGGAAATGGTGTTCCACCGCGGCACGCACTTGCTGCCGAACTCGAAGGTGTCCACCACCAGCCGCATCGAGGGCGCCGGCGGGTATATGTATTCCTTCTGCGCGATGTATTCCTTCAGGATATCGTTCTGGATGGTGCCGGAAATCTTCTTCCAGTCCGCGCCCTGCCGCTCCGCCACCACCAGGTACATGGCCCACAGGATCGACGCCGGCGAGTTGATGGTCATCGAGGTGGTCACTTTTTCCAGATCGATGCCGTCGAACAGGACCTCCATGTCCTCCAGCGAATCGATGGCCACGCCGCACTTGCCGACCTCGCCCTCGCTGAACCCGTGGTCGCTGTCGTAGCCCATCAGCGTGGGCAGATCGAACGCCACCGACAGACCCGTGCCGCCATGCTCCAGCAAGTACTTGTAGCGCCGGTTGGTCTCCTCCGGCGAGGCGAAGCCGGAGAACTGCCGCATGGTGAAAAGCTTGCCGCGATAGCCGGTAGCGTGAATACCGCGCGTGTAGGGCGGCTGGCCGGGAAAGCCGAGGTGCTCGTCGTATTTCCAGTCCGCCGGCAGGTCCGCCTGCGTGTACAGCCGGCGTACCGGATAGCCGGAAATGGTGGTGTAGCGCGCGTGCCCGTGCTCGTCCCGGTTGACGCCGCTATCGGCCCCGATCGGCTTCTCCGGCGCCTTTTCCAGGGTCTTGCCCAGCGTGCTCTCGGCCCACCGTTGTTCGGAGTCGGACGGCTGCCGTCCCTCGTACACATCGTGGACGGGGCTCTCGGTCGTTTCGCTTTTCTTGTCGGCCATAAAGGTGGGAAACGTACCCTCAACTATAGAGGATGCCGCAAATCAGGGGCAAGCAAAGCTTTTGCCGGCCCATGGCAGCTCGGGTTCAGCCCTGAAATCGCCCGGCCGGCTTCTCTGTCAGACCCGGGAAAGGCTGGCGCCTGATCCCTCAGTCGGACCGCAAGGCTGTGGCGGCAGCCGCCCTCGGCTGCCGCAAGTCCGCGCCCAGGCCCTCACGCTGCCTTCTTCCTGCCCGCCCTCTTCTTTCCCGCCCGGACCTCGGTCTCCGACGCCGCCTGCGCCTCGGCCACGCGCTCCGCCGGCTTTTTCTTTTCCATCTGCGCCAGGCTCTGCTTCAACGCCGCCATCAGGTCCGTCACCGGGGCCGGCTTGGGCTTGGCGACCGCCTTGACCTCTTTTCCCTCCAGGCGCGCTTTGATCAGCTCGCGCAGATTTTCCTCGAACGTATCGTGAAACTTCTCCGGCTCGAACTTGCCGGCCAGCGCCTGGATCAACTGGTGCGCCATCTTGACCTCGTTTTCGCGCACCTCGACGTCGCTCTTGCCATACTGCTCGACCACCCTCACTTCGCCGGCATAGTACATGGTGTGCAGCATGATCCCGCCGCCTTGCGGCCGCAAGATCACCGTGTACTCCCGGTTGTGCATGGTCAGCTTGGCGATCCCCAGCGTCCGCGTTTCTTCCAGCGCGCGCGCCAGCAGCGCGTACGGCTTCCGCCCGGCCTCTTCCGGCAGCAGGTAATACGAGGTCTCGAAATACACCGGGTCCACTTCCCCGGCCTTCACGAACTCCAGGATTTCCATCACCTTGGCCGTCTTGGGCTCGATCTTCTTGATCTCATCCGCTTCGACCACCACGTATTCACCTTTGCGGTACTCGTATCCTTTGACGATCTCGCTGCGCTCCACTACCCGCTCATCGTTCGGACACCAGAGCTGCTGCTTGATGCGCGTCAGATCGTCGCGATGCAGCATGTGAAAGGAAACCCGGCTGCCGCGCGCGCCGGAAAACAGCCGCACCGGCATCGAGATCAGACCGAACGTCAAGTACCCCGACCAGACAGTCGCCGCCATAACTCTCTCCACGCCCCAGGCTCTGGGCTTTGAGCTTCAGCTCTGGGCCCTAGCAGCCTGCTGAAAAACGTGTAGCGGCGGAATTTATTCCGCCGGTGTGTAGCGGCAGAATTTATTCCGCCGGTGTGTAGCGGCGGAATTTATTCCGCCGGCCGGCGGATTGAAATCCGCCGCTACACAATCGGTCTGTGTTATTCCGAGGGGACTTTAGTCCCCGAGGAACCTGCTTTTCGGAGACAGCCTTTCGCCTTGTACGATGCGCTCCGCCTGCAGCTAAGCTGTCAGGCTAATGCGATTGCGCCTGCTGCTCAGCCGCGGCCTGCCGCTCGGCCGTGCTACCCTAGTTACTCCCTGGTAACTGCAATTTGAATTTTCCGAAGCATGTTCCGGCGGCCCGTCATCCTAATGAGGGCAGCGGTTCTGGTCCGATGAACTGGAAGGCCTTCGTGATCGGGTGTGTGGTGGCGCTGATCGTGCTCTCATTCGCCCATCAGCCGGCCCCGCAGGTTTCGGCGGCCTCGGGCACCGCCTTTGTCGACCTCACCCGCGGCAATACCCTGCAAGCTGCCGAACCGGTTTCGCATCCGGCGCCACGCCGCGTCGTTGTACCCTTGGTGGTTCTCGACGTGAGTTCCAAAGTCGCCGCCGATGCCGGTCACCTGGTCTCGCTCGACGATATCGCCCGCTGGGAGGAGCTGCACGGGCACATCCCTCCCGACGCGGTCGTGCTGGCTCGCACTTCCCTGCCCTCCAACTGGCAGGAACATGCGGATACCATCGTCGGGCATTTCCCCGGATATTCCGATGATGCCGTCCGCTTCCTGGTCGAAGCCCGCTCCGTCTACGGTCTTGGCACCGACACTCCCAATGGCGGCCGCTCCCTGGTCCTGCCTTATCGCGAAAGAAAGTAGTCAGGAGTTAGGAGTTAGGAGTTAGGACTTGCGCCGAAGCGCCCGCTAACCCCTAACTCCTAACTACTAACTACTTCCTCTCCCTACCAGCCACGCGCAATAGCTCACCGCCTCGCGCAGCGCGGTGGTCAGCCTGGCCGCAGCACCGCGCGGAATGGAACCAGGACGCGGCGAGCCGTAGGCGACGATGCCCCGCCCCGCCAGCAACTTCTTGATGCGAAACATGTGGTAGGCATCGCTGACCGCCAGCACCGTGTGCAAATGGTTGGCGCGCAGGATGGCGCTTACCCGCTCGGCCGATTCCGCCGTGTCGTCGCTCTGCGTCTCGGCGATCAGGCAACGGTCCGGGATGCCGCGGCGCGCCAGGTAGTCGCGTCCGACCCCGCCTTCGTTGTAGGTCGGATCCTCGCCCGCGCCGCCGGTGGTGATCACGAACGGCGCCAGGCCGCGCGCGAACAGGTCGTAGGCATGGTCGAGGCGGGCGCGATACACCGGCGACGGGCGTCCGTAGTACTCCGCCGCGCCGAACACCACGATGGCGTCGGCGCGCTGGGCTTCGTCGCGCGTTCCCTGGCGCGCCACCCGCGCCGCGGTCGCTGCCAGCACAGCGGCGGCCAGCGCCGCCACGCACACCAGGGGCACAAGCCAGCGGCGGCAACGCCAGGGACGCGTTTCAGGGGCCGATTTCGCAACGGATAGGTTCACGCGCTCATTCGCCGAGCACGTCGGCAATCTCCTGCCGGGGAATAGCGCCTTGGCGCAGGACGCGCCAGCCGCCTTCACTGAGATCGACGATGGTGGAAGCCACCACGCGTGGCGAAGGACCGCCGTCAACGATGATGTTGATGCTGTCCTGCAACTGGTCGCGCACCGCCGTCGCCGTGGTGCACTCGCTGGCGCCGCTCAGGTTCGCCGAGGTTGCGGTAATGGGCACGCCGGCGGCGCGGATCACCGCCAGCGGGATGTTCGCCGAAGGAATCCGCAGCGCCACGTTGCCGGTATTGGCCGTCACCTTCAGGGGCAGCCGCGACGCCGCCGGCACAATCACAGTCAGCGGTCCCGGCCAGAATTTCCGCGCCAATTCGAAGAACTCATCCGGCAGGGGCTCGCGCGCCAGCATCTCCGCCTGCTCTTCGCTTTCGATCAGCAGCGAGAGCGGCTTGTGCCGCGAGCGCGACTTGATTTCGTACACGCGCTCCACCGCGCGCAGGTTGAACGGGTCCGCCGCCAGGCCGTAGAAGGTGTCGGTCGGCATGCCCAGCACCTGCCCCGACTTGATCTGCTCGGCGGCATAGGCCACCAGCGACGGCTCCGGCTTCTCGTTATTGATCTTCAGGATTTCGGCGCGCACAAGGTCTTTCTCCGGCCTACTCACAAACCCGCGAAAGTTAACATAACATTCGCCCAAACCACAAGGGAAGCTGCGCAATTCCGGCTTTTGTTCCGGTTCTGAAACGTGTTCAACGAGAAAATCTTGAGATTTGTGGGGAATCTTACGAGTGTCATCCCGACGGTCATGCTCATGGGAGGGCGTCATGCTGAGCCGCGGCCCCGCTTTTGGGCCGCGACTCAGCATCTATGCTTTGCTCCCGAACGAGCCAGCACACGGAACAGTGGGGCGGGTGGCGGTTGGGCGGGTGGCCCACTCAAGCCTTCCTTTGGCTTGAGGGCGGGTGGCCCACTCAAGCCTTCCTTTGGCTTGAGTGGGGCAGTTCCAGGTCAGCACGACGCCATCAAGCGTTCCCCAAAACTGCGGGCCGAAACTCAGCACCTCAGCTCGCGGAAGATGTCTTTGAAATCGTAGAAGCCCTTCTTGCCCCGCAACCACTCGGCGGCGCGGACGGCGCCCTCGGCGAAGCCGCGGCGCGATTTGGCGTCGTACGCCAGGGTGATGGCGGGTGGCCCACTCAAGCCTTCTTTTGGCTTGAGTGGGGCAGTTCGTGGGCGAAAAGCGCGCCCACCAGGTCAGCATGACGCCATCAAGCGTTCCCCAAAACTGCGGGCCGAAACTCAGCACCCCAGCTCGCGGAAGATGTCTTTGAAATCGTAGAAGCCGGTTTTGCCCCGCAGCCATTCGGCGGCGCGGACGGCGCCCTCGGCGAAGCCCCGGCGCGACTTGGCGTCGTGCACCAGGGTGATGGTGTCGCCCGCGGAATCCAGCGTGAGCTGGTGCATGCCGACCACCTCGCCCTCCCGCACCGACTCGATGGGCAGCTCGGCCTGCGCGGCGTCGTGCACCACGTTGCGGATGGCCACCGCCGTGCCTGAAGGGGCGTCTTTCTTCTGCGCGTGGTGCTTCTCCAGAATCTTCCCGGAGTAGCCGTAGCGCAACGCGGGCGCGGCGGCGCGCACGATGTCGAAAAACAGGTTCACGCCGATGGAAAAATTCGCGGCGTAGAGGAACCCGATGCCGCTCTGCTTCACCAGCGCCTTGATGCGGGGGATCTCGCCGTACCAGCCGGTGGTGCCGACGACCATGTTGGCCCGCAGCGCAACACAGGCGGCGATGTTTTCCAGGACGGCATGCGGCGTGGTGAAGTCCACGACAACATCAACGCCCGTGAGAGCGTCGCGCGTCAGGGCACGCGCGCCGGTGTTCTCGGGATAGTCCAGGATGGTGACGTTGTGACGGCGCTCGCGCGCGACTTCCGCGACCAGCGAGCCGGTCTTGCCTCGGCCGCCGAGGATGACCAGGTTCATGGGAGCCTCCTGAATTCGCAGTGGCCAGTGGTCAGTGGCCAGTGCTCAGTGGCCACCGAATTCCTACTCCCGCGCGAACACCTCGGAATCGAAGTCGGCGAAAAAGTCCTGGTGCAGGCGGCGCACCGCCTGCGGCACGTCGCGCTCGTCGATCACGAAGGTGATGTTAATTTCCGATGCGCCCTGGGAAATCATGCGCACGTTGATGTCGGAAATGGCGGTGAACACTTTGGCGGCAATCCCGGGCGTGTCGCGGATGTTCTCGCCCACCAGGCAGACGATGGCGTTGCGCCCCGCGTACTTCACGTCCGCCATCTTCTCCAGGTCGGCGGCGATGGCGGGAATGGCCTCATTGGAATCGACGGTGAGCGAAATGCTGACCTCCGAGGTCGAAACCACGTCCACCGGGCAGCGGTGGCGGTCGAACACCTCGAAGATGGAGCGCAGGAAGCCGTGCGCGCCGAGCATGCGCGTGGCCACGATGTCCACAATGGTGATGCGCTTTTTGGCGGCGATGGCCTTGAAGATGTTGCGGCAGTGCGGGGCGCGCGCGGTGATGCGCGTTCCGTGGTTGGCGGGATTGCGCGAATTCAACACCAGCACCGGAATATTTTTCTGGATGGCCGGCAGCAGCGTGGAAGGATGCAGCACCCTGGCGCCGAAGTAGGCCAGTTCGGCCGCCTCTTCGAAGCCGATGGACTTGATGCGCAGGGCGTCGGGGCAGAGGTTGGGGTCGGTGGTCTTCATGCCGTCCACGTCGGTCCAGATCTCGATGCGCTCGGAATCCAGGGCGGCGCCGATGATGGCGGCGGAAAAATCCGAGCCGCCGCGGCCGATGGTGGTGGTGACGCCCTCGCGCGTGGCCCCGATAAACCCGCCCATCACCGGCACGCACTTTTTCTCCAGCAGCGGGCGCAGGCGCGCGCGCAGGTTGTCGTTGGTGTCGTCCATCAGCGGGACGGCCTTGGTGTGGGTGGCGTCGGTAACAATGCAGTCGCGCGAGTCCACCAGCACGGCCTTGAGCCCGCGGGCGGCGAAGGCGGCCGTCACCAGCCTGCTGGAAAGCCGCTCGCCGAAGGCGAGCACGTTGTCGGTGGTGCGCGGGGTGAGCTCGCCGACGGCGGCGATGCCGCGCAGCAGCTCGTCGAGGGAATCGAAATCCGCTTCCAATTGGGAGTGGAGCCCGCCGAAAACGCCGGTGTGCAGCAGCTCGGAGGCGGTGTTGTAGTGGCGCTCGCGGACGGCGCGCGAAAGCTGCAGGGCGACATCGCGGTCCGCCTCGCCGGCAGCCCGGCCCATGGCCAGCAGCTGGTCGGTGACCTTGGCCATGGCGCTGACCACCACTATGGGGTCTTGCGCCAGACGGCTGCACACGATCTCGGCGGCGCGGTCAATCGCGGTGGAATCTTCCACCGAGGTGCCGCCGAATTTGAGCACGACAGCCATCAGCAGTTAGCGATTAGCAGTATCGGTGTATCAGTCTTTCAGTCTTTCGGTCTATCGGTGCGCAAGCCCTCGCTCGGCGTCGGCTGATTAAGCTGAAAAGACTGACCGACCGAAAGACTGACAGACCGATAGACGTTCAATCAATCTCCCAGGTAGCCCTGCGCCTTGAGCAGTTCGGCGTTGAGCAGGGCGGCGCCGGCCGCGCCGCGTATGGTGTTGTGCGACAGCACGGTAAACTTCCAGTCCAGCACGCTGCAGGGGCGCAGGCGGCCGACGCTGACCGCCATGCCGGCGCCGCGGTCCAGGTCAAAGCGCGGCTGCGGGTGGTCGGGCGCGGCGTCGTACACGATGGCCGGATCGGGCGCGTTGGGCAGCCGCAGTTCCTGCGGTATGGCGCGGAACTTGCTCCAGGCCTCGAGGATCTGCTTCTCGGTAGCGGCGCGCTTCAGCTTCACCGACACCGACTCGGTGTGCCCGTCCTCCACCGGCACGCGGTTGCATTGCGCGCTGACGGCGAAGTCCGCCGGATGGATGGCGCTGCCGTCGGCGCGGCCCAGCAGCTTGCGCGTCTCCGCTTCCATCTTTTCTTCTTCCTTGGCGATGTACGGAATGACGTTGCCGAGGATGTCCAGCGAAGCCACGCCCGGATAGCCGGCGCCGCTCACCGCCTGCATGGTAACCACCATGACCTTCTCCAGGCCGAAGCGCTCGTGCAGCGGCGCCAGCGCCACCACCAGGCCGATGGCGGAGCAATTCGGGTTGGTGACCACGAAGCCGCCGCTGTCCTGGCGCCAGCGCTGCGCGTCCAGAACCTTCAGGTGGGGCGCGTTGACTTCGGGGATCAGCAGCGGCACGTCCGGTTGCATGCGCAGCGCGCTGGAATTGGAAATGACGGCGCAGCCGTTGGCGGCAAAGCGCGGCTCCAGCTCGCGGGCGATGTCGGCGTCCAGCGCGGCGAAGATCACCCGCGGCGCGCCTTGCGGCGAGGCCGGCGCGATGGTCAGCCGCGCCACCGCCGCCGGGATGGGCGTCTTCAGCCGCCAGCGCACCGCCTTTGCGTACACCGCGCCCGCCGAGCGTTCCGACGCCGCCAGCCACGCCACCTCGAACCAGGGATGATGCTCCAGCAGTTGGATAAAGCGCTGCCCCACCACCCCGGTGGCGCCCAGGATGCCTACGGGAATTCTCGATTGCATGGCCTTGCTTTCCCTTTTTGGATGTTCGGATTCTACACGAATTGCGGTGATTCTTTTGCGCTGTGGCGGTGATATCCTCGCTTATTTCGCAGCACACGGAGGACGCGCATGCCCGAACTGCGGCAGAACCGGTTCACCAAAGAGTGGGTCATCATGGCCACCGAACGCGCCCGGCGCCCGGAGGAACTGCGGGTGCAACGCGAGCCGCGGCCGCCGCTGCCCAGCTACTCGGAGAAGTGTCCCTTCTGCCCGGGCAACGAGCGGTTGGCGCCGCCGGCGGTGTACGCCATTCCCGGCGACGGGACGTGGAAGGTGCGGGTGGTGCCGAACAAGTTCGCGGCCTTGTCGCGCGAAGGCGAACCGACGCGCAAGATCGAGCGCTCGCGGCGGGTGATGAACGGGGTCGGCATCCACGACGTCATCGTGGAAACCCCCAACCACGCGCTCACCACCGCGCTGCTGCCGGTGGAGCAGGTCAAGCTCATCATCGACTGTTACAAGGCGCGCTTCCAGGCGGTGAGCGCCGACCCGCGCATCGCCCACGTCACCATCTTCAAGAACCACGGCCTCTCAGCCGGCACCAGCCTGGAGCATCCGCACTCGCAGATGATCGGCACCCCGGTTATCTCCTCGCAGGTGCGGCACCGGCTGTACGAGGCGCTGCGCCACTACGACGAATTCGGCGAGTGCATCTTCTGCCAGGCGCTGAAGGAAAATCTCGAGGAGCCAACCCGCATCGTGATGGCCAGCGAGCATTTCGTGGCCCTGGAACCGTTCGCCTCGTCGACCCCGTTCGCGACTTACATCTACCCGCGGCGGCACATGGCCAGCTTCGGCGACATCACGTCGGTGGAGACCGCCGACCTCGCCCTGGTGCTGAAGACGGTGCTGGCCATGCTCTACCTGGGGCTGCACAACCCCGACTTCAACTACACCATCCGCACCGCGCCGCATGAAAACGCCGGCGTCATGTACTACCACTGGTATCTCAGTGTCATCCCGCGGTTGACGCGGGTGGCGGGATTCGAGCTGGGCTCCGGCATGTTCATCAACACGGTGCTGCCCGAGGCCGCCGCGGAATTCCTCCGCAACGTGCAGGTCGAGACGGCGGCGGTGGCATAGGAGCCGGGCACGCGGGCGAGGGCGCCCGCGCCACATTTGCGGTTCCGGCTAATCCCGCACCACTTCGGTGTTATCGGCGGCGATCACCACCCGGATCAGCTTGTAGTTCTCGTCCAGCCACAGGGCCCAGTCCATGCCTTCTCCCTGGAGGTTGAAGCGGCTGAGCTGGCGCTTTTCGCCGCGCACCGTCACCGTCTCCGTGCCGGCATACCCCATCCTGACCCGCACGGAAAGGTGTTGCCGGGGAATCAAGGCGGGAAACTCGGCGGGGCTCAGCTTGCACTGCGTGTCGCCGGGGGTGGGACGGCAGCCGGCCCCCAGGTATCTCCAGGCCAGCAGCTCGCGTTGTACGAAGAAGTAGTCGTCCAGGATGGCCGTCGAAGACGGCAGCAGGTAGGGCTGGTCCATGGGCTTTTCATTCGGCCCAAGGACCACGTGCTGCATGAGCATCTGCTCGTCCTGCGGCTCCACCGTCGCCTGGGCCTTGCCGGGGCTGACTTCATTCCAGGTGTAGCGGCGGAGATTACCCGCACCGCTGAGCTGCAGTTCGGAGGTCTGCACGGCCTTGACCTCACCGGCCTCAGCCTTGAGCTCGGACTTAGTGACGCTGCCCTCGCCCACCTGCTCGATGGTGAAGGTTTCGGTGGCCACGCGTTTGCCGTTGACGAAAATGCCGAACGAGCCGGCATCGACCGTCTTGGCCGCCGGCTTGCGGTCGGCAGCGAAGGCGGGCAGGGCGAGAACCAGCAGGCAGACGAGCTTTCGCGGTGCGATGCGCAGCTTCATTTAGACGGACACTCCTAGCGCGCCGGCCACTTCGGCGGCGACCTGGGCGGGCGTCTTGCCTCCGGTGTCGACGCGCACGTCTGCCCTCATGTAACCGCCGCGGCGGCTTTCGCACAATTGGCGAAATTGGTTCTCGTCGCGGAACAGAGGACGGGCCGACGCCTGCGCGGCACAGCGGCGGCGGAGTTCCTCCAGGGGCGCGTCCAGAAAAACGCTGGTGTAGCCGTGCCGCCGCAGCCGAGCGGCAATCTCCGCTTGCACGAAGGCGCCGCCGCCCATGGCCAGCACGGTGGGGGCGGCGCCCGCAAGCAGGTCGCGCAGGGTTTCGCGCTCGAGTTGGCGAAAGGCCGCTTCGCCGTCCTGCTCGAAAATTTCCGCCACGCTGCGCCCGCTGCGCTGCACCATCTCATCGTCCAGGTCTACGAATCGGGATTCCAGCTTGCCGGCCAGCAAACGGCCGACGGTGGTCTTGCCGGCGCCCATGAATCCCACCAGCACGATGCGGATGTTGGCGGTTGCTTTCAGCCGTTCCTCCATGCTGCGCACGCGTCTTCCCAGCCGGTCCGGGTGAGGCAGGAAGTTGATCGTGTCATCCTGAAAACCTTTATTTGTGTCATTCCGAGCGGGCCTGAGCCCGCGAGGAACCTGCTTTTCGGAGTTTTTCCGCAGCCTCTGCAGCCGCGTTTCGTGTCATCCTGAGCGAGGGCGCACGCCCGAGCCGAAGGAGCCCCGGGCTGCTGCCACTACCCGGTGCGCCTGAGGGCTTCTCGGGCTGATCGCCGGCTCGCTCCGCGCTCCCTTCACCGAAGTGCCTGCCTGCATGCTGGGCTCGCCAGAGGCTGCCGCGATCCTTCGACTCGGGCGTGCGCCCTCGCTCAGGATGACAACAGCAAGGCGGGC